>Ga0185299_10005346_pt1 | contig 14587 bp, 14 predicted proteins | sample PaiPotPPA55metaG_FD_128002 | JGI IMG/M metagenome (GOLD analysis project Ga0185299, IMG submission 128002) | Iron sulfur acid spring bacterial and archeal communities from Banff, Canada, to study Microbial Dark Matter (Phase II) - Paint Pots PPA... ...
GCCTGTGATCCGGTTTACCGATTCTGGCGACCGGGCCGCTCCGAAAGCGGCCACACCTTAAACGGGTATCGTGGGTTCAAATCTTACCCTTTCCGCCATTTAATCTCGCCCCACCTTCGACTGCCCTTCTTTCTGCCCCGCCGCAAACACCGTCCACGGGCCCGCCTTCATATCGCGCAGCAAAGGTTTTTGCCAGGCAAATTCTGGATGATGTTCCAGAAAGTCCGCCGCCAGAAAGTCTGCACCGCAGGGATGGCCCGCCCTCGCCACGAAGGTCATCTTCGCCGCCATCGCGCTGTCTGTCGCCTTTCCCTGCACCGCGCCGCCGGGATTGTAGGCATCCCATCCCCACTCTTTAATTCCACGCGGTGAGGCATCCACATGCCCACACAGAGCCCGCTCGTTTGCTTGCTCCTTCTTCTCGAAGCTGTCGAAGTGGTCGGAAAGAAATTGCTCAGCCATGCTGACATCGATCTTTCCTTTATTCTGTCGCATCTCCTCTTCCCAGCGCACATGCCGCGCGTTGGGCGAGGACGAAGCATCGTTGGGATCAAAAGTGGTCTCTTCCTGCATCAGCTTTGGATCGCGAGCAAAATTCGAGCTTACGAAATATCCATCCCTGGTGCGCCACAGCGGAGTATTCTTTAACCCCAGCTCCAGATACGCGATCTCGCCGGTCTTCCGATCGCCGATGAGCCAGTCGTTGGCATAGCCGCCATTGTTGCCTTCTTTAATAATCCGCACATAGTCGTCGATGTTGTTGGCATATTGCAGCGCCTTGCGCGAACGCATGAATTCCGGCTTTCCATTGGGATCCCAGCCTTCAAACTGCGTGATCGTGGTTTCCGTGATCATCATGCCGGCGGAGTTCACGCCGAAATCGTCGTCGCTGGTAATCACTCCCGGAAAGCCGTCCATCAGAATTCGATTGCCATGTTCTGGCTGGATGTCGAAGATCACGACCCAGCGCTCGCCGGCCAGGTAGCTCGTCCAGTTATTGTGCGCAATCACGATCTGATGATCTTTGGTCATGCTTCCGGTGGCAATAAAAGCGCTGCAATTCCCGGGAGCGGCCAGCTTCGGGGCCTTGGCCGATTTCTGCTGCTTGTTGAGCCATGGCACGTAATAATCCGGCACTTCCTCAAAGGCATTGAGCGCAACAATGTCGTACACGTCGAGATCGACGCCGTGCGCCTTCACTCCGTCGGCTATGCCCTGCAGCTCCTGCTTATATTCGGCGTCGATGTGAGGCCAAAGCATCTGGCGCGCGGTGGTGCGGAAAAATTCCCAATCGCGCTGCGTCTGATGCGTGTCGAACATCTTGATCGCTGCGAAAGCATCGGCAATTTCCGGCGCGAGCAAATAGCCGTGCTGATAGCCGATATTCGATGGCGAGCCTTCCAGATGCATGTAGGTCCAGCCGCCCTGCTGGAAACGATAGGCTTTCTGGAGTCGGGGGTCAGACGGGCCGGAATCGGCCGCCATTGTCGCGCAGCTCAAAGCCAACAAGAGGCCGAGCCCGCAGCCTCCATGACCAAGTTTCTTGAACATGAGTTCCTCTCAGAATTCGATTCCTGCATTTGACCCACTATTCTAGCCTGTCGCGTCCTTGTCTCTGCATGCCCAGCAGCGCGCTGTCGGCAAAAGCAATCATAAACGGCCCCCGGAGCCGAACTCGAACCGAACTAGATCAGCTGCCTTTGTTCTCGGACTGTCGCCGTGACCGTCGACTAAATCATTCGTGTGCCCACGAAACATGGGCTTGTTCGCTCGACAGCCAGTCCGTGGCAATTCGGAAACACGCAGGGTCCCTAGGCTTGGGTAGTGGGCTACTTTAAAAGTAGCCACTACCCAAGGTTGCGGGGTCGTCCGTGGAGAATGCGCTCTATTGTTGAGTTGTTGCGGTAGTGACCGCAGTCGCAGCGGCGGAACCGTAGCGTGTCAAGCGGGGGAAGAAAGGAGTGACTTCAAATGGCATCTTGTCGCGTGCCGAAGTAATGGCGACCGGAGCCGCTTTCAACATTTCCGCCGTATCATCCCAGGGATTGACCTTCACGCGGCCGCCCAACGGCAATGCCGCAATCTGATCCAGGTTGGTCTTGTCCAGCGCTGGGCCCCGATTGGCCAAAGCGGAGAGCCGATTCAGCGTTCCGCCTTCCGCCAGAGGATTGCCCAAGTGCGTGGTCAGCAACGCCGTCAGTTGCGGAGCCCGAAGCTGCAATGCCTTCAGGAACAAGTCGAGATTGTCAAGCTTCTGAGCGTAAGGCGAGTTCTTGAGCAGCTCAATCGCCTCCTTGTCGGCCGCCTGTTCTTCTTCAGGAATGTGTTTGAAAATAATGTTCTGATAAGCCGGATCATCGTTGAACTCATAGTCGCTGCCCAGGTTGTGACGGGGCACGATGTGTGCTAACCCATGCGCAAGCACCGAAGCCAGATTCGTCTCATCCCTTAACGCAAACTTGCTCCCAATATTGTGACCCAGAATGATATGTGCCAATTCGTGCGCCAGCATCGCAGCCAAGCTGGCCTCATCCGGTAAAACGTCCACCAACCCACGGCTGATCACGATGGTGTTGCCTACGCTGAAACTTTCCAGGGGTGCAGTAAGCAGCACGCGTGTGCGTACTGGCAGGTCGATGTTGTTGGTAACCTCCAGGTTGTTCACCACCGTCTGAAGAATCCGGTCGAGGTCGCCAGCGGGAGCGAGCAATCCACTCTTGGTCAAACCGTCCACCGCGTCGTCCTCCCCCTGCTGCTGCCATAAACGCTCAGCCTGAAGCGGAGACGCATCTTGCGCACTCGCGCTCCCGTCCGTCACGCTGTCCACGCGGATCTGTGTCAGTTCGCCATCCTTGCTGCTTTTCTTGACGTCATAGGCCCAGATGCGAGTCTGCGCCTTGAAAGATTCCTTCATATGAACGCCTAGGACGTCTCCCTCGAGGTAAATGTAAGAGGGCACCCAATAGTTGGGAATCAGATTCAGGCGCCAGCTGTCCATACGGAAGTAAGCCGAGTTTCGCCGCGCGGGAGAGTAGGTTCCGTTGAGGCGCACGATATTGAAAACCTGATCTTCAACCCAGACGTGACCCATGAACCGGCCTTTGCCGGCGTCTTTCTTCGGGGTAACGTCAAACACCAGGCAGCGCACGTCGCCCAGAAATTCGCGGCGCACGTAGCGAAAATCATAATGCTGCCGGTCGAAGTCGATGCGGTCGGGATAAACCATCGACGAGAAGCCCAGGGGCTGATACTGCACCTTGTAGAGCTTCTGCAAGCCGCCGCTCAAGCGGTTCGGCGTGCGCGAATTTTCCTCAATCAGATAATCTTTCCACTCGGCCGTTTCGCCCATATCCATCCGGCCGAGGAAATAGTGATCTGCGCTGGGTACCATGCCCAATTGTGGATCGGAGGTTAGACTCTGCACGTATGTCTCAACTATGGGAGTGCGGTTGGAGAGCATCTTGATCAGAGAGTGCTCCCGCTCAATGAACAGGTCCACGACCTGGTCCATGGTGGTTGGAGCGGGCGCGACGGCGGATTGCAGTACCGGGGCCGCCTGTGCCGCTGCCGGCGGCATGGTATCAGCAGCTTGCTGGGATGGTTGTCCGGTTTGCGCCTCGCTGGTTCTACTCGGTTGTGCGGAGGGTTGTGAATCCGCTGCTTGCTGGCCGGCTGCGCTCATCGAGGCCAATAGAGTTGCCGTGAATATCGCTTTCCAAGTGCACATGACTCTTCCCTCCATTTTTCAGACCGAGACTTGGAGACTTAAAAATACGAGAGGTAGCGAAAGCGGGAAACGTGTCAAAGGGACCCTGACCTTACTGTCAAATGCCCCCGGGCCTTAGGTAATCGTAATCTGGCTGGCTCCAATGTCGGTTGCCGACCGTGCTCGCCCCACAATTGTTGTGACCCCACAGCGGCGCGGGTAAAGTGAGTGCGTTCCCAAAAACAAAACACTTAGGAGATAGCGGTCAAATATCTGTGCGCTGGTCTGGATGGCGGCTTAGGTACCAGCAGGGCAGCCATCCCTGATGCGGAAACAGTGCATTCACGCATGTTTGCGCCTGCGGTGGATCGAAAATGAACTGCGTCTTTCCATTTTTCTGCAGGACCGCGTAGTAATGATTCACCGTAATTGAGCCGTACGCATTCCGATGAATCGCCCCGCGCCACCGAAAAACAGCATAGTCCAGACCATACGCCAGGGCCGCCACCCCGATCACGGTAAGAATTATGGCGAGGAAGATTCTTCGCAGTCGCACTCTGAGGTTTGGGGCGGGTGTCAAAGTCACGACGCCAGATTATAAGCGCTTGCCGCAAAGTATCTGCAGTCTGTTCTCCCTTCAGCTTCGCTCGGGGCAAGTTCTTCATCCGCAAGGAGAACAGCGGTCTGGATGACTCGACTACTGGATAAGCTTTGTCAAGATGTCAAACTATGCGTCTACCTGATCCAAGCTCACATTGACAACTTCCCCGTCTGGCAGGCAAACTACCGCATTCGCCGGTAGACGCTACTGGCGAGTGCCTGCTGCGGCCCGGGAGGCAGATTCACCGTGCAGGTCTTATAATCGCTGTGACACTTCGTCCATGGCCATGACCGAGCAACGGGTCTCGTACACGCTCGACTCCTCATTGGAGACGATCGACAATGCGGAGGAGAAGGCCACCATCATCGCCACTGAGCTTGGTTTCCCCGACGACGAAGTGATGCAGATTTCGATGGCCGTGCGCGAGGGCGCGGTCAACGCCGTATTGCATGGCAATGCCTATGCTCCCGACAAGAAAGTTACGCTTGCCTTTGAGCGTATCGGGAATGACTTTATTGTCACTATTCGCGATCAAGGCTCGGGAATGGATTTGAGTAAAATCCCCAACCCGCTGGCCCCGGAGAATCTGCTCAAGACTTCCGGGCGCGGAATTTTTCTTATGCGCTCATTTATGGATGTGGTCGAGATCCGGCCCTCCAAAACGGGCACCGAACTCAAACTCATTAAGCACGTCCACGGGAAATCCGCGGGCGCCAAGGAGGCTTCCCAGTGACCATGAAGGTAAGCAGTCGGCAGGTCGATGGAGTTACGATTGTGGATTGCAGCGGCCGCATCACTCTCGGCGAGGGCAGCGTGATTCTTCGCGACACGGTGCGCGATATCCTGGCCAAGGGAAATAAAAAGATTGTTCTCAACCTGCAGAACGTGAACTACATCGACAGCTCAGGCATCGGCGAACTGGTCAGCGCCTTCACCACCACCAAGAATCAGGGCGGCGAACTCAAGCTGCTGAATTTAACAAAGAAGGTAAACGACTTGCTCCAGATCACCAAGCTCTACACCGTCTTCGACGTGAAGGACGACGAAGCCGCCGCCGTCAAGTCATTCAAATAGCACTGCACATTTGGCTGCGCGATGTGGTTGGGTGCCCCATTTCTCGCCTCTTTTGCGAGAAGTGGGGATTTCGCCTCCCGGTAACACTCCTCGCCTAACCGACTTGACTGCGCGGTTTAGAATGGAACGAGACAGGATGCCATGCACAAGGCTGAAGTTTTCCTTCTCCTTCTGGTTGTTGCTCCCTTCTCCCTTTCCTGCGGAGGCGGAGGTGGCCGGCAGCTTCAATCCATAACAGTTACTCAAACGGCAAACGGCCAGCAGATTGAGTTCGTTGCGACCGGCCATTTCTCCGGCGCACCGACCACGGTGGCGCCGCTGCAGCGAACACAGCACCGTAATCAGCTTCATCGCAAACTCCTTTCAAAAGAAACAACCCGCACAAAAGTTGTTTCCCTCTCCCCTCCTATGCGGGTTGCCCGCTGCGGTACGGGGGAGTGATACCGTTAGCGGATGCGTATTAAGCGGCGATTGTCTCGTTCATCCTCATGCAAAGAAAACAAGCCCCGCACAAGAGATGGGACCCCTTTCTCCCTTGTGCGGGTGCCCCGCCACCGTTTTTTAAGAAGGGAGAGCAACCCGGCGCGGGAAATCTTCGGTGCTACCCAGTCGTTTTAATCGCCCTTGGCCTTAATGGATTCGTCAGCCTTGACGGACTTTCCCTTGACGAATCCTTTTATTAGATTGGCGATCCGGCGCAGCTCCCAGCCAATCCAAGAAAGCAGTGCGAAGGTTCCGATAATCATTAACTCTTCATTGCTCATGCCGAAAACTCTATCAAAACAACGGCCCGCACAAGGGGAAGGGCTTGTGCGGGGAGATTTTAATTCAGGGTATGCTCAGCCGCTGAAATCAGTTTATCAAGCGCCGATTTCGCAGCTTGCTTTGTCGAGGCAGGTATCGCGAAGAACACGTCATAGGTGTACCGGCCATCCTTCGATGTACCGTCTAGCGGATTAGGATTTAGGACTCCCCGATAGCGGAACTGGTTACCGTACTCGTCGGTGAGCCGCTCCTCTTTATAGCTGAGGCTGATCGAGTAAACGCCCAAATCGGGAAGGCTGTGTAATTCGTTGGGCTGGGAAATGCCGTCGTGGTTGGCGTCAATCCAGAGCAGTAGCTTCGAATACACCGCATCCCGAGAGTCGATAATCCCGTCTCCGTTGCCGCCATTTTCCGGCTTGTCGAATTCCGCTAGCGCGAGATAGCCGTTGGGATTGTCTGAGGGCGGCTGCTCTGTGACGTTACCAAAGAGTTCGCTGCCGTTGTCAATAATCCCATTGTGGTTGCGATCTAGCGCGAGGAAAGCGTTGCCGGAGTCGGCGGCGGTCCAAGCCAGCTTAATGGGATGCCCGTCGGCCCGGATGTCAAAGGTCACACCATCGTCTGCAGAGGTCAGGTGAAAGCCGTTCCCGGTGGTATCGACAATGATGGGAGAGGTCATAATCTGGCACACGCAATTAGGCGGACCGGTGAAGGCTTGGCCAGACGGACAACCATTAACCGGGGGCTGGCACGAGTTGCCGTAAGTCGGATCAGACTTCCCCGAGCAGTTTGTCTGATCCTGCTGTGTCGGCGTAAAGCCCAGGTTGGTTGCCGAAAAGTTTACCGTCGTGCCAACGCCGCTTGCTGTTGCATTGAAGCTGATGGAAATGCCGCAATCGAGCGTGCAAGCGAGTGCGCTAGCCGCGACCGTAGTGGCACAGCTAGCAGCGCCACCGTTCGAGTTAGCGTAGCCATCGCTTGTGTTGATCGTGGTTTCATGGAACCTAAACGGGTTGATAATAGGCCCAATATCATCCGAAGTATCTTGGACTGTGGCCGCAGAGCAGGAAGTCGAACACAACGGCTCCCCGATAGAGTCGTATTGGCATGAACCCGTTTGCAGCGCTATCCCATCGTGATAGCCACCGCTGTAGTGCCCGGCAGAGCCTTGCTTAGTGAAAGCTATCGAATTAGGGTTCCAGTCCCAGTTTTGGCAGGATTGACTAGCCGCCCATGTCGTGATCGTGACGATACAGAGAACCAGCGCCATTTTACGCATGACTAGTTTTCTCCTTTCTTTCCGGGTAGCGGCGTAGAGAGTCCTGCGGCCACGTCGGCGCGCCCTGGACCACACTGTAGTCGCGCCAAGTCGCAGCAGACATCGCCTTTGCCGACAGCACAAGATGCGTCAGTCATCTGCCTTGCACTAAGCCAGTTGGAAACCACCGCGTGCTTTCGCAAGCGAGTCAAAATGAATGCATCGGGGTATAGACGTGCATTCATACTGCTAATCAGCCCGGTCCCAGTAACTGTGGCATCTTTCGGTTCGACCGCTTCGTTGCCCTTGGCATCATGCCCGAAGAGAAACAGCGCTTTGTATGGGCCGCGAGTTTTGCCTTGAAAACTGACCGTGACTTCGTAGGAGGCGTAACGCTGCCAAAGGTTGGCTGGGCGAGGTTGATCCCACTCGATCTGATACATTTCGTCGATCGTAATCGAGGTCGCATTAACCGGAAGGCCACGTGCCGGTACCCATTTAACCGTGATGCCACTCCAGTGCGTGTTGACACCTAGGTCGGCGTAATTCGAGTCCCGGCCATTGGTTTTTAACATTTCTCCTTGGGCTGGCGTAATGAGTTCTGCCGCCTTGCGATTGAGAATTTCGCTGATGTCCCCCACCTTGAAATTGCTGAGTGTGAAATTAACTTGCGCGGCGCTGAGGCGCTGCTCGGCGGTCAACGCGGCGGAACTGACTGGACGGCGACCATCGGCCTCCAGCGCCAGCTCGCCGAGCGTATTCTGTTCGGATGCGTAGGCAAACTTAGCATATGCGGTTCGAACAACGGTTTCTTCGTGCGTCATGTTGTTGACTTGGCCGAAGGCCATAGTTTGGCCGACGAGTAACGCCCATAGAAACAATGTGGGTTTCATTATTGGCTCCCGCCTTTAAGGGTTGCGGAATTAGCGCCAGAAGGCTGGCACGTTTTCAGTTGACCGCGAAGAACCAGCGGCGGCGCGGTTATGGAGAGCCTTGGGATTGCCCGCCGATTGCAGCGCACAATACACCCGGAAAGCGCAGATTTGGCGAGTGTGTAGCGCGGTGTTACGAAATACGAACAGGCTTTCATTGGGCCCTATTAACACTTGCTTAGACAGCTTGCAAACGTTGCAAGCTGTGTAAAGTGACGACCTTGATTTTCCAAAACGCGAACCGCGCTCATAAAAACTTTGACAAATACTTTCCGTATCCCCATAACTCAATTGGTAGTTAACACCGTCCTTGCGCCCTTTTCCCATGCCCCAATTTCTTTGGTTAATTTCCTGAGTTTCGCCAGGTCAGTCCCAGTGAGGCGCTTGAACTCGACAATGAGCGGTGGCCGGGTAAGGACGTACTGCCGCCATTGGTTTTCGTCGGCCTGGGCGTTGGTGATGATCCGGCTATCTTCCGGTCATCGCTTTCGCCCCCTCCGATCCCAACGTCCCGAGCAGCGGTTCCTGGCCGTTTAAGAAGATGATTACGGCATCAGCGGCCGTCACCTGCCCATAATCGAACGCCAGGTTGCGATTTCGGTAGCGCCTTGTCAGTTTCATTCTGGAACGACCCGCGGAATTATTTTGCTGCCTCTCACACTTTGCGCCGCGACATTCTTAAGATCGAGGTATGTGGCGATCTACGCGTGTAATCACGGTCCCCCCGGAGCTGATGATCCTGATAATGCTGCTGGCCCCAAACCTTCTCTCCGCCTCCGATTGCATCCCAGTTAGCGAAGCGGCAAAACATATCGGCGAAATCCAATGTGTGTCCGGTAAAGTGTTCAAGATAAAAGTGGGAGCGAAAGGAGTTCACTTCCTCGACTTCTGCGAAGATCAAATGGCCTGCCCCTTCACGGTCGTGGTCTTCCCTTCGGGATTGAAAGATGTGGGCGACGTTCGCCGCCTGGCCGGACGCATTATCGAAATCCACGGAGCCGTCAAACTTTACGACGGCCGTGCTGAGATCATCCTCAATCGCATCGGCCAGATCAGCGGAGGCGCCGCCATGATCCCTCCGCTGCCCAAGAACTACGACGTCGAGAATCGCGGCCACTACAGCGCTGGACACCTCCGCCCCGCCAAGAAACCGGCAAAGCCCAAGGCCACGCCCAACGCGACCGCCACCTATGGAGACGTCGAAGCTTCCGAACCGCCGGAGTAAGCCTGCATTCCAGGGTGGGTCCCAGCGCGAAAGCAACTTAGACTTCCATCCAAACATCCATTACGCGGCATGTTCTGTGACATCCGCATCGGTACCTCCGGCTTCCATTACAAACACTGGAAAGGACCTTTCTATCCGCAGAGGATGCCTGCGTCCGCCATGCTTAACTTTTACACGCAACATTTCGATACGGTGGAATTAAATAATAGCTTCTACCGCCTCCCGCCGGTTTCTGCCTTCGACTGCTGGCGCGACGCTACCCCGGAGAACTTTGTGTTCGCTGTGAAAGCCAGCCGCTTCATCACGCATAACAAAAAGTTGAAAGATCCGGAAAACGCGGTGGACAATCTGCTGCCCAGGGCAGCTCACCTGGGCCGCAAGCTAGGTCCGGTTTTGTTTCAGTTGCCACCCAAGTGGCGAGTCAACCCTGATCGTCTGCAGAAGCTTCTTCAAATCCTGCCTCGCGATGTTCGTTATGCCTTCGAGTTTCGCGAGCTTTCATGGATGACTTCCGAAGTGTGCGGGATTCTGCGGGAGTCCAACGCCGCATTCTGCATCTACGAACTCGCGGGATATCACTCGCCTCTCTCCACCACGGCGGACTTTAGCTACGTGCGGCTGCATGGGCCCGAGAGCGGGAAGTATCAGGGGAGTTACAGCGAGGAGCGATTATCGCGATGGGCACGCCAGATCGAAGCCTGGGCGAAAGAACTCAAGGCAATCTATGTGTATTTCGATAATGATCAAGCTGGCTATGCCGCAGCGAACGCGTTGCGCTTGAGAGAAATGGTTTTCCGCCGAAGCATCAAGCGCGCCAGTTGAGAGAGGAAGTTCCCAGTTTCAATTCTGTGTCCGACTACTTTCACTGAGAACTGGCGACCGGCTGCGAATTGCCTTGTCATACCATCCCCTTGCGCAACTCCGCCAGCGGATACTTTGTCCCGCGCCACTCGATTCCGTCATTCCACAACGTAAGAATCATCGAGCGCAACAGGGTATAGATGAACATAACTGTGCTGACCGGGTGCAGCAAGAAGTAATAGGCCGGCACCCCAGAACGCCAAGACATGCCTATGTAAATCGCAAACATAGACGCGAGCGCAACGACGTAGGGCACACGCGACCATCCGTGTGCCAGAAAAATGCCTAGAAACGGTCCAAGATTCAAAAACGCCAGCCCCAATGCCGAAATCACCGTACGCCACCACTGAAACGACAGTACTGCAAAAAAGTTCTTAGTCAAATTATTGACCACGCCGATCGCACCTTTAGCCCACCGGATCGAAATCAAATCTCCGCCAAAAACGTTGCGCTGCGCGAAGCCAGACTGCTTTACGACCTTCCCCAGCTTCATATCATCGAGCACTTCCATACGCAGCGCCGCATACGTACCCACGGCGTCATACACACGTCGCCGCACCAGGTTGAACGCGCCCACACCCATGTGATCGTCGGTGCTGGGATCGGCCACTTTCCAGGGACGGTGCCCAAACATGAACATGGTCTGGAAAAAAGCAATCATCATGTACTCGCCCGGCCGTTTCATGATCATCCGCGGAAACAGCACGAGATGATCCGCGGGAACACTCTCAGCGTAAGCCAGCGCGCGCCGCAGTGAATCGGGTTTGAAGAGCACATCCGCATCGGTAAACAGCAACCAGTCGCCGGTCGCCACATTGGCCGCGGTCCACATAGCGTGCGTTTTTCCCAGCCAGCCCGCAGGGAGTTCAGTGTGATGGACTACGCGAAAATCGGGGTGCCCCGTCCTTCTCGCGTTTTGTGCGACAGAGCCTGCCCTGAGCTTGTCGAAGGGGCGGGGACTTTGAGTCATCCTCTCCATAATCTCGCCCGTCGCATCCGTCGACCGGTCATTGACCGCGATCACTTCATAATTGTCGTAATCAAGCGCAAGCAGCGTATTCAGGGCCTGCTCAATCGTCTCTTCTTCATTGCGGGCAGGAACAATAATCGACACACGAGGATTCCCCGCAGGCGAAACCGGATTCCGATCCCACTCCGGGTGGGAAACGTCGGCCACGCTGGGCATGCCGAGCGCAGCATCCACAATGCGGGAAGCCCAGGCCAACGCCAGAATCGTTCCCGCAATCCAATGAAAGTAAATCACCCTTAAGTCTTTCCTGCTCCTTGGGAAGCGCCATCGACCGCAACCGGGGGCGCAAACCTCATCCCATAAAACAGTATGGCAGAGGAGAGCGCAATCGCGACCACCGGACCCAGGAAGGCGAGTTGCAAGGAATAACGATCCGACATGTAGCCGATCAGCGAAGCTGACGGTACATCCCCGAGCAGATGAAAAATGAAGATATTGACGGCCAGCGCCATGGCGCGAATGTGCGGGCCCACCGAGTTAATGATGGCCGCATTCAGCGGCCCCGTGTTCAACAGCAGCAGGAACTCTGCCACCAGGATGCCAGCGACCATCTGATTTCCCCGGGCATAAAGAGCTACCCACATCGCCGGAATCCCCAGAGCAAGGCTAACCGCTGAAACTAAATAGTGGGCGGTTCGGGTGCGCCGGAGTAGAAAGTCCGACAACCAGCCTCCCGCCAGCGACGCAACCAGACCATTCGCGCCGATACTCAATCCGAAGAATATTCCTGCTTGCCCAAGCGTGTAGCCCCGCGCGCGATGCAGAAAAGTGGGCATCCAGACTTGTAGTCCCCCCAAGGCAAAAGTCATCATTGCCATGCCGAATGTTGCCGTGAGAAATGCAGGGTTTCTAGCCAACCCCTTTAAGGTATCGCGATCCGGCGTTTTTTCGTGCGGGTCGAATTGTCCTAGCGGAGGTTCGGGAATGAATAGCAACAGCAGTGCGAGTACAAAACCAGGCGCAGCTCCCACGTAAAATGGCGCACGCCATCCGTAAACTGGTCCCATTAGCCCCCCGAGAATGTATCCCAGCGCTGTTCCCACGGGAATCGCCAGATAAAACACCCCCATCACGCGTCCGCGCTGTCGCTCCGGAAACATGTCGGCAACGAAGGTCGGGGACAAAATGACAAAACTCGCTTCCCCAATTCCAACCAGAGTGTGGCGAATCACCAATCCCGTGAAGTCGTGTGTCACCGCAGTTAGAAGAGTCGCCGCGCTCCAGATCAACGCTCCGACAACGATCACCGACTTTCGCGAGAACCGCATCGACAGAGGCCCCATGAAGGGCGCGGCGCACATATAGAAAATGAAGAATACGCTGGTCAACACGCCAAAAGCCGCATCGCTGCGGTGAAATTCGGCCTTGAGCAGTTCCTGCACTACGAACAGCACAGACCTGTCAATGTAGTTCAGCAAATTCAGCGCGGTGAGCAGCGCGAGGGCGATCTTCGGGTAGCTCTTCGGCGGAGTCACGGTCGAGCGAATATAACATGCGACTACCGCTTCTCTATAATAACGGTTGACGTTATTAACGAAGTACGTTATCATAGCGAAGTGATCAAGACTTTCGCCGACAAGCTGACGGCGGAGATATGGAGAACCGGGAAGACGCGGGGTTCACCACCAGCGAGCGTAACCAAGCGGAAACTAGCCATGCTCGACGGTGCAGTAGCTTTGGAGGATTTGAAATGTCCTCCTGGGAACAAGCTAGAGAAGCTCCGCGGAGATCGGCAAGGGCAGCACAGTATTCGCATTAACGATCAGTATCGAATCTGTTTTGTATGGCGTGATCACGATGCGTTCGAGGTTGAAATCACGGACTATCATTAGGATTCGGCCAGATCGCTGCGCAAGATAATAATTTATGAGTATCTTCAGAAAAGGGCCACCAAGCTGGCGAGTTCACCCCGGCGAAATCCTGCGGGAAGAGTTTCTCAAGCCCCTTGAAATCTCTAGCTATGCGTTGGCCAAACGCCTTCGCATTCCCGCGCCACGCATTAACGACATCGTACTCGAGCGCCGCGGCATCAGCGCCGATACCGCTGTCCGCCTATCGCGTTTCTTCGGAACCACCGAGCAGTTCTGGCTGAACCTTCAGACTGCCTACGAAGTCAGCCGCGTCATGGAGGAACACGCTGCTGAGATAGAACGTATCCAGCCGCGGGTAGGGCCCGCATCTCGCTAACCGGCTCTCACTCAGATGCGCCTCTTCGGCCGCGGCCACTTCGCCACAATCGTCGTCGAAATGCCGCCGCGCGGACGAAACTCCCCTTTCACTTCCGCCCACACCGGCTTCGCCCACTTCACTACGTCTTCCAGAACCTGGTTAACTACATTTTCCTGAAAGATTCCGAGATTGCGGTAGCACTGCAAGTACTCCTTCAGCGATTTCAGCTCCAGGCAGCTCTTGTCCGGCATGTACCGAATGGCAAGCACTCCGAAATCGGGCAGCCCAGTCTTCGGACACACCGACGTGAATTCCGGATCATCGACCACAATCTCGTATCCGGGAAATTGATTGGGCCAGGTCTCAATCTCGGGAAACTTCGTATTCAGTCCGGCGCCGGCGTGGTCAGGCGTATATCGAGGCGATTTACTCATGCCGTTAATTGTAGCGTTTGCCGGCGATGCACCGAAGTCGCCGGGTCCGCATCCAATCAGATACCATGCCGGGGACCCTTCGGACACGGTCGCGGCTTCCGGAATGGTAGATTACTATTTACAGTTATTCCTGCCGCACCCTGAAAGCTTACCGGTTGGCATCGACGAACAACTCGAGGACGCCGTCCCGCCGGCGGTGGATTTGGCCTTCGTTTGCACTGCTGGCGGTCTTAGCGCTGCTATATTCCTATCTTCACCAGACTCCTCTGAAAGTACGGGTCACGACTGTCGAGCGTGGCCCGATCCGCGGTGTGGTCTCTACTAACGGCAAGGTTGAACCAATTCAAAACTTTAACTTCGAAGCCCACGCCCCCATCGCGACAACGGTAAAGCGCCTGCTGGTTAAGGAGGGCGACCACGTGCGCAAGGGCCAACTTTTGCTGCAACTCGACGACGCCGATATCCGCACACAGGCGGCCCGCGCCCAGGCTCAGGTCAAAACCGCGCAAGCCGACCAGTCTGCCTTGCAGAG
>Ga0185299_10005347_pt1 | contig 14577 bp, 11 predicted proteins | sample PaiPotPPA55metaG_FD_128002 | JGI IMG/M metagenome (GOLD analysis project Ga0185299, IMG submission 128002) | Iron sulfur acid spring bacterial and archeal communities from Banff, Canada, to study Microbial Dark Matter (Phase II) - Paint Pots PPA... ...
AGTACTCCATCCTTATCCCGCGGCTCGCTTCGCCGCCACTCATCCGCGATAAGAACCGGATGCGCTAACGAGCGCCCGTCCGGGTCCGCGCGGGGGGTACCGCGTAAGCGGTATCCCTACCGCGATCAACTTTGCGCCTTCTCTTCGCTTAAAAAACGGGGTCGATAAGTGAAATCGCGATTTTGCGACAACAACCCGCATGGTCCGGTTCGCCGACAAATTACCCTCGACCAGTTCCATCACAACCAAGAATGGTACAGTGCCAATACCGCATACAGTTGAGGAGTGTGGCACAAGTATTGTTCACTAGCCGGCGCGTCGTTCAAACGCGCTAGCCGGACTTAATCCGTACCTAATAGGGATGCAGGCGGCTTCGCTGACACAAAGTCGCTGACACAAAGTCAAGGGTGTCCCGCTGGTCTCCTTGACCGCACATCCCCTGCCGGATAGTATCAACCGCCTAAGCATGAACCAAGATCCCCTCATTGGCCATTCGCTCTTGCACTACAAGATTCTGAACAAACTGGGCTCAGGCGGCATGGGTGTCGTTTACGAAGCACAGGACTCCCAGCTCGGTCGCCGCGTGGCCCTGAAGTTTCTTCCTCCTGATATGGCTCAGGATAGCCAGTTGCTGGAACGCTTCCAGCGAGAGGCGCGCGCCGCTTCCTCGCTTAATCATCCGAACATCTGCACCATCCACGCCATTGAGCAGCACGACCGCCGGAACTTCATCGTCATGGAGCTGCTGGAGGGGGAGACGCTGGCCCAAAAGATGGGCCGGCAACCCATCGAAATGGACAAGCTGCTGCCGCTGGCCATCCAGATCGCCGATGCCCTCGAGTCCGCCCATGCCAAAGGGATCGTGCACCGAGACATTAAGCCGGCGAATCTATTTCTTACCGAGCGCGGACAGGTGAAAATTCTGGACTTCGGTCTGGCAAAGATCAGTGAGATCGGGCAGGTAGCTTCTATCGGGCAGGGGGAGACCCAGGTCTTCAACAACGATCTCACTTCACCCGGCGCGGCAGTGGGCACGGTCTCCTACATGTCGCCGGAGCAGGCCCGCGGACAGCTCGTGGACGCTCGCACCGACCTCTTTTCTACCGGAACCGTGCTGTACCAGATGGCCACCGGAACGCTCCCCTTCCAGGGAGATACCTCGGCTGTGATCTTCGACGCCATCCTGAACCGCGACCCCAGGCCTGCTGCCGAGGTGAATCCCTTGCTGCCCGCTGATTTTGTGCGCATCCTGGATAAGACCCTGGAGAAGGACCGCAATCTACGTTGCCAGACGGCCACGGAGCTGAAAACCGACCTTAACCGTCTTAAGCGTGACCTCGAATCCGGCGCGCGGCGCACGAAAGTGAAGACCGATTCCGATCCCGGTGTGCAGAGGCAGACGAGTAAATCCGTGGCCGTGCTCTACTTTGAAAACTTAAGCGGCGCCAAGGAAGACGAATACCTGCGCGACGGCATCACCGAGGATGTCATCACCGAGCTCTCCAAAATTCGCGGACTGAACATTTTTTCGCGGCCGACGGTTCTTGCCTTTCGGGACAAGCCGATAACCCCGGCGCAGGTCGGCCAGCAGCTCGGTGCGGCCTATGCCCTCACCGGTACCCTGCGCCGCTCCGGCGCTCGCCTTCGCATCAACGTGCAGCTGGTGGATACGCACACCGATTTCCCGCTCTGGTCGGAGCGTTTCGACCGCGAGATGAAAGACGTTTTCGAAGTTCAGGATGAAATGGCCCGCAAGATCGCCGAAGCCTTGCGTGTGACGCTTTCGCCGGAGGAACTCGAGGCCTTGGCGGTCAAGCCGACGGAAAACCTGCAGGCGTACGATCAGTACCTGCGAGGCAAGCGCTACGCGCGGCGCCAGACCCGTCAGGACCTCGAGTTCGCCCTGCAGATGTTCGAGAACGCGGTGACCCTTGACCCCAGCTTCGCCCTTGCCTACGCCGCCAGCGCCAACGCCTGCGCCATGTTTTACTGCAACTTCAGCCGCGAACAGGTGTGGGTGGAACGCGCGCGGGAGGCCTCCGGCAAGGCCTTAGCCCTGCGCTGGGATCTGCCCGAAGTACAGATCAGCCAGGCCTGGGTCCTCTACGCCGCCGAGCTACATGATGAAGCCGTACGAATGGCCAGGAAGGCGATCGAACGCAAGCGAGACTGCGAAGGAGCCCATTACCTGCTCTGCCGCGCCCTGTTCGCCGCAGGACGCTACCAGGAAATTCTGGATGTTGCGGAAACCGCCATTGAAGCGAGCGGTGAGGACTACAACGTGTATGTGCCCATACTGAATTGTCTCGGCGCCATGGGCAAAGAAGAGGCCATTCGCAACATGCGCCAGCGAAGGATGTCGGCGCTCGAAAACCACTTGAAACAAGTACCCGAAGACCCGAGAGCGCGCATACTGCTAGGCTCCGACTATGCTCACTTGGGACGAGCGGACGATGCATTGCACGAACTCAACATGGCTGTCACTTTGCGCGCCAACGAAGTCTCGATTCTTTACAACGCGGCCTGTCTATACTGCAAGCTGAACAAAACCCTCGAGGCAATGGATGCCCTGCGTAAAGCTTGGGAGGGAGGGTTTAGGGATTCCGCGTGGGCTCGCCGCGATCCGGACCTCATCCTTCTTCACGACGATCCGGAGTTTGACAGGCTCTATCCGGAGAAATCCGCTTCACCGCCCGTCTCCAGTTCCCACTAGTTCGAGTGTGTTGACCAATAACTGTTGTTAACCGGCGATTTCACTTTTTGAGGGGTCTGGGCTATAGAGCGATTGATGGGCAGACTTTCTCTACCGAACGCCGATCTTGGGGAGCACACCTTTTTCTATTCTGAAACGCCGCGTCGTCCACCAGATCGCAAAGAGTGCGATTTGTGCGACAAGGCCCGCAGTGCTGTCGAGGATCACATCACGGAATGTACCGGTCCGTGACGACAGAAAACTCTGCATTGCAGGCACCATCGCGTGCTGAGCCGGGGGAAAGTGGCACGCCACGAGCGAAACAAAAGAACACTTAATGTGAAGTAGCCAACAATGTGCCCGGCCTTGCGGAGCGAGGCGTGCCACACCGCGAACTTCGCCCGATCCATTTCAAATAGAAAATGAAACATCGGATACAGAATCCGCCCGGTATGTTCGGCAGAGCCGAGGTTTGTGGATTCGACGGAGATGACCGCCAGCCAGATAGCAGACGGAAGCCACACCCTCAAGATTCGCTTGGTGGATGAAGTCAATTGCTGATTCTAGCAATGCAGAGGACCGAGGAAGCGCGATTCTCCTACGAAGGTCAATGCGTGATATCGAGATTTGGGCGAAGTCGCTGGCGCGACGGACGCTATCGCGTGTTCGCGGGACGGCTTTTTCTCAGCTACAACATTCGCTTTTGAGCGATAATAGACCTCGCTGTGCTGTACGCACCTTTGTCGACGATCTGGCTTCTGGCACTCCTGGGCGATCAAATGGCGAAACGGCCATTGAAAACCCATACAGAAAGATAAGCTCCTCCGCGTCCGCCGCAAACGCCAGCGACTTCGTCCAAATCCCCTTTCGCAAGTGCCCCGGCGGAATACATTCCGGTCCACTCCAACGCACCGCGCCGGCGCACTTGTCGATAGAGTACTAAGATTTATCGCCAACCACGAAACTGGGACTAGTCCCGTAAAGGATCTGACTTGTTCCACCTAGTCCGCGCTCTGAAACACTCGTCTGCTGACCCGCCTCCAGCGTACCAAAGCACTCCCTCTTGGTTTGCGCAGAAAGCGAACTCGCCAGTTCTTCCCTGAGCTATAGGTACAGCGGAGACAGAGAATGCTGCCACTGACGCGGTTGCATCGCACGCGTGCAGTTGGTATTGATAGCCAGCCTTTTCGCCTGACGCCAACACTTTGTCCGCCATTCCTGATTGTGCAAGGTGATGGTGGTGCGGAACCAGAGAACCAGACAAGTCGCGCTCTTAATACGTCAATGTGACAACTTCTTGAAGTGAGCCATTGTGCACAGTATTCCGGGAGGAAGTAAGCGATTCTGTAGACGGCTCAAGAAAGCAGTTTCTCCGCCAAAACAGACGGCCTACCTACATTCTTGAGGGAGGGGGCTTGTTCAGACCAAATGGTTTGCGAGCCATGGCGCTGATTTTCATCAGACGGAATCCGCAACCCGGTCGCCTTCCAGTGGAAGGCACTTTATCCAGATGCCCCCATCTTTTCAGAAGGAAGAGGAATGCGATGAAAAACTTTCTCGGAGTTTCAGTAGTGGCGGTTTGTCTGCTGTTGCCGATGTCTTCTGCCGCGCAGAATCAGCGTTCCGATGATGACCCACGTCTGAACCAGGGCAATGGCGCATTCCACGATCGGTGGCAGGTTCGCTTATCCACAGAAGACCAGGGCAGATTTGATAGTTATTACTCGCGCTGGTTGAACTACGCCCAAACCAACGACCGAGACAATCAAAACAACATGGAAGAGCGTATGCGAAATGTGATGTCTCACTACAACATTCCATCCGATGTGCCGTTCGATCAGATTGCCTCGCACAGAAACCAGGGCTACGCGACTGACCGCGTTCGTGATGGGGATGGCGATGAGCGTGGGCAAACGCAGGGGGATCGCGGTGGTCAGGGTCAGAACCACTTGTCAGTTGAAGACCAGCAACGGTTCGACAGCTATTACTCGCGCTGGTTGACGGCGAGGCGAACCGGTGATCGCAGCGAGACTGGCAGCATGGAAGAGCGCATGCGGGATTTAATGGGCCGCAACTCCATTCCTCTAAACGTCCAATTCTCCCGAATTGCATCAGAGTCAGCCGCAAGGTACAGCCGGCCGAACATTCCTCGTTTCTCAGGCAGAGACGCGGCCGATTTTCGCAACTACTACTCGCGTTGGCAGCAGTACAAGCAAACCAATAACCGGAAACAGGTTGCGAGTATGGAAGAGCGCATGCAAAAAGTGATGACTGACCACAACGTCCCGAACAACGCCTCCTATGAGGATGTGATGGACATGTTGGATGGCCGTGACAGATGACCGGAACTGAAGCCGGCACAGACTTGATGGAGAGTAGACCTGCAATACCGCCGAGTTACCGGCGGTACACCGCGAGGGGCGCTCCATTTGACGTCGGCGGTAGGTTTGGGCGAGTAATTGATTGAGCAGCCCGCTCCTCCTTCACGGAGGAGTTCGAAGTAGTAATCATGATCGATCGGCGTTGTCGCTACTAATGAACATGCAGCTGTTGAGATGGAGCAAAGCAAAACCCGAAACCACAGAGCAAGCCACTAGACTCGAGCGTCACTCCTATCTGACAAGGGACTGGATGCCGCGAACCATCCTAGCCATCGGCATCGGAGATGGCCCCGGCACCCTCGACTGCGCGGTCAAATTCGCCGCCCTTCGATTCCGTGATTGTAAGGCGAACTCTCAAGGTTTTTGGGACATGGTAACAGTTGACGGTCGTTAACAGTTACACGCATTGACGCGCCAGCCGGACGTACCAGAACACGGAACAGACCAGTCCGATCCCGAACGCTACGGCCCGAACAAAGTCGCTCCCCGTCACGAACGGAGGAAAGCGATGGAATTCGTAGTTGTAGCTGGAAAGCAGGAACCAGACGGTCAGCGGGAAAAACACGCTACACACCGTGGCGACCGACAACGCTGCCGAGCGGCATGCGTACTTTGCTCTCCCAGTCACGCCGGAAGTATAACGCGGCAGTGCTCACGGTTGGCGATAACAGGCGTCACTCAAAACCCATGCCGTGGGCATTTTGAGTGCTATCGAGATTTATCAACAATTGACCTGCTAGAGTCGCCCAGTTGCCAGCGATGAGCCTTTACCGCGGGGGATGCGCGCTTGGCTAAGTTGCAGAGACAGCTTTAGGGGGCGTCCGGCGTCGGCGAAAGACGATCAACCCTAAGACTCCAATTGCGGCTGGAATAGCAAAATCACGTTGCGACTGCAAGAAGTTCGATCTGTCGCCCCAAAAATAAACAATTGCGGGAATCCCGAATCCCATCACAAGGCTCATCAGACTTGCCGTGATCGGCCAGGCGATCGTCGTAGAATTCATTGAGGCTCTCTCGCGCCACGCAGTCCGGGCCCCCAGCGCGTAAATCATAGAAAGGGCAATAAACGCTAAGCGAAGGCCATAGACATACGCGTGCGGCAGCGACGAGTGCGGCATCAGCCATGCCCCGCAGACAAAGCTTACGGCTAAGAACACGAAATATGCAGCCAGAACCAATCTGAATATGCGCATCTTTTGAGGTGCTTCTTGTGCGTAAGTGTCAGAGGAAACATATGGTTGACAGATTGAATCCGCAGCCAGCGTGACTTCGCCACTTGATCAGCAAATTCTCAGGCGGCCCGGTCTTCGTCCCTTCGTCCAGGGCGGATTACTGCCGGTTAGCCGGGTTTCATGCTCGTTCAGCGAGACAAGGTTTCCACTCCCCCAGAACCCACAGGAGCGGGGCATTGAAGACTCTTCTGCAGGATTACATACCGACAATCAAATCCGATCAATGTACGATATCATCCTCAGGGACTCAGAAGCCATGAGGATCGCAAGCGCGGCGAGTGCATTCCCGAAGCATTACTACTCCCAGAAGTTTCTTCTGGAACGCCTCCAGGACTATTGGGGAGACCAACTGAAGAATCCTCTGTTGCTGGCACGGCTGCACCGCAACGTGACCGTGGATGGCCGTTACCTCGCCATCCCCACAGAGCAGTACCTGGACATCAAGACCTGGGGTCAGGCCAATGACATCTGGATCAAGGTCGCACAAGAATTGGGGGAGCAGGCGCTCTGCCTTGCACTGCACAACGCCGGTCTGAAGCCACACGATTTGGGAGCCTTGTTGTTCACGACAGTCACCGGAATCGCAAGCCCGTCCATCGACGCTCTGCTGATCAATCGCATGGGACTTCCAGCCAACATTCGCCGCACTCCGATTTTTGGCCTGGGATGCGTGGCTGGCGCCGCCGGAATTGCGCGCGCCGCAGATTACGTTCGCGCCTACCCTTCGCAGGCGGCGGCTCTAGTATCGGTGGAGCTCTGTTCGCTCACCCTGCAGCGCGAGGATCTGTCGGTCGCGAACCTGATCTCGTCGGGCCTTTTCGCCGATGGCTCTGCCGCCGTCATTGTGACAGGAGCGGAATTTGAGTCCTCGGGCTCTGAGATTTCTGGGCCTAAAATTCTCGCGACCCGGTCGGTTTTCTATCCCGACACAGAGGAAATGATGGGCTGGAATATTTCCGAGAAAGGCTTCCGCATCGTGCTGTCGACCGAGGTTCCGAATCTGATTCGGCAAAACCTAGGGCGGGACGTGGACGCGTTTCTGGCGGACAACGGATACCGGCGAAGCGACCTTCAAAGCTGGGTTCTACACACCGGAGGACCGAAGGTGCTCGAGGCCTGCGCTACAGCACTCGGGTTGCACAATGGGCAGCTGGATGCCTCCTGGGATTGCCTGCGTAAGGTAGGAAATCTTTCTTCGGCTTCAGTGCTGGTTGTGCTCGAAGATGTAATAAAGCACCGCCGTCCTGGGCCGGGCGCGATGGGTCTGCTTGCCGCCATGGGGCCCGGTTTTTGTTCCGAGCTTCTACTTCTGCAATGGTAAGGTACGTGGTTGTTGAATTCGGCAGATGTCTTCGTGATCGGTAGCTGCCCAGCGGGTTCCCGACGGGACCAAGCCGCCGATTGATCAAGCCCTGCAGTGAGCTCCCTTACCGCTGCGGTTCACGGTGGGGCGGACCACACTGCCTCGCATCATGACCCAAACGTGCTGTATATCGGCCGCTCTGCTGGAAAATCCGCTAGGGCGCGCTTCAGCCAGAGCAGGGTCGGACGGTAAGCGAGCGTCAAAACGTTGATACGCTCGAGATCGCGCAGATAGTCATCGAATTCCTTAAAGGAAACCGGATCGGTATCCATCAGTTCGGTCGCCGTGGTGCCGGCTGAAGTCCTGCTGGGTCACGATTCACCTACCCGCTGCTTCGAACAGCATGCTCTCGACCGGCGGCGCAATTTGGCGCGGGATCGCGTAAGCAGTTCCTTCGGCAACCCGGCACTCTCCTCCACGGCATCCAGAACAGCGTGCTCCCCGGGAACCGCCCAGTGCAAGAAATCCTCTGCCCCTCCGCCGTTAAGAATGTCATTCATGCAGGCAAGGAAACCCAGCTGCAATCGTGGAAGGAACCCGACCCGATCGCATCATATCGAAGCCGGGGCACAGCGGTGGCGATACGATTCTGATAGGCATCGGTCATGGCGCTTCCACACGCGGCAATTTTTGGACCACTAGCAGTTCGGTGATCCCTCCAAGAAAAAGACGGGAATCGATGACAGAAAATCCCTTTTCTCGGAAAATGTTCCGCAAGTGACGCCGGTCGGGAAAGCGTTGGAGGCTTTCGGCTATGTAGCTATAGACTTCATGATTGCGGTGCAGAAGCGTACCCCACAGTCCGGTCCATGTCTTCAGACCCCAGTATTCCATCTTCTGTGGGATCTTTCCGCCCGGTTTGGAGAAATCGAGAAAGGCCGCCACGCCGCAGGGTTTTAGAACGCGGCTGATTTCGTCAATAGCTGTTCCGAGGTCCGGTGCATTCCGCAGGGCGTAGCCACCGGTGACGATGTCCACGGATTCGGAAACGATGTCAAGCGATCCCATATCTTGGTTGGCGAAACTGACATTCGGATGAGTATTGCGGTGACGGGCGATATCCAGCATCGGCTCGGTGATGTCCACTCCGGCGATGCGGCCACGCGGGTATTTGCCGGCAAGCAGAAACGCGACGTCGCCGGTGCCGCAGGCGAGATCAACGCAAACAGGGGACTCGTGAGAGGGAAGCAATGAAATCAGAGTGCGCTTCCATGCCGCGTCGCGTCCGAAAGAAAGTACTCGAGTGATGAAATCGTACCTGGGCGCGACCTCGGAAAAATTCCTTTCGGTATAGTATCTCTTCGTCTCGGCATTCTCGAGATGATCGCCGATTTTCAAAACAAAGCGACCGGTCACTGGATCTCCATTTTCAAAGGGTCCGCAAAAGGGCTTGTGGTTTCGGTTGCCGCGTTCACAGATTCCCGCACTCGCCATCCCAGAAGGCTTGCCATAATATGATTGTATCCCAATGAAAACAAGACGCCGAAAGAGTTCGGAAGCCTGTCACCTAAAGTGTGGGTTCTGAAATGGGCTGCATACCACGGCTCGAGATTCACTACTCGTCGCCCTGGATGGGCCTTATACGGACTTTGGCTGTATACATAGTAATGCTCTCTCGCAGCCGCAAGTTTGGCCGGTATCCGGAGGCCAGATGGGCGAATTGCGCCTTTGGGACGATTCAAGCGTCCATCGCTTTGCTAGTGCTGTTGTCGCTGGTGCATCCATCGCGGGCCTTCGCGGCGAATCCTGACCTGGAGACTGTGCTGACTGGCTCGCGCCAGCGTATTGAGAAATTGGACTACCGCGCGAGCGGGCGACTCACACGGTTGGAAGACAATGGCAAGCGCACGAGCTACAAGTTTGTCGCCAAGGCTCGCTGGTTTCCCGATGGTCTGCGTCTGCTATGCGAGATCTCGGGGCCTGGCTCAGAGAAGACGAGTCTTCTTCTGCATATGAGCGTGAGTGGGCACGTGACTATCGAGGCGGTACTTCCTGGCGAGAAGGCCGCTAGCGTGTTGCCATTCGAACGTTGGAACGACTCACTAGTGGGAACAGACTTCTCCTATGAAGACATGGTAGAGAGCCAGTTCTTCTGGAAGAATCAGGAACTCCTGGCACCGGAGAAATACGGCGCACGGGATTGCTTTGTCCTTAACAGCATGTCCGGCTCTCAGGACCGGACTTACTATGATTCGGTAACATCGTGGATTGACCGCGGCATTTTGTACCCTGTGCATGTGGTGAAGACGCTTCGCGGGACAAGACAGCAGAAGGAATTCATTTACTATGGGCTGCGGCAGGTCGGCGGCGTCTGGTCTGCGACGCAAGTGGAGGCAAAGCTGCAAGGCAAGCCCGGCTCCTCGATTCTTGTAGTCGAAGGGGGCTCAGGAAAGGCAAATCTTGGACGCAAGGACTTTGATATCAGCCGGTCCAGCGCTCAAGGAGAGAAAGTGAAATAAATCGAATCGTTTAATTAGGCGGTTGCGAGGCCCTGTGCTGTCACTGGAGCATCCACGGTGTTCACCGTCATGGGATAAGCTCCTTTTCAGACGTTGCCGGGGCCCCATGTAAGCCAAATGGCCACCAATTCCAGTCGCCCGCAAGTTGCAATAGTGCTGGCCCGACAACCATCCGCACCGCTGTAGCATCAATGAACACCGCCACGGCGAGCGTAAAGCCCAGCATTTGGACGACCAGAAAGCTTCCCACGGTGAATGCGGCGAAGACGGCAATCATAATTGTCGCGGCGCTCGTGATGAGCCTGGCCGTCCGCGCCAGGCCCTCTATCACCGCTGATCTCTCGGATAGACCGCGCCACCGTTCTTCGAGGACTCGGGCGACCAGGAAAACCTCATAGTCCATGCTCAATCCGAAGACGATGGCAAACGAGAGAATCGGCACGATCGGGTATACGGTGCCGGTCGGTCCATCGAGCCCAAAGAGTTTGCTACCGTGGCCTTCCTGAAAAACGAGAACTAACGCACCGAATGAAGCGCCAACGGAGAGCAGATTGAGCAGAATTGCTTTGACAGCCGCAAATAAAGAACGTAACCCGATCAGGAGCGCCAGCAAGCTCCCCAATATGACGCCAAGGACCACCCTTGGCAACCGCTCTTTTACCACCGAGTCATAATCTGCTTCGAGTGCGGGAACGCCGCCGACGCGCAGCACAGCGCCGGGTGCGCCGGTTATCGTCGCGACATCGGAGGAGCGCACATCTCGTACCCATCGTATCTGTTCATTGAGCGAAAGAGTGGCGGTGGGCAGCAACTCAATCAAGGTAGCTTGGCCATCGCTGCGAAGAAAACTCTTGCGGATCGACTCGGGCACATCGTCGACAGCATCCGCGATGTCAGACATTCCCGTGAGGGTCGGAAGAGATAAGACCTCTTCCGCTCTAGGATCGCTCTGGAAGCGCTTCGTCAAGCGACTGACGGCAAGCCAGCCAGCCGGCGAGAGCGGCGGAGACTGCGGCGGCAACTCCAGGATCACTCGGAGGCCCTGTACAACACCCGACCGCCCCATGCCTTGAAGCGTGTGCAGCGCTTGCACCGACTCGGCTGCGGCCGGGAGCGAGTCATGATCAGGAATCCCGGGAGAGATTCTCCGTGCCTGGAATGCAAGGATCAGTAGCGGAGTCCCGGCGACAAGCAGAGCGGTCCAGGGCCGGCGGGTTACGATGCTGCCCCACCGAACCCACCGCTCACTCGCCGCGCATAGGTTCTCCGGCGTTTTGAATCGTCTGGCTGGAAGGCGCACTCTGGCGGCATTGATGCGATGCCCGAGCAGACCAAGCACCCAAGGCAGAATGAATGTACACAGCATGACACTAAAAACGGTTACCAGCAGGCCAGCTATCCCGATGGAGCGCAGTTCGCTGATGGGCACAGTCAGCAGCGCTGAGAATCCGATTGCAACTGTGGCGGCCGAGATTATCAGTGTACGCCCCGCTTGTCCGGCAGCAATATCGGCAGCGTGGCCGGGATCATATCCCTCGGCCAATGCTTCGCGAAACCGGCTCACCATCAGCAATGCATAGTCGACACCCAAGCCAAGGCCGAGCATCGTCGCTAGATTCTGCACCAGAATCGACAGGTGCAGATAATGCGCGAGTAGCGCAGCCGCACCCATCGCCATCGAGATTGAGAGTACTCCAACTCCCAGCGGCAATAGCGCGGCAACTAGACTGCCGAAAGCCAGCAACAGCAGAAAGAGAGTTACCGGCATCGCTCGTTCTTCGGCATGTCTGACGACATCTGCACTGACCTTGCGAAGATCGAACTCCAACGGCGTTTCACCCGTAATCTCCAATTTGATATTGGGGTACTGCGACCTAAGCTGACCTTCCATCCAGTCTGCTCTTGCCCTCAGTTTGGGGACCAACGCCTCGACAGTTTCATCGTGCGGGTCCAACCCGACGATGATCAAGGCCCCGCCGTTGTTGCCAGTGAACAGAGGATCTGGCCAGTCCAGACTCGAGACAGCACCCGACACTCCCGCCACGCTACGCAATGAACTGGTTAAGAAGCCCAATGCATCTGCGCCTTTTGCTGAATCCGGATCGGGAATACCGCTGATCACCAGAACCAGGCGGTGGGCGTACGGAGACTGGAAACGCTGAGCCAGTTCCAGGTCAACTTTTTGGGATTCTCCGCCCTTGATGTGAACGGCTGTCTCCAGGTGACGTTCGACTTTGTAGGAAAAGGGCAGCAGCGCAAGCGCCATGACAAACCCCGACATAGCCAGCCAGAATCGGCGGCGAGCGGCATCTTGGCCAATCTTCAAGCTTGGCATAACCATGGAAGATCCACGTCGTTTCCTGGTCCCCCTGAGAGCAATGAAACGACTTCGGTGATCGGGCACATCCATGATATAGGGTCAAACTGGATATTCATTGGGCTGCGGCCTTGAGCTTAGTTAACGATAGATGTGGGGAAACTGCCCGTTAAGCCCGAGGGACGTGGCCGACGAAGACTTCGCTGTATTTACAGAGCGGCATTCGCTTCCTCCTTCCTCTCATGTCCGCACCGCCATCGGCCCATCTTGCGATGTGCTTTCCCTAGAGGGAGCGATACGGATTTATCCTGTTCCATTGGAATGACGCGATAGGTTAGGTCCGCCCTATGCGCCGGCAGTGTGATGTGACCATGACGGAGGAGCCGACACATTCCGTGCCCACTGCAAGAAGAACCGCGCAGCCAACTTAGGTTCTCTAACGTTTACGACGCTTACGAGCATTCGTATATTCTGACCTTGCTATCAAGCTAGGCCCTCTCCACATTGTGCTAGTAGATACACCGTCGCCTCGCGGTTCCGATGCTACCCTTGCGGGTATGGGTACATTGTCCGAGGGCTTCGAACGGTTTGTTGCCACCCCGCTCCTACCTCCCGAGTAGCCGGACCCCATTACTGGGGCCCAGCCCTCTCAGAACCGTACTTAAGACTTTCGCCATATACGGCTCAAGCCCTTCGAACGCCCTTTTGGGGAGGACGCGGTTGAGGAACGGGAAGATGGAGGCGATGAACCTTGTCGCGGCACTCTGGGTGAAGAAGAACGCTGTTCGTAGCGCCTTTCGAGCCACCCATCACCAGGGGAAGGCGGTAGTGAAGCCTTCATCCGGTGAGGCGGGTGATTCTCTCGTGGCATACGGGGCAGCGTCCGTCTTGCTCACGCCAGAGAAAGCGAAGAGTGGTCGTACCCCGAAATGAATCTCGCATATGGGCCCCTTCACGGTCTGCGAAGTAGGTTTCATAGGCGGGATCATACGGGTTGGCTTCGGCTTTGACTTTAACGTGTCTTGTAATGGGTGTGCGGGAGGCGGGAAACAGCCACACTTTCTGCGGTTTCTCCTCCTCATCGCATGTTTCCCCAAAGAAGGTCCAGTTCCGCCCCCAGTGGAACGTAAAGTATTTCGCTTTGGTCCAACCGAGGTTTTTGTCTGGGTGTCTTCTTCGCGCCCATCGCCACAAACACGAGAAGATGGCTGTATCGACGCGGCTAAAGGTACGCTTGCTGACCACGTGCCGATGATAGTTGACCCAGCCCCCAAACCTTGGGGTTGAGTTCCTCAATCAGATCGGTGGCAGACATGCCAAGCGCGGCTTTGATCGTGGTTCGGATGCCCGCCAAGAAAGTTTTGACGTTTTTCTTGGAGGGCTTAGTGAACAGTCTCCCGTTAGGGTAACGGCGCACGTTTTTGCCCGAGGAAATCAAAGCCTTTCTCCACGTGCGTGATGACCGTCTTCGTAGGAGAAAGTTCGAGCCCTCGTTCTTGCAAAAATTGCATAACGATGGGTTTAACCTCTCCTTCCAGCAGTTCTTTCGTCCTGCCGGTAATAACGAAGTCGTCCGCATAACGGATGAAATTCACAGAGGGACATAGACCTCCAAAGGACTTGAGAGCTCTTCCCGTTGGATACTTATCCTTCAGGATTCGCTCAAGTCCGTCCAACGCGCAATTAGCGAGCGCGGGGGAGATTATTCCACCCTGCGGGGTTCCGTCCGTCGTTTCATGGAGGACGTGTTTATCCATGTAACCCGCGGTTAGCCATTTTTCTAGAATGACTTTGTCCATGGGAATATGGGTTAAAAGCCAGTCTTTGCTAATCGTGTCAAAACAGGCTTTGATGTCTCCCTCCAGAACCCACTGCGTGTTTGCGCTTCGCAGTGCAAGATAACACTGTCCAACCGCATCGGCGCAGGACCGTTGCTCACGAAACCCATACGAGTTTGGATCCGCAATGGTTTCACCAACGGGAGCAAGGGCGAGCAAATGTAGTGCTTGCATCGCTCTGTCCTTCATGGTGGGGACGGTCAACGCGAACTGCACACGAACCCAGTGAGCCTTTGGGATGGGCTGAGATCCGGCATCCTTTTCACCCACGTCGCGGGCAGAGCTTCCCAGTACT
>Ga0185299_10005348_pt1 | contig 14577 bp, 16 predicted proteins | sample PaiPotPPA55metaG_FD_128002 | JGI IMG/M metagenome (GOLD analysis project Ga0185299, IMG submission 128002) | Iron sulfur acid spring bacterial and archeal communities from Banff, Canada, to study Microbial Dark Matter (Phase II) - Paint Pots PPA... ...
AAGCCGCCGACGCTGGCCATGTTGTCGGTCGTGTCCACGAACTCCAACATTTCCGAGCGCTTCAGCAATGCTTTCTTCGCGTCGAGCACATCGGTGATGCACTCAGGCGAAAGCGCTTGGCGTCCAACCACCGTCTGCGAGATGGCGCGTTCAGCTGCTTCTTCAGTCAGCCCGCGCAGATTCGCGGCCATGGCGTCCACGCCGTTCGAATCGAGCTGGAGTTTCAGGCTGTGGGTACCGGCCATTCGCGTATAGGTTTCACGGATAATCTCGCGCAGCCGGCCGCGATCGGGGAGGGGCAGATCGAGAAATTCCACCAGGCTGACCAGTTCGGGTGGCATCTCGATCGCCGGGGCGGTGAGCACGAGAGTCCTGCGGTTCGCGGAGAATTTTTGTCCCACGTCGCGCAGGCGACGCACCACTACCGGATTGTCCATGTGCCGATGAAAATCCTTCAGCACGAAGACAGCTTCGATCGTCATGGTCTCCAGGTTCGCCAGCGCCTGCACGGGGTCGGTTGTGTTATACATCGCTGTCTTCGGAGCCAGGCTGGCACCGGAACCAGTTGTGGACTGCACCTGAGCAGCAACAGCGACATCACTGCTGCATCGGACGAGCCCGTCGGCGATGGTCCATTCGAAGACCGGTAAGCTGAGATCCGAACAGGCAGCACGCACCAGCGACATCGCGCACACTTCCTCGACCGTCTCCATTACGACGATTGGGGTTGAGGAGTTGATCAGAACCTTCAGCCGATCGAGCGGACTCGGGAGCGGACTCTCGCCCGGCCTTTCAAACGAGTTCATATTGATTTGACCCAGCCTGACTTGCTCCCGTAGAATACAGCTTCGGTTCCCACCGGAATATCCTCCTAGCGCAATCTAGGACAACAAAGGTAATCAAGCCGCATGGCAAATCATTTTTCGGCGCTGAAACGCGCCCGTCAGACAACGAAGCGAACCGCCCGCAACCGGGCCAATTCTTCGCAGCTGCGCACCGCCCTGCGGAGCCTGCGCGAGGGCCTGGAGAAAGGCGACAAAACCGCCGCCGGCGAGACCTACCGGCTGACCGTGTCGGCGCTCGACAAGGCAATCCAGAAGGGCGTTCTGCACGAAAATACCGCCTCACGCTACAAGTCCCGCCTGTCGAAGCGGCTGGCCGCTCTTAAATAGGCTCTGCAAGCAGGTACCGGGAAGGTTAACCGCCGGCGGCAAATTCCATTGCAGATTCTTCTTGACCTTCCCTAGCGGTTTGTTATACTTAGCCAGTTCTCAGGACATTAAAGCAGTTTCTGCCGGTCCTTCAGAACCTCCGCCCGCGTTGTGGCTTCTCCTTAAAGAATTGAGCAACTTTCGGGTTGGGCGGGGCATCTATTTGGGTAATTCTGGCAATTTCCTTTGCACCTGGCCCGAATTAAAACTTGGCTAGCTCGTAGTCGACCATTACCCAGTGGACGATGGAATTGTGGCCTTGATTATCCCTAGTTGAAGGAGAACGAACGAAAATGCGCTCTGATCGTGTATTTGACGCTCTACATACTTTGCGGAACCGGTATATGCTTTGCCAGCTGGCCTCCAAGGCAACGCGCAAGTTTCATAAGCCGAACACCCGCATTCAGGAAACCATGAACGATGTATTTGACAAGATCGCCGATGCGGAACGTCATGACATCCTGAGCGAACCCGAGAACTTTGCCGAAGCACAACGGCGAGCTGCTTAAGCGGCTCCGCCGTGTGCCCGCACGGCGGCAAAGCAATCCATCCCCCGACGGGGGAACGAAAATCCCTCCCGAAAAAGAAAATCCACGTAGGTAAATATGACCATTGCTGAACTCAAAGAAAAAAATATTACCGAGCTGACCAAGATCGCCCGATCCTTGGAGCTGCCCGGCGCCAGCGGACTCCGCAAACAGGACCTCATCTTCAAGATCCTGCAGGCGCAAAGTGAAAAAGAAGGACACATCTTCGCCGAAGGTGTGTTGGAGATCCTCCCTGACGGCTACGGCTTCCTGCGCTCGCCCGACTACAACTACCTGCCCGGGCCGGACGACATTTACGTGTCGCCATCGCAAATCCGCAAGTTCGACTTGAAGACCGGCGACACCATCAGCGGCCAGGTGCGCCCGCCCCATGAGGGCGAGAAATATTTTGCGCTGGTCAAGATCGAGGCGGTCAATTTCGAGTCGCCCGATGAGGCCCGCAACAAGATCCTGTTCGACAACCTGACGCCTCTGTATCCGCAGGAGCGTCTGAAGCTCGAAACCACGCGCGAGAATATCAGCGCGCGCGTCATGGACCTGCTCACCCCGCTCGGCAAGGGACAGCGCGGCCTCATCGTGTCGCCGCCACGCGCCGGCAAAACCATGCTGCTGCAGAACGTGGCGAACTCGATTACTACGAATCACCCGGAAGTCGTGCTGATGGTGCTGCTGATCGACGAGCGCCCGGAAGAAGTCACCGACATGCAGCGATCCGTCAAGGGCGAAGTCATCTCCTCGACCTTCGACGAGCCCGCCGCCCGCCACGTGCAGGTCGCGGAAATGGTGATCGAAAAGGCTAAGAGATTAGTCGAACACAAACGCGACGTAGTCATCCTGCTCGATTCCATCACGCGCCTGGCGCGCGCTTACAACACCATCGTTCCACCGTCGGGCAAGGTGCTGTCGGGCGGCGTCGATTCGAATGCGTTGCAGCGTCCGAAGCGTTTCTTCGGTTCAGCGCGCAACATCGAAGAAGGCGGCTCACTCACCATCATCGCCACTGCACTCATCGACACCGGTTCCCGCATGGACGATGTGATCTTCGAAGAATTCAAGGGCACGGGCAACTCGGAAATCATCCTGGATCGCAAGCTGGTGGATAAGCGGACTTTCCCGGCGATTGATATCCAGCGCTCGGGCACACGTAAGGAAGAGCTGCTGATTCCGAAAGAGGATTTGCAGCGCATCTGGGTGCTGCGCAAGGTGCTGAATCCGCTGTCGCCGGTCGAAGCTATGGAACTGCTGATCGAGCGGCTGGCTAAGGCGGGATCTAACAGCGAATTTCTGGCTAAGATGAGCCAGTTGTAGGAGTGGAGACACGGGCGCCCTCGCCCGTCCATCTCCTAGCGGGGCGAACGAATTTTCGTCTCTGGGCCGATATGGCATTCCCTATCAAAGTGTGCGCCGTCTGTTCAGAAGAGTTCGAGCTGAAGCCCGATAAACCCGGTTTCGCCAACCGCTGCCCGGCGTGCAGCGAACCCGAAGAGGTTGACGCCGTATCCAGGGGAGGCATCGACGCCGACGAACGCAAAACTCTGAAGGAAGCAAACGAAGCTCGGAGACGGGCGATGCGCGACCTCCTCTACCGCAAGGACAGCTAACAGGTTCCCCAAATCGTTCCGACCAAACTTCTCCAAAGACAGTTAGTTAGTGTAAACGCCTCAGTTGGTGTGAACGCCCGTTAACAAGCAGGGCAAGAAAGATTCGGGCAGCCTAGTGGAGATCTGGGTTCACTTTGCTTGCCTGCTTGATGAGTAGCCATGCGAAAGTTGCCGCGACTACGATGCCGATCAGGGCTTCCGGCGGATAATCGCCTCTCGCGACCTGAACAATTCCCCAACCCGAGCTACAAACGTAAACGAGACCCAACGTCAGGAGGCGACGACGGAGCAATCGAGGGTCTCGTTGCATTCTTTCAGCTTCGCGGATCACGTGCAGGGATCCCCACACAAGGGCGGCGGTGACTACGGCGACACCGACGATTGCGAACACAAGGGTGCTCATGCGTCTCGCAATTTTACTCTAGAGCAGAACTGGCTGCGTAGTTAGTGATAAATCGTCATTTCACCAACAATTCCGGTACACAGTCTCCACTTTAAGAGTCCAAGTAATCACTAGCCCATACGTTTAGTGGCAGATCTCACCGGCTAAGTCCCGCATTTCCGATTGCGCCTGCGAACCTCCGTCGTTACTTTCGTCTTGCAATCCGCTTTTTGCCCGTCTGCAGTCCCCGTGAACCGTGCTAAACAGTGCTTAGCCTCGACAATGTGCCGATGGTCATGCAGGAGCACAGTCCATGTTGAAATATGTTGTAGTCCTGATCTTGTCGCTAACCCTGTTCGCCATACCCGCAAACTCGCAGTCTAGAAAAACTCCGGTGAATGTAGTGCAAGTTCAAAAGATCGCCGCCGAGCGCGAGGCGACGAACAACGGTTCTTCAAACGATCCGCACCAACTACTGCAGCAAGAACTGATCGGTCGCGTCGTTGCGGACCGGCAATCCCAGCTGCGCCTTGACACCGAGAAACTGGTGGCTCTCGCCGCTGAACTCAAGCAGCACGTGGATAAAGCCGGCGCCAATATCCTATCCATGGACGTGATCGAGAAGGCACAAGAAATCCAAAAGCTGGCCAAGAGCGTGCAAGACAAGATGCGCAACGCCTACTGAGAAGGGAGCCGCGGTGTGACGCCGTCTTTGCCGCGGCTTCGCTGCCTGAGACGTCAATCAAAACGCCATCCAGTTGCTCTGGATGGCGTCTTTCTTTGTGAAGCTCGCTTACTCCGATCCAATTCGCATCCCAAAGAACGACCGGTACACGAAGAAGACCGACACCGCGAAAAACGCGAGCGCCAGGATGTGCGTCAGCCCGGTGCCCTGGTCGCGGGTCAGCGAAACCGCCAATTCGACCGCCAGCAGTCCGAAGAGCGTGGTGAATTTGATGACCGGGTTCATGGCCACCGAAGACGTGTCCTTGAAAGGATCGCCGACCGTATCGCCGATCACCGTGGCGTCGTGCAGCGGTGTGCCTTTCTGTTTCAGTTTCACTTCGACAATCTTCTTGGCGTTGTCCCACGCGGCGCCGGCGTTGGCCATGAAGATTGCCTGGTAGAGACCGAAGATCGCAATCGAGATCAGATATCCGATAAAGAAGAATGGTTCCACGAAGGCAAAGGTCAGGGTCCCGAAGAAGACCGCAAGAAAGATGTTGAACATTCCCTTCTGCGCGTACTTGGTGCAGATCTCAACTACTTTCTTGCTGTCGGCAACGGACGCCTTCTCCGCGCTATCGAGTTTGATGTTGGCTTTGATGAACTCCACCGCGCGATAAGCGCCGGTAGTCACGGCCTGAGTGGATGCGCCGGTAAACCAATAGATCATCGCGCCGCCGGTAATCAGTCCCAAAAAAAACGGAGCGTGCAATAGCGAGAGCTTATCCACATTCGTGGTCAGCCCGTTGGTCAGCGCCATGATGATAGAGAAGATCATCGTGGTTGCGCCGACCACTGCGGTTCCAATCAGCACCGGTTTGGCGGTCGCCTTGAAGGTATTGCCCGCGCCGTCGTTCTCTTCCAGCAAGTCCTTGGCGCGCTCAAAATTCACGTCCATGTTGAAGTCTTTCTTGATCTCCGCCTTGACGTTGGGCACCTGCTCGATCAGCGAAAGTTCATAGACGGACTGCGCGTTGTCGGTAACCGGGCCGTACGAATCGACCGCGATCGTCACCGGACCCATCCCGAGGAAGCCGAAAGCGACCAGGCCGAAAGCGAACACCGGCGCGGCAATCATGGTGGCCGCCGCTCCCAAGCCTTGCAGGCTAAATAAGTAGGCAACCGACATCAGACCGACCATCGTGAGCCCCAGCCAATATGCGGAAAAGTTCCCGGCGACAAAACCCGAGAGGATTCCGAGCGATGCGCCGCCTTCTTTTGCCGAGGTCACCACTTCGTTCACGTGGCGGGAGTCTACCGAGGTGAAGACCTTCACCAGTTCAGGGATCACCGCTCCCGCCAGCGTTCCGCAGGAGATGATCGAAGCCAGCTTCCACCACTGCGATGTGTCGCCTCCGAGGTTGGGGATGATGAGGGACGAAACAATGTAGGTGGCAACAATCGAAACAATCGAGGTGATCCAGACCAGCGAAGTAAGCGGCGTTTCAAAATTCATCTTGTCGGCATTGCCAAAGCGTGCTTTCGCGACGGCGCTATTGATGAAATATGCCAGGGCGCTGGCCACCAGCATCATGATGCGCATCACGAAAATCCACACCAGCAATTGCACCTGGATCGCCGGATCTTTCACGCCGAGGAGGATGAAGGTAATCAGCGCGACGCCGGTGACGCCATAGGTTTCGAAACCATCGGCCGACGGTCCAACTGAGTCGCCGGCATTGTCGCCCGTGCAATCGGCGATCACGCCGGGATTGCGGGCATCGTCTTCCTTGATTTTGAAGACAATCTTCATCAAATCGGCGCCGATGTCGGCAATCTTGGTGAAGATGCCGCCCGCGATACGCAGCGCCGCCGCACCGAGCGACTCGCCGATCGCGAATCCGATGAAGCACGGCCCGGCATAATCGCCCGGTATGAACAGGAGGATGAAGAGCATGATCAGCAGTTCGACCGAGATGAGCATCATGCCAATCGACATTCCGGCCTCAAGCGGGATCTGATAAACCGGATACGGTTTGCCGGGGAGAGAAGCGAAGGCGGTCCGTGAATTCGCGAAGGTGTTGACGCGAATGCCGAACCACGCCACACCGTAGCTGCCCGCGATTCCGACCAGGCTGAACACCAGGATGATCACAACGCGGGAGACTTCGAAATGCCGCAGCACGCCGAAGTAGAGCACGATGATGGCGGCAATGAAGGCCCATAGCAGCATCAGGAACTTGCCCTGCGTGATCAGATAGGTCTTGCAGGTTTCGTAAATCAGTTCAGAGATTTCGCGCATGGAACGATGCACGGGCAGGTTCTTCAGCCGCATGAAGATGACCATGCCGAAGCCGAGGCCGAAGACGCAGAACAGCAGCCCAATCATCAGCAGACGATGCCCATCCATGCCGAGGAACGAAACCGACGAGAGGTCGGGCAGTTTTAAGGCCGCCTCACCGCCCGCTTCCGAAGTCTGTTCGGCGGGCTGTGCCACCGCGCAGCCGGCGGTCAGGAGGAGCAGAGTTACAAGCGTTGCCGAAGCTTTCGCAATGCGTCTTTTCACAATCCAACATCCCACAGACGCAAGACTGGCGTTCCAGGTGCGCATCAAAATCCTCCTAAGTATTCTGGGGTCACAACGTGTGATTTTGTTCCGGGACGTTAACCGCCCGCTGGAGGATTCCATCCGCCAGGGATACGGCTGCCACCGGAGTTCCGAGCACGCTCCGAACACGCTTCCACCGCCAGGCATATCAAAATAAAGAGGAGTGCCGATTTGGCCGCGTCGGAAAACTTGCGCGTCGGCATATAGACCCTCGATCGGACTACACACCTCTGCACAAAGCACTCGTTTATAGCATCTCGCCGGAAGGTGGGTCAATGACGGTATCCAAATGACGGTATCAAAATGACGGTGCATCACCCGTGCCCCAAGGTCACGTGAATCGGGCTGCTTCCGTATAATTAACAATCTGTCATGCGCGCTTCTCTTGACTCCATTGTCGCCGCCACGCGCCAGCGCATATCCCAGCGCGCCTCCGCATATATATCTGGTAGCCGGCGAAACTCCGACCGGCAGGCGCTGGAACGCGCGGCCGCCGTGCACACTCCGCGCGGATTTCGGAATCAGCTGCGGCGAGTCGCCCAAGACGGAACCGCGATCGCTGTTATTGCGGAGCTGAAAAAAGCCTCGCCCTCAAAAGGCTTGATTCGCGCGGATTTCAGACCATCTGAACTCGCGCGGGAATTCGAGCAAGCAGGCGCCGCCGCCCTATCGGTGTTGACCGACGAACAATTTTTTCAAGGCTCGCTGGACTATCTGCGGCAGGCCTCGTCCAGCAGTTCTCTTCCCTGCTTGCGCAAAGATTTCATCGTCGATGAGATCCAGATCGTGGAAGCCAGAGCAAACCGAGCCGACGCCATCCTGCTGATTGTCGCCGCCCTCGATCAGAAAGAACTGGTATCGCTGGCCGGGATCGCCCGATCTTACAGCCTCGACATCTTGTGCGAAGCACATGATGAACAGGAACTGCAACGCGCCCTCGATGCCGGCTGTGACCTGATCGGCATCAACAGCCGCAATCTGCGCACCTTCGAAGTCAATCTCGAAACCGCGTACCGGCTCGTGGAAAAAATGCCTGCCGCGTGCGTCCGGGTGGCCGAAAGCGGCATCAAATCCGGCGCTGACTTAGCTCGTCTGCGATCCGCCGGCTACGAAGCGTTCCTGATCGGCGAATCGTTGATGAAAGCGGAGCACCCAGGCGAAGCCCTGGCAAAGTTGATAGAAGAAGCAAAAGTAGTAGTCAGTGGCTAGTTGATTTTACTGACAACTGAGAGCTGAGAGCTGACAGCTGTCTTTTATGACTTGGATCAAAATCTGCGGGATCACGAACCTCGACGACGCACTCGCCGCCACCGATGCCGGTGCGAACGCCCTGGGCTTCGTCTTCTATCCGAAGAGCCGGCGCCACGTCACTTTAGAAACCGTGTGCTCGATCGTCGCCAAGGTACCGCGGCAAATGGAAAAGGTCGGCGTTTTCGTCAACGAGACCGTGGACCACGTACGTGATGCCGCCAAACACGCGGGCCTGACAGCGGTGCAATTGAGCGGCGACGAGAGCACCGAATTCAGCCGGTCGCTCTTCCGTGAGCTCGCCAATAGGTCCCGTCCCCCGGCGATTTTCCGCTGCTATCCGGCAAAGATTTTCGACGCGCCCGCTGAACAAACTGTGGGATGGGATCCGGTCGCGGCCGGCCTGGTAGAACCGGACGAGGCCTACAAGGGGAAACGCGTGCACAAAATCCACGTTGCCAAAAACGGAGACCTCTTCCTCGAAACCCACGGCTTCCGCCCTGGAGTGATCGCGGGCGTCCTGCTCGATTCCTCGACCGCGGAAATGCGCGGCGGCACCGGACAAAAATTCGACTGGGAACGCGTCCAGCCCTGGGCCGGAATCATCAACAGCATCAGCAAGCTAATCGTGGCGGGCGGCCTGCGTCCCGGCAATGTGCAGGAGGCGATTCACATCCTCCATCCCTGGGGCGTGGACGTTTCCTCCGGCGTCGAACGCGAGCCCGGCAGAAAAGATCCCCGAAAAGTCCGCGCCTTTGTCGAAGCCGTGCGGGCCATGGAAGAGGCAAGTTGACGATGGCGACTGCGACCGTAACCAAAAAGACGCGTAACCAAACAGCTGGCAAACTTCCGCCAAAAGCCGCCACTGCCGGGCGCTTCGGCGTCTATGGCGGCCGCTACGTTCCGGAAACGCTGATGGCCGCGCTCGATGAACTGGAGCGCGCATACGAAAAAGCCACGCGCGATCGCAAATTCCAGCAGCGGCTTGACCTGCTGCTGAAGACATACGCCGGACGCCCTACGCCGTTGTTCTTCGCCCGCCGCCTGACCGCAAGACTTGGCGGCGCGAAAATTTATCTCAAGCGCGAGGACCTTCTTCACACCGGCGCGCACAAAATCAATAACTGCCTCGGCCAGGCCTTGCTCGTCGAACGCATGGGCAAACACCGCGTGATCGCGGAAACGGGCGCCGGTCAGCACGGCGTCGCGACGGCCACCGTCTGCGCGCTGCTCGGCTTCGAGTGCGTCGTCTACATGGGCACCGAGGACATGCGCCGCCAGGAGCTCAACGTCTTCCGCATGCGATTGCTCGGCGCCGAAGTTCGCGGCGTCGATTCCGGCTCGCGCACCCTCAAGGACGCCATCAACGAAGCCATGCGCGACTGGGTCACCAACGTTCGAACCACGCATTATCTGCTGGGCAGCGTGCTCGGCGCGCATCCTTATCCGACCATGGTGCGCGACTTCCATCGCGTTATCGGACGCGAAGCTCACGCACAGATTCGCAAAGCCGAAGGCAAGCTTCCGAACGCTATCATCGCCTGCGTCGGCGGAGGATCGAACTCTATTGGCATCTTCTACGACTTCCTGAAAGACAAGAAAGTTGAACTGATCGGAGTTGAAGCCGGTGGCCGCGGCTCGGCGTTGGGTGAGCACGCTGCGCGTTTTCGCGGGGGCTCGCCGGGCGTTCTGCAGGGAACTTATTCCTACGTGCTGCAGGATGCGGCGGGGCAGATCGCGCTTACGCATTCCGTCTCTGCTGGGTTGGACTACCCGTCTATCGGGCCTGAACACGCTATGCTGAAAGATACGGGGCGGGCTGAATACGTTCCCGCCTCTGACGCTGAGGCGCTTGAGGCGACTATGTTGCTCGCTCGCACCGAGGGCATTATTCCGGCGCTGGAGTCCGCGCACGCGGTTGCTGAGGTCATCAAGCGTGCTCCCAAAATGAGGAAGTCGGAGGTTGTGGTCGTCAATATTTCGGGGCGCGGGGACAAGGACGTTGGAATTTTGCGGGAGAACCTCAAGCTGGATTAGTTGGGCGGACTGAGGACAGCCGTGTAAACCATAATGAAGAGAGTCTTCAAATTCGCATCCGGCCTTGGCTGCTTAATGTCGGTTGCGGGACCGTTCTTGGCGCTCGTGCTGTATCCAAGAGCGAAGTGGCTATTTGCTTTCGTTTTGATCGGGTTCGCGATTCTTTGGTTGAATCATCGATTTGCCAAAGATCCGACGCCACAAGCTCTAGCCGATCAGATCGAACATCTGCTGAACGGCGATTACTATGGATGGGACGTTGACGACTTCGAAATGCAAGCCATTCGAGATCCTCAGCTGCAAGATCTTCATCGCAGGTCCATGAAATTTGGTGGACTTCCAGAGGAATGGGTGAGATTGAGTGAGGAACGGAAGAATCAGATGCGAGAACTCATCGCGGAACTGAGAAAGTTGGACTATGCCAGCAGCGCAGGCACATTAGCAATTCGGCGCTCTAAATGGCTTCAGCGTCGCCTACGTCACCCGCCGCGAACACGACCTCGCCACGACTGCTGTTCTATTTCGACGCCCCAAGAGCCTGCTCCAGTGTCAAACGAATGAAACGCTGATAGGGCAGGCCCGCACGCGCCGCGCGCTCGCGCACGGCGTCATAGAGATCCTCGGACAAACGCAGATTGATTGACTTGTCTTTGCGCTTGATCTCGAAGCGCACCAACTGCGCGCCGGAAAGGTCGTATTGCGATAGGTCAGCTTTATCGACGAAAGCCGCCGCTGCACGATCGCTCTTAAAGGTCGGGATTTTCTTTTTCATAAGCCTCGATCTCCTTCTTGTGCATGTATCGGGCGCTGATGGGCCGGATCAGAAGTTCATCGCCCTTGCGCCGGAGGGTGAATATGATGAACACGCCGCGCCCTTTCTCCGTTCGTCCGATCGCGCGCAAGCGCCTTTCCCGCTGCGAGTGGGCCGCGTCCGGGAGAATGGCCAGTGGACGCGTAAAAAGGCTTTCGATAGTGGCAACGGAAAGCCCATGTTTCTCGCACTTGGCTCGGTTGCCCCTGTCCCAGTTGAAGCCGTTCGCCTGCAAAATCACAATAACATAAATGATATGCAATTGTATAGACAAATGTCAATCGCTGATTACCGGGATGAGTAACTGGGTCCACTCCTATCCCAAACGGCCGTTTGTGAGATATTTCTATTGAGCCTTCATGCCCTTCCACTTCGACAACAAACCCTCCCTTATCGCCTACGTGACCTGTGGCGACCCCGACCTCGCCACCACGCGCGATGTCATCCTCGCAGCCATCGATGCGGGTGCGAGTGTAATTGAACTGGGTGTCCCCTTCAGCGATCCGCTCGCCGACGGCCCGGTCATCCAGCGCGCCAGCGAGCGGGCGCTTAAACAAGGAGTGTCGCTGCAGAATGTGCTCACACTCGCCTCCGAAATTCGTGAGCATTCCCAATCCGTCGGCCTAGTGATCTTCTCTTACCTCAATCCAATCTTGCGAATGGGCCTCACAAAATTCTGCCAAGTGGCGCGGCTTGCCGGGATTGACGGAACACTGATCACCGATCTGCCTGTCGAAGAATCCGCCGAGTATCTTCGCGAGGCACGCAGGAATGACCTCGCAACCATTTTTCTGGCTGCGCCGACCTCCACTGACCAACGTTTGAAGTTGATCGCCCAGGTTTCAACCGGCTTCATCTACGCGATTTCCCGCACCGGAGTCACGGGCGCGCGCCAGCAGATGACCGGAGACGCCAAAACTCTCGTCAAGCGCATCCGCCGTTTCACCAAGCTTCCGATAGCTGTAGGTTTCGGAATCTCAACGCCGGAGCAATTCGCGGCCGTCGGAAAATTCGCTGAAGGCGCGGTTGTCGGCAGCGCCATCGTCCACGCCATCGAACAAAATCCCGGACGGGAAGCAGCAACTGTGGCAGAATTTGTGAGGCAGCTCTCAGCCGTCAGCCGTCAGCCATCAGCTGGGCGTGCTCGATAATTGTCTAGTTAACTTGAGATTCGTGGGGCTTCGGCATTCAAGGCCTCGCATAGCAGTTAAACTGACGGCTGATAGCTGATGGCTGAAAGCTGAATGGACATTGCCGATTGGCGTAAGAAGATCGACGAACTGGACCGCAAACTGGCGGCGCTGCTCAACGAGCGCGCTGCCGCTGCCGTTGAAATTGGACGACTAAAACGCAATACCAGCCTACCCATTTACGAACCTGAGCGCGAGCGTGAGGTGATCGCCAATGTGCAGCGTAGCAACACCGGTCCCTTGACCGAGCGCGATCTCGCGCAGATTTACGAACGAATCATGGACGTGATGCGCAGCATCCAAAAGCATGAAATCGTTCCCGACGACGGACAGACAGCTCGCGACGCGGAGATCGATTCAAGATTCAAGAACTGAAAAAATACCCCGGAACGCCGCGGACGCTGTGCTTCATTCTTTACTCTTTGCTTAGCGTGCTCCGACGGGCAAAACGAACTTAATCATGATTGTCGCAATGCAAGATTCGGCCAGTGAAGATCAAATCCAGCAGGTGATCGATCGACTGGTTCAGTTCGGATTCGAAGTTCACCGCTCCACCGGTGCGCATCAGACGGTGCTTGGCGGCGTCGGAGTTCCCCGTGATTTCGATACCGGCGTGGTCGAAATCATGCCGGGAGTGCAGGAAGTTCACCGCATCACTTCTCCTTACAAGCTGGCTGGCCGCAGCTTTCGTCCTGAGGGCACGGTAGTCAAGTTTGCAAACGGTATTGAAATCGGTGGCAAGAAAATTGTCGTGATGGCCGGGCCCTGCTCGGTGGAATCCCGCGAGCAACTGTTCACCGTCAGCGATTTGATCGCCAAAGCCGGAGCGCGCGTTCTCCGCGGCGGTGCATTCAAGCCTCGGTCCTCTCCGTATTCATTTCAAGGACTCGGCCTTGAGGGCCTGAAATTGCTGCGCGAAGCGGGCGACCGTTTCAAACTGCTGGTGATCAGTGAGGTCATGGAGATTTCCCAGATTGAGCTGATGTTACCTTATATCGACATCTTCCAAGTGGGCGCGCGCAACATGCAGAACTTCAACCTCCTGCGTGAACTGGGCAAGGTTCGCAAGCCCGTGCTGCTGAAGCGCGGGATCGCCGCCACCTTCGAAGAGCTTTTGTGCTCCGCTGAATACCTGCTCGCCGGCGGCAATTACGAAATCATTCTCTGCGAGCGCGGCATTCGCACGTTCGAAACGTACACTCGTAACACGATGGATATTTCCGCGATCCCGATCATTCATAAACTCTCGCACCTGCCCATGACCGCCGATCCCTCGCACGGCACCGGGCGCCGCGACAAAGTGGCTCCCATGGCGCGTGCATCCGTGGCCGCCGGCGCTGATGCCATGCTCATCGAGGTTCATCACCAGCCGGACAAAGCGCTCTCCGATGGTGCGCAGTCGCTTTACCCGGAACAGTTTGCCAGGTTGATGGACGAGCTTCGCATGATCGCGCCCGCCGTTGGACGCGAGATCGCGTAAACGGCTGGCTAGTCTTTCGTCCAACGAGGTGAATGGCATGAGGATAAATTACGCGGTGTTGATCCTTCTGCTGGCTGGCTCGGCTTTTGGTCCAGAGAAGCTGACCGGAAGCAAAGCTTCGCAAGACGTCAGCCTCCACGATTTGGAATTCATCTCCGGCCATAGCCGCGGCGATCTCGACGGCGGCATCGCCGAGGAGCTTTGGAGCAAGCCCGCTGGCGACAGCATGATGGGCGTATACCGGGAGGTGAAAGACGGGAGGGTTCAGATGTATGAAATGATGGTGATCGAACCGACTGCCCAAGGTCCGGTGCTCCGGCTGAAACATTTCAATGCTGGTCTTCAAGGATGGGAGGACAAGACTCAGGTCTGGAATTTCCAGCTCGTCCGCTTTAGCGCGGGAGAGGCAGTCTTCGAGAACGCAGACAAGGGCATCCGGATCGGTTATCGCGTCGCGGAAGCAGGCATTCTCGAAGCCACTGTCGAACATCCGGGTGCGAAGAAGGAAGTCTTCCGGTACAAGCATTCCTCTGACTGATGCCCTTCAAACAAGTCACCATCATCGGAACGGGCTTGATCGGAGGCTCGCTGGGCCTCGCCCTGAAGAAACGCCAGCTCGCTGGACGAATCATCGGGTGCGATCGCGCTCCAGTTTTGGAGCGGGCCCAGGACTGCGGCGCCATCGAAGCTGGAACCACCGATCCCGCGGATGCCGTGCGCGGCAGCGACCTGGTGGTGCTGGCAACCCCTGTGATCGCGATCCTCGATCTAATCGGGCGGCTCGGTCCGGCGCTG
>Ga0185299_10005352_pt1 | contig 14571 bp, 10 predicted proteins | sample PaiPotPPA55metaG_FD_128002 | JGI IMG/M metagenome (GOLD analysis project Ga0185299, IMG submission 128002) | Iron sulfur acid spring bacterial and archeal communities from Banff, Canada, to study Microbial Dark Matter (Phase II) - Paint Pots PPA... ...
CACGCTGACCAGGTTTTGGGGATTGACGTGTCTCACGTCGCCATCGCACAGGCCACACGAGAAACGACGGAGCAGAGCAACCTGCAATTCCAACAAGGGGACGCGCTCAATCTCAGCCGTGACCTAGTGTAGTGCGTCGTAAATAGCGCTACTTATATCGAACATCCGGGTTTGTCTTAATAGGAGACGAACCCGAATGCGAGTTGCCGCTCAAGTTGTTTTGACCGAAGAGCAAAGATCCGAGTTATCGGCTTACGCGCGGCGCCGATCAGTTGCTTTGCGATTGGTGGAGCGGGCCAATATCATCCTGCAAGCAGCAGAAGGAAAGCAAGACCAGGAAATCGCCGCTACGCTTGAACTCGGTCGGCACACGGTTGCACGATGGAGAGCACGTTTTTTACAGCACGGCATCGCGGGAATCGAGAAAGACGCTCCCCGACCGGGAAGAACCCGAACTATCGATCCGGAAGAAATCATCCGGAAAACAACGCAGGAAAAGCCGGCGCATGCGACCCATTGGACCACCCGCACCCTGGCCCGCGTTTTGGGAATCAGCGAGGCTACTGTTCGACGCGCCTGGCATGCCCACGGGCTTAAGCCGCATCTGGTGGATAGCTTCAAAGTTAGCCGCGATCCGCAGTTCGTTGAAAAACTCGAGGACATCGTCGGGCTGTACTTAAATCCACCGCAGCAGGCCATCGTGTTTTCGGTGGACGAGAAGAGTCAGATTCAAGCCTTGGATCGCACGCAGCCCGGCTTGCCGATGAAGAAGGGCCGCAAGGGGACCATGACCCACGACTACAAGCGTCACGGAACGACCACCTTGTTCGCCGCCCTCAACACGCTCACCGGTGAGGTTCTCAGCCAGTGCCGGCCTCGACACACCAACGAGGACTGGTTAGCGTTCCTGCGTTTGATTACGCGGAGTACTCCCAAAGACAAACAGATCCACGTGATCGCTGACAACTACTCGCCGCACAAGCACCCAGCGGTGAAGACATGGCTGGTGCGGAACAGGCGCGTCCACATGCACTTCACTCCGACCAGTGCTTCTTGGCTCAACATGGTCGAACGCTTCTTTCGGGACATCACAGAAAACCGGATTCGACGTGGCGCTTTCCGAAGCGTTCCTGAACTAATCTCCGCGATCGAGGACTACATCCACCATCACAACCAATCGCCCAAGCCGTTCATCTGGACCGCTAAAGCTTCCGACATCCTGGAAAAAGTCACCCGCGCCCGCCGCACTTTGGATAAGGTCGCATCTGAGTGACGCACTACACTAGTTCAGCGTCAGAAAACGGGCAACCCTGCCCAAGCTTTATTCCAGATATTTCTTCAAATCAGGATGTAACTGCGCCTGTACGTCGGGAGCATTCAGATTCTGGCGGTCGATGAGCCGCGGCTCCAGGTCGACGATCTTCGTCACCGCTTCGCCCTGCAGATGTTTGACGGCGGCCATCACCGCCTGGTAGCCCATCTTGAAGGGGTCCTGAATTACAAGCGAATCCAGCAAGCCCGAGCTCAGATCTTCCAAAAGCGTCGGGCTCCAGTCGAATCCCACTAATTTGATTTTTCCTGCCCGGCCTCGCATGGCCTGCGCCGCGCCGATGGTGCTCGATTCGTTCGAGGCAAAGATGCCATCCAGATCCGGATGGCCGGCGAGTATATTCTCGGTGACCGTCATCGCCTGCGCGACCATCGCCATGCCATAGCGCTTGTCGAGGATCTGGATGCCGGGAAACTTCTGTTGGATGGTATCTTCAAATCCCTTTTCCCGCGCTTCGGTGGAAGCCGCGCCCGGCTTGACCGCGATGATTACAACCTTGCCCCTGCCGTCCAGTATCTTTCCCATCCTCTCGGCGGCCATCTGCCCAGCTTTATAGTTGTCGGTGGCGACCTGCGATACAAAACGCTGTGTATCGATGGCGGAATCGAAGATCACCACCGGAACATTCCGGCCGGCGGCGCGTTCCACCACCGTCACCAAAGCTTGCCGGTCGGTCGGAGCGAGCGCGATCGCGTCCACGTGGCGGTTGATCATCGCGTCCACAATCTGGATTTGTACGGTGTAATCGGCTTCCGATGCCGGGCCGTTCCACAACACATCGACGCCAGTTTCGCGGCCGGCCTTCACCGCCCCGGCATGAACGGACTGCCAGAAAAGATCGGCGTTGCCTTTCGGAATGACGGCGATGACTCTTTTGTGTTCTCGATTGCAGCCGGCGATGAGAATAATGCAGAGACTAGCAACCCCAAAATGCCGCTTCATCATTGCCAGCCGCCGCCCAGCGCACGGTAGAGCTGAACCACCGATTCAAGCTCTAGGAGGCGCAATTGCGCCAACGTAAGCTGGCCTCCGAAGAGATTGCGCTCGGCGTCGAGGACCTGCAGGTAGCTATCGAGGCCGCCGCGGTAGCGAAGATTGGATAGCCGCACGCTTTCTGATAGCGTGCCTACTAACTTCTCCTCCTGTGCCCGCTGCTCGCGCGTTTGGTCGTGTACGATCAAGGCATCCGAAACCTCGCGCAGCGCGCCATAGATCGTTTTTTGATAGGTCGCAAGCATCTCGCGATTCTGTGCTTCGGCGAGCTGCACTCCGGCTCGCAGACCAGGCTGAAAGATGGGTAGAGTAACGGACGGTCCGATACTGGCCAAGGCGGCGGGTCCAGTGAACATGGAACTGAGCGCCCGGCTCTGACTGCCGTACGCGCCCGTGAGCGAGAGCTGTGGGAAGAACAACGCCCGCGCAGCTCCGATCTGAGCGTTGGCGGCGACCAGGTTTTCTTCCGCCTGCCGGATGTCGGGCCGGCGCTCAAGCAGCGACGAAGGAAGGCCGGCTGGAAGTTCCGGCGCCGACGTAATCTCCTCCAGTTTCTTGCCGCGCGGCACTTCGGCCGGCACGCTCCCGAGCAACAGGTTCAGCGCATCCTCGGACTGCCCGATGGATCGCTGGACGCTCGGGATCTCGGAGGTGGCCGTGAAGAGGAACTGTTCGGCCTGACTGACATCCAGACCATTGGCCGCGCCGCGATCGTGACGCAGGGTGATCAGCCGCAGGTTATCGGTGGCGATGCCGCGCGTTTGTTGGGTGATTTCCAACTCGAGATCCGCTTCGCGCAAGGCGAAGTAGGTGTTCATCACGTCGGAGATCAACGAAATGGTCACGCCGTTGCGCGCTTCTTCGGAAGCCAGATACTGCGCTCGCGCCGCCTCGGTAAGCCGGCGAATCCGTCCCCACAGGTCGATCTCCCAGCTCAGCGCGAGATCAGCCTGGGTGTAGCTGACGCTGAGATTTGTTCCCGCGGGAATGAAGTTAAACGAACCTACTGATGAAGTACGAGAGGCGTTAAATTGGCCCTGAGCGTCGAGCGTGGGGAGCAGTTGGCCACGAGTGATGTGGAACTGCGCTCGAGCTTCGAGCACACGCTCGGCCGCAATGCGCAGATCGAAGTTGTTCGCCAGCGCGGTGGTGACGAGTTGCTTCAGCGTATCGTCCTGAAAGAGGTCGAACCATTTCGTATCGGCGAGCGAGTTCGCCTCCGTGGCGGGCAGCGCGTTCCGGAATCGATCGGGAACAGCGATCTGGGGCCTGTGGTAGTTCGGTCCGACAGTGCAGCCGGCGAGAAACAGTGCACCAGAAGCTACGATCAGCCAGCGCGGCTTCAATCGGCGAACTCCGGCTCTCTGGTTTCGGTAGGAGTCGGCCGGCGCCGGCGCCTTCGCTCGACCATGCTCTCGATGACGTAATATTGCACGGGGACAAAGAAAATCGCGAGCAGCGTGGCGGCGAGCATACCGCCAAACACGGCTGTTCCAAGCGACCGGCGCGAGGCGGCACTAGCGCCAGTGGCGACGAACAGCGGCACGACGCCCAGGATGAAAGCGAAGGACGTCATCAAAATGGGCCGCAACCGGAGCCGGGCGGCATGCAAGGCTGCATCACGGGCCGACATGCCTTCTTTATCGTGACTGTCCTTGGCGAACTCGACGATCAGAATCGCGTTCTTAGCGGCGAGCCCGATCAGCGTGACAATGCCGATTTGAGTGTAGATATCGTAGGGATAATTGCGCAGATAGACAGCCAAGAGCGCGCCAAACAGGCCCAGCGGCAACGACAGAATTACCGCCATCGGGATTGACCAGCTTTCATAGAGAGCGGCCAAGAAAAGAAAGACCAAAACGGATGCGAATCCAAAGATGATTCCTTCGTGACCCTGCGAGAGCTTTTCCTGATAGGTGGTTCCGGTCCATTCGTAGCCGTAGCCGGAAGGTAGCGTTTCAGTAGCGACCTTCTCCATCACATCGACGGCGCGGCCGGAACTGACGCCGCGAGCCGGGCCGCCCAGAATCTGAATGGCGCGGAATCGATTGTAGCGGTACACGACATCGGGGCCAGTGGTGGGCTGAACGGAAACAACCGTTCCGAGCGGGACCATATTTCCTTGGGTGCTGCGAACGTAGAATCGATTGATATCCGTGGGCTGGGCGCGAAACTCCGGCTCAGCCTGGACGAGCACCTGCCAGGTGTGGCTAAAGCGGTTGAAGTCGTTTATATAAAGACCGCCCAAGAACGTCTGCAGTGCGTTATACGCGTCGCTCACCGGCACTCCGAGCGTTTGAAGCTTGTCGATATCCATGTTCACGGCGTAACCCGGCACGCTGGCACGGAAGGTGCTGATGATGTTTCCGATCTCGGGTTGTTTGTGAGCGTCATCGACCAATGAATCGGCCACTTGGCTTAGTTGCGTAAGATCGCCCCCGGCCCGGTCTTCGAGCATGAATTGGAACCCACCGGTAATGCTCAAGCCCAGAATCGGCGGCAATCCGAAAGCGAAGGTGAAGGCCTCGGGAACTTTTGCAAATCCGGCTTGAGCCCTGCCGAGAATGGCGTTCAATTGTAGGTCCGGCGACTTGCGCTGATCCCACGGTTGAAGGGCAACGATGATCGTCGCTACATTGGAACCCTGGGTTTGAGTGGCGAAATCGGTACCGCCGATGACAAACCAGGACGCGATTCCCTTGATTGGACGAAGCTGATCTTCGATCTTCGTGACGGCTTCTTCAGTGCGCTGCATCGACGCGCCGTCGGGTAAGCGAATGGATACGAAGATGGCGCCTTGGTCTTCATCGGGGAGGAAGCCGGTGGGTAAAATCTTGAACAGCCAAGCGCCCGCGAACCAGAAAACGGCGAGAGCTACTAGCGCCAGCGCGCTCCGCCGGATCATCATGCCGACGCCGGTTAGATATCGGCCGGTGGTCCAACTGAACGCGCGATTGAAGTAACCAAAGCAGAAGATGAGCGGACCGCGCGATTTCTTGTGCGGCTTCAAAAGCATGGCGCTGAGCGCCGGACTCAGGGACAGCGCGCTAAAGGCGGAAATCAAGACCGAGGCAGCGATGGTCAGCGCGAACTGCCGGTAGATCTGACCGGTGACGCCGCCCAGGAACGCTACGGGAATGAAAACGGCAGCGAGAATGAAGGCGATCGCGATCACCGGCGCAGACACTTGTTCCATGGCGCGAATAGTGGCCTCGCGCGGCGGAAGTCCTTCGTCGATGTTGCGTTGAACCGCTTCCACCACGACGATGGCGTCATCCACCACGATGCCGATAGCCAGCACCAGGCCGAACATGCTGGTGATGTTGATGGTGAAGCCGAGCAGTGGAAAGAGCGCCAGCGCTCCGACGACGGCTACCGGTACCGTGAGTAGCGGAATCAAGGTCGCGCGCCAGTTTTGAAGGAAGATGAAGACCACCAGAATCACCAGCCCGACCGCGGCGACCAACGTCAGTGCGACGTCGGAAATGGCGGCGCGCACGAACATGGTGGAATCATAAGGAAAAGCATAGTCGATACCCGCCGGGAAAGTCTGTTTGGCTTTCTCCATGTAGGCCTTGACCTGCTTTTGAGCGGCGACTGCATTTGCGCCGGGTGAAAGAAACAGGATGACGCTGCCGGAAGGCTTGCCGCTCAGGCGGCTGAATCCGCTGTAAGTTTGCGCGCCCAGTTCCACCCTGCCGATATCGCGAATGCGAACCAGAGATGCATCCGGCTGCGCGCGCACCACAATATCGCCGAACTCGCTGGCATTGATCAGGCGGCCGGGCGCGCTGATGGCGTATTGGAAATCCGTTCCTGGCGGCGCGGGCGACTGCCCGATGGAACCCGCCGGATTCTGGCGGTTCTGGGCATTGATGGCGTTGCTGATGTCGGTTGCGGTAAGGCCGAGCTTGGCCATTTTATCCGGGTCCACCCACACCCGCATCGAATACACCAGTTGCGAGGAGAGCCGCGTGTCGCCGATGCCGGGTAGGCTTCCGAGCTGATTGACGAGATTGATCTGCGCGTAGTTGGTGAGAAACACCGAGTCGTAACGGCTATCGGGCGAATAGAGGCTCACCACGGCCAGGAAAGCGGTGGATACTTTTTTCACCGTCACGCCCTGGCGCTGGACTTCGGGGGGCAGACGAGGGAGTGCGAGGTTGACGCGGTTCTGTGTCTGAACGGTGGCGGTGTCGGGGTTCGTGCCTAGCTGAAACGTGACTGAAATGGTGATGGCGCCCGCGTTGGAGCTACTCGAGAGGAAAAACAGCATCCCGTCCAGGCCCGCCAGTTGTTCTTCGATGGGTTGGGCGACGGTTTTTTCAAGATCGATGGCGTTGCCGCCCAGATAGCTGGTCGTGATCTGCACAACTGGCGGGACCACCTCCGGATAGGTGGCGATGGGCAGATTGGGAATTGCGACCGCGCCGAGGAGAATGATAATGATGGCGATGACCATCGCGAACACGGGCCGGTCGATGAAGAATCTCGCCATGACGGATTAGGTCCCGCTCTTTTTGTTGCTACTGTGGAACGGGCTGGGGCTGACGACCATGCCGGGCCGGACGCGGAGCAGACCTTCGACAATCACGCGATCGCCGGGCTTCAGACCTTCCAGGACGATCCACGATTCGCCCACTCGTTCGGCCGTAGTGACAGGGCGCAATTCGACCTTGTTCCCCGGTCCAACGGTGTACACGGTCTGCATGCTCTGCAATTGCTGAATGGCGCGCTGCGGAACCAGGACTACGTTCTTCCGCACTTCGGTTTCCAGCCGAACCTTGCCGAATTGGCCGGGCAGTAGCGTGTGCTGCGGGTTGGGAAAACTGGCCTGCAATTCGAGTGTGCCGGTCTTGGGGTCGACCTGGTTGACGGTGTTCTCGACGCGGCCTCTGTTCGGGAACTCGCTGTTGTCCGCCAGGACGAGTGTAAGGGGCGATTGGGTCAAAGTTCCACGCTTCTTAAATGCCAGGTACTCCGGTTCAGTGACTTTGAAGCGGATCCAGATTGGGTCGAGCGGGACGATCGTGGTGAGCGGCTGTTGCGAGGTGGGCGTGACCAGGCCGCCGACCGGCACCAGCGTGTCGCCGATGAGGCCAGTGATGGGGGCGCGAATAGTTCCGTATTCGAGATTGAGCGTGGCCGTGCGCAGAGCGCCGCGCAAAGCTTCCACTTTGCCTTGCGTAGAATCGATTTGAGTGCGGGTTGAGAGGCGCGTCTGTTCGACGTTCGCCTCGCTGGATTTTACATTGGCCTCGGCGGAATGCAGCGCGGCGACCGCGGCATCGAGTTCCTGCTTGGCGGCGGCATCCTCCTTAACCAGGGGCGCCAGGCGATCATTGTCCTGTTGCGCCTTGAGGAGGTTGGCCTGAGACACTGCGAGGTTGGCCTCGGCCTGCAGCAACGCCACTTGCTTGCGGGCGAACTCGAGATCGGCTTCACTTTGCGTGAGGTTCCCCTTGGCCTGTTCGACGGCCGCCTCCGAAGGTCGGGTGTCCAGGATGTAGAGCGCGTCGCCCGCATGGACCTCCTGACCCGGGCGGAAAAGCCATTTTTCGATATAGCCCTCAACGCGTCCGCGGACGTCGACGGTGTTGCGGGCATAGGTCTGGGCCGGGTATTCCGAGAAGATCGGAACGTCGGAGGCGGTCACTTCCGTGATCAATACTCCGGGCGGGGGCGGCTGCTGGCCGGCAGTCTTGTTCTGGGCGGCGGACTGGCACCCGGAGATGGCGAGCGCCAAGCTAAGGGCCACAATGCCTGCCAAGACGGGGCGCCTGTTATGAATGCGGTAGCTCCTCATTGATGGTGTTGGCGCCCTACTCTAAATCGAGATGCAGAAGGTGACGCCGACGATCCGTGTTCCTTCTGGGGAACGCTGTGTGCGTGACCTTATTTTACGACGGCGGGGGGCAGGAAAGCCAGGAGGCAGGCGGAACACAGGAGGCAGAAATAAAAAAATGGTTCCAAGTGACCCATTGAACAACCCGCTTCCCGACCGGCATGCACGGTCAAAGCATGGCTCGCAGCGTATCGGTGATGTTGCTCTCTTGCTCCCCGTAACCGCTTTTATCCGGCTACGGATCAGTGCGCCAGAGCCCATCCGCCTTTTTCTACCTGCTAGAAGCTTCCGCCTCGGAACGGCCTTTTGCTCGCCCGCAGCGACTGTTCTCTTTCGAGAACCACCGCGGCGAGGTCAAAGCTCCTGACCTATCCCTTCGGCGAAATTCTGAACTCTTCTTCCAGCCCGTTCGGCCTTCTGCTCCCACCCTCGGTGGCGTTCATCACGCCTCTGGGGATGTTCGTCGCATAAAGCCCGTTGCCGTCTCGCGAGCTCAAAACTCTCAAACATCCATCCAACTTTCGCTCCCCTTCAGGACTTTCGTCCCTCCAGATCGTAGCGCTCAGTCAGCGGCTTGGTCTGAGAAGCTTACCTTGGTGCCCGGCCCGTTTTTCCTTCGCTCCCCGAAAGCGTCAATTAGCTTTTAATAACTATCCGCTCTCGGATCATCGTTCCAGATTCGCTACCGTTCACCAGGCTTACTGCTCTCTGAACCTCTTGGAACCATGTTCATGATGCTCTGAAACACGTTTGTAGTCAACAAAGAAATGCATGACCTGGGACAATTTCCAGAGGTTTTATCGTGCTTGTTTTGAATCACTTACGAGTATTTATTTGTGGACAAAATGTGGATAAAACAGCACCACGCAAGGTTGTTTGGAAATTCTTCAGGGCGCCTTGTTGGCGGCGTCAGCTAGGCTCAAAATCATTCCCGTATCCGTGGCCAGCCAGATATGCTGAAGGTCGATCGCGGCAAGCATGGCTCGCTGGGCGACGGCGCGATAATCGATATCCATCTCCCGCCAGACTTTCAAGTCGGCGCTTTCGTACATTTTCACCTTCCCAGGGATGGGCACCTGATTAGAGGCACCGGGGGGCTCGATGCTCGCCAGAATCGCACTTCCATCCGGCAGCAGGGACACGTCAGTGACGGCGCGGTCGCGCTCCTCGAAGATGGTCTGGGTGCCTTGCTGTCGGAGCCTGGTCTTATAAACACTCGACGGCAACGAGAAGTAATTCATATACTCCACTAGCATGATGGCGCTCCCGTCGTTGGCGAATTTCAATTGTGAGAGTGTGCCGACGATTGGAAGCGTCGAGGCTGCCCATTTCTTACCGCCGTCGAAGGTCTCGAGAATCGCTATCTTGGTTTCGTGCTCGCGCCGGTAGCGCGCCACATCCGGGTCCAACCAGATCGGGCGGCTAACGTTCTCCCGCTGAATCAAGTTGCCTACGATCACACCGTGCTCTCCGGAGAAGGAGATGCAATCGTACACCGTGTCTTGCGCTTCGGTGGGCGGCTGTTCGGCCACGGCCAGCTTGTTCCATTTCTTGCCGCCATCGGTGGTCTCGTAGACGAGTTTCGGGAATCCGGTGGCGTATCCGTGGGAGGGATCCAGGAAATGCACGCGCAGGGCACCCTTGGGTGTTTCCAGCTTAGTCCAGACGCGACCGCTCTCGTCAGTCGACCAGATGCCGCGGTCGGTGATCATCCAGCCCAGAGTGTCATTGAGAAAGAAAAGCGACACGGGATGTTCTTTGACATCCACGACCGACCACTGTTTGCCGCCGTCGCTGGTCAAAACCACGACGCCCTGCTCGTGGCCATTTTTTTCGAAGATCACGCCGGCCGCAATGCAGCGCTGGGCTGAGGGGCATTTAATATCCCGAAGCTCCAGAAGCGAGTCGAGCTTTTTATAGGAGAACTGGATCTTCCAGCGCTGCGCGGATTGGCCGAACAGCGGAAGGCCAAGCGAAAGAACGAAAAACACCGCGAGGGCTTTAGCTGCTCCTGACACGTTCGGGGCCCGACGACAAAACCAAGTCCGAGCTTTCATGGGTGGGCTTCGCCTCCATCCTAGATAACATCAGCAGACAGCCGAGTTGTTCGCCCACTGTGGTGAGCAACTCCATCTCGAAGCCGGTGTGGGGATGCGGCTCGCGGTGTTGCACGTTGATCACTCCCTCCACGCCCCTGCGGGAAATCACCGGCGCCGAGAGGAAAGCCTCGAACGTATCCTCTGGCAGGTCGCTGAAGAATTTGAAGCGCGGGTCGTGATAGGCTTCGCGCGAAATGGCCAGCAATCGCTTTTCACGAGCCACCCAGCCGGTCAACCCTTCGTTCAAAGCGAGCTTCACCTTGCCGACGGCGGCCGGGTGCGGAGTGTTGCTGGCGCGCAAGACCAGCTCATTGCGGTCCAGCAGGTAGAGCAGGCACGAATCGCATTCCATGAACTGCACTACCAGCGCAACCACACCGTCGAGCGAGTCCTGCAGGGTCATGTCACGCACCAGATAACGGCTAATCCTCTGCAATAGACTTAATTGCTGCTCGGTACGAGCCAGGCGCTGTTCCAATTCTTTGTGGCGGGACACCAGTCTCATTATCCCACGCGTTGTCGAAGCATGACGCGGGCGGAGGCGGAGGTTTCTGGTTTCTAGTTTCTGGTTTCGGCTGATTCGAAAAAACGAAGCCAGCGCTGTGCACGGCTCGGTTGCGGGGATTGTTAATTCCGTAGTATGACTCACACTTCCATGTCGGTGGGTTGGCGACCGGGCGATGTTTCCTTCTGATAGTGAAGGGGGATCACGGGAGTGATGTCCCAGAACGCCGTTTCTTGACGAGCTTTAGGCCGACGGCGCGTCTACGGGCCGCCGGCGAACCCGCCAAGTGGTGCATGCGCCTGTTAGCCGGTAAATATTGTCTACCAGACGCCAGGAATAAGACGCTTCGTCCGTGCCGAGTACGCCGCGTATTCGTCACCAAACTCCTCAACCATCATCCTCTCCTCCGCGCGGACGCGAAGCGCGCAGAGGATCGCGAACGCGATCAAGTTCGACGGACCTGCCACCCAATTCGGGATGACGAGCGCCTGGCCGATGGAATACAGCGCTAGCGCCAAGTACATCGGATGGCGAATACGGCGATAAACGCCCTGTGTGATGAGTCGATGCTGCTCGCGTACCTCCAGGGTGATCGACCAATTTGTACCAAGGTCAGCGTGCGACCGGTAGAAGAGCCAGAGGCCGATCACCAAGCACATCACACCGGCGACGAGCGGACCGCTGCCCAGTGCGTACTCGGCGAATGAGAACGCTGGCGACGCGACCCAGATCAGGGGGACGAAGAAACCGACCCAGGCGAGAACCAAGAGGCCGGTCTCTAGCGGAGTCTTATAGCTTGTGGCGACCTTGACTATTCGACTCCGGTGCCCGTGCGGCGCACGAATGGCGATCATCACCACTGTACCTGCGAGCACCAGCGCCTTCGCAATCCACGGATTCATTGCCAAGCACCGTCCCTTTCACACCTTACTGCGACGTCGTCAAAGTGGTTCTGTCCGGCCAACTCGCTGTAATGCCAGACTCGCAGAACCTCCACCACGCGGTCGTATAGCCTGGGAGTCGGCTGGCCCGGAAAGCAACCCAACGGTGAGCCACCCTCTCAGGTCGAGTTGTTCATGACTGGAAGCTCTTGAAGCCTATCATACGGGCAGCGAGAATGATGGCAGATCTCAACCGTCCAGACAACGCCGCGGATAGCTGTCGCGAATAGCGCTTTCCACCAGCAATCTGACTGGCTGGCCAGAAAGGAAGTTCTGGGAGATCACTCCCACGAAGTCTCCTTCGAGGACATGGGCTACGCAGCTGATGGCGGTGGATGGCAATTTACTAGAACGCCGTATCTTGGGATTTAAGACTCGCTTCGGCCAGCGTCACAACCGCCGATTCGATTACGATTGCAGGAAGGCATCGTACGATGGGCGCACTACAAATGCCCCTGTGCCTAATCTTCGTGGTCGTAGCGAGTTTGATGTTCATTGTGTCTGCCCATGACGATTTTCGTGATCACTTCCTACGCGCGCTCGTTCTCCTTGGGGTGGCTCTCTTTGTTTTCACCGAATCACTCAGCGCCTTACACCTGCTTCGGCGCGTACCCCTACTTGTCTGCCGGGTCGCCGTTCTTGGGACGACGGTGATCTTCACGGCAACCAGGCGACTAACCTTCCGCTTCGTGCGGCCATCCTTCCTTGCTGACCCCGTAGTACTGATCAGTTCAGTGGGCATCATCGCGATCCTCACGTTAACGGGGTTAACAGCGGCTTTTAGCCCTCCAAATAGCGCTGATGCTATGGCCTACCATATGCCCCGCGTTGTTTATTGGGCAGAGGGCTCTAGCTAGCGTTCGCTTCTTCCCGACGCAATACTTCAACCAGATAATGCTCCAGCCGCTGGCCGAATACCTCATGCTTCACACCTACTTGCTGTCGGGCGCCGACCACTTCATCAATTTCGTGCAGTGGTTCGCATCATTCGCGAGCATCATCGGTGTTTCATGCGTCGCCAGGATGTTCGGCGCGGGAGCTCGGGGTCAGGCAATCGCCGCGCTATGCTGTGCCACGCTTCCGGCCGGGGTACTGGCAAGCTCTGGAGCCAAGAACGACTACTTCTTAGCAATGTGGCTCGTAACCGCGGTCTACTTTGCACTGCGCTTCACAACAACACATCAACTCGCGGACGCCCTCCTCCTCGGTGCAGCGTTGGGCTTTGCGCTGCTCACCAAAGCAACGGCCTATCTCTTCGCTCCGTGGTTTCTCGCCGCCATCTTTGTAGGGCGGGCGAGTAGGTCTCCGAGGCGCTTGACTACAGGCGCGTTCGTCGCGATCGCCATTGGACTGGCGCTAAACGTTCCATTTTATGTCCGAAATTACAACTTCAGCGGGTCCATCATAGGTTTCGATTCCGCGCAGGGCGACGGCTTCTTCCGCTGGCGGAACGAAACTCTCGGCTGGAAACAAACTCTATCTAACATTCTGCGGAATTCTTCCGACCAAATGGGGGCGCGCAGCGACAAGTGGAATCAGAGTGTATTCGGTTTCGTGGTCGACGTGCACAAACGGCTCGGGATAGATGTGAATGACCCTGGCACGACTTGGCGATGGAGTGTCTTCGGTCCTCCCAAGAATGCCAACCACGAAGCTAATGCGCCCAATCGCTGGCATCTCACGATCCTTTTCGTCGTCTCGTGCATTCTCGCGTGGCGTGCCCTTCGCGGCCGTGATCGCGAAAGAGCGTTGTATGCGCTTGCGCTCGTGGGGGCCTTCGTTACCTTCTGCGCCTACCTCAAATGGCAACCATTTCTGGCGCGACTATTGCTTCCTCTGTTCGTTCTTGGTGCTCCCCTCACAAGCATTATCGGAGAAATGGGTGGAGTGGCCTCGCCATCAATACGGCCCTTGTTGATGCAGGTTGCGGTCTGTCTCTTTCTCCTAAACAATGCCAAGCCTGCCGTGCTGGAGAATTGGGTGCGGCCTCTTAAGGGGACTAGAAGTGTCTTGCACACGCCTCGGGACGCGCAGTACTTCGCGGATATGAATCAGTGGAACAACCAGGCCTCTTACTGGAAGACAGTGGGCGTGCTCGCAAAATCGACCTGCGACACAATCGGCATCGACATCACAAACCTGCAGCTTGAATACCCTCTCCAAGCTTTGGTCCGAGAGAGAGAGCCCGGAGCCCGCTTCATCCACACAGGCGTACAGAACGTATCTGCCCGCTATGCGCCGTCAGTCGATGTGGCCCCGTGTGCCGTTGTCTGTCTCGATTGCGCCGGCGACCCCAATCGGCTAATGCTCTACAGCAGCTTCCCTAACCGCGTCACGGTGGATAAATTTGTGATCTTCTTGCGGACGCAATAAGGACTGACCGCGTGAACGCCGTTGGCGGCTAGTGATTCGATCGCTCATGTGAACCTCATAATCATCAGTTCGCAGCGGTGCAGTTGCGGTAGATTTGTCAAACCGCGATCAGGAAGCTTTCTTGGAGGAGCTTCGCTCGTCCACTTCCCCCAACGCCGCATCTCGACCGCGTGGCCGGCGTTCGGACCAATGAGGAATCGTATGCATCACCAATCGCGCCCGTGTAGAGCTACACTACCGGCATGGCGATGGATAATGTAAGTCGGCGTTCCCTTCTGAAAGCCGCGGGCGCGGCGGGGATCATGGGGCGATTGCCCGAGACGGCGCTGGCCTTCCAGACGACTGGCCAGATAACACATGAGGTGGCAACTGGCCCCATGCAGGAGCACACGCCCGAACATACGATTAAGTTCGCGGTCATCGGGCTGGATCATAACCACATCAACGGCATTACGGATACGATCCGGCGCAGCGGCGGTGAACTA
>Ga0185299_10005353_pt1 | contig 14569 bp, 9 predicted proteins | sample PaiPotPPA55metaG_FD_128002 | JGI IMG/M metagenome (GOLD analysis project Ga0185299, IMG submission 128002) | Iron sulfur acid spring bacterial and archeal communities from Banff, Canada, to study Microbial Dark Matter (Phase II) - Paint Pots PPA... ...
GGCCCGGGTGTAGTTGTAGCCCCAACTTCCGTTCGAGTAGTTCAGGAAGGACGTGACGCTACCGGAGATCGGGAAGTCGGTGCCCTGCCAGGTGAACACGGTCAGGTCGAACTTACCGGCGGAGACGTCGGTGAAGAACTGGTCGCCCTCGCTGCTGGTGGTGACCTTGATGCCGACCTGCTTGAGCATCTCGGTGACGAGCGTGGACTCGTTGGTGGCCACCGAAACGTCCGACGGGATCAGCATGGCCAGGTCGAGCTCCTTGCCGTCCTTCGTCCGGTAGGTGCTTCCGGGCGAGAGGGTCCAGCCGGCCGCGTCGAGCAGCTTCTCGGCCGCGGACACGTCGTACGTGCCCACCGAGCCCGCGGTGTTGGTGTATCCGGCCTGGTTCGGCATGAAGAAGTGGTTGTTCACCAGAGTCTGCGAGGACGGCAGGCCGGCCAGGTCGGACTTGGCGATCGCGGCACGGTCGAGCGCCTCGGAGACGGCCTGACGCACACTGACGTTGCTGAGGTTCGGCGAGGTCGCGTTGAGCGTCATCTGCCGGTACCAGGGGCCGCCCGCGGTCAGGATGACCGAGTTCTTGGTGGCCTTCGCGGTCTTGTACCCGGATGCGTCCGGACCGATGTCGAAGGAGTCGATCTCACCGTTGGCGAAGGCCTGGGCCTCCGCGTTGACCGCGATCGACTTGAAGACGATCGAGCTCAGCACCGGCTTGTCGCCCCACCACTTCGGGTTCGGCACCAGGGTGACGGTCTGGTCGGTCTGGCTGACCGCACTGACCTCGAACGGGCCGGCCGACAGGCCGAGCGCGCTGGTCAGCTTGTTGTTGAAGTCGGCCGGGGTGTCGACCTCCGATGCCGGGTAGAGCGGGTAGAACAGCGACTTCCAGTCCGTGAACGGCGTGGAGTAGGTCACCACGACCTCGGTCGGGCTCGTACCCTCGGCGACGTTCGAGATCTGGCTGTAGCCGACCGTCGAGCTCGGGTTGTAGCCGGCCGTGACGCCGTTGAGCGCCTTCCAGTTGGCAGCGAAGTCCTTGTAGGTGACGGGAGTGCCGTCGGACCACACGGCCTTCGGGTTCAGCTCGTAGGTGACGGTCTCCTTCCCGTTCACCATGGCTTCGGTCGGCTCGCCGGTCAGGTAGTCCGGGTCGTACGACGGCGTGCCATTGGCCGAGAAGTGGTACAGGTTGGGCAGCATCGCGGTCATGACGGTCTGCGTGTCGCCGGTCACGTTGCCGTTAGTGGAGTAGATGTTCCACTGGGAGCTCCACTCCTGCATCGGCAGGCGGAGTGTGCCGCCCTGCTGCAGGCTGCTGACCGCCTGGGCGTTGATCTCCTCCAGAGTGGCGGAGACCGGCTTAGCCGCCGGGGCGGAGCTGCCGGAGCTACTGCATGCACTGCTGGTCAAAGCGACAGCGACAAGTGACGCGGCGAGAATGCCGGTCGACTTAGTGAGGCGCATCATGCCCCCTTCATTCCTTGTTCGTAGGTTTCCTGGGTGGTGCCTCCGCCGCCGCAACCATGCGGTGCGGACGAAGTGGGAGCGAGTCAGACCACGGTCAGCGCCGCCGCGAAGTGGCAGGCCGCCTGGTGGCCGGACTCTAGCTCGTACAGCTGCGGATCCTCGCCGATACAACGGGCCTGGTCCGCCTCGCCGAGGGTCTTGAATTTCGGGCAGCGGTTGCGGAACCGGCACCCGGTCGGGATGTTCGTGGGCGAGGGCAGGTCCCCCTCGAGCAGGATCCGCTGCCGCTCGCGCTCCTTGTGCGGGTCCGGCACCGGGATCGCCGAGAGCAGGGCCTGCGTGTACGGGTGCGACGGCGCGTCGAAGATCGCGTGCACGTCGCCGACCTCGACGATCCGGCCGAGGTACATCACCGCGACCCGGTCCGAGGTGTGCCGCACCACCGAGAGGTCGTGCGCCACGAACAGGTAGCTCAGGTCCAGCTTGGCCTTGAGCTCCTCCAGCAGGTTGATCACACCCGCCTGGATGGACACGTCGAGGGCTGAGACCGGCTCGTCCAGGATGACCAGCTTGGGCTCGAGCGCGAGCGCGCGGGCGATTCCGATGCGCTGGCGCTGGCCGCCGGAGAATTCGGCCGGAAAGCGGGAGGCGTGCTCCGGCTCGAGTCCGACGAGCCTGAGCAGTTCGGTCACCCGCGGCCCGATCTTGTCTTTGGACCAGCCGAAGGAGCGCAGCGGCTCGGCGAGGATCGAACCGACCGGCATGCGGGGGTCCAGGCTCGCCATCGGGTCCTGGAACACGACCTGCACGTCGCGGCGCAGCTCGCGACGCTCGCGCTTGCCCAGCTTGTGGGTGTCCTTGCCGAGCACCACGATCCGGCCCTGCTGCGGCTGCACGAATTCGAGCAGCTGCATGAGGGTGGTCGTCTTCCCGCAGCCGGACTCGCCGACCAGGCCGACCGTCTCGCCCGAGCGGATCTCCAGGTCGATGCCGTCCACGGCGCGCACCTCGCCGACCTTGCGCTTGGCAATCGCGCCGGCCAGCAGCGGGAAGTGCTTGTGCAGTCCGGACACCTCGAGCACGGCGGGGCGCTGGTCGCGCGGGATCTTGGCGATCCGCGCCTCGGGGATCTCCGGCACCGGGAACACCTCGTTCACCGGGAGAGTGCCGTTGACGAGTTCGACGCTGCGGTGGCAGGCGGAGTGGTGCGCTTCGCTGCCCGCCTTCGCCAGCGGGGGTTCGACCTCGCGGCAGATGTCGAGCACGATCGGGCAGCGGGCCTGGAACGGGCAGCCGACCGGCAGCGCGCTCAGGTTCGGCGGATTGCCCTCGATCGGTGTCAGGGCCGTGCGCTCGTCGTCGTCCAAGCGCGGAATCGAGCCGAGCAGTCCGATGGTGTAGGGCATCCGGGGCTCGTAGTAGATGTCCTCCACGACACCGGTCTCCACCGGCTTGCCCGCGTACATCACCATGACCCGGTCGGCGAAGCCGGCCACCACGCCGAGGTCGTGTGTGATCATCACGATGGCCGCGCCGGTCGCCTCCTTCGCCGACTTGAGCACCTCGAGGATCTGCGCCTGGATGGTGACGTCAAGGGCGGTGGTCGGCTCGTCCGCGATGATCACGGCCGGATCGTTGGCGATGGCCTGGGCGATCATCGCGCGCTGGCGCATGCCGCCGGAGAACTCGTGCGGGAAGTTGTCCACCCGCCGCTGCGGGTCGGGGATGCCGACCAGGTCGAGAAGTTCGATGGCGCGGGTACGCGCCTGTGTCTTGGAGATGTTTTGGTGGATCTGGAGGGCCTCGATGATCTGGGTGCCGATGGTGAAGACCGGGGTGAGCGCGGAGAGCGGGTCCTGGAACACCATCGCCAAGTCCTTGCCCCGGATCTTCGACATCTCCTTGTCGTCGAGTCCGAGCAGTTCTCGGCCGCCGAGTCGGACGGAGCCGGTGATGTGCGCCGCCTCCGGCAGCAGGCCGAGCACGGCCATCGCGGTGACCGACTTGCCGGAACCGGACTCGCCGACGATGCCGAGCACCTCGCCCGGCATGAGCTGGTAGGACACGCCGCGCACGGCGCGCACGGCGCCCGCCTCGGAGGGGAAGGAGACGGCCAGGTTCGAGACTTCGAGGGCCGGTTCGTCGCTGTAGCTCACGGTTCGCCCGTTCTGGGACGTCAGGGGCATGGACTGATTCGGGTTCTGGCTCACGACTCGGTCACCTCGACGGGCTGCACGGGCCGGGAAGAACCGGCCTCGGAATCCGCGAGCATGGCCTCGAAGGCCGCCTGGCCGATCTTCTTCTTGGCACCCTGGGCGTTGGGGTCGAGGGCGTCGCGAAGGCCGTCCCCGATCATGTTGACCGACAGCAGCAACAGCACGAGGCAGGCGATCGGAAAGACGAGCAGCCACTGGTAGGAGCTCAGGTCCTGCTGCGCGTTGTCGATCAGCGTGCCGAGAGAGACGTCGGGCGCCTGGACGCCGAAGCCGAAGAAGGACAGGTTGACCTCGCCGAGGATGGTCGCCGCGACATTCAGCACCGCGTCGATGATCAGCAGGGAGGCGATGTTCGGCAGGATGTGCCGCACGATGATCCGCGGACCGGACACGCCCATGAACCGTGCCGCGGACACGAATTCCCGGTTCTTGAGATTCATCGTCTGCGCCCGGACGATGCGCGCGGTGACCATCCAGGCGAAGGCGGCCAGCAGCGGGATCATGAGCGTCCAGGTGTGGCCCTTGTACAGCGGCGAGAGGATCGCGAGCATGAGCAGCGCGGGCAGCACGAGGAACAGGTCGATGCCCCAGCTCAGAATGCGGTCGGTCCAGCCGCCGTAGTAGCCGGCGAAGGCCCCGACCACCGCGGCGATCGCGGTCGTCAGCAGACCGCCGACGAGGCCGATGATGAGGGACTTCTGCAAACCTCGCATGGTCAGTGCGAACAGGTCCTGGCCGGTTTGGGTGGTGCCGAACCAGTGGCCGCCGGAGGGCGGGGTCTCGAAATTCTGGAAATCGATGTCGGTGTACTGCCACTGGTCGATATGCGGTCCGACGAAGGCGGCGAGGAACATCAGGATCACGATGGCCAGGCCCGCGGTCGCGCCTTTGTTCCGCAGGAACCGCTTGAGCACGAGCCGGCCGCGGCCGGTGCCCGCCTCGGAGGACGCGCTGTCGGACTCGTCTGAGCCGACCGCGTCGGCGAGCGCGTTGGCGTTCATGGACATGTCTGGATTGCCTTTCCTAGCTACTTCGCCGACTCAGACGCGCACGCGCGGGTCGAGGGCCACGGTAAGGATCTCCGAGATGAGCCCGGCCACCAGCACCAGGATCGCGGTGAAGATGCCGACGGCGGCCGTGGAGTTGACGTCCTGGAACCCGATGCTCTCGATGAACCACTCTCCCATGCCGTGCCAGGTGAAGATGATCTCGGTGAACACCGCACCGATGAACAGCAGTACCGCGTTGTAGCTCAGCAGCGTCGCCACCGGGATGATCGCGGTCCGCGCGCCGTGCTTGAAGATCGCCTGGTTCTTCGTCAGGCCCTTGGCACGGGCGGTGCGCAGAAAATCGCTACCCATGACGTCGAGCATCGTGGCACGCTGATATCTGCTGAAGAAGGCGATCGAACCCAGTGAGACGCTCGCCGTGGGGAGGATCAGGTGCTGGAAGCGGTCCACCAGGTCGGGCCAGGTCCAGAACGACCCGTTCGCGTTGCCCACCTCGTTGACGTAGTCGAGGAAGTGGGTGTTGCTGGCGTTGTTGAACCAGACCGCGAACATCTGCAGCAGGATCGCGAGCGTGAACACCGGCATCGCGAACACGACCAGCGAGGCGCTGGTCGAGACCCGGTCGAACAGCTTGTACTGGCGCACGGCGCCCCAGACTCCGACGATCACGCCGCCGACCGAGCCGATGATCGTGGCGAGCACCAGCAGCCGGGTGGAGACGCCGACCCGGCGCACCATGTCCTGCCACACCGAGTTGCCGCCGATCTCGATGCCGAGGTTGCCGTGCAGCACGCCGTCGACCCAGTTCGCGTACCGGGTCCAGATCGGGGTGCCGCGCCACTCGTTCCGCGCGAGCAACTGTGCCTTGATCGCCTCGGCGCTCGGCTGCGGGTGCTTGGCCAACCAGTTGTTCTCCGGATGGAAGACCATGGCCGCCAGCAGGTACGTGACGGACGCGGCGATGATCACCAGGAACAGGTAGTTGATCATCCTCCGGAGGAGGTACGCGGCCATCGGCAACCCTTCTTGCATCGCGGGCAACCCGGTCTGTACATGGCAAAGCGGGCCAGTACGGTTGCCGGGCGCCCGAGGATTTCTCGGACAGTCCCATGGTGGTCGGCAGCTGGTGGCCGCCGGCCTACGTCTTGCTCCGCGCGGCGGCCCACACTCGCCGCACGGCTCGATTTTCTTCCTTCTCGTCGTACTCACAGCAGCATGACGAACCCGTCGGAGAGCTGAGAGCCCCGTTCGCGAGCCGGAAAATCTTCGTCCACCGGCCATGGTGGCGAAGACTCATGCTTTGCTGGTGTTTTTCTACCGCACGTTTGAGTGCCACCGGGAGGGTTTCCCTAGTCACGATCCGATCAAGAAACAGCTGAGGGATAGTACTGTTTCGCCCCCGTTTCTCCGTCTCAGATCTTGGAATTTCCCCACCGCACGGCGCTCACCTGCTCGGAAACGCCCTGGTCAGCGCGCATGGCAGGTGAATACTGTATAACGCTGCCCGCAATCCGAGCCATTACACACCCCGCAACGTGGGTTCACCCGGACCGGCGACGAGGTCCGCTTTACACCCGAAAGTCCCCTGCGCGGCCTTTCGGCTATCCGCAGGGGACCTCGGTACTGCCTTGGAGCTTTAAGTGGACGCCCGGCTCATTCCGGGCGAATCGGTCGGCTCAGCCGTCCGTCGACGCGAAGTGACAGGCGGTCAGATGCGTCGCGCCGAGGCCCCGGTCCACCAGCGCCGGCTCCTCGTCGGCGCAGCGGGCCGCGTCCGCCTCGGACAGGGTCATCCGCAACGGGCAGCGGGTGCGGAAGCGGCAGCCGGAGGGCGGATTCGCCGGGGACGGGACGTCGCCCTGCACGATGATGCGCGCGCGTTCGCGCTCCCGGCGCGGGTCCGGGATCGGGATCGCCGAGATCAGCGCCTTCGTGTACGGGTGCTGGCTCGAGTCGAAAAGTGCCGTGGTGTCCGCGATCTCCACGATCTTGCCCAGGTACATGACCGCGACCCGGTCCGCGATGTGCCGGACCACCGAAAGGTCGTGCGCGACGAACAGATAGGCCAGGCCCATCTCGTCCTGCAGGTCCTCGAGCAGGTTGATCACGCCGGCCTGGATCGAGACGTCGAGCGCGGACACCGGCTCGTCGAGCACCAGCACCTTCGGCCGCAGTGCGAGCGCGCGGGCGATGCCGATGCGCTGGCGCTGACCGCCGGAGAACTCGTGCGGGAACCGGTTGCCGTGCTCCGGATTCAGGCCGACCAGACGCATCAGCTCGGCGACCTGGCCGGGGCCGTCGTTCGCGTAGAGCCCGTGGATCTTGAGTGGTTCGGCGATGATCTCGCTGACCGTGATCCGCGGGTTCATTCAGGCTCGCGTACGGGTCCTGGAAGACGATCTGCAAGTCCCGGCGCATCCGGCGCAGCTCGCCCTTCGACATCTTGGTCACGTCACGGCCCTCGAACAGCACCTCGCCGCTCGTGGCCGGCTGCAGGTGCAGGATCGCCCGGCTGGTCGTGGTCTTGCCGCAGCCGGACTCGCCGACCAGGCCGAGGGTCTGGCCCGGGTGGATGTCGAAGGAGACCCCGGAGACGGCGTGCACGGCGCCGATCGTGCGCCGGACCACGCTGTGCGACCTGATCGGGAACTCCTTGACCAGCGAGCGCACCGAGAGGATCGGCTCGCCCGCCGGCCTTGCGTCGGTCGTGGTCACTTGGCGCCCTCCACATTCGGCTTCGGCAGGTCGAGCACGGCCGGGTTGATCTGTCCGGTCTTCCCGGCGATTTCGGCGCCGTACGCCTCCGGCATCACTGCGTCGGTCGCGACGGGCAGGAACACCTCTTCCGCCTTCTTGCCGGCCAGCGTGGCGCTGAAGTGGCAGGCCGCGGCCTGCCCGGGCGCGCCGGTGGAGAGCAGTTCGGGCTCCTGCTCCGCGCACTGGTCCTTGGCCAGCGGGCAGCGCGGCATGAAGGGGCAGCCCGGCGGCAGCGAGAGCAGCGAGGGCGGCGCGCCCTTGATCGGGGTGAGCCGTTCGGCGCGGCCCACGTCGAGCCGCGGCAACGAGCCGAGCAGGCCGAGCGTGTAAGGCATCCGCGGGTTGTAGTAGATGTCGTCCACGGAGCCGATCTCGACCGGCTTGCCCGCGTACATCACCAGAACCCGGTCGGCCTGCCCCGCGACGACCCCGAGGTCGTGCGTGATCAGCACCATGGCGGCGCCGGTCTCCTGCTGGGCCGTGCGCAGCGATTCGAGCACCTGGGCCTGCACGGTCACGTCGAGCGCGGTGGTCGGCTCGTCCGCGATGATCACGTCCGGGTTGTTGGCCATCGCGATCGCGATCACCACGCGCTGCCGCATGCCGCCGGAGAACTCGTGCGGATACTGGTCGATGCGCTTGGACGGGAAGGGGATTCCGACGATCTCCAGGAGTTCGAGGGCGCGCTTACGCGCTTCCTGCCGGCTCAAGTCGTGGTGCGCCAGTACCGCCTCGGCCAGCTGGAATCCGATCTTGTAGACCGGGTTCAGCGAGGTCATCGGGTCCTGGAAGATCATCGCGATCTTGCGGCCGCGGATCTCCATGAACTGCTTCTCGGTGCTGCCGAGCAGCTCCTCACCGCGGTAGGTGATGGAACCGTTGATCTGCGCGGTCTTCGGCAGCAGGCCCATCACCGCCATGGAGGAGACCGACTTGCCGGATCCCGACTCGCCGACGATGCCGAGCACCTCGCCGGCGCGCAGCTCGTAGGAGACGCCGCGCACGGCCCGGACCACGCCGTCGGCGGTCGGGAAGTCGACGGTGAGGTCGTTGACCGCGAGCAGGACGTCGGAGTCGTAGGACCGATGGGAGAACTCGCTCATGCGCGCACCCTTGTCTGCTGCGGATCGAAGGCGTCGCGCAGGCCGTCGCCGATGAAGTTGATAGAAAGGACGATAAGGATGATGAACAGGGCCGGGAAGTAGAACAGCCAGGGGAAGCCGTCCTGGATCGCGGTCTGCCCGCTGCTGACCAGCGTGCCGAGGGAGGTGTCCGGAAGCCGGACGCCGAAGCCGAGGAAGGACAGCGCGGTCTCGACCAGCACCGTGTTGGCCACGGTGAGCGTCAGGACCACGATGATCGAACCCATGCAGTTGGGCACGATGTGCCGGAAGATGATGCGGCCGTCCCTGCCGCCCAGCGCTCGCGCGGCCTCCACGAACTCCTTCTCCCGCAGCGAGAGCACCTGGGCCCGCACGATGCGTGCGCAGATGGGCCAGAACAGCGCGGCGAGGATGAAGGCGAGGAAGTACCAGGCCGAGGCGATGTTCGCGGAGAACTTGTCCGAGACGATGATCGCGAAAACGAGCGCCGGGATGGTGAGGATGAGGTCGGCGAAACGCATCATCACCGTGTCGACCCAGCCGCGGTAGTAGCCGGCGATCGCGCCGTAGATCGTGCCGATGACGGTCGACGCGACGGCGACGGACACCGCGATCTCCAGCGTGCGGGCCGCTCCGTGCATGACGTCGGCGAACAGGTCGTAGCCGTTGCTGTCGGTGCCGAACGGGTGCGTTCCCGAGGGAGCCACCTCGATGTCGTTCGTCATGATGCTGTACTGCTGACCCCACAGCAGCGGGCCGATGAACGCGAACAGCACCACCAGCAGGAACACCACCGAGGAGACGACCGCTGCCCGGTGCTTGAGGAAGCGGCTGACGACGATCTGCCGCTGGGTGCGAACCGTGACGGTGAATTCGCGGTCGCCGTCCGCCGCCCGCGCATACTGGCCGAACTCGGTTCCCAGTGTGGCGGCGATGTCCGGCGCCGAATCGATATTCTTCTCAGGCAAGGCGGATCCTCGGGTCCAGGACCGCGTAAAGCAGGTCGGCGAGCAGGTTGAAGACGATGACGAGCGAGGACGCGACGACCAGCCACGCCAGCAGCGGGTAGAGGTCGTAGTTGCCGATCGCCTGGATGAACATGTAGCCCATGCCGTGCCATTCGAAGATCGTTTCGGTGATCACCGCACCGCCGAGCAGGCCCGCCGTGTCGAGGGCGACCTGCGTGGACAGCGGAATCAGGGCATTGCGCAAGGCGTGCCGGAACAGCACTCTGGTGCGCGACAGGCCCTTGGCGCGGGCGAGCCGGACGTAGTCGCTGTTGAGCACCTCGAGCATCGAGGAGCGCTGGAATCGCGACCAGGACGCGTAGGAGACCAGCGAGAGCACGATGGTGGGCAGCACCAGATGGCCCACCGTGTCGCCGATCTTTCCGAAGAAGTCGGTCGGCGGGTTCGGGCTCGACTCGAACAGCGTCGCTATCAGCGGCGGCCCGTTGGGGCGCACGGACTGATTGAACTGGATCGCCCAGGACTTCAGCAGGATCGCGAAGACGAAGGTGGGCAGCGACAGGAACAGGAAGCCGACCGACGTGGCGGCGTAGTCCAGCCTGCTGTACTGCCGAACGGCCGTCAGCACGCCGACCGCGATCGCGAGGATCAGCGACAGCAGGATCGAGAGGATCACCAGGCGGAAGGTGACGAGGAACGAGCTGCTCAGGCGCTGGCCGATGTTGTAGCTCGGCGAGACCGAGGTGCCCCAGTTACCGTGCAGGATCAGGCCCGTCAGCCAATCCCAGTACCGCTGGAGCAGCGGATGGTTGAGGCCGAGCCGGTTGGCTTCCGCTTGGATGGTCTTCTGCGGAATCGGGGGGTTGCGCGCCCGCAGAGGAGAGAGCGGGTCGATGGAGGAGGCGACGATCAGGAAGACGAGCAGGGTGGAGAAGAAGAGCACCGGTATCGATGCCAGAAGTCTGCGGATGGTGAATGCCAACATGCGTGCCTCGCTGGTGGGGTCGCGCCGAGCGAGCCCTCGGGCGTCGCTGCGCCGCGGATGACGTGACCGTAAGAGCCGGGGCGGGGCGGGCTCGATGAGAGCCCGTACCCCGCCCCGGTCAGCCGCTCAGGGCCGGTCCGGCGCGCCAGGCGCGCCGGCTGAACCGTCGCGAATCGGACTACTTACTGCGCGAAACCCCAGTCCTGGAGGTTGTACGTCGGACCCTGGGACGTGATGTTGTCCCGGACGTTGACCAGGTTCGAGCTGAACGCGATCATCGAGTCCTTCTGGAACAGCGGCAGCGTGTACGCGTCCTGGGAGACGATCTTGTCCGCCTGGTTCTCGAGCTGGGCGGCCTTGGTCAGGTCCAGGGTCTGCGTGGCCTGCTGCAGCAGGGAGTCGACCTGCGAGTTCGTGTAGAACCCGTAGTTGCCGCCGGTCACGGTCGAGGTCGGGTTCGACTCGTACAGCGGGGCGTTGCCGGTGTCCCAGAACGGGGTGTCCACCCACGCGAAGACGATGATGTCGAACGTGTGGTTGGCGTCGGCCTGCGTCAGCGTCTTGCCGAGGTCGTCAGTCGGCTCGACGTTGACCGTGATGCCGAGCTGGGCCATCTCCTGCGCGAAGATCTGGCACTCGGTGGCGCGCTCGGAGTTGGTCTGCGTGTAGCGCATCAGGAACGCAGGTACCTGCTGCCCGCTCGGGGTGGTCAGGTGCTCGCCGGCGCCGATGTTCTTGTAGCCGGCGCTCTGCAGGATCTGCTTGGCCTTGGTGAGGTCGCCGTTGCCGAGGTCGTACGCCGAGACGTTGTCCGTGTACTGCGTCTGACTCGGGACGAACATGCGGCTGTTGAGCGGCTTCGAGGCCGTGTCCACCAGGCCCTGGGTACGGGCGATGATCTCACTACGGTTGGTCGCGGTGAACATGGCCGTGCGCAGCGCCACCTTGACCGGGTCCTCCTGCTCGGCCTGGGTCTTGCCGCCGAGGAAGGTGTTCTGCATGTTGAAGTCGAAGTGCTCGAACTGCAGACCGGCGTCGAGCTGGTACTTCACCTTCGAGCCGATGGCCTTGACCCCGGTGACGATGTCCTGGCTCGGCTGCGGGATGATCGCGTTGACCTCACCGTTCTGCAGCGCCGGGACCTCCTGGGTGGAGTCCGTGATGGTGGTGAAGGTGATCTTGTCGAAGTACGGGCCGGAGGAGCCGTACCACTTGGGGTTGGGCACCTCGACGACCTTGGTGCCGTCCGACGCGGCGGACTGGATCACGTACGGGCCCTCAGACCAGGTCGGGGCCGTGTTGTCGAACCAGGTCCACGAGGCCTCGAGGCCCTTGTCGCCGCTCTTCTCCGCCTTGAGCTGCGCCAGCGTCAGGCTGGGGTTGTAACCGTGCTGGGCCGCCAGGTGCGCCGGGAGCAGGTCGAACAGGCCCTTCCAGTCGGGGTCGGACTTGCCCGTGTTCCAGGTGACCGTCACGGTCTGGTTGTTCGTGCCTGAGCCGACGACCGAGGCGATGTCCTGGTAGCCGGTCACCGTCGCCGCGCTGATGTTCGCGTCGTAGCCGGACTGCGTCAGCCAGTTGTAGACGAAGTCGGAGGCGTCGATCGGCGTGCCGTCGCTCCAGACCGCCTTCGGGTTGATCTGGTAGACGACCGTCTCGGGCGAGCTGCTGGAGAGCGTCGCCGAGGTCAGCAGGTTGGTGTTGAGTGCGACCGAGCCGTCCGGCTGCGGGATGTAGGGCTCACCGGGCGAGGCGTAGATGCCGTTCTCGGCGTATACGAAGTCCTCGGTGTTGCCGTTGGCATCCAGCGAGTTCCAGTCGGTGATCGCCTTCTCGATACCGACCGTGATCGACCCACCCTTCTTGGCCGTGCCGGTGTTGGCGTTGTTCAGGCCCACCGTGTTCTTGGTGACCCCCGAAGTACTCTTGGCAGCGCTGCTGCAGGCGGCCAGAGTCAGAGCCAGGGCGCCGACCGCAGCCATGCCAACCGTGAGGCGGCTGCGCCGCCGAATCCGTACCTGTGCCATAACGTACATCCATCCCAATGCACTGCCACACGGCATCTCCGGGGCTGGGATCTTCCAGAACCGAGGATGCGCGGGACGCCGAAATCCGCGCAGCGTGAGATCGCCGCGCGGGCCGTGCCATGGTGCTGAATTCTTCATGGTGAGACGTTGCGCTGGGGGAATTTGTAGCGCAGAAAGGCCGATCGGGGACAGGAAGTCGCGTCACAATCTGATCAAGAACCGATGAAGATCATGCCTTGTCATGGACGCCGGGCCATTTCGCCCTCATACATCAACAGGCGAATTGCACGAAGATGCGCAATCGGCACACAGGGCTCAGAAAGCCACTCTGATCTTACTTAGGACACCGAAAACGCGCTGCTCCCGCGCTCGGAGCTCGAGCGCGGGGCAGCGCGTGGACGGTGCTCGGACGGTGCGTGGACCGGCCCGAACGCGGGCGGTCGGTCAGACCCTTGGCAAGGCCGGGATCCGGACGGCGACCAGCGCGCCCAGTACGGCGAGGCCGCCGGAGACGAGGCAGACCACGGTCACCGCGTGCGCCGAGGAGGCGAGCGTTCCGGTGTCCAGGTTGAGGAACAGGCTGCCGATCGTGGCCACGCCGGTGACTTGGCCGATCTGCATCAGCGTGGCGATCACGCCGCTGGCGTCGGCCGCATCCTGCACCGGGACCCGGGAGAGCATCAGGGCCATCAGCGGGCTGAAAGAGAGACCGAGACCGAAGCCGAACACCGTCATCAGCACCCACCGGGCGAGGCCGCCGGAGCCTCCGTGGTGCAGCACCAGCGCGATGCCGCCGAGTGACGCGGCCAGCAGCAGGAAGCCGAACACGACCTCGTACACGTACAAGTGCTGCGGAAGCTTCCGCCAGTTCATCGCCACCAGGAAGACGGCTGCGGCCTGCGGGGCGAAGGCGAGCCCGGAGCCGAGCGCCGAGAAGCCGAGCGCGCCCTGCAGGTGCAGCGTGATGGAGAACATCAGGCCCATCATCAGGATCATGCACAGCCACAACGTGCCGACGCTCAGCGCGAAGCCTTCGTGGCGCAGCACCCGGCCTGGGATGATCGGCGAGCCGCCGCGGCGGCCAATGCGGGATTCTGCCAGCACGAACAGGACGAGGCCGACGGCGCTGGCGCCGAGCAGTATCCAACCCCACAGCGGCCAGTGCTCATCGTGACCCATCACCAGCGGGACGATCAGGGCGAGTACGGTCGGGGTGAGGATGGCCACGCCCACCGGGTCGAGGCCGCGGCCCGGCTCGCCCCGGTCCTTCGGCAGCACCCTGAGGCTGGCGATCAGTACGGCGATGCCGACCGGCACGTTCACCAGGAAACACAGGCGCCAGGTTGAGTGGAACAGGTTCGCGTTGATGATCACGCCGCCGAGCACCTGGCCGACGACTGCGCCGCCCGAGATGACTGCCGTGTAGATGCTCATCGCCTTGAGCCGGGCCTGGCCCTCGAAGGTGCGCTGGATCAGCGAGAGCACCTGCGGCACCATCGCGGCCGAGCCCGCGCCCTGCAGCAGCCGGAAGCCGACCAACGCGGCGGTATTCGGCGCGAGGCCGCAGGCGAGCGAGGCGAGGGTGAACAGGATCAGGCCGGCCCGGAAGAGCCTGGCGTGACCCCACAGGTCACCGAGCCGCGCGCCGGTGACGATGAGCACCGCGTACGAGATCGAATACCCGGACACCGAGAGCTGCAGGCCTGCGCCGGATGAATGCAGCGAACTTCGAATCGTGGGCAGTGCTACGTTGACGATGGCAACGTCCACGATGGCCATGAAGTAGCCGAGCAGCACAATGGTGAGGATCGCGCCTGGCCGGGCCTGGCCGGCGGATCGGGCTTCAGGGGATACGGTGCGGGCCGGGGTAGCGGGAGCGGCGGGGCTGGTGGGCGTCGCACTCGACGCAGGAGTCGTCGTCGTCATGGGACCCATGGTCCGGGAACCGTGATCCTGTTACCTAGAGCCTGGTTATCCTAGTACTACCAGCACCGGGTAACGGGCTGGCCGGGGAGTGACACTGGGGGCATGAC
>Ga0185299_10005354_pt1 | contig 14564 bp, 20 predicted proteins | sample PaiPotPPA55metaG_FD_128002 | JGI IMG/M metagenome (GOLD analysis project Ga0185299, IMG submission 128002) | Iron sulfur acid spring bacterial and archeal communities from Banff, Canada, to study Microbial Dark Matter (Phase II) - Paint Pots PPA... ...
TCATAAAACAGCTCGCCTGATCGTTTTGCTGTCGTCCCATCCTACCGTCGCCCTCAAATGACCCAGCATATTTGAGGGAATCACGGCTTAGCCCGGCGTTCAACGGACTTTTTCAACAAAATCGGCCCTTTGCGAAAATTCAAACTGGGCCGCTGCCTCCGAGGGGCACGCCAGTCCGGCAAAAAAGTTAATGCGATACCGAAACCGGTTGGCAGCTAATTTCTGCCGGATCAGCGGGTTGCGGCGCCGCCATTGGAAAGCTAGGTTGCGGAATTACCTTCGGCCAAAACGGTTTCCCGGCGTGTTTCAAAGCGTTTTCGCCTTTCTGTTCGGCTATGTCTGCGGCGCGATTCCGTTCGGCCTCGTCTTGACTCGCCTCGCTAAAACCTCGGATTTGTGCGCGATCGGCTCCGGCAATATCGGCGCGACCAACGTTCTTCGCACCGGCCGCAAGGATTTGGCCGCGCTGACCCTACTCCTCGATCTCTTGAAGGGAACCGTCGCGGTTTTGGCTGTCGCTTATTTTGCGCCGGGCACCCCCATGCTCCTCGCCACGCTCGGCGCCTTTCTTGGTCATTTGTTTCCAGCCTGGCTGAAATTTAGAGGTGGCAAAGGGGTCGCGACCTTCCTCGGCTGTCTACTCGCCGCCGCCTGGCAGGCCGCGCTTGCCTTCGGCATCGTCTGGCTCGCGGTCGCCTTCCTCACCCGCACCTCCTCGGCCGCCGCGCTCGCCGCGAGCGCGGTAACACCGATCGTTCTATTGATCATGGGCCGGAGCGACACCGCGCTCATGTTCGGGCTCATGGCGATCCTTTTGTGGGTCAAACATCGCGCCAATATTTCGCGGCTCGCGGCGGGCACGGAATCACGGATCGGGAAGATTTGATGCAGGACAGCCCGCTTGCCGCGGAAACGCTTGGCTCCCTCGACGACGGCGAGCGTTTCGACTGGCTGCGGCTCCTGCGCTGTGAAAATATCGGACCCCGGACATTCGGTGTTCTGCTTAACCGTCATGGGAGTGCCGGCGCGGCGCTTGCGGCCTTGCCGGCCTTGATCGCGAGCGGCAAGCCGGGCCGGCCGATTCGCATCGCGACCGTCGAGGAGACCGAGCGAGAGATCGCGGCGGCGCAGCGGTGGGGCGCGCGTTTTATCGGCATCGGCGAGCCGGATTATCCGGCGCTTCTGCGGGCAACCGCCTCGGCACCGCCCTTGATCGCCGTGCGCGGCAATCTTTCGAGCCTGCGGCGGTCGAAAATCGCGATCGTCGGCGCCCGCAATGCATCGGCGGCCGGGCTCGCCTTCACGTCTCAGCTTGTGCGCGGAATTGCCCGCGCCGGGCAATATCTACCGATTGTTTCGTTTTGCAATTGTTTGCGGCACCACTGCAACCCACTGCTTCACAAGCTGATTTTTCTTGCGCCTGGTTGATTGCGCTTGCCACGACTTGCGAAAATGTGGTAGCTTGATGGTTGCTAGGAGGCAACCACATGCTGACGCTCAAGACAATCGCAAGCTTGCAGCCGGGATCAATCCTTTGGGATCACGGAAAAGGCGCCGTAACAGGCTTCGGCGCTCGCCGGCAAAAGGGGGAGGCCGTCGCCTACCTTCTCAAGTATCGCACGGCCGCCGGTCGCCAGCGATGGCATACGATTGGCCGCCATGGTGCCCCCTGGACGCCGGACATGGCCCGCGCGGCAGCACGCCGCCTCCTTGTCGAGGTAGCCGGCGGCGCCGATCCGGCCGGCCGGAAACAAGGCGATCGCAAGGCCGCGACAGTCGCCGAACTATGCGACGACTATCTCGAAGCGGCCAAGGCCGGGCGCATCCTGACGCGACGGAAGCTGGCCAAAAAGCTCACCACGCTCACTACGGACGCAAGCCGCATATCGCGCCACATTAAGCCGCTGCTCGGGAGCCTCAAGGTAGCCGCCGTCACCCGCGCGGACATCGAGCGATTTTACGAGAACGTGCCAGGCGGGGCATCGCGAACCGTCGGCCTGCTCGGCGGGATATTCGCCTTCGCGATCCGCCGTGGCCTGCGGCCGGACAATCCTGTTCGAGGCGTCGAGAGGCGCGCGGATGGACAACGAAGCCGGCGCCTATCGGAAACCGAATACGCTGACCTCGGCAATGCTTTGCGCACTTTGTCGAAAGAGCAACCGATCACTTGCGCCGCAGTGCGGTTCCTTGCTCTCACGGGCTGGCGGCGCGGCGAGATGCTGTCTCTCAAATGGACCGACGCCGATCTCGTCACGCGGACGGCGCGCCTTCCGGATACCAAAACTGGAGCTTCGATGCGCCCCCTGTCGCACGCAGCCTGCGACGCGCTGCGCGAGCTACCCCGCATGAGTGCCTTGGTGTTCCCCGCGTCCGCTGGCGCCGACAAGCCGATGCGCGGCTTCCCTAAGGCTTGGGCTCGCATCGCGAAGGCAGCCAGCCTGCCCCCGGAAATCACCCCGCACACGCTGCGGCATTCCTTCGCATCCGTCGCCGCTGATCTTGGTTTCTCTGAACTGACTATCGCCGCGCTTCTCGGACACAAGAAGGCGTCCATAACATCGCGATATGCGCACCATGCCGACGCGGTGTTGCTGCAAGCCGCTGATCGAGTCGGTTATCACGTTGCAGGCTTGCTCGGGGAGACGGCGGCCAGCGGCGATGTCGTGCCGCTGCGTCTTGCATCCTCGGGACTAGCCCCAACATAGGGCGCACGAGGCCGGAGTTTCCGCTCCGGCCCCGCACTTGACGCAACCTTTATCTCGGAAAGGCAACGCCCAATGCACGATAACATCGTGTCCGCAGCGCCGGAAACAAGCGCGAATCCCCCGCCTGACTACCTCGACATTGATGCTGCCGTCGAGTTGATCGCCCGGCGCGCGAACGCCAAGCTGACAATCGTCTATCGCGGCGAGGCCGATGCGGCATGGCGAACGCTTTGCAAGATCGCTCCGGTCGTCGCGCGCATCATAACCGGCGACGGGCTTTATGAAAAACCTGCCCCGGCTCAATTTGAAGGCTTCGCGGGGAAGTACTGGAAATTCGCGTCCGTCCTTAGGTATCCGCCGAATGATGTGAGGGTCCCGGAGGAAATAGAGGAGATCAACCCCTCCTACGCCATACGCGATGAAAGCGGCAGAGTTCATCGCGACGCGCGGCTTGTGTTTCTCAAGGGTGAGATTGACTCAGCGTGGTGGGCGACCATGGAGCCGAAGAATCCGGTTGAGGTGATAGCTAAATGGCTTCGGGGGAACTATCGGTCGCGGAAGGCGGCCAAGAGAGGAGAGATGCTTCGCAGTTTCATAGCCGACGGCGGCCACGGCAGCGCGTCTTCTCGCAGCATGGATCGCGCGAGAGCTATGGCGTGGCCTAAAACCGGTGAAGGATCGGGTTGAAGGTCCGCGATCGTGCCGAGCGAATTAATATCGAAAGCGAACTTGCGGCGGGGCCTTATCGAATCGAGCGATTGCCGATGTGCTCGGGGTAGACGATATAGGTTCCCGAAGTGTTACATTGTTACAAGTTGGCAACCTCCCCTGAGGGGGCTGGCGCACCTTGGCGAACGACAAGGCGGAAATTATGGAGATAATAGGTAGCCATTCGCAACTGAAAAGGTCCTGCAATGGCGCTCGCTTACCAGCCACTTCCCACAATCCCACCGCCTAAAATTCCAAAGTCGCTCGATTCTGTGGACCCAAAGACCTTCCTGACCAGATTCCAGGTTTCGGAAGCGCTTGAGGCCTGCGGCATCCCGCTTAGCTACGACACGCTGGCGACTAAAGCCACGCGCGGCGGCGGCCCCCCGTTCCGAATCTTCGGCAAGTCCGCCGTCTATCAATGGGCCGATGTTGTTGCCTGGGTGCTCGAAACCATGGGCGAGCCCGCGCGCACCACGTCGGAGCACCGTGCCCGGCAGGGTACGGCAGCCCCACAGCAGCCCAGTCCTGAAAAGCTTGCCGCGATGGTGGAAGGCTCGCGCCGATACAACGCCGATCGCGCCGCCGCCCGAAAAGCCACGGGGGCCGCGTGATCCATGGCCCAAACAAACGAAACCGGCCGCGCGGTGGGCGCGGACCGGCTCGGGATATCGTCGTTTCGTAGCAGGATCGACAACCGGGATTTAAAACCAAACCCTCCCGCGAAGCAAGCCCAATTCGCGGCGATCCGGCGGCTTCGGCGCGAGCGCCTCGTCGAGAGGCTGCATAGCCTCGGCCCTGCGCCGCTCGGCCATTTCATCCGCGAAGTCGAGCGCGGCGCCAGCATCCCCGATCGTCTCGAACGATATGCGCGGATTGATCCCGCATTCGTGCGCGCCCTCGGGGGTGATCGGTTCGCTCCGGAGTTGCGCGCTATCGACGGGGGCGGCCGATGACTGGCCGGGGCATGGCTCAGAAGAGCATAGACCTGATCGAGCACTCGCGGCGCATCCTTGTCGAAATCCAGCCATCGACGTCGAGGGGGGTGGCCTATCAGCTATTCACGCAAGGCCTGATCGAAAACATGGGCGATAAGTGCGTGCGCAACGTCGCCCGCCTACTTGTTGTCGCTCGCGAGGCTGGGACAATTCCGTGGGCGTGGATCGTGGATGAGACGCGCGGTACGGAAGGAATCATGACCTTCGGGACCGTGGCCGACTTTGGCGAGAGAATGACCAGAGGGTACCGCAAAGACTTCTGGCAACATCAAACGGCATGGATAAAGGTGGTTTCCGAAAAGTCCACAGTCGCGGGGGTTGTCAGACCTGTTCTAAGGCGCTTCGCTGTCGATTTCCAAGTCATGCACGGCTACGGCTCGGCGACGTCGCTGTACGATATGGCGTGGCAGTCGATGGAGGACGAAGCACGAATCCTAGAGATTCTATACATCGGCGATTTCGACCCGTCTGGCATGCACATGAGCGCAGTAGATTTGCCCGGGCGGGTCAAGAAATATGGGGGCGTCGTCAAGGTCACCCGGATCGCGCTGACGAGGGAGGACTGCACGGAATCCCTGCCTTCATTCGCGCTCGAAACCAAGGCCAAGGACACCCGCCACGATTGGTTTAAGCGGACCCACGGCGACCGCTGTTGGGAGCTTGACGCCATGAGCCCGAGCGTTTTGCGCGCACGGCTAGAGGACGAAATCATAGACCGCATAGACCCGGAGGCCTGGGAGCATTGCCAGGTCACGGAGGACGCCGAGCGGGAGAGCTACAACCGGTATCTCAGGGCGTGGCCCGGTATTTTTGACCCTGGTGAAAAATGCCCCGATGGCGGTGAGCCATGACATCGCGGCAAGCCCTCCCTAACCGGCGTAATGCCGAGACCTTCGATTTCGAGCATGCCGGGAATCGGTTCTCGCTGACCGTTGGGCGCTACTCTGACGGGCGGCCGGCGGAAATCTTCCTATCCTCGCGGCATGTCGGCTCACCGCTTGAAGCCATCGCCCGCGACGCGGCCGTGACGGTTTCGATCGCGTTGCAATTTGGCGTCCCCATTGAAACGATCCGCTCGGCGCTCACCAAGGATCACGATGGCTCGCCGGCGACGCTGCTCGGTGCGGCTCTCGACAGGATCGCGGAAGGCGGTGCGCGATGACCTTCGCTCTTGTCAGCGGCTCGCTCTTTCGCGCGCCGGAACAGCGCACCTCGAAAGCAGGCAAGCCCTTCGTCACGGCGACAATCCGGACGAAGTCCGCTACGCCATCCAAGGACGGCGAGGCATCGCAATGGTGGAAGGTGGCCGCTTTCTCGGAAAGCGTCCAGGCCGAGATCATGCGGCTTTCCGAGGGCGACGCGGTCAGCGTCCAGGGCTCGTTCAAAGCCGAGCTGTACAACCCCGAAGGCGGCGAGCCCCGCGTCTCGCTGTCGATAGTCGCCGATAAAGCCCTCGCCCTTCGCCAGCCGCCGAAGGAACGCAAGGCGCCAAAGGAGCCGGAGGCAACTTACCGGGGCGGCGCTGCGGCTTTCGACGATAGCATTCCGCTCGGGGGGCAGACATGAGCAATGTTTTTGCTTTCCCGCTTCAACCGGCAAGCCGCCATCCGCGGCTGATCGCCAGGACGCGGCATTGCGAGTCTTGCGGCAACACCCTCGCGGTCCTGCGCCGATACCCAGCCAATCGAGCCGTCGCCTGGTTTTGCACCCGCTGCAATGAGCTGATTCGCTCCAACGGCCGACTGTTCATTCCGCACCATGAGCTTCGAGCTTGCGGCATCGATCCGGACCGGTTGCCGGAGGCGGCGCCATGATCGCCGCCGCTCTCGCATGGCTCGACCGGGGTTTTGCGGTTTTTCCCTTGAAGCCCCGCGACAAAGTTCCGCTCGGCTCGCTCGTTCTGCACGGCCTCAAGGAGGCGTCGCACGACCATGCCGTCATTCGCGATTGGTGGCGGCGCGAGCCGAAAGCCAACATCGGCATTGCGACCGGGGGCGGGAATTTCGTTCTCGACCTCGACGATGCCGATGCTGTCTCGTGGTTCGCAAACGCTTGCGGTAGGCATGGCGGCGCGAAGACGCTCACCGTTCGCACGTCGCGCGGGTCATGTGTTCTTCGCTTGCGACGCCGAGGTGCCGAACAGCACCGGGAGACTCGCCCCCGGCGTCGATGTTCGCGGCAAAGGCGGCTATGTGGTCGCAGCACCTTCCGTGCACCCTAGCGGGGCGGTCTACACGGTCGCGCGCGACATGCCGATCGCGGACGCGCCGCAATGGCTTGTCGATCTTGCAATGCCGGAAGAAAGGCCAGCGCCGGCGCCTGGGCCAATGCCCGCATGGCGGTGCGAGGACGCCAAGCTGCGAGCCATCCCCGGCATTCTTTCCTTGGTGGCAAACGCTCGGCAAGGCGAGCGCAACCGGATCACATTCTGGGCCGCATGCCGCTTCAATGAAATGGTGCTCGACGGCCTGATCACGCAGCGTCTGGCCGATGAGCTTTTGCTGCATGGCGCGTCACGATGCGGCTTGAACGGAATGGAAATCCTGACCACAGCACGCAGCGCCTCCAAACAGGGGGCGCTGCGATGACGGAAGGATTAACCCCGGAAGACAAAGCGCTCTTGAGCAAGGTAATCGATCTTGCCGGGGAGAGAGCAAGAAAGGCGCCCGTTTCCAGAAACGACGGATTTGACCGCGACAACGAGGGAAACATTCTAAGAAACCACCCCGCCAATATCAGGCTCGCAATCGAAAAGCTTGGCGTGTCGCTCAAGCAAAACGACTTCGCGTGCCGCATAGAGATTGCCGGGCTCCCCGGATTCGGGCTTGAGCTAACCGACAATGCGTCTATCAGATTGCGGTTTCTCGTCCACGAATCTTTCGGCTTTCTGCCCCCGCTGCAGCTCTTCGAGCACGCTTTGAATGATGTTGCCGCATCGAACCGCTATCATCCGGTGCGGGACTTTCTCGACGGACTACAATGGGATGGCGCGCCGCGAATTGACACTTGGCTTCAAGACTACGCCGGCGCGGCGGATACCCCGTTCATCAAGGCTGTTGGCAGGACCTTTCTCGTCGCCGGCGTGCGACGCATCCGCAAGCCTGGCGCCAAGTTCGACACGTTGCCCGTTTTCGAATCCCGGCAAGGTATGGACAAATCGGTTGCGCTTAGAGCTCTTGCCACTCGCGACGAGTGGTTCACCGACAATCTGCCGCTCGGCTCATCGACAAAGGAAGTCATCGAGCAAACGCAAGGTGTTTGGATAGTCGAGTTTGCCGAGCTTTCGGGCATTGAACGCCGGGACGTGAACCACATTAAAAATTTCTTGTCGAAGCAGGACGATCGCGCGCGCCCGGCCTATGGCCGCCGCATGGAAACAGTACCACGTCAGTTCATCGCCGCCGGAAGCACGAACGACGCGCAATATTTGCTCGACATGGAAAACCGCCGGTTCTGGCCGGTCAAGATCAAACGATTCGAGACGGCCAAACTCTCACGCGACGTAAATAAGCTTTGGGCCGAGGCGGCGCATTACGAGGCGCAAGGCGAGCCTATCACGCTTCAAGAGGGCCTTTGGGGAGCAGCCGCCGAAGAGCAATCCGCCAGGGAAGTCGAAAGCCCGCTCAAGGAAATGATCGCGAGGCGGCTAGGACGCGAAGAGGCTGGGTGGCTGCCCGCAAACGAGGTTTGGGAAATCCTCGGCGTGCCGGTGTCCGAATGCCACCGCCTAGCCAAAGCCGCGGGGCAGGCGATGACCGCACTTGGTTTCGAGCGAAAGCAGCAGCGCAGTGACGGCGATAAAGGCCGCAAAGGCGAACGCTTTTATGAACGCGGCGATGGCTCAGCCGGCAGGTTTTGGTGGCGACAATGAACCAGGTCCCGGTTCACTTTATGGGGTTGGAACCTAAAGCAAGGCAAGGAACAGGCTGCACCTGCGCAGTCAGGAAACAAATGAACCCGGTTCACGCCGGCACACCTGGTGCACCATTTTCCCTCTAGGATGAACCAGTGAACCAGATGAACCAGTTATAATGATAAAATATAGCTGATAGAGGGTGGTGGGTAAAAAGCAAAGTGTGCGAATTTGCGCGAAATCCGGTTCACCCGGTTCATCTGTCTGCAGCTATGCCGAAAATCCATGCTTCAGTTTGACGAATATAGGGATTTGGTGGAATGCCGAGGTTTGGTTTGAATGCTTTCCTCGCGGGCTTCTTTGTCGAGCAGGGGAGTGCCGAGTGGCGGGGCATGGAAGTCCGGATGCAGGACACTGCGCGCGCCGCAGCGAGAAGCGATGCCACAGGAACTTAGGAGCTGCTTTCGCTCAAGCTGTGTTGCCGCAGCCGCCTTCGGTGTTTTGGTCCCGGCGGCTGTCAGCCAGGTGCCAGGGCCATGCCTAGCTATGACCACCCAAAAATAATGAATTTTCATTGACATTGATCAGTTAAAATCATTTAACGCTTTTAGCGCTTTTAACCTTTAGAACTGGACATCAAAATGAAGCGCAGATGTTTGTGATGACGTCGCCTTTAACGATGCATACAGGCGATCAACAGACGAAGGAATGAAGCCGTGCCCTCGAAGATAGCAAATATAATCTAGGCTGAAAACCTTCTTGGGAATTCGAGAGGAGTTGCTCGGCTCCGCCGGATCAATATTAATGTACGACAATAAAAATGCCGAGAAAATAGAAGAATAAGCCGAAAATAGAAGAATAAGCCTGGTTCGTTATTCTTCTCGTTGTGTTTGTGGCGGTCGTTATCTGGAGCGTATTTTTAACTCAATCGATTCGCCAAACTTGCTTAAACGATAAATACGCTGGCGTACCCGAATGCTCCGGAGCAACGACAGGAGAACCACAATGAAACTCTTTCGAGCCGCCATGGCCGCGATACCGCTCGCTGCTTTCTCGCCGCATCTCGCTAAAGCCGGGTTGTTGGACAATCTTATCTACGGATCGCCGGGAGACTACGCCAGGGCATTCGCCCATTGCGCAGCATCGACCGAGACCGTTCATCAAGAGCTGCGATGCGCAAGCAATTGGCTCGCCGGGCGGAATATTTCCGGCCTTGCTCAGCCGCGCATCACGGCCTTCTTCGAGGAAGGACGAGCCCTTGAGGAGCAAGTGAACCGGGGACAGATAACGAATCTGCAAGCCCGCGCGGAGCTGGCCGAAATCGCTGCCTACGGGCAAGCGTACGTGAGCGACTGGCTTAGCAGACACCGCGCACATTTCGGAAGCTGCTCCTCGTGGGGATACAGCACGAATTGCCGGTGGAGATAATCGAAGAACAGGAGGAACCGTCCGCAGCGCTAGCCGTATCGAAGGAAAACAGCAATGAAAGCGCACTTGGCAATGGCCGTGGCCGCGATGCTCGCGGCCTCGCAGGCCAGGGCGGCGGAGATAACAGAGCGGACCTCCCCCAACTCTGTGGCTGGCGGCTACGCATTCGACCGCGTGATTACGATTTCTGGCGAGTTAGAGAAGGGCGACGGGGATAAATTCCGCACGGCCATCTCTGGATTTGATCATCTACTCATCGAACTGAACGGTCCTGGGGGTCTTTTAGTAGAAGGCCTAGTCATAGGGAGGGAGATTCGCGCCCGCCAATTCGCGACAGGCGTCGCCCCGGATTGGAAATGCTTGTCCGCGTGCGCCACTGCTTGGCTTGCCGGGACGCCAAGAATTGCCGACCGCTCGGCGGTCATTATGTTCCATCATGCCTGGAACGATGAGGGGACCCCAGACTTGGACGCGACGAACGCCGTTCTGGGTGCCTATCTCGGATCGCTAGGCCTCAGCTCCAACGCAATTTTCTTCATGACAGAGAAGGGCAAGGATGACGGCAACTTTCTGACTGAAGAGACTGCCCAGGTCTATGGCATTGAGACCGTCTTCATAGGCAAGGCCGCACCCACGGCCCGGGCGGACACCAAGGAAAAGCTTGTCCGCGGCGCGCTGGTCCTTGGCTGTCGCCTCGATCGGCGAACGCCCTATGCGTCGGGGGAAAACTGCGTGCAGGGCACGGCGGAAAGCAACTCCGTGGCCGATGTCCCACCGCTTTTTTGTGGCGCGTGGGTGCCAGGTTACGGGAATGAATTTGGCGCGCCCACTGATCGCGAGCACGGCATCAAGATCGATTGCGGCGTGAACCCTAGAGCGCGATTGCGCTAATGGAGAATGGGGACCGAGCCTCCGGGAAAGCTATATCATTCGTCATGGCAAGGCTCAAGAGCGAAAGGTTCGGTATGCCGCCGCGCCCCGGCTCTCGCCGTACTCCGTGGCTACACGGACGGGGGAAGGAATTGCGCCCCGCTGGGTCCGTTACGGGTCCGCTGCCAAGAGCTAGCTGGCCCGTATCGCCTCTAACTCATTGATTTCGATGGTGGGCGCACACGGGCTCGAACCGCGGACCCGCTGATTAAGGGGGGGAAGGAATAGCCGATGCAACGCTTTCTGGCATTCATCCCTCGCAGATGGCGCCTTGCTCGCTGGCAAGTGCTTCTCGGCGTCGCGGCTACTGTCGCGTGGTGGTTGTTTTTGTACAATAGACTGGGCCATTTTAGCGTGGCCCCCGTCGATCTGCCTCCCCTGCACGGGCCTTGGAGTGACGAGGACCTTAGAGCGTATTCCGCAAAACTGTATGCCAGACAACTTTCAGAGGCTTGGTCTGATGCATATTTAGCGCTCCCCGCCTGGTTTGTTTTCTGGCTGTCCGTCATCGCTGTCAGGTGGGCCTCGGCAAATATCCCCTTAGTTGCGAGAGCCCTTGCCGAGATTGCCGCATTCGCCGCGATGATCGGCGTGGCGATGCTCGTCACATACCTCTTTCCCGAGAGGCATTTCTGGCACGGCGAGGTTTCTCGCGATGCCGCTTACAGCCCCGTGGTTTTTGCCTCGGTGCTAATTTGCGAAGTAGCGCTTTATATCGCGTGGAGGGTTCTCAACGCACTGAAGCCTGCGGTCATCCGGCCGGTTGACCATGCGATCGAAGCGGCGGAGCCCGCGGACACGGCACCCTCAAAGCCTTCAAAAATCAGGACATCGCTGGGGCGCGAGGAGGAGCTGGGGCGCGCGTGGGTGCAAGGCGCCCCCTACGCGAGCATCATCACGGAAGCCTTGCGAAGCAAACTCCCCAGCCTAGGCACAACGGCGTGGATCGTCGCGATCGTGCTGATTGCGGCCTACCTTCTTATGGCCGACGGCATCCCTGCATCGGAACTGCCGCAGACCGCGGCCTTTGTGGTGGCTTTGATTTGGCTCCTCCTATGGGCGATTGCGACGGTGTTCATGCCGCGCACCGTATCGAAGCCGAAGTACGCCCTCGCCGTTCTGATTGTTCTCACTATCGCCATCTCGATTGCAGCGCAGGGATACCGGCATAACGCCGAGCAAAAGGCTGCGCGGACGCAGCGTGCACCAGGCCCTCGAGTTCCTGCTACAGTGGACCAGAAGCCACCCGCTGAATGTGCCACAGCAAAGAATGTTGAAGAATGCGCAGACACAGCCTCCGGTCAACCGACAAACTGCTATACGATCGGGAACCAAACCCACTGCTATTCCTACGAGCCGCTGCCGCCTTATCGGCCGACGGAGCCCTACCAAAACGACAGCGGGTACGGTGTTGATGGCGGCAAAGATCATCCTCGATAGAATCGCGCCGGTGCGGCGTTCCCGCGCCTTCGCCCTGCCCGCGGTCACGTGCGAGGCTGACAAGGCCAAGGCGCATGAGGCGGTCCTGGACGCGGTGGCCAATGGCGATCTGATGCCCGGCGAGATCAGGGATGTTTGCAGGCTGATCGACAGGGTTGCGCGCGAGTGCGGGGCGGATCGGGATTGCGCGGGGCGGCGCAGGATGGCGCTTGATGAAGGAGGCGCGAGGCCAAGCAGGGCACGATCGCGACAAAGAAGGCCCCGAAGGAGTTGCCGCTGATGGCCCATGACCCTGATGCGCGGGGGTAACCGTCACTTGCGGGCCTCATGAGACATTTGCGAAAGGAAGGCGCCGGCCCCCAGGCCGAGAGGGAGTGGCGCGCGGCTTACTGGCGGTACTAAGGCCAGTGAGATTGACTTCGTCACTCTCAGTCATCGTTCAAGTGTTCGTCATGTTCGGAGAGATTGTCATCAACGATGCCGCCCTGATCGGAACACGTTCCACTGTATCCAGGGTGTTCCGAATGCGAGTATGTCCCGTCGGCGCATCTTGCCGTGGCACCGACTGGGTTGTCATCCGGTAGTTCGACGCAATGTCCTGACCCAGCGATGTATCCGTTATCGCCGCACGGCGTATAGGACCCGGCGCGAGCCCCCAGCACGGCGTAGAGGCTACCAGTCACTGCGAGGACCCAGAAGAGGGACCTTGGGACGAGCCTGAACAGTGGAAAGTATTGGTACAAATATGTGAGAGCGAGGCTCATTTTGTTCCTCCTTGGGCCTTTTATCGCAATTGGGGGTCTGGCAGGTTCCTTGAGCGCGGAAGACAACGGCCCAGGAGTGGTTTATTGCCCTCAATTCAAAGCAATGAAAAGGTACAGTTGGCAAAATTGGAAGCACTTAAGGATTCATCGGTTGTATCTGCCGACGATAGGGATGATGCTTTTTCATCTTAAAGACGAAGGACTTTTTCAGTATCCACCATAGTAATGGCCTCCTTTACCGTGGCTGTTATATCCGCCGTAGCGGTGGCTACCGATGCGACCACGAGCGGAGGCTTCGGTTGAAATCACCACGGACGTAATGAAGATCGCAAGCATCAGCGATGCGATGACTTGAAGGCGCTTCATTGAAGGTTTCCTGTTGACATTAAACCTTTTAACACATGCATAATCATGCGTCGAGTAGGGGTGCCCATGTCGGTCAGATAGGGGGCAGGGGGCCGCCGACGGCAACCCTCTTCGCTTTTCCATGATGTGATTGGAGCCGACGCCACACGCGATGTGAGCGAGGAATTACCGCTCCCTGGTAGCTACCAGGTTGCTAGCCCAGCACCCGGCCATCCACCGTATATCATAACGCCCTGAAATCATTCGTGATCATTGGAGGATTTGGTTAACTATCCTTGCCCGCGCCGGGCACGTCATCGTCTCCGGCCTCGCGCGCGGGATCGACGCGCGGGCGCATCAGGCGGCGATCGAGACCGGGACGATCGCGGTCCTTGCGGGCGGTTTGGGGAATATCTACCCAGCCGAACATGAAGCCCTGCTTGAAAAGCTCCTCGAACAAGGCGCTGCGATCAGCGAAATGCCTTTCGGCTGGGAGGCGCGGGGGCGTGATTTTCCGCGCCGCAACCGGATTGTCGCGGGTCTTTGCCGGGCGGTCGTCGTCGTCGAGGCGGCGCGCCGGTCCGGCTCCCTCATCACCGCGAAATTCGCTGCCGATGAGGGCCGCGAAATCTTTGCCGTGCCGGGCTCGCCGCTCGATCCGCGCGCGGAAGCCGCCAACGATCTGTTGCGCGACGGCGCGACGTTCTGCACCAGGGCGGAGGATGTCATCGAAGCACTGGCGGAGCAAAATCTGTCGCGCACACAACCGGTTACCGGCTTTTTCGAGCCCGGCCGAGGGTATCAGCCGCTGTGGGACGAGCTCGATCTTCCCGAAGTGGGCGCTGCGCCGTTTGGGCCGGCGCCCGCCAATCCGGAGGATGGCGCATCGCCAGACGAGCGCGACGGGGCCGCGGCGGCGCGCGTGGTGAAGCCGCCCGGGCGGCCGCAAGACGACATCGAGCGGCGCCTCATCGCGCTTTTGGGGCCGGTGCCGGTTTCGGTTGACGAACTTGCCCGCGCGTCGGAGGCGCCGGCGCGAGAGGTGCGGACGGTCTTGCTCGGACTGAAGCTTGCCGGGCGGATCGAATGGCACGGCGGCGATCTCGTTTCGTCCCTGCCTGCATCCTGGCCGCGTGCCAATGATCACGACGAATGATTGTTGAGGCGGCCATTCGCGGCGAGCTATGCGGCCAGTGTATTTAAGTGCATTATACCAAGTCTTTGAAAGTTTGACTCCTGCGGCGGATTCCCGAATCGGCATTTATCTGATTCACCATGGCAAACAACTTTCGAGAGGTTTGCCATGTCTACTCCGGTTCCGCTTCGCTCTGACTTTGACGCAATTGGCCTGCGCATGCTGGCGCGGCGATCGCGTGATCCCGATCAGACCCGG
>Ga0185299_10005355_pt1 | contig 14564 bp, 15 predicted proteins | sample PaiPotPPA55metaG_FD_128002 | JGI IMG/M metagenome (GOLD analysis project Ga0185299, IMG submission 128002) | Iron sulfur acid spring bacterial and archeal communities from Banff, Canada, to study Microbial Dark Matter (Phase II) - Paint Pots PPA... ...
GGCTCGATCAGGAGTTTGTGGGGCCAGCGGCGCTGGCGTTGGCACAGCGCTATAACCTGGACAGCCGCGACCAGGGATCGGCCGAGCGCCTGGCAACGCTGGCTCATCCGGACGGCATCTGGGGATGCACCTTTGTCGGGGAGTGCACGCGGGTTTGTCCCAAGCACGTGGACCCCGCGGGAGCAATCCAGCAATACAAACTCACGGCCGCGCTCGATTGGGTGAAATCATTTGTATTGCCGCGCGGGCACGAAGAAACTCGTCAGGAGGCGGCCCATGACTGACCAGATGATGGCTGACCAGATGATGACTGACCAGGCGGCTCGCACCGAATTCCATCCGCGCTGGTATCGGGAGCGCGTATCCACGTGGTGGTGGCTGGGAGAGTGGCACTATTTGAAGTTTATTTTGCGCGAGCTCAGCAGTCTTTCAGTGGCGTGGTTCGTCGGCCTGACGCTGTTCCAGTTGCGAGCGTTGTTGCATGGACCGGAGACATACGCGCGCTTTTCCGCTCGGCTGCAATCTCCAGTGATGGTTGCGTTCAACCTGATCGCGTTCTGCTTTGTGATGTTCCATGCGATTACCTGGTTCAATCTTGCGCCGCGCGCGATGCCGGTGCGGATCGGTGGGAAGCGCGTTCCCGAATTTCTGGTCGCCGCTCCGAATTACGCACTATGGATTATCGTTTCCGCATTTGTTGGCTGGTTGCTACTGAGGACGCCATGACTGAACGATCAATGACTGAACGATCAATGACCGAACGACCAACGATTGAACGACCAAAGGGCGAACGATCGACGGCCAAACCATCCAATGAAGCTTTCTTCTGGCTTCTGTTCAGCGCGGGCGGAGTCGTGGCGGCCGTGCTGATCCCGATTCAACTGTTTTTGTTTGGATTGGCGTTTCCCCTAGGCTGGCTTCCCCAACCGAGCTACGAGCATGTGATAGCGTTGGCGCGCTCGCCGTTGGCGCGGATTTATCTTTTCGTCCTGTGCTCCCTGCCGCTGTTTCACTGGGCGCACCGTTTTCGGTTTACGCTTTACGACGGGTTGCAGGTCAAGCACCTGAATGAAGTGATTTTTGCGTTTTGCTATGGCGGGGCGCTGCTGGGCACGGCGCTCGCCGCGTATCTGCTCTGGACGATCTAGCAGGTTGCGGAACAACTCTGCCTCGAGCAGTATGCCTTCAGGTGTTCAGGCATACCGCAAGTCGCGCTTCACGGAGGTCAATGTGGAGTTCAAACTAAAGACCATCTCGAAAGCCGGTATTCCCGAAGCCATCTCAAAAGCCGAGCTCTATCGCTCACTCAACGAACCGGAAGAGGCAGAATCCATCTGCCGCGACATCCTCGCAGTTGAGCCCGAACACCAACTGGCGCTCCGCCTGCTCGGCCTCGCCATCACCGACCAGTTCTCCGGACACGCGGAGGATCGACACGCCGAAGCGGAACAACTTTTTCAGAGACTCGCCGAGCGCTACGAGCGCCTTTATTACACCGGACTCTTGCATGAACGGCGAGCCAAGGCACAGATGCGCGTGGGACGCCCGCCGCATGCCCTCGCTCCGCTCTTCGCGGAGGCCATGCGCTGCTTCGCCGAAGCCGAGATGATTCGTCCCCCAGAAAACGACGATGCTCTTCTTCGCTGGAATCGGTGCGCCCGCTTGCTGCAAAGTCATCCTGGCTTTCACGAAGAGAAAGAGTCTGAAGCCTTCGAAGCCTTCGATAGCTCACCCATCTGAAATCACCCCTCTGAAATTGCTGGTCCGAAATTGACGTCCTTGATCTACGCTTGATTGGAATATTTCCCGCCCGGCGGGGCCCACAAGGCAACCAAATCGAACAGTTGAACAAACGCCAGTGCGATAACGAATATCGTGTAAGTTTTTCTATACAGAACATCACTGGGTGTTCGTACAAGAGCCTCACAAATGCTTTATAATCCTGGACTTAATAGCGTCTCTATTTACGGGCTGGGCCGAACATTTCGGCAGCATACCTGCCTTTAGTTAAGGCATGACGATGAAAGAGGCTGATCGCGACCGCATTCGTGAACTGTGCTCTCTGATCGCAGTGGAACAGAATCAACCCAAGCTCCTCCAGTTTATCGAGGAGCTAAGCCGCCTCCTTGGCGCGAAAGCCGAAGAGCGCCCCGAAGGCAAGGAAATTGGCATTTGAAAAAGTCTGTTTCCCGCGCGTAAATTCCATCCGCCGTCAGGGACGATCTTGTCCCTCCGGACGTAGTTTGCGGGCAGCTAATTGTCGTAGGCGGTTCGCATGCTCGCGAAGAGCTTCTCTGAGTTGTCTCATTACTTCGCTAAAATCCGCAGAGTCATCCGCGGCCACAGCTTTGGTACACAATTCGCGGATTCGATCTTCCAGACGACGAGAGTGCACCAGTATCGAATGTCCCAAGCGATAGGAATACTCCAAGAATCGCACACTGGGAGTCTTTGTTCGATACAGTACTCAATGTAGGCGCTAACCGGGGCAAAAACGTTCCCTGAGTTGTCATGGCGGCGGTTGTCGTGTCAGTGGCTCAGGCCCGAAACCTTCGCTCCCGCAAGGAGTTCGCTGCGTTGTATTGATTTGCCGCCTTGCAAGGTAAGAATGGTGCGAAAGGGGGGAGTCGAACCTCCATGGGTTGCCCCGCCAGATCCTAAGTTCTAAGCCGATGAAGATTCAACAACTTACACTGAGCGCGATGAATCATGACCAAGTGCCACAGATGCCCTGTCCAGCAAGGTTTTCGTCGTTGCTGACACAATCAGTCACACTTGGTCGGGTTTGCGGGTAGGTACAAAAATGGGTACAAAAAAATACCCACCTGAGTGGGATGAGGATGCTCTACTTCCCTGCCCTGATTTTCGCCCACCTTTTTCTCTGCGCTGCCGCGATTCTTTTCCTGCCTGCTGCTGATATTTTGCGCCGTGTCCGTGTCGTCTTCTTCGCCCCGCGTTCGAGCAGATGAAGAACGCCAGTCAATTTCTCAATCTCTTTCCGTATTTCGTGTGCAATGGATTCCAGACTCATGGCTGCCCCTCGGTTCGCCAGTTGCGAGCGGAGAAGAGCATAGCATGTAGTTCGGATCTCCGGACATTTCAGTTTTCGGCCCGCCCTCCGCTGTTCGCAGGCTTCCCAGAGGGCTACAAGGTCATTCACTTCCCAGAGTCGATCCGTGACGCCTGCGGCCATCGCTGGAGGACACGCGAAGTGTACGATGAATTTTGATGAAGTTGTAGACGAAATAGTTAAGGAAGAACTAGTGCTTTCGTGGTCTTCCAGACGACTCCCTGACTGGTTACAATTTCTTATGTACGGGAAGACCAAAGAACAATGGTTGGAGCTATGCGAGCAAGCCGCGAATGAGCAGGACACTGCGAAGCTGAAAGCGCTAATAGAGGATATTGCTCGGCTTCTTAAAGAGAAGGAAGATCGTCTGAAGACCAAGCCGCCAGGTATCGGCGACCAACCAGTGATCTGAAAGCAAACATTGGAGGTAAAGTATGTTTCACTTGATCTGGTATGTCCTCATTGGGCTAATCTCGGGGGTGATCGCGAAATCGGTGATGCACGTCCATATGACGATCTTCTGGACGATCGTGCTGGGCATCATCGGGTCGATCCTCGGCGGTGCCGTTACCCACATGTTTTCGCGCCCGACAAATGAACGATATCATCCCGCTGGCCTCATTTTTTCCACGCTGGGTGCGATCCTGATTCTCTTCATTTGCTATAAGCTAAAGATTCATTTTCCCCAGGTCAACCCGTTCTAGCTCATCGAAGCCAGCCAAGCGATCCGAGCCGGAGTTGGGCTCTTTATACCGGCTTGCCCAAATCTAGCGCCTCCGAGGCTCTGAACAAGAATCGGCTATTCAAATCAAGATCGTACCCTTTTTACCCGATACCCTCGCTCTTGAGTTGTTGCTAAATCTTGGACGGAGCCTAACGTTATGACAAAATATATTCTTATCGCAGACGATAGTGCTTTCTTGCGCGAACAGTTGCGCCTCATTATCGAGCGGCATCCGGGCTGGAAAGTATGTGAGGCCGTAGATGGCGCGGAAGCGGTTCGCACGTCTCAGCAGTTGACTCCCGACGCTGTGGTCCTGGATGTTGGAATGCCGGAGATGGATGGCCTGGTCGCTGGGCGCAGGCTAAGCCAACTGATGCCCAAATTGCCGATGGCGCTGTTCAGCATAGACACAAGTTCGCAACTTGAGAAAGCGGCTCAAGCAAGTGGCATAGCAGCGGTATTTTCGAAAACACAGTGGAATCAACTCCTCGGGTGGCTGGAAACAGTGCTGGGTAGCTTGCCACCGACAAAGCATAGGGCGAGAGTACCCTTCGCTGCTTAGATTTCGGCGAGTAGCCATATCCAAAAAGCGATGCCCCGCAAGTTGTTGGTGCGAAAGGGGGGAGTCGAACCCCCATGGGTTACCCCGCCAGATCCTAAGTCTGGTGCGTCTGCCAATTCCGCCACTTTCGCATGAGTTGAACATCTGTAGAGACGTCGCTTACCGCGTCTCGCACTCCAACGCCGGGAGACGCGGCAAGCGCCCCTCGGAGATCAACCCAAGTCATTACAGTTTAGATTCGAAACTATGCCGGTTGCAACGTCGCATACTAGACGGCGCATACTTAACCGGCGGGAACCGAACATCATTAAGCTGAACATTATCCCGCTCAGTTCACCTTTCTTTTCTCGCCACTAACTCCGCCGTCGCCTTCTCCGCCGTCTCTTCGCGGTAATGCAATACGTTCAGGCCGTCCGCGAGTCGCAGGAGTTCACCCGGCTTAAGCAAGTGCGCGGGGTTCTTCGGACCGCCCGCCAGCTTCGCCTGCGCCAGGGTGTACGTCTTGCAGAGAAGCAGTCCGCCCGGCCGCACCGCCTTCAGCATCTCAGAAAATATTCTCCGCTCCAGATAGATGAACGCCATCACCACTTCGAACCCCGCGTCGAACTGGGTTTGCGCAGTCTTGAAGTGAGTGAGATCATTTACTGCAAAGTGAATGTGGGACGCGAGCGGTCCGGCATTTTGCCGCGCCTGTTCGACTCCGGTCTCGGAGATATCAATGAGCGTGACTTCCCAACCCTGTTTCGCCAGCCAGATCGAGTGCCGTCCGGCTCCTCCCGCAAGGTCGAGCGCGCTTCCTCCCTGCGGAAAGAGCGGCAGAATATATGCCGAAAACGCCCGCACCAGAAATGGATCGGGCGCCATCGATGTCCCGGCGCCGGGCGCTTCCCGATATTTCTGGTTCCATCGCTCGCGTTCGTTATCAGAAATCGAGAGCGCCATGCACACTGATTCTAATCCCGGCGATTCTAACATCTGTGATTCCAATCCCGCCCTGCGAAGCAAGCGCTGGAGATGTCCCGAGTGACGCCCATCTCGACGCGCGCCTCCGGCCACCACGGCGCCTCGCTTCCGCCCCGCGCTGGCGGAGGTAGCGGGGGAGGTAGCGGTAATGACGGCCGCGGGCGCGACAGTGGCGACAACCGGCCCGACTCTCTGCCTGACTTTATTCCGAATTATGGCGAGCGCTTGCGCCGCGCCCGGATGGGACTGGCCGTCGCCATGACGCCCATCCTCATGCTCTTCATTTCTTTCACCGCGGTCTACCTCATCCGCCGCGGATTCCTAAGCCTCGATGTGAGCGAGACCGCTTACATCCGAACCTGGATTCCGGTCCGATTGCCTTGGATGTTATTGTTCGCCAACACCGCCGTCCTCATTGCCAGCAGCATTACGATCGACTTAGCCCGGCGCGAAATCACGCGAGAAGCCGCGCTCGCCCCGGTGCAATCGATTCCAGGCGTCTCGCTCGGCGAAGAGCGCCACTTCCCTTGGCTTGCCGTTACCACCGTCCTCGGTCTGCTGTTTCTTGCCGGGCAACTTTTCGTTTGGAGCAAGCTTTCCGCCGGAGGTTTTCACCTCACCGGCGGTACCAGCAGTTCCTTCATTTACATTCTTACTGCGATGCACGGTCTGCATCTGGCCGGAGGCATACTGGCTCTTATGTGCGCCAATGTCGCGGCTGTTTTGCATCGGCCGGTCGAAACTCGCCGCATCGTCGTCGACATTACGTCCTGGTATTGGCATTGCATGACGGGACTGTGGATTTATATCCTTCTGTTGTTCTCGTTCGCGGCACAGTAAGGCGGCATTGGTCGGTCTTATGGTGGAGTGCCGAGCGTCCCCGCCCTGGCGAGACGGGCGTTGTGTGGTGACGGGGCTCTGCCCCGTTTTGGCGGGGCGAAGCCCCGCCACCACACAAACCCCAGTAGAAAGTTACTTCATGGATTCATTTTTCCTTAGACTCTTGGAGCTTCGTCAGCATGTCCTTTGCATTTTGGTCGTTTGCATCCCGGGTCAGGGCTTTTTGGTAGTACTCCTCTGCCTTTTTCAAATTTCCAGACTTCCTGTACGCCTCCGCAAGGCTGTCCCAAACTCGGTGCGCGTTCTTTTGATTGTCTGGTGCCCTGCTAAACAAGAACCTATAAGGGCAGGATCTCATCCGGCTTACCGTAACCACGATCATGAGCCGCTTTCGAGACAGCATACCGCTTCAAATCAGGCGCCCTCCAGCGGCTGCAAACTGGTGGTCTCCCGCAGGAGCAGTACAGAATGTGATCTTCCGAAACTCCAGTGAACCCGGACACCAGGTAAGATCCGTTGCGGTAGGGACTGAAGGCAATCAGATACCGAGTGAGGCATTTGGGACATTCCACACAATGACGAATATAAGCAGTCATAAAACGTGTCCATCGAGATCCGGACGAGCGATTCCCCGAGAGACGAGTCTGCGTTGAGCCCCGGCGCACGGGCCGTCTACTCTTCGTCGTGCGTTTGATCCGAATCAACGGGAACAAGACTGCCGAATAATCCGTGCTGGCCCATCTGCGTTCCGGCAGTGAAATAGCAGGCATTGTAAGGTCCCATGACAGTTGTGAAGTCCGCGATTCCACCGTCGGCAAAACCGAGCGCCCACAGCCCGTCGATGCTGATCACATTTCCGTTCGAATCGAGCATGAAGCCAACAAACTCGCCGGTAAACGGATCGAACGCAGCAATCTGGCCGCTGCCGTGATTCGCGACCAATAGCAAGTGACTGAACTCGCCATAATCCTGCGGGGCCAGGGCGACTCCCCAGGGCGCATTTAAGGAGGAATGGGAATGCAGCCGAGAGAGAAAATGGCCGCTTGCGTCAAATATTGCGACCCCACCCTGCGGACCGTCGGAGCCCTCTCCCCCATCCCGATGATAGGTGACGACAATGTCTCTGCCGATATTCTGCACGTTGAATGGCACCAAGCCATCGGGAAGATCCGGTGCTCGAAAAGCATCGCCCTTGAAAGCCACGCTTTGTAACGTGGTGTCGAAGACCTCGATGCGTGCGGTCAATGCGTTGACGGCATATAGATAATGCGAGGCGCCGATTTCCGCAGTAGTCATCCCGGTGTATGACGCTTTGCCATTACGGTTCACTAACACGACGGCATTAAAAAGATCGACGTTGGGATTCCAACCGAGAATCGTGCCGTCAAGAGTCACAAACATGAAAAGGGCTGGATTCCCGGGAGAGACATTGAACCCCTCGGCGCCCGTAAACACGGTGCCGGTGGCTCGGGTAGGCGTCGAACTGCCCGGTACTGGTGGGAGATTTACGATGAGAGCGCTGGCAATACCGCCTCCATCGTACAGGGTGGCTTTCGCCGAGCCCGAATTTGGGACCCACCATTTGCCGATGATCCCACGCGACAGCCCTACGGGTCCGATGAGATTGGGATCCGTGTTGGCTGCGACGCCTGGAACGTCAGCCGTCAACTTGTTTACGGTGAAGCTCTGCGCCGAAGCAACGCCCGTAAGTCCGAAGAACAAAACTGTAATTAAGAGAGAGCTTAGAGACGCGTGAACTCCGAGCTTTTCGATAAGTCGTTTCATAGGAAACCTCGCAAGCAGCTTTTGGATTTCATGTTGATACAAACTCGGTGGGTGTTCGTGCAATCCAAAATCCTTCCGAGGCTGCTTGCGGTAATTTCCAGGTAAATCGGAGGTAAATCTGCAGGTGCATGGTGAGGTCGGAGATGACCGAGCAGGTTAATGGCAAGCCAGAACGGCTATTACGCGCCTGCCGGTTTCCGAGGAGGTCGACTCCCAAATTCCGTAGGTCTCGCTCGCGTTTTCCATAGCTTTGTTTTGTGCGCCGTTCGTTTCTTGCTGGGTTATACTCGACGAGCCATGGCGACCGACACGTCCATTCTCGGACACGATTCGGTAACGGCTCCGGTGAAGAACTCGCTGCGACCGGCGCGCCGCTTTCAGTTCGGAGTGTTTCAGGTTGATGTCTCGAACGGAGAGGTTCGAAAGCAAGGTTCGAAGATCAAACTCCAGGAAAAGCCGTTCCAACTCCTCGTCCTTCTGCTCGAACACGCAGGCAGGATTACAACTCGTGAAGAGTTGCGCCAGGGACTTTGGTCGGCAGATACGTTCGTGGATTTTGACGCAAACCTCAAGACCACGCTGAATAAGCTGCGACAGGTGCTAGGCGATTCGGCAGAAAACCCAATTTACATCGAGACGATTCCGCGCCAAGGCTATCGATTTTTGCCTCCGGTGGTGAGTCTGGAATGTGAGCCTTATTTGACGCGAGACGCTTCGACGGCAGACGCCCAGCCGCCGGCCATCTCGAAATCGGCAGACCTGCCAACAAACTCTCCCGCAACGAGTACAGGTCCGCGCCTTGCCGGGTGGCAGGCGATCAGCGCTGTGCTGTTGGCGCTTGTGCTGGTTGTTGCAGGGATTTATACGCTTCGAACGAAGTCGGCGCCAGTTCTGAAACCGATGCAGCAGCGTGTGTTGCTGCTCGTGCTGCCTTTTGACAATCTGAGCGGTGATCCAACTCAGGAGTATTTCAGTGATGGATTGACGGACGAAATGATCACACTCCTCGGACGACAATATCCGAACGGACTCTCTGTGATCGCACGGACGTCGGCGATGCGTTACCGGGCAACACAGAAACCGCTTCCGCAAGTAGCGCGTGAACTGGGCGGCGTCGATTACGTGCTGGAAGGCAGCGTGCGGCGGTTCGGCAATCACGTAGCAATCAATGCTCAACTTTTTCGTACCCGAGATCAGGCGAGCCTGTGGGCAGAAACCTATGAGAGCGGAGTTGCCGACATCCTGACGATTCAGAACAACGTTGCCGGACAAATTGCCCGCGCGCTGGTGCTCGAAGTCGCGCCCGAGCGCGGAAGGCACCCTCCTTCCGTCCCCAATCCAAAGATCTATGACGCTTACCTGATGGGACTCTATGAGGCGAATCAGCGCTCAGAGCCAAGCCTGCGCAAGAGCGTTGAATATTTTAAGACGGCAATTCAGGGCGATGCTTCGTATGCCCCGCCCTATGCCGGCCTGGCGAACTCGTACCTGTTATTGGCGGGCTGGCTGCTGATGCCGCCGGCAGAGGCATATCCAAGAGCGAAGGCGGCAGCGCTGCACGCCCTTGAACTCGACGAGACTCTAGCGGAGGCCCACACGACTCTGGCCGAAGCGGAACACGAGTATGAATGGAAGTGGGCCGATGCTGAACGAGAGTTCCGCCGGGCCATTGAGCTGGATCCGAATTCAGCCATTGCGCACAAGAGCTATGCGGAATTCTTAATGCATGGCGCGCGAAGCGCAGAAGCCATCCGCGAAATGGAACGCGCTCGGGATCTTGATCCGCTGTCGCTGATTGTCAACACGCTTTTAGGTTTCACTTATTCCTACGCGGGGCAATACAACCGCGCAATTGAAGAGTATGAGAAAGTGATCCAGCTCGATCCTCAGTTCGCCCCGGCACATTATTTCCTGGGCGGGGCGTTGACGAATGTAGGGCAGTACGACGAGGCGATTGCGCATCTTCAAAAGGCGAAGGATCTCGCCCACGGTGCAAGTCTAATGTCGGCGGGATTGGCTCGCGGGTATGCCCTTGCCGGACGCCGTGACCAAGCGCGGCAGAGCCTGCGTGAACTTCAATTGCGCGGAATGCATCATTACGTCTCGCCCTACGGTTTGGCACAGGTGTACGCAGCTCTCGGTGACAAGAGCGCCGCTCTCGATATGCTTGATCGGGCCGTGAACGAGCACGCGTTCGAAGTCCTCTTTCTGAGTATCGACCGCAGTTTCGACAGTCTTCATGAAAACCCGCGTTTCCAAGAGCTGCTCAAACGAGTTGGGTTCCCACAATAATCAAACCCCTGGCAAGCCGCCGCGAGGCGAGTCCGTTGGCGTAACCCGCACTCGCCCGGTATCACGCTCGCCTTCCGACCGACCCCGCTTTCTAGACCACGCTTTATAATAGAAAGATTCGGTTGCCAGTTTTGATCCGTCTGTAGTGCCATGCTGAAGTGCCAGGGGAAGATGTCGACAGATAGCATTGTTGTTCGCGGGGCCCGGGTTCATAACCTCAAGAACATTGATTTTGAGATCGAGCACAACACTCTGACCGTCGTCACCGGCGTGTCCGGTTCGGGCAAATCTTCGCTTGCTTTTGACACGATTTACGCCGAAGGGCAGCGGCGTTACGTCGAGTCACTGTCCGCGTATGCGCGGCAGTTTCTGGAGCGGATTGAGAAGCCCGATGTCGACGTGATCGACGGTATCGCGCCGGCGGTTGCGATCAAGCAGAAGAATTCGACGCGCAATCCGCGCTCTACTGTCGCAACCGCGACTGAGATCTTTGATTATTTGCGGCTCCTCTTCGCGCGCGTCGGACGCACCTATTGCCTGCTCTGCGGGCAGGAAGTAAAAAAAGATACGGTGGACGAGGTTGTTGACCGCCTGCTGGCTTTGGGCGATGGCACTCGGCTGAATGTCTTCTTTCCGATTCAGACGCATGTGCCCGCTGCGGAAGAGAAGGGACTTAAAAAGTCTCGCGCTAAGAAGAAGCCGGGCGAGTCCAATCTGCCCTCCGACGCGATTAAGGCGCGGCTCTTCGATCTGCGCAAACGCGGCTTCAACCGGCTGTTTCAAAATGGCCAGGTCTTCGAGTTCTCGACTCCGGAATCGCTGCTCGACATTAACTTTTCCGAACCGGTCTTTGGTCTTGTGGATCGTCTTATCGTCTCCTCCGACCAGCGATCGCGCATTGTCGATGCCGTCGAGATCGGCTATCGCGAAGCGGGTGAAGTGATTTTCGAAACCGCCCCTCGGAATGGGGATGGCGAAGCTCCTCATCGGCTGCGTTTTTCCCAGCGCTTCGAGTGCAAGAACGATGGCAGCCGCTACGAAGAACCGGAGCCACGGCTGTTTTCATTCAACAATCCTTATGGCGCCTGCCCGCGATGCCAGGGCTTCGGCAATACCATCGATTTCGATCTCGACCTCGTCATCCCCGATAAAGGCAAGACGCTGAACGAAGGTGCGATCGAGCCCTGGACTAAGCCAAAATACAGGACGCTGTTCTCGGAGCTCAAGCGCTTTGCGCGGCAGGCGGGGATTCCGCTGGACGTGCCCTGGTATGAACTGGACGCAGAGCAGCAGAAGCTGGTCGTTGATGGTGACGGCGATGGCGACCGCGGTTTCAGCGGCGTCCGTGGCTTCTTCAAGTATCTCGAGCGCAAGAAGTACAAGCTGCACGTGCGCGTCTTTCTCAGCCGCTATCGCGGGTACTCGCTTTGCTCCGCTTGCGAGGGGACTCGTCTCCGCGTAGAAGCGCGCCAGGTAAAGATCGATGGCAAAAATATCTGCCAGGTGTGCAGTATGACTGTCGAAGAGGCAGCCCGCTTCTTCGGTCAGCTCAAGCTCTCGACTCAACAGGCCGCGATTGCCGACAAGCTGCTTATCGAACTTCGGGAGCGCCTGCGTTTCCTCAATGAAGTCGGGCTCGAGTATCTGACGCTTGACCGGCTTGCCTCCACGCTTTCGGGCGGTGAGGCGCAGCGCATTCAGCTTGCGACTTCTCTCGGCTCGCGTCTGGTCGGAACACTGTATGTGCTCGACGAGCCTTCCATCGGCCTGCACAGCCGCGATACGCATCGGCTCATCAAGATCCTCCATGACCTGCGCGACCTGGGAAACACCATCCTCGTCGTCGAGCACGATCCCGACATCATGCGCGCCGCCGACCGCATTCTCGACCTCGGCCCGGGCGCTGGAGAAAATGGCGGAAAAGTCGTCGCCGCGGGCACCTACAGCGACATCATAAAGATGCCGCACTCGCTCACCGGCCGTTACCTTGCCGACGAACTTCACATCCAGATTCCGCCGAAACGCCGCCAACCGGGGTTGCACAAACTCCGCATCACCGGCGCTCGTGCGCACAACCTGAAGCACATCGATCTTGAAATCCCGCTCGGCATGCTGGTGGCGATTACCGGCGTTTCCGGCTCGGGAAAATCTTCGTTGCTGCATGACGTTCTCTATCGGGCGTTGGCCACGGCCAAGCGGCAGGCGAACGGCGGTGGGGCCGGCGCGGTTTTGTGGGACAGCGTTGAAGGCGACGAGTTTCTTGACGAGGTCGTCCTGGTCGATCAATCGCCCATCGGCCGCACTCCGCGGTCGAATCCGGTCACGTATATCAAGGCTTTCGACATCATCCGCGAACTTTTTGCTTCGCTGCCGGAAGCGCAGAAGCGCGGCTTCCCTGCCGGATATTTTTCCTTCAATGTGCCCGGCGGCCGCTGCGAAAACTGTCAAGGTGACGGCACCGTCACCGTCGAAATGCAGTTTCTCGCCGATGTGGAGTTGATCTGCGACGAATGCAAGGGCACGCGCTACAAGCCGCAAGTGCTCGACGTCCACTACAAGGGCAAGAATATTCATGAGGTCCTGAACCTCACCATTCGCGAGGCGCTCAAGTTCTTCGCCGAAGTCCCCCGGCTCACCGAAAAATTGCGTGTGCTCGACGAAGTCGGACTCGGCTACCTGCGTCTCGGCCAGTCGGCGACCACACTCTCGGGAGGCGAGGCGCAGCGCATGAAGCTGGCCGCGCATCTTCAGCCTGGAGCCGCCCGCCCGGCCAACCGCCCCGGCGAGGGCGGTGACGGGCCCAAACGCAAGCGCCACATGCTTTACATTTTCGATGAGCCTACTACCGGCCTGCACTTCGACGATGTCAGCAAACTGCTTTTCGCTTTCCGCCGTCTAATCGATGCGGGGGGGTCGATCGTCGTCATCGAGCACAATCTCGAAGTCATCAAGACCGCGGACTGGATGATCGACCTCGGTCCGGAAGGAGGCGATCGCGGTGGGAACCTCGTCGGATTCGGTCCGCCCGAAGCGATCGCGGAGCTGAAAAATTCATACACTGGGCAGTACCTGAAGAGGGTCTTGAACGGGAATGGCGCACGCCATGGTGACCGGTAGAATACTTGTGGAGAGCCGGGCGCCCTCGCCCGGCATCAGCGGCCCACGCATGAAGCGCCCGCTCGCAAATGCGATCGTGCTGATTGCCCTGACCGCCGTCGCCTTTGCGCAAACGCGCACCACCATTCGCCATTACAAGGAACGCATCGACGACACACCCCCGGAAATCGCGCAGGCCGAAGACGCCATCCAGAAAAACGATTTCACCGGCGCGGAAACGCTGCTGAAAAAGGCTATCGATAAAGATCCCAAGAACTATCTGGCATGGTTCGATCTCGGATTTGCTCTCAATCGCCTGGGCCGCGTTGAGGATTCGATCCACGCCTACCGGCAGTCCGTCGCCGCCAAGCCCGACGTATTCGAGACGAATCTGAACCTGGGCTTGATGCTGGTCCGCTTCAACAGCCCCGAGGCCGAGCGTTATCTGCGCGCTGCCACCGGCCTCAAGCCCACGGACCACGTCGAAGAAGGTCAAGCCCGCGCCTGGCTCGCGCTCGCGCACCTGCTGGAAAATACCAAGCCGGAAGACGCGCTCCAGGCTTACCGCAAAGCCTCCGAGCTTACACCGAAGGATCCTGAACCGCATCTCTCCGCCGGTCTGCTGCACGAGCGGCAAAAAGAATTCTCCGACGCCGAAGCCGAATACAAACTGGTGCTGGCGCTTGATGCGCACTCGACGGAAGCCGCGATCGGACTCACCAACATTTACATGAAGGCCGGCCGCCTGGGCGATGCCGAACCCCTGCTGCGACGGCTGGCCACCGAGCGCCCCGATGACGCCGGCATTCATCTCCAACTGGGGCGCGTACTCGCCGCAGAGGATAAGAAAGATGACGCCATCGTGGAAATCCAGACTGCGCTGAAGCTCGCCCCCGGGGACTCCGACGCGCAGCGCGAGCTTGCTGATCTTTATACGAGCGCCGGAAAAAATGATCTCGCAGAAAACACATATCGCGCTCTGGTCACCGCCCAACCGAAGGACCCCGAATTGCATCGTGGCCTCGGACAGGCCTTGCTGCGCCAGAAAAAGTTCCCGGAAGCTCAACAGGAATTTCTGACCGCTCTCCGATTGAAGCGCGATTCGCCCGATGTTTACGTGGATCTCGCCTTTGCCGCCAGCGAGAATAAGAACTACGAACTGACGATCCGAGCCCTCAATGGGCGCACCCTGTTAAATGCCGAGCTGCCCGCGATCTGTTTTTTTCTTCGGG
>Ga0185299_10005357_pt1 | contig 14561 bp, 12 predicted proteins | sample PaiPotPPA55metaG_FD_128002 | JGI IMG/M metagenome (GOLD analysis project Ga0185299, IMG submission 128002) | Iron sulfur acid spring bacterial and archeal communities from Banff, Canada, to study Microbial Dark Matter (Phase II) - Paint Pots PPA... ...
ACCGCAAGGCCGACTACGTCTGCGCTGTTACTGAAGGAATTCTCTCTGAACTACAGGGTAAGGGCGTGCCTCAAAGCAAGCTGCTCTTCTTGCCCAATGGAGTGGATCTCGATCAATTCGCTCCAATGCACCCTGATGACAGCCTCAGGCACGAATTGGGTTTGCAAAACAAGGAGATCGTTCTTTACGCCGGCACCCATGGCTATGCGCATGGCATGGAGCGAATCCTGCAGGCAGCGAAAGTATTGCAGGAGGGGCGTCCGCAATGCCATTTCGTCTTTATTGGCGACGGTTCCGCCAAGCCAGCGATGATCCGTCTTGCTAAAGAGCTGGGGATACACAACGTGAGTTTTCTTGATCCGGTGCCCCCTGAGCAAGTGAGGAGACTTTTTTCGATTGCCTCGTGCGGCATTGTCAGCCTGAATGAGAGTTCGATTTCCCAACACACTCGTCCGGTAAAGAGCTTGACGGCAATGAGCTGTGGCAGGCCGGTCGTGTACATAGGTCCGGGAGAAGGTGGCCGGTTAGTGAAGAATGCCAATGCGGGATTCGTGCTTGAGCGGGGGGACCCGGATGCCATCGCACAAGCGATTTGTCAGCTCGTTGCTGACCCACGCCTGGCGGACGGCCTGGGGGAGAACGGTCGTAAATTCATCGAAGAGAATCTGCCCTGGCCATTACTTGTGGACCGCTGGTTTCACGACCTCTCTGGCCGGATACGTTTGAGCGAAACACAAGCACAACATCAATTAGAGGCTGTGAAATCGTGAACCCAATCTCAGCACTAGCACTCGAAGTCCCGTTCCTCGACTTGAAGGCGCAATATCGCGCACTCGCGCCCGAGATTAACCGTGCAGTTACAAGTGTGTTGGAATCCGCACAATTCGTCGGTGGAGCGGTCGTCGAGAACTTTGAACATGAATTTGCCTCCTACATCGGGGCGAAGCACGCCGTTGGAGTTTCCTCAGGAACATCGGCTCTGGAACTCGCATTGAAGGTTGCCGGCATCGGGCCAGGTGACGAAGTTTTAGTGCCCGCAAATTCTTTCTTTGCGACGGCGGAAGCGGTCAGCAACGTGGGAGCCAAGCCGGTCTTTACCGACGTGGACGCGGCGTCCTGCCACCTTGACGTTGACTCCGCACAAAGGATGATTACCTCTCGCACCCGGGCGATCATCCCCGTACACCTTTACGGTCGAGCCATGGATCTCACGAAGGTGGCCGAATTTGCGGCTGCTTACCGGCTGCAGATTATCGAAGATGCTGCCCAGGCTCATGGGAGTGCGTACAACGGCGCCAAGGTTGGGGCCGCGGGACGGCTTACCTGCTTCAGTTTCTATCCTGGCAAAAACCTGGGAGCGTATGGAGATGCGGGCGCTGTGACCACGAACGATTCCGACGAAGCGCGCAAATTGCGTTTGCTTCGCGATCATGGAAGTCCGGCGAAGTATCAGCATTCGGCCATTGGGACGAATGCCCGCTTGGACAGCATCCAGGCAGCGATACTTTCCATCAAGCTGCGCCATCTTGATCAGTGGAACCAACTCCGCGGCAAACACGCAGCGCAGATGGCGTCAGCGCTTGTAGACTCACCCGTCATACCGCCAGAAGTACCTGCTGGCGGCGAACATGTATTCCATCTGTTTGTAGTTCGGACGCCACAACGCAATGCGTTGCGCAGCTACCTCCGTGCCAATGGAATTGGAACAGGGATCCATTATCCCGTTCCTCTGCATCTGACGGAGGCCTACCAGCAACTCGCTTATCCGGGGAAGGGCTCCCTGCCAACGGCGGAACAGCTTAGCGAAGAAATCCTCAGCCTTCCCATGTATGCAGAGCTTACTGACGAGCAAATCGAATATACGATCGATGCCGTCTTGAACTTTGCGGGATGAATCTCGGATACTTTGCAGCCTGCATCCATGGGTCAGCAACCTAAAATTGTTCATCTGACTTCGGTGCACACGGCGTTCGACGTGCGCGTGTTTCACAAGGAGTGCAAGTCTTTGGCGCGGTCGGGCAAGCACGTGGTCCTTGTTGTTCCGCACCCGCGGGATGAAGTAGTGGACTCCGTCGAAGTCAAAGGAATCCGGATCAGTGGTGGACGCCTCGTTCGAATGACCCGGACCGTGTGGTCCTTATATAGAGAAGCGCTACGACAGAACGGAGACGTGTACCACTTCCACGATCCCGAACTTATACCTCTGGGGCTGTTGCTGGCGGCACGCGGAAAGACCGTGGTCTATGACCTCCATGAGGATGCACCCGCCGATATATTGCACAAGGACTATATTCCCCGGCCGCTGCGCCAGCCACTGACTTGGTCCGTGCGGAAATTGGAAAATGCGGCCTGCCGCCGCTTTTCGGGGCTGATTGCGGCTACTCCCACAATTGCCAAGCGCTTTCATTCGATTAACCCAAACACGGTTGTGGTGCACAACTTTCCGATGCTTGATGAGATCGCATCCACCGTGGATTTGCCCTGGAACGAGCGTCCTCCCGCAATAGCTTACATTGGCTCGATCAGCGAGAGACGGGGAATACGCGAGATATTACAGGCACTCGCTCTTCTTCCCTCGGCTAGTCCGACGCAGATGATGCTAGCGGGGCCGTTTTCTCCCGAAGAGCTGCGTACGGAGCTGATGAGGCTGCCGGGCTGGGCTCGTGTGAAATATCTCCGGGTGCTCGACCGGCCATCAGTTGCAGACCTGCTTTCGCGCGTGCGCCTGGGTCTTCTGGTGCTGCAGCCGGAACCAAACTTCTTGAATGCGATGCCCATCAAGTTGTTCGAGTACATGGCTGCGGGCATACCCGTGATCGCGTCAGACTTTCCCTTGTGGAGGCAAATTATCGGGGAAGCCGGGTGTGGTCTTCTGGTAGATCCGCGGGATCCGCAGGCGATTGCGCGCGCTATGGAATACTTGCTCAGCCATGACGCTGAGGCCGAAGCTATGGGACGCCGCGGACGGCAGGCCGCCCGCGAGCTCTATAACTGGAATAGTGAAGAGCGCGTACTGCTCAAGTTCTACTCTGAGTTGCTTGAGCCGAGTGCTCCTGAAAGAGAAGAGAGCCCACAGGTGTTGAGGGCGCCTGTGGACCCTCAACGTCAGTACCAAGGCCAAGTCCCAGAGGGTGCGCCATATTCATAGCATCCGATGTCGTAGCCTTTAACGACAGAGCGTATGCCTCCGTCGAAATCAATGCTGGGTGTGTTGAGTGTTGTTCCTGACTTGATAGCGGGACTCGTAGCCTGTAGCTGGTAATTGCCCAGGGCGGTTCCCGTGTAGTTGACAAATTGTGGATCACTGCTCATGTTGCCACTGACCGTACCGCCCGAGGCAACGTAAGTTCCATAGCCATTGTGGAAGGTTAAGTTGTTGTCGTACTTATTATTTGGGCCGGTCGTGCCGCTATCATCGCGGAAACCGTAGTCGGTATTATAGGCAAAGATGTTGTTGGTGACGACCGTATTGTTGTCCGAGCCTCCATTGGAGTTGCCTACCACCAACCCGCTCGCCCCGTTATTCAGGGACGTATTATCTGCGACGATTACGGCGGTCGCCGAATGGTAAAGGTGAATACCGTAGTCCCTGGCATGAATGACCAGATTATTGACGATTTGTCCTTGCCGATTCGCGTGATAAAGGCCATGAACAGTAGAGTAGCCGGGGCACTGGGCGGAGTTAACCAGGCCGATATCATGAACGAAATTTCCAATCATCTCGTCGTGTGACGCCGAGTAATTGCCATGCATGATTCCAGCCCCACCCAAGTCGCACGTTGCAGAAGTTGGACCTGCGATATCGTGGACATGGTTCCCGATATAGCGCACAAACGATCCATCGTTGTACAGGCCTATGCGCCCAACCGAGGTCAATTGAAATCCCATAATGTCAACGTAATTTCCGTAATTGTGCCAGGTGCTACGGTCTACCAGGTTGCCGACGATCTTCGCAGCCCATTGCACGTCAGATATGTACATAATTCGCAGCGTCGACGTGCCGTTGGCTCTAGTGGTGATGTAACCCGTATATGTTCCGGGAGCCACGTGGACAGTGGCGCCCGGGGCAATCATTGTCGCCGCGTGCGTGATGGTCGCCCATGGATGAGCCGCGGAGCCATTATTGGAGTCGTGGCCGGCCGGTGACACGTAATATTGAGCGACGGTGGTATTTGCAACCGAAACGCTCGCACTGTCGCTCTGAAAGCTGTCGCCCACGCTCTGCGCGAACATCGTTCCGACGCCCGCTAGTAAAAAGATTAAACAGGTTATTTTCCCAGCATTAGACATGATGTGATTCCTTCCTGATTAATTGGATTTGAGGTTGTGGTTCAACCAGAGGACGTGGCGCTGGCACGGACTGCAGATGCAATTGAAGAATTATCTATTGCGCGGCCGCTTGTTTAAAGAATCAGAAGTACATGAAGTTCGTTTGCGCGGCTTATTTAAAGAATCGGAAGTACATGCAGTTCCTGGGCTGAAGTCTCGTATCACGCTGTCGCTTATAGCAGTGTGATTTACGGATCTCGACATGTCGCGAAACCCTAACACGGTGTTCTACGGAATCTCGACGGCCATTCTGTCCAGCATCTTGCTGTTGAACATTGGCGCCTATGGACTGGAATCCAAAGACAGCCGTGCGCCAGCGGGCGGTCGAAACTACTACGTGTCGCCTAATGGAAGTGATCGCAATGCGGGCTCTGTGAAGCGTCCTTGGGCGACAATTGAGTACGCAGCAACGTGGTTGCTTCCGGGTGACACCGTGCACGTACTCCCCGGTATGTACAGAGGAAGAATCGCCACGGCTGCTTCAGGAGTTACGGGCGCCCGCATCACTTACATTTCGGAGCAGAAATGGGAGGCCCACATCATCGGGGACGTCATTGATCGAAGCGCCTGGGACAACCGGGGCAATTACGTGGATATTATTGGTTTCGATGTAAGTGGTATCGGGCGAACCGGGCTTTACAACGACGGCTCTCATGTACGATTCATTGCCAACCATGTGCACGATATCGCCGGACCGACCTCCGCCCTCTGCGACAACGGTGGCGCGGGGATCTTTCACGGCAACTACTCCGGTAGCGACAACGACACGATTGGCAATCGAGTTCACGATATCGGTTGGACAAACGCTTCTCAATGTGCCACCTCGGGCAGCCAGGTGCATGGCATCTACCATGCCAACATGGGCGGCCACATTCTCAACAACCTCGTGTACCACAACCGTGCCTATGGCATTCACCTGTGGCATGCCGCATCCGACGTTGTAATTTCTGGCAATACGGTCTTCAACAACGGCTCTTCCGGTTTGGTCGTCGGCGCCGGGGACAAACCTAAGGGAAACCGAGCCGACAATTGCCTCGTCTCCAACAACATCCTGGCATACAACAGCCGGTATGGTTTTGTGGAATCCGGGAATACCGGTACCCATAACCGCTATCTCAGGAACTTGACTTACGAGAACAAACTCGGGCCTTCCCAGCTTCAAAACGGCAACGTGGCCGCCGACAGTATCAACGCTGACCCGCAATTCGTGAACTACACGGGCGATTCCCGCGGCGACTACCGCCTGAAGCCAGTTAGCCCCGCACTTCGTTCAGGAACTACGGAAGGCGCAGCAGTGGACGACATTGAGGACCGATCCCGATCTGGCTCCGGAATTGACATCGGAGCCTACCAGTCCGCGGCTAGTCCGCGGAATGTTTTTGCAACGCGATGAGTCTCGCAAAACAAATCTCCGGGCTTGACTGCTCAGCGATGCCTCAGGTGGCATTGTATGGTTCGCACGCGTTGCGTCCCGAAGCGCCGCATGGCGATCCGGCGGAGGCAAACTCGCCGTCTTCGTCTTTCAAAGTCCAATTGGAACGCGGCGTCAGCCCGGCAGCCAGACTGTATGCACTCCGGCAGTTGGCGCATCGAGCCGCAATTCCTCTTGAGCTGCTTAATTCGTGGAAGGTGGAAGTCAACGATGATGCCACAGTTGTGGCGCTCGGTCGCGATGCAAGAATTCGCTTCCGTCATGTGCCTGCAGCGTTCTGGCACGACCCTTTCAATGGGGATTATTACGTGATGCGTGTCGCGTGGCCACATCCACCGGCGAGCCCGCTCTCCGCTCTTGTTCCAAACTTTATCGTTCCGTTTGTGGATCGGCCATACGCTGGACCACTTTTTGTGAGGACCAGCGGGGACACGTGGGAGTGCCCGATTGATCTGCTTGCGTCCATGCTGCTGACCCTGAGCCGCTTCGAGGAGTTACAGTCGGACGAAAGAGATATGCACGGACGCTTCCGCGCCACGCAGAGTGTGGCGTTCAAGCATAACTTCCTGCATCGTCCCATCGTCGATGAATACGGTCTGGCCCTCCAGCAGGTGATCGAGCTGCTGCTCCCGGGCTGGCGGCCACCCGAGCGCAAGTTGCGCGTCAAGCTCTCCCACGACGTGGACGAGATAGGATTTCCTCTTGATCTCACCAACTCGCTAGGACACACGGTAAAACGGCATAAGCCGTTCGCCACCCTGCGTGATTTGCTTGGTCCCGCCTTCGGACTCAGACCCAGCTTACTCGAAGCGCTATGTCGGATTACGGAACTGTCAAAGGACCACGGATTGGCCTCGGCGTTGTACTGGAAGAATTCCCCAAAGAGCGACTGGGACAGCGGTTATGACTTATCCATGAAACATGTCCACAAGGTTGTCTCCCGCCTGAAGAATGAAGGAGTGGAACTGGGCGTTCATCCGAGCTATTACACCTTTAATAATCTGCACCGTCTCGGCGATGAGGTGGAACACATTTGTGAAGTGATCGACGAGAGCAGAGTCGGAGGCCGGCAGCACTTCTTACGCTGGCACCCGCGTACCTGGCACGACTGGGAAAAGTGTGGCTTAGCGTACGACAGCACTGTGGGTTTTTCCGATCACATCGGTTTCCGGGCAGGCACTTGTGTGCCGTATCGTCCGTGGTCGCTGGAACTGAATCGCGAGATCGATTTGCTGGAGATTCCGCTGTTGGCCATGGATGTCACCCTCGCTTACTACATGCGCCTGGCTCCGGAGGAATCGGTGGCGCTGCTATTGCAGTGCGCGGAGCGTTGCAAGATTGTGGGAGGCGTATTCACTTTACTCTGGCACAACCACAGCCTGCTCGATCCGAATTATGGCCGCGCTTACGAGACGGTATTGGAGGCGCTAAAGTTCACCCCTCCCTTTGATTGGAAACAAGCTTTGAGCAGCGGCCAGTGTTGATTCCGTCGAAATAATCCAGCTCCAAACCAAACGATCAGGCTACAAATCAGGAGAGACTCTCGTGACTGACTCAGTTGTCATTGTTGTGGGCCAAGGGGAAATTGGAAAACCGCTTCAGAAGATTCTTAGTCGCGCTCATCCGTGCGTCGGGGTTGACATTGAGCCCGTCGAAGTTGCCGCGCCCTGCTCGACGATGCACATCTGCTACCCGTACCAGATCCCCGATTTCGTCGGCACGACCGTTGCCTATATTCGCAAATACAAACCGGAACTGACGATTATCAACAGCACAGTTGTTCCCGGTACGACTCGCCGAGTCTACGAGGAATCGGGCGCCCGGCTTGCCTACAGCCCGGCACGCGGCAAGCATGTGCGGATGGGAGAGGACCTGCTTCGCTACAAGAAGTTCGTGGCTGGCATCGATAATGTCGCCACCACGCTGGCGCTGGAGCACCTCGCCGCCGCCGGTTTCCGCACTGACCTCTTCCGCACGCCAGAGATTGGCGAACTTGCCAAGCTAATCGAGACTACATGGCTGGGCATACTCATCGGATGGGCCCAGGAGGTGGAGCGCTTTGCCGAATCCTACGACGGTTCGTTCGACGAGATGAACGCCTTCATCAAGGAAATTGATTTTCTCCCATCACACATTTTTCCAGGCTGGATCGGCGGGCATTGCGTCATGCCGAATATTGAGTTGCTGCAAGAACGGATTCAGTCGCAGTTCCTGGATGCGGTAGTCGTGTCAAACGCGAAGAAAGAGCAAGCCCTCCTCAATTCCCTGGCAAAGGCAGGATAAATATGAGAGTCGGACTGATCGGCTACGGTTACTGGGGGCCCAATCTTGCGCGGGCCTTGAACCAGACGGAGAAATGTGAATTTGTCGCTTGTTGCGATGCCAACCCACGAAGCCTTGGCAAGGCCGTACGCGCTTATCCTTCGCTGAAGGGATTCTCGTCGGCGAACGAGCTTTGGGACAGCGTGGACGCGGTAGTGATTGCAACCCCAATCGCCACCCATTTCGAACTGGCCCGCGAAGCCCTGCTCCGCGGCAAGCATGTGATGGTCGAAAAACCACTTGCGCACAGCTCGCGCCTTGCCGAAGAACTCGTCGATCTGGCGGAGCGGCAAAGATGCACCCTCATGACTGGCCACACTTTTATTTACAGCCCGCCCGTAAACGTGGTGAAGAACCTCATTGAGGATGGGACGTTGGGAGACATCCATTACATCAGCTTGTCTCGCGTGAATCTGGGCCTGTACCAGAAAGATGTTGATGTGATCTGGGATCTGGCCGTCCACGATGTGTCGATCCTGCTGCATTGGCTTGACGAAATGCCCGTCTGGGGAAGTTCTTTCGGGCGTGCCTGCGTGCAGAAGGAGAAGAATGATGTGGCCTTCATCTGGCTCCAGTTCCCCAGCGGCGTGGTGGCATCCATCGAAATCAGTTGGCTCTCTCCGCAGAAGATGCGCCGCACGTCAATCGTCGGCTCCAAGCGCATGATCGTGTATGACGATACCGAGCCCAGCGAAAAGATAAAAATCTATGACCGTGGCGTAATGGTGAAGCAGCCCGAATCGTTCGGAGAACACCAGCTTACCTATCGACTCGGCGACATGGTGGCTCCCAATCTCAGCAATGTCGAACCCCTGCTCGTCGAAATCGAACACTTTATCGACTGCAGCACCAGCGGCCGGCGGCCGCGCACTGACGGCGCGTTCGGGCTGAAAGTGGTTCAAGTCCTGGAAGAGGTTGCCAAGCATTCCTTAAGCGTGCGGCCGGCGGCGCCGGCGCTGGTGGAACTGGAAGGGGTGGCCTAATGACTCCGACTCCGACGACCGCTGGGCAATCTGGACGGTCATATATGGCCCATCCCCTCGCCTTGGTTGAGTCCGATGAGATCGGCGAAGACACGCGCATCTGGGCTTTCGCCCATGTAATGAAAGATGCGCGCATCGGGCGGGGCTGCAATATCGGTGAACAGTGTTACATCGAACAAGGCGTCATGCTCGGCAACAACGTCACGGTAAAAAACGGAGTCAACGTATGGACGGGTGTGACGATCGAAGACAACGTGTTTCTCGGTCCCAATTGCGTACTTACCAACGATCCGAATCCTCGTGCTTATATCAAGAAATCGGCGGACTCGCTGGTCGAGACTCTGATCCGGAGCAATGCCACGATTGGTGCCAATGCCACCATCGTCTGCGGCGTCACCGTTGGCCGGTACGCCTTTATCGGCGCGGGCGCGGTGGTCATTCGTTCGGTACCAGATTTTGCGCTGGTGGTGGGTAATCCCGCGCGGCAGATCGGATGGATGTGTGTCTGCGCTCAGCGCATCCCGATGACGGCAGTGGAGGACGTTCTAAGCTGCCCGCATTGCCAGTGCGACTATCGACGTGGAGAGAACGGATTAGTGCCGATTTCCACGCGCGCCGATATCAGTATCTCGTGTACGACGGAATGCTCCACTTCTGCCTAGTGATCCAACCAAACACCCGCTGGAGGTTGACAAGCCATGGTTAGCACATACAAGACCCGATGCCTGATATTGATACTGATAGTGACGACTCTATTCCTGGTCCATCCAGGGCTGAGCGCGCAAACCGCGAGCTATCCGCTGACCCCTGACCCTGTCACCGTAACTTCCAAAACAACGAATGGGCTTGTGCAAGGGGCTGCGGCCGCGGGAAAGCTTCAGGACCTTCACATTGGAATCGGGGATCTTCTTCAGGTGACCATGTTTGGGACCTTGGATTTCAACGCCGATTTCCGGGTCAGCTCTTCCGGAGATATTTCCCTGCCGCCTCTCGGCCTGGTTCATGTCGCCGGCATGAGTACCTCCGAAGCAGAAAAATCGATTGAGCGCCAACTGGTCGAAGGAGGCTTCTACCGCGAGCCCCGAGTATCCGTGTTCGAGAAGGAATATGTCACGCAGGGGGTTTCAATCTTAGGGGAGGTGAAGAATCCGGGTGTGTATCCACTGCTGGCAGATCGCCACTTGCTGGATTTGCTTTCTCAAGCAGGCGGACTTACACCCAATGCCTCCAAGACCGTTTCCGTCACGCATGCAGGCCAGAACACTCCGAGCGTGGTTACACTCTCGCCAGATCCTGAGCTCGCGGCGACGTCCAACCCTGCGATTCTGACAGGGGATACGATCGTGGTCGCTACGGCGGGAGTGGTATACGTGATCGGAAACGTCAACAAGCCGGGCGGGTATCCCATGACCGACAACCAAATCACTGTGCTTCAAGCCTTAGCGCTCGCCGGTGGGAATAGTCCAATGGCGGCTCTGGATCGGGCCCAGATCGTTCGCCAAGTCAAGGGCGCCCGCGAGGCCGTTCCTATCTCAATCAAAAAAATTCTTGATGGCCGTAATAAAGATATCCGGCTGCAAGCCGAAGACATCCTCTTCATTCCCGGTAGCGCGGGGAAGAATGCCGCTGCTCGAAGTATGGAGGCCATATTGCAGGCTGCTGTCGGGGTAGCAGTTTACCGGCGCTGATGGCGTTTGCGCATTGTGCTTCCGGCCTGTCAGGAAGTTCGGATGGCCTGATCCCATGTTTTTCATCCCCCTGTTTTTCATCCCCCTGTTTTTCCTTCCGCTTTTCACCGAATCATGTCACTAGCCACTAACCTTACCGCATTCCCCACGGCTCCAACTCCAAAGACCCGGTGGGCGCGGATCGCGGGACTGCTACGGCCTTCGCATGAGCACACGCCAATTTCGGCAGCGATGCTGCTGGTGTCGGCTTTGTGCGTCTCGCGGCTGCTTGGCTATGTGCGCGAGGCATATGTCGCGTCCGTGTTCGGTGCAGGCGCAAACACAGACGCGTATGTTGCCGCCTTCACTCTTCCAGATACGTTTTCCTGCATGCTCGCAGCGGGATCGGTTGGTATAACGGTCACGTCTATCCTGGCGCGCTATCGTGCCGAAAACCGGGAGGAGGTGGCACAGCAGGGCATAAATGTAATGATGACCGTGATACTCATGATCCTGGCCCTGGGTATCACAGTTCTCGAGCTGACGGCGTCCAAGATCGAACCGTATATGTTCCCCAACTTCACGCCAGCGCAACTCGAGCTTTGCGCGAGGATTACGAGGATTTTACTGCCTGGCAAAATCTTTTATTATTTTGGCGGCGTTTACGCCGCGGTGCTGCTCTCACGTCGCTGGTTTCTGGTCCCGTCCACCGTACCTCTTCTCTATAACGTCTGCATCATTCTGTCGGGTGTAGTGGCGGCGCGACGCTTCGGCATCACTTCACTGGCATTCGGCGTGGTGGCTGGATTGTTCATCGGTCATTTTTTTCTTAATGCGATTAGCGCCGGCCGCAGTGGTTTCCATTTTCGTCCGTCGCTCGACATACATAATCCTGCCTTCCGCGAGTGGGTTCGTCTTTCGGTTCCCCTGGGACTTGGCATTAGCATCTTGATGGCTGACTCCTTGTACCAGCGATATTTCGCCTCCGGCAGTCCGGGAGATATCTCGCGCCTCTACTACGCCAGACAGCTTTTCACCGTTCCGCTGGGAATCCTCGGCCAGACAGCCGGGCAAGCATCCTTGCCATTTTTTGCGCGCCTCTTCGGTGAAAAGCGAAGCAAGGAGTTCGGAGCTACCGTAAACAAGGCGGTAACCGGAATCTTCACGCTCTCAATTTTGGGCACAACATGGTTCATGGCCGCAGCGCTTCCGGTCGTCGATCTGGTTTATCGCCGTGGCCGATTCCAGTTCTCCGACTCCCAACAGACTGCCGTATACCTGCTCTGTTTCTCTCTCGCTCTAGGGTTTTGGGCGATACAGGTGCTTTACGCCCGCGCATTCTTTGCCGCTGGAGACTCGCTGACACCGATGATTGGCTCGACGATTGTCACCATCATCGCGTTCCCGATCTACGCGGTAATGTTCAGGATGTTTTCGATAGTTGGGCTGGTGATCGCGTCAGATATCGCCATCGTGTTGGACGCAACGGTTCTTGCTCTGCTGCTACACCGGCGTCATCTAGTCCGCTTGACTGAGCTCCCCTGGCGTGAAATCGGAAAGGTTATGGCAGTTACGAGCTTTGCCGGACTGACCGCGTGGGGCGCGTCACAGGCCATTCCGCTGCATGGCAGCCGCAAGGATGATCTCGTCGCATTGGGACTGATATCTCTCGCGTGGGGCGGAACCGCTCTGATAGGTATCTGGCTGACAGGCTCGCAATTGCTTGATTACTTCAAGCCTGCCCGCTGGACCGTTTCGTCGTTGCGCTCGCCGCGAGATTCGGCTCCGCTTAACGACGCGATTGCCTAATCAATTTCGGATTGCCTGTATTCCAAAAACAATAAGGAGAGCAACGACCGCTATGGCTGGACCGGCGACCACTCTGCAACGAGAGTTGGCGAACCTTCACACCGTGAAATCGAGAGGAATCATCTCGCGTGTGGTGACGGGGCTCCGCCCCGTCCTGGCAGGGCAAAGCCCCGCCGCCACACGGCCGCGCAAACCTGGGCTTGAGATTGCGCTTCTCGGGGTTGACGGCGCGGGAAAAACGAGTGTTGCTAATGCCTTCCATCGTCTCACTCGTCCTGTCAAAGTGATTGCTATGGGGTCGGCGCATTTTCGATGTTTGCCGATGCTCGAAAGGTTCTTTCCCTCACCTGTGGTGCAGTTTGCTGCACACTGCGAACGGATGCTGCGCCGCTGGTTGGGATTCTGCCTTGGATGTCTCGGCTGGATCGTCATCTACGATCGTCATCCGCTGGAGCAGATCAATACCAGGCCGTCCTTGCTGAAAGACCGAATCAACAACTATTGCTTCCATCTTTACGATCGGCCGGTGGATCTTACATTTTGGCTCACTGGCGACTACCAGCAAATCTTTGGGCGCAAAAAGGAGTTCACACCCGAACGCTTGCGCAGCCTGGACGAGAAGATATCGGATGTGCTGGCCTACTGTCACATCGACCACTTGAAAGTGAATGTGACAGACAACAGCGTGGATGATGTCGTGGGCATCATCGTCCGACAGGTCTCCGCCCGGTATGAGGTTGGCTCACAAGCGCAAATCGAAACTCCCCCCGCGGTATAAACAGCGCATAAAAATATGAAAATCCTCGTCGCAAGCCACCTGGAACCGTCAGCCGTCCGGCAATTACAGCAACACTACGACGTAATTTGCGCGTTCGATCAGCCAACAGCGGACCTGTCTTCGCTGATCGGTGATCGCGAAGTGTTGGTGTTTCGCAGTGGGGTTGAGATTACGCGGGCACTCATGGACTGTGCTCCCGAGTTAAAGCTTCTGGTGCGAGCCGGATGCGGCCTGGACAATCTAGATTGCGAATACGTTCGTAAGCGGGGGATAGTGCTGCGAAGGATTTCCGAACCGGCAGCGCAGGCTGTCGCAGAAATGGCTCTGGCCTTAATGTTTGCGCTCGCCCGCAATATTCGACAAGCCGATGCCATGCTGCGACACGGCGAATGGGCAAAGGAGACGTTGGAAGGTCATTTGCTCGCTGGCAAAGTTCTAGGAATTGTGGGGGCGGGCAACATCGGCTCCCGTCTTGGAGTGCTAGCCTCCACCATGGGGATGGAGCCGATCGGTTGCATTGCCGACTCGACTCCGGCCGTTGTTCAAACCCTCCGCGAAAAGGGCATCACCGTCGCAGACTTTCATACGGTCCTCGCCGCCGCCGATTTCGTCAGCGTTCATGTTCCCCTAAATGACTCAACACGGAACCTCATCAACGGGAGAGCGCTTTCATTGATGAAGGAAGGCAGTTATCTAATCAATCTTGCCCGTGGTGGGGTAGTAGATGAAACGGCGCTATATTTCGCCTTGGCTACTGGCCGGCTTTGCGGCGCCGCGCTGGACGTCCACGAACACGAAGGTCAAGGCCAGATTTCCCCGCTGGCACAACTGTCCAATGTGGTCCTCACTCCTCATATCGGGGCGTCGACGGTCGAGACGCAGCAGCAGATCGGAGTGCGCGTTGTCGAGATCATCGAAGCATTCGTCCAACAATCCGAACAACAGTCCGAACGACAATCCGAACAACAATGCAAACAACAATCCGAACAACAATCTATGACAGCGGCGCGCGGCGAGACCGACATCAGAGTCACGGCAGGCGCGCTCTCCCATGAAATGGTGCGTATATGACCAAAAAGACTACTCAATTCAAGCGCCTTCTGCATTCCGGGAGGCTGGAGTTTCTGATGGAAGCCCATAACGGCCTGACTGCGAAGTTGGTCGAAGAAGCGGGCTTCAAAGGGATCTGGGCCAGTGGCCTTACTTTGTCCGCAGCCATGGGAGTGCGCGATAGCAATGAA
>Ga0185299_10005358_pt1 | contig 14554 bp, 10 predicted proteins | sample PaiPotPPA55metaG_FD_128002 | JGI IMG/M metagenome (GOLD analysis project Ga0185299, IMG submission 128002) | Iron sulfur acid spring bacterial and archeal communities from Banff, Canada, to study Microbial Dark Matter (Phase II) - Paint Pots PPA... ...
TCGCCGTCCGAAAATCTCGCAAAGCTGTTGAACGCATTCCGTCGCGCCCGCAATTCCTTTTTTCGTCAACGCATGCGTCAGAGGGCCCTCATCTCCTCCCGTGAGGCAAATCAGGCCTTCCACTTTTCCGGCGATTTCTTCCCGGCAAACATGCCCTTCCCCTTTCTTCGCGCGCAGTTTCATCTGCGTGATCAGCCGGCAAAGATTCTGGTACCCCGCGCGCGATCCGACGAGCAACGGATACCGCCAGCCTTCCGCCGACGTCACTTCCGCGCCGATATGCGCCTGCACTCCAATTTTCTTTGCCGCCAGATGGAAACGCGGAGCGCCATAAACACCGTCGCGGTCCAGCAAAGCCATCGCGGGCATCTGGTGCTCCGCGCACACGCCGGCCAATTCTTCGGGTATCGAAGCGCCTTCGAGAAAACTGAAGGCGGAGCGCGCATGAAGTTCGATGTACGTCAATCGTACATCCCTCGCACAAACCACCCCTGCCGGATCGAGTCGTAAAAAATGCGATACAGACCGCCTTGTGAGATTCGACGCGTGCTTGCATTCACAATTCGCTCCCACTGCTGCATTCCGAGGGCAGCGTCAACTCGCGCTTCGGGCGCGAGCAAAAAACGCATCTCCAAATCCCACTCGTCGTTCTGCCAAGCGTCTTCCCGCCACCAATCTCCGGAACTTCGCCACGGTCCCGACGCCGCCACCACCTCGCCGCGCATCCCTCGAAAACCAACGCGCACGGGGCATCCTTCGCGCAGCTCCACGCTCGCAGGCAGCGCCGGCCTGAAAATGCGAAACCCAGTGGCTCTGTTGACATCATGGGTTCGAACGCGGCTCCTCACCACCTTGTCATCCAGAATCCCCGCGGTTGTGCGAATCGGGTGCGCGCTGTTTGCGTCCCGGATGATTCTGCGGAAAGGGATCTGCTTTTCGCTTTTGGAGGGCTCGCTGCCAGGAGTGGCAAATCGGCGCATTCGAAATTCTCCCGGCCGATGCGTGTCCATCAATTCCGGCGAACCGATATGGGAATCCCCCACCAGATTCGCCAGCCGCGCTACGGTCAATTCCAACTTTTCCGCATCGGGAACACTCGGAAGATACAGCTCGCCCTGAGCAACACGCGGCCGCGCCGCATCCATCGCAAGCACAATTTTCAGAATCGGCGCGGAAGGCGGCTCCGATTGCAAATGCAAGCGCAGCAAATTCAAAAGCATTTTTGAATCACGCATCGGAACCGGCAGCGTCAAAACTCGTTCATAGATTTTCGGCGCGGATTTCTGCCGGGGACGGGGTTCGGGGTTTGTACTTGCAAACCCTGACATAACAAATGCCGGGTCCAAATCGAATCGCACTCGAATCGCGCCGGCCGCCAACGAACGCGCCACCAGCCGCGCGCACAATTGATCCAGCAATCGCCCGAGGAGAAAAGACAATGGCTCGAGTTCCTCCACCGCATCTTCCAGCTCCATTTCCTCTTCGAAATGAATCTCCGGCTCGGCCAGCACGATGGACCGCACAGATTCCCCGCGCGCCAATTCATGCAGGCGCACCCCCTCCTGCCCCAGACGTTCCGAGAGTTGCAGCACCGGCAACCCCGCCAGCGCCGCGCAGGTGTATATGCCCCATCGCTCAAAAGTTTCCATAATCTCAGCCGAGGGAGAAAGAACGCCCACCGGCAGACGCCCCAGCCATTTCGCTTCCTCGCCCGCAGGAATTACGGTAATCCCCGAAAAACCTCGCGCCGCAAGAACGGCCGCGTCGATTCTGGAGGCCACGGCCACATTCGCCGCCAGGCCCAGGTCCCGCGCGCGTTCCCTCACCTGCTTCGCGATATCTTCTTCAGAGCCGAATAAAGAATTCAGCCCGGCAAGATCGACGACGATCGTGTCCAGCCCGGCATCTTCCATTCGCGGCGAAACCGACCAGCCCAGGTCCAGCAAAGCCGCATGCGCGGCCTTCTCCTGCATCTGCGACCGATGACGAATTTCGATCCCGCAAAATTGTTCCACTTGCGACTTCGTCATTCCCAACTCGATTCCGGCTTTTGCGGCGGCCTCGTTCGCCGCCACCACGCTCCATAGCGGCGCAGCGCCCTCGATCAGCGCAAGTGCGCGATCCCGAAGAGCGGTCTCTCGCCGCTCGACCGCCTGCACCATAAAGTTGGGAACGAAAATAGAAGCGAAAGCCATCGCATTTCACGCTCTCAGTTCCTCTCTCTGTGCCCTCTCTTTGCTTCTCCGTGTCCTCTGTGTTTCGTTTTCTGTATTTCGTCTTTTCCTGCGTTCCACCTCAGGTTTTTGCTTCCATCTGTGTTTATCTGTCCCGATCCCGAGACTTCGAGATTCGGGATCAGTGGTTTAAGGTTTCTCTCTGTGCCCTCTCTTTGTTTTCTCTGTGACCTCTGTGTTCAGTATTTCGGCTCTTTCCTGCGTTTCGCTTTAGGTTTTGCTTTCATCTGTGTTTATCTGTGTTCATCTGTGGTTTAAGGTTTTTCTCTGTGCTCTCTGTGGCTCTGTGGCAAATCCGCTTTGCATTCCCATCACCTCCGCCCGAATCGCCGCCCCATCAAACAAGCACGCATGCGCATTACAAAAGAACGCGCTCTGATCCGTCTTCACCCACTCCGCCGCCAGCCTGCCCGCCGTGGCGGGGGCACCCATCCGCAGCACCAACGACGCACACGTTTTCGCATTCGACTCCTGCTCCAGCACCATAAAAATCGTCGGCGTATCCTCCACCGCGCGCCGAAATCGGAACCACGCATTCAACGGAACGTACCGCACCGTCTCCGGCGGGATATCGCCCAGATCCAGCGCCACCAGCCCGAAGCCTCCGCCCTGCAGCAGCAAGTCCGTCGCGCGAAGCGCCTGATCGATATTCTGGCAGCGCACCCACAGCAATCGTTTCAGTTCCACGCCAGCCAATTCCGCCGAGTGCGGATCGAACGCATCCCGGCCATCGATCAACGCGCACACTTCCGCATCCGCCGTTCTCGAAGCCAGCGCCGCCACCAGCAAACTCGTTCGGCCGGAACACGGCGGCCCGCAAATTTCCGTCAGCCCGCCGCGAGGCAAACCTCCGGACAAGGAATCGATTTCGGGAATCCCCGCGGAAACCGTCTCCACAATCTTCCGGTCGCGGTAATTGAACGGCGCAGAAACGCGTGAAGCGAGAGCCGCTTCCACTTGAGCGCGCAACGCAGCGAGATTTCGGGCCATGGCGGATCAACCGAGGCAAGAAGAAGGAAGGGGACAGTTTCGCTTTTTCTTCGCCTACGCAAAAATTTTGCCCGAATCCTCGCTCATTGTCAAGCAGGACCTATCACTGGCTGGAAGTTTTGCCTTTCAAACCTGCAATTTCCAATTTCAAATGATCTCCAGTTTTCTCCGTGCTCTCTGTGCCTCTGTGGCAAACCTCGCGGGCGATGTGATAATATGTGTTCATGGCGAACACACGAAGCGCGACCCTGAGCGTCCGGCTGAAATCGGAAACCAAGAAGCGGTTGGCGAAGTTGGCGAAAGCCTCCGGCCGAAGCTCGAACTTCCTCATTTCCGATGCGGCGGAGTCCTATGTCGCCGACCAGGAAGGAATGCTCGCGGAAATGCGCCAGGCCGGCCGTCAAGTCCGCTCCGGCCATTACATCAAACACGAAGACATGAAAGCTTGGCTCCTGTCATGGGGCACCGACCACGAATCGGCGCCGCCGGCGTGCGTCTGCGGCAAAAAGCATAACGACGAAGAGCTGTGCCGTTAGAGATCGTTTGGTCTCCCCTGGCACGCGCACGCCTGCAAGAGATTCGCGCCTTCGTCGCACAGGACAAACCTGACGCTGCCGAACGCCTCGCCACGCGAATCGTCGCCCTGGTGGAAGCGCTGAAAAACCATCCTCACCTCGGCCGCGCCGGGTCCGAGCCAGGCATCCGAGAACTGGTAATCGGTGGCACTCCCTATATCGTCCTGTATCCCGTCCAAAAAAAACGGATAACAATCGGCACAGTTTGGCACGCAGCCCAAAAGAGGCCGACATGACGCCGCCGGCGGCAGCTCGCTTTCTCACATTTGTAACGCCAGCCTTTAGGCTGGCACGATTCGCTGTCGCTGGCCGCATTAGCTATGTACATTTCCTGATGACGAAGTGCGTCGCGTTGGGAGTCGAAACACGTTCGACGCATTGATAGCCGAGCTTTGGCGCGTCAATCCCTTCCAGAAGGCTTTCTCCCGCGCCAAGCAGAATCGGCGACATGGCCAGGTTCATCTCGTCGATGAGCCCGGCGCGAAGGTATTGCCGGATTGTCGCCACCCCGCCGCCCAGTCGAACATCCTTACCGTTCGCCGCGTCCACCGCTCGTTCGAGCGCGGCGTGAATGCCGTCGGTGACAAAGTGGAACGTCGTGCCTCCGCTCATATCGATCGATTCCCGCGGGTGGTGAGTGAGCACGAAAACGGAAGTGTGGTACGGCGGATTGTCGCCCCACCATCCCTTCCAAGCGTTGTCAGGCCAGGGTCCTCGCACCGGTCCAAACATGTTTCGACCAATAATCCACGCTCCGATATTGTCGAAGCCGCGTGCGACAAAGTCGTCATCGATACCCGTCGCGCCGCCATCCTGACCATGGATCTCTCGAAAGGTGCGCGTGCCGAAAACCCATTCGTGCAGCGCCATGCCGCCAACGCCAAGCGGATTGTCGAGATCCTGTTTGGGCCCGGCACCGTAGCCGTCGAGCGAAATCGAAAAGCTGTGGACGCGAAGCCTAGCCATGAGTGGAATCCCCCTTACCGGCACCAATCCGCCCAGATTGTACCGCTTTGCAGCGACTACTTTTTTATCTTGAGGAAACTGAAGCGCAGGCTGGCCGTCTGCCGATCCTCCTCCTGGTTCTAGGAGTTATAGAACTACTATAGTAACTTTATTACTATCCATCCGACGAATTCCATGCTACCGTGGCCCGTTTTTATGAGCTGCCAAAACGACAGAACGAGCCGAAGCGAGGGCCGGAATCGAATCTACGAAATGTCGCCTGCGCTTACAGACGTGCATATGTCGCCTGTACTTGCAGGCGCCCATATAAGGGGTCAGGATCGAAATCTATGAAATTTAGAGGAGAAATTCTAATAACGGGAACGCGATTAGAAATCGCCGCAACCTTATGAAAACACTCACTCGGGGGTGGTTCTAATGGCGTTGCACAAGAAAGCGGGAATCGGGTCGAGTTTCTATGCAGGTGCTGGCCTTATTGTGCAGCCTAGCTTTCATAATTTTCCTCGGGTGCGCCGCATTTTTCCCAATTACCGTGCTCGTAAATCATCCCGAACCCCTTATCAAATTTCCACACGTAGCGGAATCGAGTCTCGCGGTCGTTATCAAACGCGTCTTTGTATTTGATGAATCCTCGTATTCCAACAAACAATCGTCCTTGTTTGATTTCGCTAAGGATAGATTCTTTATAACTCCCCGCAGAGTCCAAGAGAGCCCAACTCTCGATGGGAGGCGAGTCTGGTCGAACCACATTAGGCAACGAGTGTATTGGGAACATTATGGCTTGCCCCAATTCCGGTTCATTTATGTATTCTTGCGGAGTTTTATAAGCAACGCACCGCGTTTGGCCGATATAAGCAGCAGTTGTGCCGTGAATGCTTATCGTAAAATCAACGGTGTAGTATCCACCCTCCTCCACGACCAAGTTCAAAGATTTCAGATCAATTCGCAATCTAGCCCTTTCTTTGCTTATGAATACCTTAACGTTATCTTGCGCGACCTCGACGGCTCGTCTAGTTTCGTAGGCCTGCCAGCCGACAAAACCGAGCGTCGCAAAACCAACGAAAACGAGCCACCATTCGGGCCTTTTGATGGCTGCGTACCACTTTGGCGGGTTATTGTTGGTTTTTTCGGGATGTGTTTCGGGGCTTTCGTTATTTATAAGAGTAACAGTGGCAGGCGGTTTCTGTTGGGACTTTTGCTTATCTATATTGCGAGTCTGATTTGGCTTACCGGACACTACGATTGTGAGGAAAGCCAAGCTGAACATTATGGCCGCTGTTTTCAAGCCGCATTGCTCCAAAACACAGGGTCAATTCCCAATTCGTGCGTTTCGTGAATGAGAACGACGAGATTATGACAGAGAACCTTGCAGAGCGTCTCATTAACCATCGCAACATCGGTCTTGCTCCGCAGGCCGTCACCGAATTTTCGTTTCATCATGCTAAATGTGGATTCGACGTTCGACCGCTTGTGATAATGCGCCAGAAATTCATCGCGCCGGAATTGAAAGTAATGGTACATCTTGTCCCACGTTCCGCCGTTACCAGCGCGGTTGTCAGACCGAAACGCAATAAACGGAGTCGCGCCCACGTTCGCAATCGCGTCCGCGTTCTTGCGCGAAATGTACCCCTTGTCCGCAGAAACTTCCGTCATTGTGAAATTCTCAGCCGTTTTGTTGACCAGCGCCGGGAGAAAATTGGTGTCATTGGCGAATTTTTCGTGAATCTCAACGGCGGTCACGATGTTGGTTTTGACGCCGCACATAAGATGGCACTTCACCCAATCGGCCTTTTGCTTGACCGTGCCGTACTTCTGATCGAACCAACGGGTGAAGCGGCATGTGGTGAAGCCCGAAGAATCGGCGGCGAAATCGGTTTCAACGGATTGCAAGGGCAAACTGCTTTGGGTAATCAGGTTTCGGAGAATGGGAGTGAGACTGGCGTTCTCAAGGTAATTGGAAATGCTGTTGAAGTGCGGAACCTTAGCGATGTACCCGCGTTCGTGCGCTTCCCTGAGATCGCTCATAAATCGACGTTGGCTGACAGTCGAATAGACTTTGAACACGATGGCAAAAACCGCGTCCGACAAGGGCAACGGCGGTCGCCCAGATTTCGGCGGAGTCGTAACGAGGCCAGAACAGAGATCGGCAAGCAGGACTTGGAATTTGTCCTGTTCGTGGGTCTGAGCCTCGTTGTAGGCAGACCATTTTTGTGGGTAGGTCGCCCGCTTGGTAGCCGTGACGGTGATACTCTCGGTGATCGTCACGCTACCATCGGCGTGTTCTTCCCGCTTCATCACAAAGGTAGCCGCATAGATGTGCTTACACTTCACTCCTCGCGTTTCATGGTCGAGACAGGTACAAGAACTCTTCTCGGGCATGATTTGGACCGAATACTTATCATTGCCCGATTGCGACGGAACCATCCAAAGGTTGCCCTTTCGCTTGATGATTCTGGTCGCCGCCAATTCCATCCCCCGCTGTTCTCTCAGGTCCATGACGTTCACCTCGTCTACCTGAGAAATATATTACTATCTAGGTGCATAGGAGTCAAGGATTATTTTCGGAATCTTTTCCTTGACAATCTATCCGTCGCCAGTAATATACCCTTATGGGGATGGTTACAATCAAACAACAGGGTTATCGTTGTGGCCGCTGCGAGCACGAGTGGGTGCCTAGACTCAGTACCGAAGGCGAACCACGGGTTTGTCCCAAGTGCAAATCTCCGTACTGGAACAAACCTCGAAAAAACAAGCAAAAAGCGTCATAATAAAAATTGGTGGAGGCAATCGGACTCGAACCGACTGGCACTGGTTTTGCGGACCCTGCCAGCTAGCCTGCTGCCCCCACTGAACGGTGCGGACGGGGAGAGCGCCTATCAAACGTTTGCTCCCCGTCCACACTGCACACCCAGAGAACCGAAAGACCCTGGATTCTATTTAACGGTTCCCACCACCACATTCACTCCTTGTGAGTTCAAAAGCGTTTCTCCATTGTCGATCCTCGAATCGTCGGTTCTTTCGAACTCAATCAAGCTGAAAGTATTCGGAGCAGCCTTTGTGAAGATTTGGTTTTTGCGAGCGTATGCGCCGATGCTCCCGCTCAGTGCGAGACGGTGTTTCTTGTCGTTGGCTTGTCCAATGGCCTTAAGGATTTCGGTGATATGGAGAGGCTTTCCAGCGACCCGTAGCGCCTCAGCGGCCCTTGCAACGTTACTGCCGTGGCGAAACGTGACTTCTGCCTGCGCTCCAAGCACGTCTTCTTTGGGAATGAGCTTGAGGGTATCCTGCAAGCCTTGTAGGTACGCATTCGCTTCTCTGATCCGGTCTTGGTACTCGCGGATTTCGGCCTGTTTCTTTTCGACTCGCCGTTCCAATTCGGTTCGTAGGCTCATGTATAACACTCCACTTTCTCGCATTCCACACCACTTATGCGATACACATAAGATATGGGGCGAAAGAGCGAAAGTCAATGGGCCGGGGGATGTGGAAATTGTGGAAATGTGGAAAACCGGAGGAGTAGAGAAAATGCTGTTTTTGTGCAGCGCGAATACTAATTGTGCAGGGGGCGGTTAGTATGCAAAGCCATTAGAACCACCTCCGACTGAGTGTTTTCATGGGCTTACGGCGATTTCTAATCGCGTTTCGGTTATTAGAATTTCGCTTCTAAATTCTATTAGGTGACTGTGTTCAGCGTCCGTCTTCGCTTCACCGAACGTTTCTCCTTTGGGGTGTGTGGTTGAAAACACACGCCCCGCGCAGCCCGAAACGTCCGGGCACACAATTCATTATTCTTAGTTTAAGGAATGCACCTTTGTCGCATAGTAATGGGCGATTTGCAAGACCCAGTACTGCAAGATTTCGCACAGATCGAGAGGCGGAAGATGTGAAGGGTGCTCCGCCCGCCGGCCTCAGCTTGGGATGCTGCCCTCGATTAATGAGGTTTCAGGTGCCAGGTTTCAGGGGTCAGGTTTCCACGAGGTGCTAGGGGTTGGAGCGGCGGAGGACGGCGCTGGAGCGCTCGTCGGCCGAGACCTGGCGGAAGAAGGAGCGGACTTCGTCGAGCTTCTCCGTGGGGACGTGCACGCTGGTGATTTCGTATGTGCGTTTATAGTGCAGCGTGCCGTCGGCAACCTGAACTTCGCTCTTGTAGGTGGCATAGTCGCATTGGGCCTGGACGGGAGGCGGCAGCTCGTCGACCACGTAACCGGCGGGGAGAGTGATGTCGAAAACGTCGTCCTGGCGAGTGGCTTCGCTGAACTCAATCGGGTATTGCCGCGGCTTGCCATTTTCCGTGTTGAAGACGAACCCTCCCTTGCTGCCGATCACGCGCGGCCGGACAATGAGCAAATTGCCGGCGGTCTTGGCGTAGTTCTCGACGACGAACTTATAGTTAAGGGTGAGATTGTCGTCATACTTTTCGAGGTTGCCGACGGAAGCGCCGGTGAGAGCGAAGTTATTCAGAAAATTCCCGACAAAATCTTCGACAACTTTCGAGCGCTTTCCCGGCGGCGTCTCGAGGAATTGCTCGCGGCTCTGTTCAGCGGGACCGCCCCAGCGAACTTCCTGAACTTCTCCCGCCAGATTGCCAGCGGCACTCAGGTCGAGCTTGGCGGTACGCAGGAGGCGGTTGGTGAGAGGCGGCAGCAGCGGGGTGTGGAGCAACATGCCGCCATCCTGAGTCACGACGAGCGCGTATGAGTCCTGCTCGTAGGAAGGCAGATATCCGAAGGGCACGTATTCGTTTGTGGGATCGAAGAACAAGAGGCGGCCGAGCTTCGGATCATCCACCGTCGCGTGGAGCGAGGGATCGGTGATTCCGTCGGGCAGTCGAATGGCTGAAATCGAGTGGCCAAATTGCAGCGCGGGGAATTCCGGCAGAACGACGCCGCGCTCCGGGCTTATTAGCACGTTGTAGGACTGGATCCCGATTTCCTGAAGCATCGTGTTCAAGAGGGTGGCCTTGTCCTTGCAGTCGCCGTAGCCGTGCGTCAGGACGTCACCCGCCGCGTGCGGTTGGTGGCCACCGATGCCGATCTCGATGGCCGCGTAGCGAATCTTTCGCTGAGAATACTCAGCGAGCGCCTTGATCCTGGCCGCGGGGTCCTGCAGCCCGGCCGTGAGTTCCGTCACTTTTTGCTTGAGGGCGGGAGTAGCAACTCGCCTTGGAACCACCAATCCGTTGTACCAGGCGCCGATATCTTTCCACGAGCCGGTGGTTTTCGACCGCATCGACGGATCGCGCGGGAAATACTTTAGGTAGAAATGAGCCGCAATGGAGTTCCACGGCGGCATCTCGGGTTCGAGCTCGATGGCCGGGCTATCCACCACCTCCCAAACGTACTGATTGCCGGAAACCTGAGGCTCCTGTTTGGGATGGTTTGCCCATTGAACGCTGAACTCCCAACCCGGTGGGAGCTGGAGGGAAAGACGCGACCGATGAACGGGCACGGTTTCCTGGAAGTACCAATCGTCGTCAAAAACCTCGGGCCGTTGCTTCTGTACCACTTCGTATCCGACGACGCTGCCCGGGTTCGCCTCAGCGAATTTCAAGACTTTGGCGCGTTCATCGCTGAACACTTCGTAGGTGGTGAGGCTCGTTTCGATGGCGTCCTTGTCTTTGAGGGCAAGTTCGTGACCGTCTGGAGTGATGGTCCAGGCCTTAAAGGAGGAGACCTTGGTTTGGTTGTCAAACCGGACGACGGCGAAACCGTATTCCTCGCGAGCCTCCGGGCGGAGGAGCTTGTAAGCACGGCGAGTGACGGTTTCTGTGTCGCCGTTGTCTTTGACCGTGGTTTGCCCATCGTCAAGCAAGACGACTGCTATGGTGTCCTTCGGATAGTCAGGGAGCTTTTCCAGTCCGGGGCCGCATCGGAAGCGCGAGCCGATACGACGAACCAGACTGACGCGCCCACCAGCGCCGCGGCAACCAGCAGCAAAATGCTAGTCACCTTTCGCAGAGGCCGAACTTTGGAGGACGAATTGGGTTTCATCGCTTGCCTTCACCTTGTTGAAGAACGACCGCAGCAACTCGTAATACTTGACGGGGTAGTTGACACCGTGCTGCGTCAGGTGCCGCTTCGTTTCAACCAGGTTGTTCTGCTGTGTAGCCGAGACTTCGTAGGTCACTCCCTTGAGATCGATTTTGGGGACGGCGGGAAGCGACTCGATTTTGTATCCGGATGGGGGATGGTATTTCACGTCATCGGTTTCTTCGAACGGGAACGAGAAGTTGACATCGTTGACGCGCTTGGAGGATTTGAAGGCGTCAGCCTGGCTCGAATGGAAGATGGTCATAGGCACGAGCATCCTGTGGCCGGCCGCGGTTCCGATCCCCGGAATCTTCACCGTTCCTTCGACACGAAGCGGCTGAGATGTATCGTCCCAGTTCGAGACTGCGGTTCCTTCAAAGGTCGATCCACCGGGCAGCCATCCGCGAATATCGTCGGCGAGCTGTTTCTTTCTGCCGGCTTCGTCCTCGTCACGGTTTTGTTCGCGACGAAGGGCGGCGTGCTCGCCGACAAAATCAACTTGGAGCTTGCCGGCGGCATCGCCGTTCTCGTCCAACTCGAGGTCGCAATTGCGCACCAGTACTGCGTCAGTGCTCTTCTCGTCGGGGGTGTTCGTGAACTCGGGGCCGTCTTTGCGCAGGCGAATTCCCTGAACGCCATTCTCTATCCAAGGAAGCAATCCGAACGGGAAGTAGCGCGCGCCGGGATCGGCAAAATATTCCTGGTTGCCCGCTCGGACCCAAGTGAGGTCATCGGAAAGCTGGCTCGCGTCCCGGCCCTGCGGCGCAAAGTTTGTGACGTTTGCCGGAGCAACGTAGAGCTGCGTGGCATCGAAGCCGGCGGCCCTGGCGAGGCCGATGAAGAGCATGTTGATGTCGCGCTCGGAGCCGTATCCATGCTTCAGCACATCCTCGACGTTGGTGTTCGGCTTCAGACTTTCGCTTTTCGCTTCTTTCTTGCTTTTCTCATCCTCAGTGGTGAGGTTGCGGATCTGCTGCGCGCGGGCATACAACTTCCGCAACTTCGCATCGGGTGGATCATTCGCGGCGGTCGCGCGGGACACTTCAGCCTCGAGGGGGCCTCGCTTGTTGATGAACCTTTCGAGATTGTCGTTCCATTTCTTGTCAATCCGCTTCCAGTATTGCTCCATCGTTTCGTTGGCGGGCTCGTTCGGATCCATGTAGAAGAACTCGACGCGGGCACGGAGCATTCCCGCGGGCGGCATGAGTTCCTCTTTTTCCACGCCCGGCACATCGTGCAATTCAACGAAGTAATAGCCGTCGTGGGTCCGCTGGAGGTTGAGCTTTTCCTGAACGTGATATTGCCTTACGGCAAACTGCGCCCCTCCCGCCTGAAAGCCGTTCACCGGGCGGAACAAGAAGCGAACGTAGCGCGTGAAGACTTCGCTTTCAGCGCTCCATTCTTCGTAGCCGATGTAATACCTTTGAGAGTCGAGTTGAACGTCATACTTGTACTCGATGATGGATCCCGGCTGAACTTCGGGCAGTGTGAACGTCTTCGCGAAGAGCTTGATTCCACCGCCCTTTGCTTCCACCTTGTCGAAGGTCTTGCCGTCAAAATTCGCGATGCTGCCGTCTGCGTGGATCGTGCGGCCATGGATGCTGGTGACGCTTTGCTCGCCCTTCGCGTAGTAGATCTCGATGTCGGCGTGCTTTAGTCCTTCCTTCGTGAAGATTTTCGTGCGCGTGTAGTTCTCAGTGACGGCCAGGGGCTCGTTCACCTTGGTTTCGCTGTAAAGAACCATCGCGTCGGCGCCCGGAGCTTTCGGGTTGTCCTTCAGGGCGAGGTCGGCGGGATCGATCGGCTGCCAGTCGTCTCCGGCTGGGGTCAGCCGGGGTAGCGCGAAGTAAACGGCAAGCGACAGGAGCAGGAGACCGAGCGTCGTTCGTCCGAATCTGGTCATAACGGCCCCTCCGTCAGACTTCTCGACCCTTGAGTTCTTGGGTGTTTGACGACACTTCAACTGAGTCCATTGTCAAGCGGTCACGTGAAGGGAAAGCTACCCTGTTCGTCACCTGATGTCAATTGCTTCTGTGAGTTGCTACTGGTTGGTTAACTTCCGGGCGGATTAGGGGCTGTGGCTGACATAAGACGAAGTTGGCGCCTTCCTGCATCGCGGGCTTCGTTCAGGTACGTTGAAGCAAGCTGCCGCACTCCCAACCTGAAGGCCCGGGCTTCCACCCTAACCACCACGAGGTGGCATGCTTCTGCCTTGCCTCGCCTTACGTCAGGTGCTAACTTGCCCGGCTTGTGTACGGCCAATTTGGTCCGGAATTGGCTGAGCGCGGATGTGTGCGAAGAAATTGAGGAGGTGACTGGTGCCGACGAAAACGTGGAGTTCGACCGCGCCGCCTGGGGAATTTCGTCCCTATGTGGAGGCTGACGAAACTGTAAAAGAATTCAGCCTTCGCGCCGTCATTCTTGGCGCGCTATTTGGAATCCTTTTCGGCGCGGTCTCCGTGTACGTCGGGTTGCGCGCGGGATTGACCGTCTCGGCATCGATTCCCATCGCGGTGCTTTCGATCAGCATCCTGCGCGCATTCGGGCGTTCGACGATCCTCGAAAACAATATCGTGCAGACGACGGGCTCGGCGGGCGAGTCTGCGGCAGCGGGCGTGATCTTCACGATGCCGGCGCTGATTTTTCTGGGGTTTTCGCTGAACACCGAATACTGGCGGATTTTTTTGCTTGCGCTGATGGGCGGCTGGCTGGGCGTGCTGTTGATGATCCCGCTGCGCCGGCAGCTTATCGTGAAGGAACACGGGAACCTGACGTTCCCCGAGGGCACAGCATGCGCGGATGTGCTGGTGGCCGGCGAGCGCGGCGGCTCGTTTGCAAGCCGCGTTTTCTGGGGGTTGGGCATCGGGGGCGTCTACACCTTTGCCATGAACACGCTCGGCCTGTGGACCGGCCAGCCCGATTACCAGCCGCAATGGCTGCCGGGAGCGTCGATTCGCGCGGCGATCACGTCGGAGTATTTGGGGGTGGGATACATCATCGGGCCGCGGGTGGCCGGGATCCTGTTCGCGGGTGGAGTGTTTTCGTGGCTCGTGTTTATGCCGGCAATACGCTTTTTCGGATCACTCTCGCCGAACACGGCGCTTTACCCGAGCACCATTCCCATTCCGCAGATGACGCCCGACCAGCTGTGGGCCACCTACATTCGTCCGATGGGGGCGGGCGCGGTGGCGGCGTCTGGGCTGATCACGCTGATCAAAACGTTGCCGACGATTTTCTCTGCGCTGAGCGCGGGATTGAAAGATGTACGCGCCAAGCAAGCGGACATGCCCGTCGCGAGCCGGACGGAGCGCGACATGTCGATGCGCGTGGTGGTGGTGGGCTCTGCCGTGATAATGGTGATGGTATGGGCGTTTTTGACGTTCAAGCCGATTCCCGGCGCGCAGACCGGATTGTTTTCGAATCTGCTGGCGGCGGCTTTTGTGGTGGTGTTCGGGTTTTTGTTTGTGACGGTGGCGTCGCGGATCAGCGGCCTGATCGGAAATTCGTCGAATCCCATCAGCGGGATGACGATTGCGACTTTGATGGCGACTTGCGCAGTGTTTCTGTTCGTGCACTGGACCGCGAATTCCTACGCGGTGCTTGCGCTGACGATCGGCGGGCTTGTTTGTATCGCGGCCGCAATCGCCGGGGCGACGTCACAGGACCTGAAAACGGGTTATCTGGTGGGCGCGACGCCTTACTGGCAGCAGGTGGGTCTACTGGTAGGCGTGATGGTTTCCTCGTTTGCGATCGGCGGAAC
>Ga0185299_10005363_pt1 | contig 14544 bp, 11 predicted proteins | sample PaiPotPPA55metaG_FD_128002 | JGI IMG/M metagenome (GOLD analysis project Ga0185299, IMG submission 128002) | Iron sulfur acid spring bacterial and archeal communities from Banff, Canada, to study Microbial Dark Matter (Phase II) - Paint Pots PPA... ...
AAAGTTCCCGGAAAGCCGCTTGCTATCGCGGCTCCTAAAGCCGAAGCGCCTCCAGAACCCATCCATTGCCAATTTCCCGGCGCGCCGCCCTCAGCCGGAGTGAACTTCACTCCAAATGGAACCGGGCTGCCGGGTTCCAAGGAGCTCAAAGTGCAAGGGCTCGTGCATTGCATGCCCATCGGAAAGAGACCCTGCACCGAATTCGCCGGCAAGGTTGACTTGGCGGTGGCCACGGCCGCCACCTTGAAGGTTGAGAGACCGACTGCCCTCCCGAACATGAACGGAAGGCTGGCGGTAGCGATAACCTGGAGATTGGGAGTTGGCCCAACCGCCACATTTTCATTCAACTTGAGCGAGTTCGCATCCGTCGCCAGCCTGTTAATGATCGCGTAGGTGCAGGCAGCCTTCTGCGCATCGTCCGGCTGGCCCGTACAGTTCGCATTCACGCTGGCAGAAGCGAAGGTCACGCCGCCATTCAAATAATTTGCACCGGCGATCGCAGCTGCGTCCACGCCTTTCTGCAACCGCACCCAGTTGTAATACATGACCCCGACGTCGCTGCCGAGCGCTATCACACCGAGCAGCGTTGCGATCACGAGTGTCATTACTATGGCCACCTGGCCGTTGCGAAATTTTCCGCGCTTCATCGCCCCTTCTCCTGAGCGACCGAGCGCTCGAGTCTCGTAACGGTTAGAATTGCGAGTTTGTTGATGCTGCACTTGTTTCAGCTGTGCTACGAACTGTGCAATCACGCCACCGACCTGTCACATAATCGAACTTTGTCATAATCAATGTCAAGCAATAAAAGCGTCTGAATAGATGTTTTAGAGTAAATTGAGTCTGCGCAGACGTATTCGGCCTTTTAAAGGTATCTCTCAACAGCATCGTGGATTTAAGTGGGCCAGCAGCGTGCCAAGCGCCAATGACCACAGCTTTTTCTGCACTGGCACGGAAATTCTCGCGCTCGCCGCGATAGTGCAACGTGGTGTACTTAAATCCTGGGCTTTTCGTGGCACGCCATTGCGCAGCCGCGAGCGAGAATAACGGCATCCGCGCTTCCTTCGCGCGGGATGCGGTTGATCGCCTTTTCAAGCGCGCGACGCTCTGACGTGGTCGCCTTCATGTCTAGTGTTCTTAGGGCCCGCGCGGATTTGCGGATAAACTGACCGGAAAGCTAACGACCGCGTACGCAAATAAGACGACCGCGTACACAAGTGAAACGATAAGCAGCTCACATAAATCCCTCACAACTGGACTCTGGGGTCCGCACTCGGCGTTTGCGCGATGGGTCGCGTCGCTGGATAATCGCGGCTAAGCGAGCAGGGCGAACAACGATGGAAACCAACAAACTACCAAAGCTGCATACTTTACTGATGTGCGAATGCGAATCTTTGGCCTTTCCGGTTGGAGGCAAGAGCGTCGAAATGCATTTCCCCAAGTGACATGAACGGCGCGATCGCCGTGGCGGAAATGTGCCGGCCCGGCGTTGAAGAAATCCGCACATACGCGGCCGGCCAGCCCGATACCGCTTACTTCAAGAGCGGCGGAGCGTGGCAAATGAAATCGATCCGCGACGTGGGGAGTTCGACGACGAGCAAGGAAACGGCCAAGAAACCGTATCATGAACCCAAGGTCATCGATTACGGCACGGTCGCGGATTTGACCAAAAAACCGGGCAGCCGTGCCGACGGTCCAGGCGGCGCCAAAGGTAACAAAGGCATGGGCAGCTGATCGCGCCGGCCTGAGCCAGACGCGGGCTACGGCCTATGTCAGCGTGAGCAATTGCTCTTTTCAGGCCTGCGGACGGAGCCGTCGAATACCGTTCTTGCTTTGAATTAGGATTCTCTCGATACACTTAGAAACGGGGCACGTGAAGTTCCGCTTCATATTCGCCTCTACAGCGCCGCGATTAATTGCGGAATGAACCCGACGAAGAATGAGAGCCGCGCGAGACGTTTGAATGGGTGACGACGACCGTCGCTCCAACGTCAAGGGCTGGTCGCGCGTAATTGCAACAAAACATTGGTCAAAATGGTACAAATATGAGGTAAGAGCAACAAAGCTAGGTTGGGATGGAATTATTTAAACCTGTGTAAACGCTTGAAATAGCCTAGATTTCTATGCATTTGTATGGATGGCCTCGGTTTTGCTCCCTTCATCAACGGAAAATCGAAAGCTACCGACAGGAGTGAGCGGCATAGGCATGGAAATAAGTCTTGGGTGCACAGCAAGCCGACCAGAACGACCTGATACGCAGGCGCCGCGGTTACGCAGCTACCGTGCTACCGCAGGATAACCCGCAGACCAGCACCGGGACCCGCAGCGTGCTTGGCTCGCAGGTAGGGATGGGCGCCAATGGCTAGTCGAGCCCGGGTGGGGGGAAATGTCGCGGTCGCTGTGAGGCGTGTGGAGCGTTCCTTTCTATAAGAGCCCCAAGGGGAATCATGATTGAGCTACCCATTGCACCACCGCAAAACCTATGACGAAGAACACCGCGAGGGCGCTCACCGCGGCCGCGACTGCCGCGATCGTCATAATAGCCCACCCCCCGTTCCTTCGCCCGGCATTCGCAATGGAGTTCTCCTGCGATTTCGACGGCGTCCCCCTTCTTCCACCACAAAGAAAGGGGCCGCGACTTGCGGGACACTGCCCCTAAGATCGTACTCGAATGAATCTACTGAATCAGCTTGGGTGGCTCGATCGCTCCAAGGCTTGGTGCGGTCGAGCTTCCAGTCACTGTGTTGCCATCGACACCCTTTATAAAGCATGCGGTAATCTGGCTACCGCTCTGCCCCTTATTCTTGCTGCTGCTGGTTGGCTCTATATAAACCTGCGCGAAACCCTCTATAGTCACGTTGCAATTGCCATTGCACCCAGCAAAGTCAACCGCCGGAATAGTAACCAGACAGGGATCGCCAGTCGGGATATTGTTCGTCGCACCTCCATTGCACGGATCTGACGCGAGAGATGCGCATTTGGCCATTCGAGCATCGAAAGCTCCGCTTACCGGACCCGAGTTGCCCTTGTTCCCAGTGTCAGTCGAGATTGACTGCCCAATTGTGTAGGTTCCAGGCATCCCGCTGGTTACGACATTTCCGAGATCGCTGGCACCGTTCCCGACGGCCCACCATTGCCAGTTACCCGGGGCGCCGCCGATAGCCGGGGTAAATTTCTGATTGAACGGTACTGATTGACCAGGTACCAATTTGCTCATATCGCAAAGCGACGTACACTGCATACCCAATGGAAACAGACCGGTTGCCGAATTGGTCGGCAAAGTCGACTTTGCGGCTGCAAACGCTTTCACGCTATAGGTGTTTAGCCCGATAATGCGGCCGAACGTGTATGGAATACCGCTTCTGCTTACAATCACCTGAAGATTAGGCGTGGGCGCACCCACCGGCAGATTCACTCCAGGTTCGTTGATCGTTAGCGAGTTTGCGTCGGAGGCCAATCCGTTATTCATCGCGTAGCTACACGCGGCCTTCTTCGCGTCATCTGATTGACCGGTACAGCCAGCGTTAACATTGGCGGTGGCAAACGTAATTCCGCCATTGAGATAGTTCGCGCCAGCGAGGGCCGCAGCATCAGCGCCCTTCTGCAATTGGTTCCAATTGTAGTACATGACGCCGACATCGGCGCCAAGCGCCATCACGCCCAACAGCGTCGCGACCACCAGTGTCATTATGACGCCAATTTGGCCGTTATAAAATTCTTTGAGGTTCATTAGCCCTTCTCCCAGCGTCGAGCGCTCGAAACCTCGCAATCATTACAATGGCGAGGTCTCTGTGTTTAGTTGTTTCACGTACGCTACAGTGTGCGGTCAAGCTACAAGTATCGCTTAGTCGTAGTCACCGTCAAGTAATTAAAAAAATGTAAATACATCTTTCAGAAGTACAAATGATATCTATGGTAGTATTTGACTTTTTCAAGATATTTGCGATAATCATGGCGAAGCACCAATGAGCACAGCTCTTCAACGCTTGAACGGGAGATTCTGGGTCGACGAACGCCCAGTGAGACTCGAGACGTCAAATTCGGGGTATCTGGCCAGGTTACCAGCCGGAGAAACCCTAGCAAATACTGGGCAATTTCAGTTCTAATTAGGCGGCATTGACGAACGCACCCGTCGACTCGACAGCTCGTTCCAATGGTCACGGGAAAAATTGGAACCATCCTGCCCGAGATGCTTCCACCCTCTCGCCGATGGAGAACTGAAAATAGCGCTACCGGCGGGATCTTCGTGCAACCAATCGCGGTTTCAGCCTGCGGCATTTCTCCATCTCTGCGGCCGTCACAACGTCGGCTTCGAGTTCTTCGGCGGGGTGCCGCGTTCGATCCTCTACGATAATACCAAGCTGGCGGTGACGCGCATCCGGGGTGACGGCCGACGCCAGCGCACGCGGACCCTTCAGCGAGTTGCAATCGCATTATCTGTTCGCCGATCGCTTTGGCCGCCGGGGACAGACGTTCATTCACCCGCCACAAAGTCTTCAATCAACCTTTGAGCTTCAAGTCTCCACTTTTTTTATTAGGAATCACTTATAAGAGCCAGTCACCGGCCGACGTAGCTTTATTTTAGTGAAAGTGCACGTCTGGCCCTCAAAAAGGCTTGACATAAACTTCGATTAGGCTCGATTATGTAGCGTTGAGTTGTTTAGATGTAACAAATAGTGTCATAGATGAAACAAATACGGCAAAATTAATCATGGCGTCCAAGGAACAATACACAACTGCGTTAGGAGAAAAAGCGATTAAGCTCGGAAAATTTTGCAAAGGCCAGATGGCCGTGGTGATGACGCCGTTTCTGCCGCAGCTCGACCCGCCGCGGCTCGTGCACCTGCTGGCGGAGATAACGGCCGTATGGGGTTCGTTTACCCATCGCTGTGTACAGTTTCCTGGGCATGAATTACAGCGAGCGATTGGAGACCGTGATGCGCGACCTGGCGCAGAAATTCGATGTTAGTGAGTCGCGCGGTACGCTGCTGATTCCGGGGCTCGGGCACGCCGATTTTGCCGAAATGATTGGCTCTTTGCGGCCGATGATGAGCCGTTTGATCGCCAAGATGATCGCAAATCACCGGCTTGCGTATGACGGCAAGCACTACGTCGTCCTTGATGGCTCGGTGAATCTGATCCGCTAAATGATTGGCGGAGGAAGAATTCGAAATAACAGCCCCGGCAAGAGGTATATATGAGCAGCTTCAATGATCCCGCCTTTATCGACTGGCTGTCCACTCTCGCGACCTCGGTCGGCGTTTCGCTGATCATCGCCGGCGCCTTGGCGGCCTGGTCGGGCCGTCTGCTTGGGCTCGCGCTGGAACATAAATTGTGGGCGTTCATCGTTGGCTTCGCATTCCTGTGCAGTCTCTCGACCGTGCCGATGTCGGAGCATGAAACCTGGTCGGACACTTTTTACGTCGCGCTGATTCCGCTCCTGGTCATCTTCATTTACTTCCTGCCGACCGCGGCAGCGATAAACAGTCGCCATTCGAAATTTCAAAGCATCTTCATCGTGAACCTGCTTTTCGGCTGGACGATCGCGGGATGGATTGTCGCGTTGTTCTGGGCCATTCGCCGCCCCCCAGAGGGCGAAGGTGCCACTTTCAAAATGACTCCGTTCGGACCGGTACCGCTAAACAAGACGGGCGACACTGGGAGCACTCCCTGAGGAGATCGTTGTTCGTTTCGCGAGAACAACCGAACTTTGCCGGCCGCTTTCTCGCCGATATCGCGATAGCCATCGAACTTGTTCGTACGACCAAGCCACACCTTCGGGCAGTTTGGTGACCGCCAGGGCGAGCATCGGTTCGATGAATCCGACCTTGGCTTTCGCGATACTCACGATTCGAGCGTAGCCGCCCGAAATGGCGTAGAACAAACAATCGCTGTTCTCGGATGGCCAAGAGGACGCAGGTGAGCACACATTCAAAGTCGAGCCCAAGTGGCGTAATAGACCTTGATTTTGCTAGGCAATTCTGGGCGCTGCGAAGTGATCATTCACTTCGCCTACAATGACGTGGAGCGAAATCGAGTTCCGCGCGATAGCAGCAAAGCTCGAGGCTCTTGAACCCTTGGAAGCGGTTAGCAGCCAGTCGGCCGATCAGTTCGTTCGCGGCCCTCGGTAATCGCTGGAGTGCGAGCTAAGGACCGGACTCCTATTAGATTTGCGCGGTAAATCGTCGCAAGGGCCGGTGACGCGGTTACATGGCGAGATCAGGGCGCCACGACCGCAAAATGCAGCGGCGCGGTTAGCCGGCCGTAGATCGGGTCGTCTCTTATCGATTCGGAGCCCGCGACCAATCGAACAGTGGGAGTGCGCCGTCTTTAGCTGCCTGCCTGCAACGGTATCCAGCCCTTCTCCTTCGAGGGGATGAGGGAGCATATAACATTTGGCCGGTGCGAGCATCCGACCTATCGCTGAGGAGCGCGAGATCCGAGCTGTTCTGCGAACCAACACTCTGTCTGGTGTTCGCCCGCGAACGCTTTGACCGCCCGCCTGCTTGGAAATGATCCTCGAGCATTGCCTTGGTGCGAATGAGATCGGTGGTGTCGAAGCTCACGATGAACCAGGCGATATGGCACGACCCGGTCCTGGGAGCTATTTATTCTCCCGAAGAATCCAACCATAGAGGGCAGGGGCGATGGCGAAAGTCGGGGAGGAAAAAAGAGGTGATGGCTCCGTTTGTCTGCAACTGCCGGAGCTAGCGCATCGCGGAATTGTCCGCGCTCTGATCCGCCTCGCCACTATCCGATTGCGTGTCGCCCGAATCGCCGTTGTCCGAATTCGCGCTATCGCTGTTGTCGGCATTGTCCGCGTTCTGATCGCCGTCGCCGTTACCAGCATCGCCGTTCTGTGCGTCATCTCCATTGCCCTGATCATCGCTTTGAGTCGAGCTATTACCATCGGGCGAATCACCGGACTCATTTTGATCACCCGCGGCATTCTCCGATCCGTCGCCAGTTTCGGGACTTAGCTGAGCCAGGACGATCGGTGTTTCGAGCGTCGGGGCAATTTGCGCGGAGGGCGCGGACGCCGTCGTCGTCGCCGTTGCGGAGACCGACACGGGAAGGGACGCCGGCGCGAACGCCAAGGCCGTGAGAATCGAAGCCGCGATCGCTGACACTCTAGATTTCATGGCGGAATATCCTTGGCCGGAAAAAATCTTCGGCCCTGATCCTGTTTTGCGCCTCAAGCCTGACTCACGCGTCAATCGCATTATAGGGATACGCGGTCATTGGTGAAAATTGCTCACGCCAAAAATCGGCGAATGGACGCGCCCGGAGCGTCCGGCGATGACTCGCACGCAAACGCCCGCGCTGCACGGTGAGGGCCCAAGCGGCAATGAGAGAACTCGGATGGCGAGATCATCCCCTACGACGACGATAGGAGGCGCCCGCTGATAAGTGGCTACCTCGGGGCGTGAAGGTCCAGAAGGCAAGGTCGGATTCATCGAGCCGATGCTCGCCCTGGCGGTCACGAAGCTGCCGGTGGGCGCCGCCTGGTCGTACGAACTGAAGTTCGATGGCTCCGGGGCGGTCCGGGTAGAGCGAGCCACTTTCGATCTATACGCTCTTTAGCCCGTCGTCTCCGCGCAAATTACCCTAACAGCTCGCTAGTCATAAAAAGACTTGTAAACAAGAATTCGCCATAGCTCAGCTAGCGTAAACGTTAATCAAGTTATCCACAGGCTGTTGACTGTATGGATTAGAATACGGATCGACTTGTTCGCCTCCTTGCAGACATGACAGATATGGGATACAAAAGCTAAGTATAGACTTAGTTTAGAGACATTTTAAAGTTCTACACTAGGGTATACTTAACTTTTACTTCTACCAAGAAACCCAAACTAAATCACCCGCTTCTTGATAGTTTAGCGTTTGATAAGGAAGGGCACCGTGTTTCACATGAGGCAGTCTCCCTGGGAAGAGCCAATGGAGCAGGCGGAGCACCAGATTGGGGCGACGGATGCAGCGGGTCTGACAGACGTCATGCTACCGAATCAGCTGCTGCCGAATCAGTTCTTCGGCGCTCTAGGTAGTGGTGGCCTATGTAGCGAGCAGCGCCTGATGTTGGCGGTCCTGGTCGACGCCATAAACATTTTGCAGGGATGGAACCGGATGCGCCGCGCGCGCAAACGCCGAACCTTCGCCGATGCCGCTCAGTGGGTCCTCATGCAGGGGACCAATTACCCGTTTTCGTTCGACAACGTGTGCGACGCGCTAAACATTGAACCGGAAATGTTGCGTCAGCGCCTCCGCGGGCTTGCCAAAGGACAGGGGGCCACCGATCGCCTTGGTGTCAGCATCTTGCGCGTTAAAGAATTGAGCCGCGCTCAGAAGATGACGGCAACCCGTGTGAGCCGCCGCTATTCGAACCGTCTTGCAGGCTGGATTCCTGATTGACCGGCGATGCACCTACCACGCACCCCGCGTCAGGATCCACGGCGCCCGTCGAGCCGCTGGCTCAAGGTCTACGACGATCGCAAGGTCCGCGCTTCACCCGGCGATTAGTAGCAGCCCCCAATGGCGCCGCTGTGTCACAGGCATTGGCCCGTTGCGCTGGGGCGCCGCGACCGTTTTGCGACCGGGCCGCCAGCGACCCCGGCGTTCAGCTTTTTATAATCCGAAGCGATGCAGCAGGCGACGGCGAGAGCCGGGGTGGCGGTCCGGCAAGTCGCGCTTGTTCTTCGAGTTCAAGAATCGGTGATTTAGTTTCGGTTTATTGGGGGAAGTAAAAGCAAATATAACCCTAGTGTAGAACTTTAAAATGTCTCTAAACTAAGTCTATACTTAGCTTTTGAATCCCATATCTGTCATGTCTGCAAGGAGGCGAACAAGTCGATCCGCATTCTAATCCATACAGTCAACAGCCTGTGGGATAACTTGACCAACGGTTATGCTATGCTGAGCTATGGTGAATTCTTGTTTGCAAGTCTTTCATGACTATGCGAGCTGTTAGCATAATTTGCGCGGAGACGATCGACTAAAGAGCGTATAGATCGAAAGTGGCTCGCTCGACCCGGCACCGCCCCGGGGCCATCGAACTTCAGTTCGTACGACTAGGCCCCGCATACCATCGTATTTTCAGCCGTTCTGTTTCGTCTCGACTGAGTGATAGCGGCGCCGTCTTGATCGTTTAATTTGGAACTCTCGTGAACCCGTCTCGACCAGCTGCAGTTTCAGCCAGCGGCAGCCCTACATTCCGCGGCCGTCAGTCCTCCCCCCAACGTCCAGCGACGCGCCTCGGGCAGGTTCTTGAACGGACACGTTTTCGTCTCGAACCCAGGGAAACGCTTAAAAAACTTAATCGCGACGTAAAACGTCATCAAAATCGTTCATATGTGGTATTGACATATATAAACACCATAAATAATGTCTTAGATACTGTATCTTAGTTAGAAAGAGATTCATAAACTACGAGAGGAGATATTGTTATGAAGGGATTGCTGACTCGGATGTACGTAAAAGTTCGTGAGTATCGCAAGGGCCAGACGATGACGGAATACGCGCTCATCCTGGCAGCGGTCGCGATCGTCGTGTTCATTACCTACGAGGTGATGGGACAGGACATCAGCACCCTGGTCAACTCAATTGATACCGCTCTAACCACGAGCTAAACCGAAACCATGCCGGGCGGGTTCGCTCCGCCTGGCACCTCCTCCAGTTTTCAACCCACTATCGACACGCACAAGTTGGGCAGAGTACGCCGTCGGGCGTCATAGCAAGTGCCAGCCTTCGCAGGCGCGACGGTTCGGTGTGGGCGCGGAGGGTCCAGCGTGGGGCGCCTCGCGGTGTCGCATCGGCCGACCTCTCGTACCGCAGCGCCGATTAGCCGGGCCACCGCTACAGCGATCAGCGCCGACGCCGCTAGGACCGCGATCCGTCGTCACGACACGCCCGAACTTTCCCGAGATATGGCCCCTCAGCAACGGAGGTTCTCCTCTTTCGATTTGATCAGCACATTTATTTTGCCCTCCGAAGTGGACAACCCAGAAAACGTCGGATGCCGCAAGTGATTGGCGACGGGTCCGTTCAAGATAATTGATCGTCGACCGGCCGCTAGTTTGAGCCAGCGACACACTTCGAGTACATCTGCGGCCGTCAGTCCTTCATCCTTTCGGCCACCCGGTCCGAGTTTTATTCTTGATTCAAACTATAGGATGGAATTTAGTCAAAATTCAGCCTAAAGAGGTGAGGAATGAGCGTATAAAGGTAAATGATTGATAAACATGCCCGTGGCTCATTCTGACTTGTGTGTAGTATGTAGAAATAAGTATTACTCGAATTAAAAGATATAGACAGTTTTGAAGGGCTCGAAATGCTAGACCAGCTACGAGAAGGAGCATAAGGCAGGGCTGTTATAATTGCAGTTGACAAGAGGGAGCCAAAAAATGACGCTCGTAACCGCAGTCATCTTCATCGAATCTGGCCTTCTCTTTATCCTTGGCGCATTGGCAGGTCTGTTATGGATAGCGCTGCAGAAGACCGACCAGCGCCTAGAGCACGTGCTTAACGGTGGAGAGCAAATAACTGAAGAGGAAAATATTGGCGCTGGCGTACCTTCTGCGAGAATTGTGACAGGCACCGTGAGAGCTAAATCGGAGAGTTACAACCAATGGCGAATCGGCACGTACATTGACTAAACACGACTTGCGAACGATGGCGAACGGTCGTCTCTAACTTGAGTTCGTACGACTAGGCGCCCTCAGGCATCTTTGTAACCGCCACGGCGAGTATCGGCTGGATGAAATCCGACCTTGCCTTTCTCGATCTTCATCCCTCAGAATTCCCGGGGTTCTCGACTCTGTCCGCGGCGTCTCAAGCTGACAATTCGCGATGACTCGGCGATCGTGAAAATCGGATTTGCTTTATCGCTTTGACCAATCCAGATGGAGCCCGTTACGCCGACGAGAGCGGCGGCGCGATCTGTTCCAGACTCGCCCGTTCCGCGTCCACGCCGAGAACGACTTCAACGATTGCGGCAGCTATCATTAGGCCGGCGGCAACGAGGTATCCATAGAACAGCGCCATGCGGGATCCCGTATCAATTAGACGGCCGAAGAACCACGGTGCGGCGATTCCTCCCGCCGCAGTGCCGGCGGAAAAAAAGGTGGCGATCGCCAGCGCACGAATCTCCAGCGGAAATATCTCACTCACAGTTAGATAGGCCGAACTCGCCGCCGGAGACGCGAAGAAAAACATCACGGTCCAGAGCGTGGTCTGGGAGAAGGTCGTCAGGGCCCCGCGGCTGAAGAGCCATCCGGTGATGACGAGAATTGCCGCCGAGAGCGCGAATGTCCCTGCGATCATGCGTCGTCGCCCCTGCGTATCGAAGAAGTGGCCGAGCATCACCGGGCCGAGAAAATTTCCCACCGCGAACGGCAGCATAAACAATCCGGTGCGATCCGCGGACACGCCATAAAAGCGGTTCAGCACGAGCGCGTAAGTGAAGAAGATTGCGTTGTAGGTGAATGCCTGTGCGATCATCAAGGTGAGGCCGAGCACCGCTCGCGCGCGATACGTCGAGAACAATGGCCGCAAAAACGCGCCGATCCCGAAGCGATGCCTGGCTCTCAAACGCAAGCTGAAGAGGGTGGAGGAATCTTCGAAGTTACCTCCACTGAGGTCGGCGACGGTGCGTTCGATTTCAGCGACGATCCGCTCGGCTTCCGGCACGCGCCCATGCACCAGCAGCCATCGCGGACTCTCCGGGACGTGCCTGCGCAAGATCAAAATCCCGCAACCAATCAACGCGCCGATGCCGAACCCCAGCCGCCATCCAATCGGGTACGGTACGACCCGCGGATTCAGGATGACGATCGTCGATAACGATCCCGCCGCCGCACCGAGCCAGAAGCTCCCGTTGATCATCAAATCGATCCGGCCGCGCAAACGCGCGGGGATCAATTCGTCGATCGTGGAATTGACCGCCGAGTATTCGCCGCCGATTCCCGCGCCGGTGATGAACCGGAAGACGGCGAAGCTTGCGAGGTTCCACGAAAACGCGGTGAGCCCCACGCCCACGAGATAAATCGAGAGGCTGAGGAAAAAGAATTTGCGCCGGCCGAAGCGATCGGTCAGGTGACCGAAGACCATCGATCCGATCACGGCGCCGGCGAGGTAGCACGAGCTGATGAACCCGATTTGCGCGGCGCTGAAATGCATCACGTCGGGCCGCGTCAGCACCGCGCCGATCGCGCCCATCAGCGTCACTTCGAGCCCGTCGAGAATCCAGGTAATTCCGAGCGCAAGGACCAGCAGCGTATGGAACCTGCTCCACGGCAGACGATCGAGGCGCGCGGGAATCCGGGTCTCGAAGGTTTCGGCGGAGAGGTCTTGGGCGACGGACATGTTTTTCGCGGCCTTTCCCACCGCTTCCATCGTTGCGTCGAGATGCTTGAGTGGTTTCGCTCAGCCCATCGTAATGTGATTACTCGAATTCATTCCATCGATTTGCAGACCTGACGAACAGCTGTTCCACCGCCACGTCGCCAAGTGTCCAAGTTGAGCCCAAGTCCGCTGAATATCTTTTGATTTATCTATCCGATTTATGGCGCAGTGGATGGCAAGTTCGTTGCGCCAGCGGTCGTTCTCGGACTCGCTCAGTCTCGAAAAGATATGCGAGAGTTATTGCGGCGTAATTCGAAGACCCTCAGGTTGATGTTATTTGATAGACCATGTCTGTAACGAAGCGCTTGAATGATTCGTTCTCCACGAACTGCTTGTACACCAGAGTGTCGTCCTTCAGGAGGTGTTGCATCACCTTGCCAAGCGCCTGGTCGTGGGCCATGCGCGCGGTGTGCGGGGTGTTTTCCTTCGCGTTTTGGTAGGCCACGTCGGCGGCGACCTTGGGCGCGATGTCGTCACGTATGCGCTTCGCCACGCGGTCGGTGTCAGTAAAGAGGGTGCCGAAGTTCTCGTTGAACGTCTTGAGGATGTTGCTCAGGCGGTCCAGTTCCGGCCCGCCCTTGTGCCCGCCACCTTCCACCGGCACGGGTTCGATCTGCGCATCTGCATCCGCCAGTGCGATCTTCATGGCGGCCTTCTTTTCGACGCGGTAGCTGTCCATGTCGATGGCTTCGAGAATGCCTCGGGCGAGATCGTCCTCCTTCGGAGCGGGCAGCTTGGGTGTTAGCAAGTTTAGCAGGATAGAAAGTCTCTCCCACTCGGGCTTGGTGTAGGGCATCACCGAAGCAAGAAAGTCGTAGCTGCGGGTGAAAGTTTTGGCCTTGCCCTTGAAGTCTATCTGGCCGTCCTCGTCGAGCCGGTCTCTATAAACCGCTACGCATGCATCGAGAATCGGGTCGAGCTTGTCGCGGTCCGCGCCGCCGAGGAACAACTCCACTACCTGCTGCACCTGCTCCGGAGAATACACCTGTGCGTTATCTAGCGCCGCCTTCAGGTCATGCAACTTGTTGGGGTCGGTCTCCTCCGCGAGCAGCGTGGTGCGGTAGTAATCCTGGAAGGCGAAAGTGATTGCCTCGCTGTTGTTCCGGAAGTCGAGCACGAAGCAGTCGTGTTTCTGCGGGTGTGCGCGGTTGAGACGCGACAAAGTCTGCACGGCCTTGATGCCCGAGAGCGGCTTGTCCACGTACATCGTGTGCAGCAGCGGCTCGTCGTAACCGGTCTGGAACTTATCGGCGCAGATCAGGAAGCGGTACGGGTCGGTTTGGATATTGGTGGCGATGTCGCCGCTTGAAAAGCCATTGAGAGAAACCTCGCTGACCCTCGCGCCGCCGTAGTCGTGCTCGCCCGAGAAGGCGACGATTGCCTGATACGGGCTCTTACGCTCGGCAAGATATGTCTTGAAGGCGTGGAAGTACTGGATGGCCCGCTCGATACCGCTCGTGACCACTATCGCCCGCGCCTGTCCGCCGATCTTCCCGGCGGCGAGCACCTGTTCGTGGAAGTGGTCCACCATGATCTCGGCCTTGAGCCGGATAGCGTGGTCATGGCTCTCCACATACCGGCGCAGCTTCTTCTTCGCCTTCTTGGTGTCGAACTCCGGGTCGTCCTCGGTCTTTTTGATCAGCTTGTAGTAGCTGTCCACCGGCGTGTAGGCCTTGAGCACGTCGAGGATGAAGCGTTCGTCGATTGCCTGTTTCATCGTGTAGGAGTGGAAGGGCCGGTGCTTGACCTTGCCCTCAGCGTCGGGCGGCAGGGCTTCGCCGAACATCTCCAGCGTTTTGTTCTTGGGCGTGGCGGTGAAGGCGAAGTAGCTGGCGTTGGTCAGCATCTTGCGCCCCGCCATGCGTTTTTCGAGCGCCTCGTTCACGGTGTCCTCGGGGTCGGGCCCCGCGTCTTCGTCCTCCGACGGGGCGCTAAGCGCCTCACTCATCGCCGCCGAGGTCTTGCCGCCCTGGCTGGAGTGCGCCTCGTCGATGACGATGGCGAAGGTCTTGCCGCCCTCGGTTCCGATCTCCTTGAGGATGAAGGGGAACTTCTGCACCGTCGAGACGATGATCTTCTTCCCCTCCTCAATGAACTTGCGCAGGTCACCCGAATGGTCGGCGTGACCCACGGTCGCGCCCACCTGCATGA
>Ga0185299_10005364_pt1 | contig 14543 bp, 15 predicted proteins | sample PaiPotPPA55metaG_FD_128002 | JGI IMG/M metagenome (GOLD analysis project Ga0185299, IMG submission 128002) | Iron sulfur acid spring bacterial and archeal communities from Banff, Canada, to study Microbial Dark Matter (Phase II) - Paint Pots PPA... ...
TGACGTGCCGAACCTCGGCCGGAGCCGCTAGGTGTCTTCTTCGATATGGGGCTTCTCGCGCAACACCGCGTCAAGCAGCGAGCGGTGAACCTCGATCTTGCCATTGTAGTCGATGAATCCCTTTTTCCGAAAATTGTTCATGAAAAAACTGACCCGGGAACGCGTGGTGCCGATCATTTCCGCAAGGGTTTCCTGGCTGAGGGTCACCGGGACCGGCGGCGCGTCGCCCTCCTTGCCGAAATTCGCGAGCAGCAGGAGCAAGCGCGCAAGGCGCCGTTCGCTGGAATTGAACAACTGGTCGATCAGGTCGTCTTCGATCCGGCTGTTCCGCGACAACAGATAGGAAATGAAAAATTGGGCGAATTTCGGCTCCGCGCCAAGGGTCGCGAGCATGGCGCTCTTGGTGATCGACGTGATCAGGCAGTCTTCCATGGCATGGCTTGTGGCGGCGCGCAGTTTCGCCCCCTCCAGACACCCTTCGCCGAAGAACTGTCCTTCGGCGAAAATCCCGACGACGGCTTCCTTGCCGTGCTCGGACAGGACAGTGATCTTGACCTTGCCCTTCTGGATGAAAAGCACCGCGTCGGCGATGTCGCCCTGGCTGAATATCTTCTGGTTCCTGGCGTATCTCTCGATGCTTTTGCCCACGCCGGCCTCGCCCAGAAAAACCTGGGGATCAAACGCCTTCTTGATCTGAAGGGACTCGATGTTGGGCATGTGTTGGTCCGTTTCCAGGCTGGAGCACAACACTCTCGGTCACCGGCAAGACCCGCAGGCCGTGCGGTTACGGCACCATCCTATTCCGATTATGTCCGGTATGCGACTCAATTATGGGTAGAGACGATCCGGCGTCCCGGCCCGAAATCCCGCAAGCCGACGTCCCGTTTTCGACGCTCAAACCGGCGGTTTGAGCTCACCGGCAAAGCCAACCGCGCACATCCGAGCGCATGGGGTCGCTCGACACCGCCGTTGTTTCAACGCGACCGCACTTCTGGCACTCGAATGTAGGGTAGTCGAAGCCGAACGGTCCCGCCTCGAGCTTTGACAGCAGCATGCGACTTTGCTGGCAGTCCGGGCAGCGCGGCCGCTCGATGGCGGCAATATTTGCGGAGGATACCGGCTGATATTCGGGCATGACGCATCCTGGTTGGTGTTGAGAGCGTTACCGAACACGCCGTCACCGAATCCCCAAGGCCGTGACGCTTCAGAATGACGCTTCCGGCGTCTCTCGCCGTGGTCAAATTTGCTCATCTTGAAAAACTTTATCCTAGAGGGTGAATAGCTCCGATCGCCTTCCCCGCCACTGCGAATCAAATGCCGGACACTGTCTTCTCAGCGACCGCTGACGCGAGCGCGGATGCGCCAGACGCCGAGGAATTTCGCACGCAGGCCGTTACCGCGCATCTCAAATGTTTGAACCACAGGCTTCGGCGGTTCCGCAGCAGGAACGTTGTCCTTCGTCTGTGAAACAGGCTTGTCAGGTTGCGCGGCCTTGCGCGGCGGTTTCGGCGGAGGAGCGTTGTCCTTCCCCCGCGAAGCGGGCTTCTTGGGCGGTGGGGCCTTGCGGGGCGGCTCCGGGTAATATTTGCGGGCGACGGAAACCGCCTTGTCGAAATCCTCTGAATTGAGCCACTTCAGCGCGCGAACGCTCTCCTGCACGCCATCTTGCCAAAGCCTGGAGGCCTCGATATCGAACCGGCCCTTCTGCTTCTGATCGCATGCCTGGATGCCGTAGCCGGTGACGGCCCATTGTCGGCCCACCCAGTAGATGTCGCGATGCAGCGCCATGTGAGTCATCGTTTCCGAAAAAGAGGGCTCTTGCCACGGTGGAAACGAAGATACCGGGACGCGGCACCTTCGCAACATCCAACGCCAGCCCGGGCTGGGCAATTTGCCGCAAAATCAGCCTTCGCGGGCGATGACCTTCACCCCGCCCATATAGGGCTGCAGGACCTCGGGCACGGCGATCGAGCCGTCTTCCTGCTGGTAGGTCTCCATGACCGCGATCAGCGCGCGTCCGACGGCGGTGCCCGAGCCGTTGAGGGTGTGCACGAAGCGCGGCTTGCCGTCGGGACCGCGATAGCGGGCGTCCATGCGACGGGCCTGGAACTCGCCGCACACCGAGCAGCTTGAGATTTCCCTAAAAGCCCCGCCCTCACCTTGCCCGGGCATCCAGACCTCGATGTCGTAGGTCTTTTGCGAAGCAAAACCCATGTCGCCGGCGCACAGCGTCATCACCCGGTAATGCAGATCGAGCCGCCGCAGCACTTCCTCGGCGCAGGCCAGCATGCGTTCGTGCTCGTCGCGGCTCGCCTCCGGCGTCGTGATCGAGACCAGCTCGACCTTTGTAAACTGATGCTGGCGGATCATGCCGCGGGTGTCGCGCCCTGCCGCGCCCGCTTCCGCGCGAAAGCACGGCGTCAGCGCCGTCAGGCGCATCGGCAATTCTTTTTCATCGACGATGGATTCGCGGACGAGATTTGTCAGCGGGACTTCGGCGGTGGGGATGAGCCAGAGGCGCGAAGACTGACCGGTCTCGGCTTCGTAAAGTCTTCTATATTCAGGCATTCCATCCTTGAGACCATCGATAAAGCTGCCAAGCGCTTCCTCCGTCGTCATCTCCTTTCCAGTGAGCTTTTTGTAGGCTGCCTGCACGTTCGGAAATTTACCTACAGCCTTAAATTTGATGTTCTCCATAATGTCTTCAAAGGGGGCTTGAGGAACGTCGTATTGGTCCCTTTCGAATTTCGGCAACTGACCCGTGCCGAACATCACCTTCTCCCGAACCACCAATGGCGGGTTCACCTCGGTATAGCCGTGCTCGTTGGTGTGCAAATCGAGCATGAACTGCCCGATCGCACGCTCTAGCCGTGCCAGGCCTTTCTTCAGCACCACAAAGCGCGCGCCGCTTAGCTTCGCCGCCGCCTCGAAATCCATGAAGCCGAGCGCGCCGCCGAGATCGTCATGCGGCTTCGGCGCGAAGACATAGTTACGCTTGGCACCGAATATGTGCCGCTGCACGTTGCCGTGCTCATCCACGCCATCGGGAACGTCGTCGAGCGGCAAGTTCGGAATCGCGGCCAATTCTTTTGCAAGTTCTTCGTCCGCCGCCTTGGTCGCGGCTTCCAGCTGCGGCATCGTGGTCTTGAGCTCGGCGACCTCGGCCATCAGGGCAGCGGCGCGCGCGTCGTCCTTGGCCTTCTTGGCGTCGCCGATCTCTTTTGATGCGGAATTGCGCCGTGCCTGCGCCTGCTCCGACGCCATGATCGCCGCGCGGCGCCTCTCGTCGATCGCCAGCAGCGACTTCGACAACGGCTCGAGTCCCCGCCGTTTCAATCCGGCGTCAAAAGCTTCAGGATTTTCGCGGATCCATTTGATGTCGTGCATGAGCTGATTTTCCCGTCATGGCCGGGACATCTAGCGCGAAGACGCGCTTCGCGCTACTGCCCGGGCATGACGAATAACCCTACTCCGCCGGCGTCGGATCGGGCGGCGGGCTCGCCGGAGGCGGGGTGGTGGCGGTGGCCTTGGCCGCGGCGCGCTTTTCCACGACGCGCACGGCGATGATCGAACCTTCATAGAGCGCCAGCAAGGGCAGCGCGAGCGAGGCCTGGCTGAGCACGTCGGGCGGCGTCAGCACCGCGGCGATGATGAAGGCGACCACGATGAAATAGCGGCGCTTCTCGCGCAGCTGTTTCGAGGTGATGATGCCGATCCGCCCCAGCAGGGTCAGGATCACCGGCAGCTGGAACGCGATGCCGAACGCGAAAATCAGCGACATCATCAGCGACAGGTATTCGCCGACCTTGGGCAGCAACTGGATTTGCGCGGTCTCCGGGCCGCCCATCTGCTGCATGCCGAGCGAGAACCGCACCAGCATCGGCAGCACCACGAAATACACCAGCATCGATCCCAGCACGAAGAAGAACGGGGTCGCGATCAAATAGGGCAGAAACGCGCCGCGCTCATGCTTGTAGAGGCCGGGCGCCACGAATTTGTAGATTTGCGCGGCCACGATCGGAAACGAGATGAAACCGGCCCCGAACAGCGCCAGCTTCAACTGGGTCAGGAAGTATTCCAGCAGCGCGGTGTAGATGAACCTCGAATTCTCAGGCCCCGCGATCCAGACGAATGGCCACACCAGCACGTTGTAGATTTGCTTGGCAAAGAAGAAGCAGAAGATGAAGGCGATGCCGAACGCGAGCAGCGCCTTGATCAGCCGCGAGCGCAGCTCGATCAGATGATCCATCAGCGGTGCTTTGCTGGCCTCGATATCCTCGGCGCTCATGACGCTTTGGCGTCCCGTGGGAGTTCCGCCTCGGCGGCCACCGGCGGCGCGTGCTGGGTTGCGGGCTGGCTTTCCGGCGTGAGCGCCAGCGGCTCGGACGTCGTTACCCGTGTGTCGGCAAGGTCTTCCGGGCTCGACGCCGCCGGGGCGTCGAGATTCGACGTCGCCGGGGCATCGACGTTCGATGTCGCAGGCGCGTCGACGTTCGACGTCGCCGGCGCATCCACACTCGCCGCGGGCTTGTCGACATCGTCGATATTGAGCGCGGCGCTGACGTCCTTCTGCAGCGAGGTCATGACATTGCCGCTGGTAAAGCCGGTCGCGGCCTCCTTGACCTCATCGAAACTCTTCTTGAGGTCGGCCATTTCGGCCTCGCGCATCGCTTCCTGGAACTGACCCTGGAATTCGGCGGCCATCTTGCGCGCCTTGCCCATCCATTGCCCGACCATGCGCAGCACGCCCGGCAATTCCTTCGGGCCGATGGCGATCAGCGCGACAACCGCGATGACGACAAATTCACTCCAGCCGATGTCGAACATAAAAGATTCCGCTTACGCGAGGCAATTTCCGCCCAATATGCATGAGCAATATCCGGGAGCAATATCCGGGCCGCCCGCGTCTTTCCCCAACCGGTCTTGCCGCACGTCTGTCGCAGGATCAACGCGCCGCCGGAGGTTTGCCGAAACGTGCGCTGGTTCAGACAGCCTTGCTGCCGACATCCGACCGCGCCGCCGCCGAAGGCGTAGCGTTATGATCGATCGTCTTTACGGGCTCGGTCTTTTCCGCAGTCTTTTCATCGTCCTGCATGCCCTTCTTGAAGGCCTTGATGCCCTGCGCGACGTCACCCATCAGGTCGGAAATCTTGCCGCGACCAAACAGCAGCAGGACGACTGCGATCACCACGATCCAGTGCCAAATGCTAAGCGAACCCATCCTGCAACCCTCCAAACATGCGAGGCTCAAAACCCTCGCCTAACCTGTCCGGAAAGTAGGCTCGGGAGGTGTCAAAAACAAGGACTTAAGCCGCGTCAAATCGGTGTTACGCCGCTACCGTTAATGGCGCCGGCCAGCCGCTCGCGGAATAGTCGCCATAGAGCCGGGATCAGCTTCCCTCGCCGCTTTCCGGCTCGACCGCAGGTGCCAGAGCCAGTTCCAGATCGCCGATCTCAAGCGGATCCTCGTCATCGCGCAAGGCCGGGTCATCCGATGGCGCCGGAACGCTGAAGCCGGAAGGCAGCCGCGAATCCAGCAGGCCAGTGCCCTTCAGTTCCTCAAGGCCGGGCAGATCGCCAAGCGCTTCGAGACTGAACTGCGACAGGAAGGCCTCCGTGGTTCCGAAGGTCAGCGGCCGGCCGGGCGTCTTGCGACGGCCGCGCGGACGGATCCATCCGGTTTCCAGCAGCACATCCAGCGTCCCCTTGGAGGTAATCACGCCGCGGATATCCTCGATCTCCGCGCGGGTGACCGGCTGATGATAGGCAATGATCGCGAGCATCTCGATCGCCGCGCGCGACAGCCGCCGCGTCTCCGTGCTTTCCCGCGTCATCAGCCAGGAAAGATCGCCCGCGGTGCGGAAGGTCCACTTATTGGCAATGCGGACGAGATTGACGCCGCGCGAGGCGTAATCCGCCTGCAGTTGCGCCAGGGCGAGCTTGATGTCGACGCCATCGGGCATCCGCTTTGCCAGCGTCGCTTGATCGAGTGGCTCGGCGGAAGCAAACAACAGCGCTTCCAGCAGCCGCAATTCTTCCGGCCGCGCTTCCGGATCGACGGAGCGCTCCTCGGCATCGGCTTTGCGTTTTTCCGCCAGGCTTGCCATGGCAAGGTCTCCTTCTTCCACTTACTCGGCCGGCAGATCCGGCGCGGTCATCGCGTCGGATACTGGTTGCGGCGGACGCTTTCGAAAATACAGCGGCGCGAACGCCTCTTTCTGATGCAGTTCGACCTCGCCTTCCCGGACCAGTTCCAGCGCTGCGGCAAAACTGGACGCAAAGACCGTGGCCTTTTGCGAGGGATCGACGACGTAGTTGATGAGGTATTCGTCGAGGCGGCTCCAGTCCTCGGCCATTCCGACAAGGCGCTCCAGCGACGCCCTCGCCTCGGCGAGCGACCACACCGTGCGCCTGGCCAGATGCACCGTCGCCAGCACCCGCTGCTGGCGTTGGGCGGCATAGGCGGTGAGCAGGTCGAACAGTGTTGCGGTATATTTGGGATGCCGGATTTCGGCGATGGATTCGGGATTGCCGCGTGGAAAGATATCGCGCTGCAATTGCGGGCGGTTCATCAGGCGGTTGGAAGCTTCGCGAATCGCCTCCAGCCGGCGCAAGCGGTTGGCGAGCGCAGTCGCCATTTCTTCGGCGCTTGGTCCATCCGCGGTGACGGGTTCGGGCAGCAGCAGCCGCGATTTCAGAAACGCCAGCCATGCCGCCATCACCAGATAATCGGCGGCAAGTTCGAGCCGGATCTTCCGGGCGGCATCGATGAACACCAGGTACTGATTCGCCAGCGCCAGGATGGAAATCTTGGCGAGATCGACCTTCTGCTGGCGCGCCAGCGCGAGCAAGAGGTCGAGCGGGCCCTCATAGCCCTCGACGTCGACAACCAGCGAAGGCTCGTCGTCGGCAAGTTCGGCAGGCCGTCCGGTTTCAAACGATAGAATTTCCGCGGTCATGCGCCTGTTGTCCCCGCCCTGCTCATCATCGCATCCAGTTCCGCCCGCGCCGCCTGCTGATCGAACGGTTGCGCTGCCCGGCGCGACGCCAGCGCCCGCCTGGCACGATCCAGCGCTTTCCCAGACAATTCCGGCGTCTCGGCGGCGACGTCACGCATCTCGTCGAGCTTGCCGTTGCAGTGCAGAACCACGTCGCAGCCGGCGGAAAAGACGGCCCTGGTCCGCTCGGCGATCGATCCCGACAGCGCATTCATGGACACGTCATCACTCATCAACAAACCTTGGAACCCGATCACGCCGCGAATCACCTGTTCGATGATTGTCGCAGAAGTCGTGGCCGGATGGGCGGGGTCCAGCGCGCTAAACACAACATGTGCGGTCATCGCCATCGGAAGGTCCGCAAGCGGTTGAAACGCCGCAAAATCCGTCCGTTCCAGCTCCTTTTTGGAGGTATCGACCTTCGGAAGTCCGAAATGGCTGTCCGCGGTCGCCCGCCCGTGTCCGGGAATGTGCTTGAGCACGGGCAAGATGCCGCCCTGGTCCAGCCCGTCGGTCACGGCCCGGGCAATCGCCGCGACCTTCTCCGGTTCGGTTCCGTAGGCCCGGTTACCGATCACCGCATCGGCGCCCACAACAGGCACATCCGCCAGCGGCAGGCAGTCCACGCTTATTCCAAGATCTCCGAGGTCGGCGGCGATCAGCCGCGCGCCCAACCGTGCCGCCGACAGGCCGAGCGCAGGATTCAGGTCGTAAAGCGCGCCGAAGAACGCCCCCGGCGGATAGACCGGCCAGTGCGGCGGGCCGAGGCGCTGAACCCGGCCGCCCTCTTGGTCGATCAGAACCGGGGCCTCCGGCGCGTCGATGGTTTCTCTCAATTCATTAACTAATATAGCTACTTGATCCGGTGTTTCAATATTCCGCTTGAACAGAATAAATCCCCACGGCCGCTCTGAACGGATGAACTCGCGCTCCGCGGAGGTCAGATCCGGTCCGGATACGCCTGTAATGAATGCGCGGCTTTGCATCCGGGCCGATTAGCCCGCTGGCACCCCAAGGGTCAACAAGGGCCGAGGAAACAGCCGTTAATTCCTTTGGATGACGCACTGCCCGCCGGCGGACTTCAGGCTGCCGCAGAACTGCGAGGCTTCGTCGGGCGAGCCGAATGGACCGACCATCGCCCTGTAGTAGACCCCCTTGTCGCCGAGGTCGGCACGCTTGATCAGAGGGCTGCGCGATCCCAGCACCGCTGGGAACTTGCCCTGCAGGGCCCTGTAGGAGGCTTGAGCGTCGGCCTCGTTCCGCTGCGAGGAGACCTGAACGAGGTATCCTCCGCTGCCTCCGCCCCCGCTCGGCGCGATTTGCCCAGGTGTGGTGGCGGCCATCCGGGAGGCAGGTTCCGCAGCCGGCTGGGACTGCGGCGAAAGCGAAAGTGGCGCATTGGCGTTTGCATTGGCCGCTGAAGGCGGGGTTCGCGGGGACGCCGGTGCAGCCGTCCGCACGGCAGCAGCCGGCTTTGCCGTCGCCGGCGGCGTGGCCGTTACCGGGGTCGCGGCACTGTCAGGCTGATCGCCCCGCACCGAGAGGGTCCTGATCTTTCGCGGCTCAGGGTTGGATAGCGTGCCATTCCCGACATTTGCCGGTGGCGCGACACTTTGACCCACTATCGCCATCGATGGCGGATTGCCGTTCTGGTTCAGCGGCGGAAATACCACGCGGGGACCCGACTTGGCATTGACGTCGACCGGGGCTTCTTCCCGCGGAACGATTTTCTCGGTGCCGTCGCCGCTCGACATGCGATCGGGCACCTTGGCGCTGCCATCGGCGGGGTTTGGAACGATCTTGGTCGGGCCGGCGTCAGCCCGGATGATCGGCGGCTCGCCGCTGCGGGCCGATCCCATATATGTACGATAGGCAAAGGCCCCGCCCACCCCAAACACGCCCAGCGCGAGCACCGCAATGACGGTGATCAGGCCGCCACGGCGCTTTGGGACGATATCCTCCGCACCGTCGCTGTAGCCGTCCTGATCGTAGCGGTCGTCCGCATAGACCGGATCGTGCTGAAAGTCTTCCGCGCCGGAATCGAGCTCGCCGTACAGCGCATCATCGTAGCGCGACGGATCAGGCTCATGAGCGGCATCAGCGAACGGCGGCGCGTGGATATCATCTGCCGCGGGCGCGGCATGGGTGGCCGCGTAGCGGTGCAGCGGATGCACGGCGCTGGGATAATCCGGCTGCGGCTCCGGCGCTTCCTGCCTGGCGGCGTGCTGCATCCAGGATGGCGGACCAGGGGCGGGGACCGGGCCGTCATCGAGCTCCTCATCGGCCTGCGGCGGCAGCTGATAATGATCGTGCCGATCACGCTCGCCGTCCCGCGGTTGCAGCGGCAAATTGGCCCGTCCCATCGTCCCGAACGGATCGGTCTGCCCGATCAGCCGCGCGAGCTCGGCCAGGGGATCGCCCTCTCCCTCGGCAGACGCATGCGACCCACCGCCGCGATCGTAGTCGTCTTCAGCGGGAAAAGGTCTATCCTGATATCGATCAGCCATCGTGATGATGCGTCCCCTTCGGGAAAGCCGCCAACCCACTTCTACAAACGAACCGGCCCTTGCCGGATGCCGCTCACATAACCCCCCGTGAGCGGTCCCTGTCTCTGTCAGCGCATCTCATCCGGAGCATCGACGCCGAGAACGCCAAGCCCGGATGCCAACACCGAGACGACCCCCTGAACCAAAGCCAGTCGCGCTTTTGTAATCTCTGCATCATTATTGATAATGAAGCGTAAATAGGGCAAATCGCGCCCCCTGGTCCACAGCGCATGAAATTCGCTGGCGAGATCATAGAGGTAAAAGGCGATTCGGTGGGGCTCATGTGCGGATGCCGCCGCCTCGATCGTCCGGGGGTAGAGCGCCAGCCGCCGCAACAGGTCAAGTTCCGCCGGGTCGGCCAGGCGTTCGAGCGCCGCATCCACCAGGAAGGCGGCTCGCGCGCCGGCCTCCTCCGGCAAATCCGGGATCACCTCCCGCGCGTTACGGAACACCGAGTGGCCCCTCGCGTGGCCGTACTGGACATAAAAGACCGGGTTCTCACGCGACTGCTCGATCACTTTGGCAAGGTCGAAATCGAGCACCGCGTCGTTCTTGCGGTAGAGCATCATGAAGCGGACGGCGTCCTTGCCGACCTCGTCGACCACTTCACGCAAGGTGACGAAATCGCCTGACCGCTTCGACATCTTCACCGGTTCGCCGTTGCGCAAGAGCTTGACCAGCTGCACGATCTTCACGTCCAGCGTGGCGTTGCCCGAGGTGACGGCCTTGATCGCCGCTTCCACGCGCTTGACATAGCCGCCGTGATCGGAGCCCCAGACATCGACGAGGTTGCGGAAGCCGCGCTCGAACTTGTTTTTGTGATAGGCGATGTCCGACGCGAAATAGGTATAGGAACCATCGGACTTGATCAGCGGTCGGTCGACATCGTCGCCAAAGGCGGTGGCGCGAAACAGCGTCTGCTCGCGATCCTCGTAATCCTCGATCGGCCCACCCTTCGGGGGCGGCAAGCTGCCCTCGTAAATGTCGCCTTTGGCGCGAAGAAAATCGATCGTCTGGGCAACGCGGTTGTTTGCGGTTTCGGTCAGCGACCGTTCGGAAAAAAATACGTCGTGCCTGATATTGAGCGAGGCGAGGTCGCCTTTGATCGCTTCCATCATCATCGCGATGGCTTTGGCGCGCACCGCCGGCAACCACCCGCCTTCCGGCATCGTCAACAGCCTGTCGCCATAGTCGGCGACAAGCGCCTCTCCGACCGGCTTCAGATAGTCGCCTGGATAGAGCCCTTCGGGAATTTCGCCGATGCTCTCGCCGAGCGCCTCGCGGTAGCGCAGGAAGGCCGAGCGGGCGAGCACATCGACCTGCGCGCCGGCATCGTTGATGTAGTATTCGCGGGTGACATCATAACCTGCGAACACCAGCAGGCTCGCCAGCGCATCACCAAACACCGCGCCCCGGCAATGCCCGACATGCATCGGCCCGGTCGGATTGGCCGAGACATATTCGACATTGACCTTCTCGGCCGCACCGATTGTGCTTTGCCCATAGGAATGGCCCCCGTCCAACACGGTGCGTAACGTGTCGGCCCAGACCGATGCCTTCAAGGTGAGATTGATGAAGCCGGGACCGGCGACATCGACGGACGCAATCAAATCGTCCGCCCGCAGCCTGGCCGCAATCTGTTCGGCAAAATCGCGCGGTCTTTTCCCGGCTTCCTTGGCGAGCACCATCGCGGCGTTGGTCGCCATGTCGCCATGGGATGGATCCTTTGGCGGCTCGACGACCACGCGCGACAGATCGGCGCCAGCGCCAAGCTCGGCCGCACAGACGGCGTGCACGCGCGTCAGCACGTTGGCGAAAAGATGTTGCGTCGACGGTTTGCCGGCCATGGCCGCCGCCTAACGCAAATCCGGGGTCGAGTCAAAAAGCCGCTGATGTTCGGTCAGCGCGAAGCGATCGGTCATCCCGGCGATGAAGTTGCCGATCCGCCGCGCCCGCTCGGTTTCGGTCTCGCCGTGGTCGCCGCGTGGCGGCAGCCATTCCGCCGGCAGATCGCCTGGATGGCGGTGGTAGCGTGCGAACAGGTCGAACAGGATCTGTTCCGCGTCCCCCATCACCCGCATCACCCGCGAATGCCGGTACATTCTCAGCTTCAGGAACGCCTTGATCCCGGCTTCGGCTAGCGCCACCTCGGCCGGGAAGGCGATCAGCACTTCGCCATGGTTGCGAACATCGTCGACGCCTGTGGGGCGAGCCAGCTCCAGACGCCGGCGCGTTTCGGAGACGACCGCGCCGATCAGACGGGAAATCAGCTCACGCACCAGTTCCGCGCCGCGCCTGCTATCGTCGAGATCGGGATAGCGCCTGGCGATATCGGCGATCATGTCAGCGGCAACCGGGATGGCCTTGAGGTCGTCGACCTCGAACAGGCCGGCGCGCAGGCCGTCGTCGATGTCGTGGGCGTCGTAGGCAATGTCGTCGGCGATCGCGGCGACCTGTGCCTCCAGCGAGGCAAAGCTCCACAATTCCAGGTCGTAGGTCCTGACGTAGTCGGAAATGCCGACGGGAATGCCGTGGTCGCGATAGCGTCCGATCGCATCGCCGTTGCGCGCGGTCAGCGGGCCATTGTGCTTGACGATGCCCTCCAGCGATTCCCAGGTCAGGTTGAGCCCGTCGAAATCGGGGTGGCGATGTTCCAGCGAGGTGACGACGCGCAGGGTCTGCGCATTATGATCGAAGCCGCCATGGGCTTGCAGACAGGCATCCAGCGCCCGCTCGCCGGCGTGGCCGAACGGGGGATGGCCGAGGTCGTGGGCGAGCGCCAGCGTCTCGGTCAAATCCTCGTCGAGGCCGAGCTGCCGGGCCAGCGCGCGGGCGATCTGTGCCACCTCCAGGCTGTGGGTGAGCCGGGTGCGATAGTGATCGCCCTCATGGAACACGAATACCTGGGTTTTGTACTTCAGGCGGCGAAAGGCGGTGGAATGAATAACCCGGTCGCAATCGCGCCGGAACGGGCTTCGGGTCTTGCTCGGCTCCTCGGCGAACAGGCGCCCGCGGCTGCGCTCGGGGTCGCAGGCATAGACCGAGCGAGGAGCAGCCATTCCGACCGACACGGCTTATTTATCTCCTAAATGTTTGATTCCGGTGTCCGGCGCACTTAACTATGCTGGGCGCCGGATACCAGATAATTTGCGGCCCGACGCCCCCGCGACCGGAGACTTTCACATGACCACAGCCGTCACCATCAGCGAGCGAGCGGCCCGCCGCATTGGCGAAATCCTTAAAGTCGAGGGCGGCGGCGCCATGCTCCGGATCAGCGTCGAGGGTGGCGGCTGCTCCGGTTTCCAGTACAAATTCGACGTCGATCATGCACGGGCCGAGGACGATCTGGTGATCGCGCGCGACAGCGCGGTGGTGCTGGTCGATCCGGCCTCGGTGCCGTTTCTCGCGGGCTCCGAGGTTGATTTCGTCGACGACCTGATCGGCGCCTCGTTCCGGGTGGTCAATCCCAACGCGACGGCCTCCTGCGGCTGCGGCACCAGTTTCTCGATCTGAGAGATTCTTATTCCTGATGCGTATTGCCACCTGGAACGTCAATTCGGTCCGCCAGCGGATTGATCCTTTGCTGACCTGGCTGAAGGACTGCTCGCCGGACATCGTCTGCCTGCAGGAAATCAAGTGCGTCGACGAGGCGTTTCCGCGGCTGGAGATCGAGGCGCTCGGCTATAACGTCGTCACCCACGGCCAGAAGACCTTCAATGGCGTCGCGCTGCTGTCGAGGCTGCCGTTCGACGAAACCAAGTCGGGCCTCGCCGGCGACGACGAAGACGCCCACGCCCGCTTCCTGGAAGGGGTTGTTACGTTAAAGCACGGCGTACTGCGGATCGCCTGCCTCTATCTGCCCAACGGAAATCCGCCGGAGACTGAGAAATATCCCTACAAACTCAAATGGATGTCACGACTTCTTGAGTATTCAAGGCAACGGCTTAAGACCGAAGAGCCGCTGGTATTGGCGGGCGACTTCAACGTCATCCCGAAGCCGGAAGACGTCCACAATCCGGCGGCCTGGGTCAACGACGCCCTGTTCCGCCCGGCCACCCGCGAGAGCTTTCAATCGCTGCTCGGCCTCGGCCTGACGGATGCGCTACGGGCCGTCACCGACGCCCCCGGCCAGTACACTTTCTGGGATTATCAGGCGGGCGCCTGGCAGAAAAACCAGGGTTTGCGCATCGATCATCTGCTGCTGTCGCCGCAGGCCAGCGACCGGCTCATCGATGCCGGGATCGACAGCTATGTGCGCGCCTGGGAGAAACCGTCGGATCACGTGCCGGTCTGGATCGATCTCGACCTCGAGGCGGCCTGAGCGGGTCCCTCGCTCTTCGGCTCACGCCGGCAAGCGACCGGTTCCTTGCCGGATTAATCCTTGCGGCCCTGCACCCAGTGCTCGAGCATCTGCAGCGCCATCGCCCGGTCGTCATCGGACGCTTTCGCGATCGCCTTGTTGTAGCTTTCCTTGATCCAGGTCTCTTCCGGCGCGGCGCTGTCGCGCGCCAAGGTCAGCCACATCAGTCCGCGGGCGGCCTGACGCGGCAGCTGCTCGCCATTGAACAGCATCTGACCGAGCATCGCCTGCGCCTGATGCTGGCCCTTCTGGGCGGCAAGGCCGAGCCAGCGCGCGCCATAGCGGAAGTCATCGCGCGACGAGCCGGCGCTCCTCAGATAGAGCCGGGCCAGATCATATTGCGCGTCGGCGTTGCCGAAATACGAGGCGGCGTAGGAAAACATCTCCCTCGCCCGCTCCGGGTCGGACTTGATCTTCGAATTCGGAATGCCGCTAAGATAGTACCGCCCGAGCGCCACGAAGGCATTGGCGACGATCGCCGCCTGCGGCGCCGAAGGGCTGTCTTCGGCATGCGCATTGGCGATGCGGCTGAAATATTCGAAAGCGCGCAGATCGTCCTGCGCAACGCCATCGCCATCGGCGTACATCCGCCCCAGTTTCCACTGGGCGATGGGATGACCGCCTTCGGCGGCATATTGC
>Ga0185299_10005366_pt1 | contig 14536 bp, 13 predicted proteins | sample PaiPotPPA55metaG_FD_128002 | JGI IMG/M metagenome (GOLD analysis project Ga0185299, IMG submission 128002) | Iron sulfur acid spring bacterial and archeal communities from Banff, Canada, to study Microbial Dark Matter (Phase II) - Paint Pots PPA... ...
TCGGTCGAGCGCGACAGCAACGGCGTGGAGGCCCGCCGGAGCGAGTCGCGGTTCCAATCTCGCCAATTGCTCGAGTCGCGCACGCGGTGCGTGCGCCGCGAACAAGACGAGCAGGACCGGTCCGTTCTTGAGCGTCTGACTCAAGGCGTTCTGCGCGCCGTTTCGTTCGAAGGCGAAATCCGGAAGCGGCGGCGCGGCCGTCGTGCTGATTTGCGGGCCCACTTCGTCCGTAAGGACGCCGGCCGCGCGTGCCAGCAGAAAGTTGATCAGATCCCATCGTTGGTCGGGATTCAGCTTGTCGGCGAAGCCTGGCATAACCCCATTGTCACGCCCATGGCTCACCCACCAGAAAATTTCTCCGACCTTGTGCGCGAACAGATGCGGCTCGGTCAAATCGGCTGGACGAATAGGAAGTTTGCCGGCAAGTGGGCCATCGCCGCGACCGGTGGCCCCGTGGCACACGGCGCAACTCTCGGCGTAAAGGGGTGCACCGCGCGCTATGGATGGTGCCGCGTAAGGCTGCGTCGAGGCGTAGAAGCTCGTAGGGTACGCGCGCACGATCCCCGGCCGGAGCGCAACCCAGCCAACGCTACCGAAGAGTACGATGCACGCGATGGAAGCGGCCATTTCGCGGTAACGTTTTCTTCCGGCAGTGAGGGCCGCTGCCGCGAGACAAAGGACGAACGCGATCGCGGCGATGACGAGCGCGGTCTGCTTGCCGGCTGCAATCTCACCGAAATCGAGCCGGAACGGGAGCGGCCAGCGTGGCTCAGTGTGCAGCCCTGGGGGCAGCACACCGATGATGCCGACGACGGCAAGCACGAAGACGCCGAGACTCGCCTCGATCGACGCGTTGCGGACCAGTTGCCGAACCGCACGCAATCTGAGGGCGGCGTCACTCAACACGTCCGCAAGGTGCGGCATGAGGCGGAGCTGGTTGACACTCGCGACGGCAATCATTGTGGCGAACAGCGCCACTTTGACGAGCAAAAGCTGACCGTACAGCGTGCCGAGCAGCGCCGGAACGCTGCCGGACAAGAACCATGTATTCACGAGACCCGTCGCAAGCAACGTTCCTACGCTCGAGATGCCGAGCTTCGAGAAGCGCAGCGTCGCCGCTCGAGCGACTGTCACCGCTTCGGGGCTGCCGTCGCCCCGCGCTTGAGCGAGCAATAGCACCAGCGGCAGAAGCCCACCGAGCCAGGCGCCTGCAGCGAGCAAATGCAAGATGTCGGCGGGCAGATGGATGGCGTCAAACGGCACATTTTCGGCGGCCGCTCCGTGACCAGCCCATGCCAAAGAGGCGATGAACGCCGCGGCAGCCAGCAATCCGATCCAGCCCGCTATGTGCTTACGGGTCAGTCCCTGCGCCGCGAGACAGCCTGCTAACACGACGACGAGCGTGGCGCGCAGCCCCCAGTCTTCGCCGAAGCGCGTTTGCGTCAACACGATGCCAACGACAGGGCCCCGTAAGACTGCGCTGAGCGGCATCCCGCTCATATGTGATGCGACGATGACAAGCCAAGCACCGCCGCTCGCGAGTGCGACGAGCAGACTCGCCCAAGCGAGCGCGAAGAGCCGTCGATCCAGCCGCGCTTGAAAGGCTTGCGAGGCCTTTGTTCGGTGAAACGCCGGCCATGCGATCAAACACCAGAATACGAATGTGCCTTCGAGCGACACGGTCGCCGCATAATGGAGTAGGCGCGTCGCGGTCAAGAGCGGATCGATTGCTCAGCCCCTCTTGACTTGAAAGGTAAAGTCGCCCTCGGTCGTGTGCGTATCGACCGACAGCGCATGCCATTTCACCGTATACATCCCGGCCGACAACGGCTTCAGCTTGACGGTGAGCTCGGATTTATTGCTGGGATCGATCGTGGCGGGCCCGTCACTCACGGAGGCTCCCGATCGGTCGGTGACCGTTACCCAACTAAAAGCCGGCTCGAGTTCTTGTGTGAACCACAAGTGTATTACCCTAGGCGGGGCCGGTACCGTGCTGCCCACAGCCGGATCCGCATGGTCGAGGAATGCGTGCGCCGGAACCGCTGCGGGCGCGATAAGCAGTTCGGCTAGCACGAAGGCCGCCGCGATTAGACGCGCAGTCATTATTTCCAAAGATTCCTTTTAATGAGAGGTTTGCCAAACCAGCTTTTATAGAACGCGTCGAGAAACAGGTGAAACTGAATGATGAAGCCGGTGCCCTGCACTTGCCGCGTAGCCCTGGTGGCCGGGACGATCGCCTCTGCGCCCAGCTGCCAAGTATTGGCGTCGTAGAGTACGCCGGGCGCGATCGTCCCGGTTGGTGAACCGCCGTCCGGGCTGCTCATTGCAAACTCGATGATCGGCGTCATACGCGTCAGGAACTGCGAGAGGTGCAGTGCCTTTACGTTCTGCTGCAGGTAGGGAATCGAATATTGCAACGACACCGCGTAGCTCCACGCATTCGGGCTCGCGCTCGGCGTATCGGAAAACACGCGGCTCACTTCGCCGGTGATCGCAATGGGACGCAGGTAACCGGCCGGCAAATCGCCCAGACCTTTGCCGAAGTAGAACGTTGGCGCGGTGCTACCGACACTCGCGATTACGCCCCCGTTGCGCAGTTGCGCCGAACCGGTTCCCGGTATCAGGCGGATCAGGCCTAGCGACCAGACCAATTCCTCGTGCGGGTGGCGCGCGATGCAGGGATGCTGATCCTTGAGCGTCACCGTGATGTTGTCCCATCCGTTTAAGCTCTGGGTTGGGCCGTGTTGCGTGAGATAACCACCGTTGACGGCGAAGCCTAGATCTTCGGTGATGGTCTTGTCCCATTCGTACGCGTAGCCATTGCTTTCACCGGATGGCGTCGGCGTGAGCATGATGGTCGGCAGTGACATCTCGTCGCTCACTCCGGGATCGTCCATGGTCAGCGTGGTGGGAAACACGCGGTCTCCGCAAACGACATGCGCCTGAGCGACCGAATGCATCATAAAGATGAATGCGGCGGCAGGCAGCAGAGGAGCGCGGCAGCGAGTGCCGCAGAAAAAACGCATAAAGCTTCCTTAACGAAAAAGTGTTGTGAAGTGTTTGAATGCCGCCGCATCGGCGGCGCTTTTTGTTAAGTGAAGCTCGGCGGAGGCCGGGAGTACCGGCTTATCGCCAAATGGCGGCGCTGTTGGGTCGGGGCCACCCAAACAAACGAGGCAAAGCGCTCCGGTTCGCGGGCGGCAAACGGAAGCGTGAAAAAGGCAAGCGCCACCGCGGCTAGCAATCGGAGGCTGGCCGAAACCGCGACCCGCAGCAGCGCGGCGACCAGGACGAGCACCGTCCCGGCGAGGAGCACCGGCGTCGAGTGTGATACCTCGGCACGCTCGATCAGGCAAAACCACCCGGCGGCCGCGAGGGCAATCAGCGGGGTGGCGGGGAGAAAGCGTCCGAGGCGCGCCGCGACGAGCGAGCCGCTCCGGTGAGCGGCGGCGAAGTACGCTGCCCCCAACAAGAGTGCCACCACGCTGGCACACAGGGCGCCTAACATGCCGTCCATGACCAAACCATGGGCGGCGCCGCCAACCGTGTGGCTGTTGCCAAAGGTGACAAAGTGGGCACTGACGGCGGCCGGCAGCCCGAGGGTCAAGGCGCCGAGAAACTTCCGGTACCCCATGCCGGTTAGATTCTGGCAGGGGACAAGGTGTCCCGTTGAGGCGGCGTCCAATCTATGGCGCCCACCCCTGTCCACGTCCCGCCCAGAAAAGAGCGTTGAGTCCTTATGACCACCCGGACGCCTCACGAGAACGCCGATACCGTCAGTTCGGTATGTGCGCTGCTCGTTCGCTTCCCCGAGATCGCGTCGGTGCGGTGCGTGCCCGCCGACGGGACGGTTCGCTTTACGTTCGTGGTCTCGCAGAAGATCGGTCGGGCTGCTCAAAACGCGGTGAGCCAAGACGTGGATGAACACGTCGAGGGCTTTCTGCTGCTCAGCGACGATGCGCCCCGCACAGTCCGGGTGGAATGCGAAGCCGCCCGGCGCGTGACGTTCGTGCACGTCACGCGCGATCTGGACACCTTTAGCAAAGATGAACTCGTCATGCTGGTCACCATGTTTGCCGATCGCTTTGAGAACGCGCTGATCCGCAACCCCGTGACCGACGAGCACGTTGACGAGGATCCGATCGCACAAGAGCAACTCGTGGATTATGCGATCGACTCGCTGCGCGATCCGAACCAGTCCAAGAGCCTCGTCGGTTTTAGAGAAGAAAAGCGCGTGCTCGTCTACTTCCTGAAATCCAAGCGGAAGGCGAAGGCTTCGGCCCGCTCATAATCGACAGCGCGGCGCCCGCGGCGAAGCCCGTCCACATTCTGCTGATCGGAGACGTCGTCGGCGCCCCCGGCAGAGACGCGCTCAAACGCTGCGTGCCGCTCCTCCGAGATCAATTCTTGATCGACGCCTGCATCGCCAACGCCGAGAACTTGGCGGGCGGTTTCGGATTGACGGCCCAAACCGCACAAGAACTTTTCGATAACGGCGTCGATTTTCTGACAAGCGGCAACCACATTTTTGACAAGAAAGACTTTCGTCCGCACCTGGAAGCATCGAATCGCATCTTGCGACCGGCGAATTACCCACCGAGCGCCCCGGGCCGCGGGAGCGGCTTTGTGGCCGTAGGCGACGTCAAGATCGGGGTGCTCAACCTGATGGGGCGCACCTTCATGCCGCCGGTCGACGACCCGTTTCGGTGCGCTAAAGAGCTCGCGCAGGAGCTGCGACGTCACACGCCCGTCGTCGTGGTCGATATGCATGCCGAGGCGACATCGGAGAAGATCGCGATGGCGCGCTTCCTGGACGGCGAAGTGTCGGCCGTGTACGGTACGCACACCCACGTCCAGACGGCCGACGAGCAGATCCTGGAGGGCGGCACCGCCTACATCACCGACGTGGGGATGACGGGACCGACGCAAGGGGTCATCGGCATGGATCAGGCCGCCGTCCTGGAGCGTTTTCTGAGTGGATTTTCCGAACGCTTTAGCGTACAAAAAAATGGAGCGAAACAATTCTGCGCCGTCGTCGTAACCGCTGACGCGCAGTCCGGCCGCGCGACTGATATCAAACGCATTTTCCAGCGAGGACTACCATGACTACCGAAACCGCTTCGAACGCTGCTTTCGAGGATGCGCCACCTGCAGCCACCACCGTTCCCGGCATCCTTAAGGTCTCTGCCAAGAGCAACCCCAACGCGGTGGCGGGTGCCCTGGCGGCCGTTTTGCGCGAACGCGATACGGCGGAGTTGCAAGCCGTCGGCGCCGGGGCGATCAACCAAGCCGTCAAGGCGATCGCGATCGCTCGCGCCTACTTGAAAACCAGCAATTTGGAGCTGCTGTGCGTCCCGGCGTTCATCGACGTCGAAATCGGCGGCAAGGGACGTACCGGCATTTCGCTTGCGATCATGCGCCGCTCGGCTTGATCGTCGACTTTCACTCGCATACCTTCGAGAGCGACGGTACGCTCTCGCCGGCGGAACTCTGCGACGCCATGCGTAAGCGTGGCGTCGCGGTCTTTTCAATTACCGATCATGACACGCTGGCGGCGTACGATGGATTGGCCGCCCCGTCGGGGGCGCGCGTGATCGTCGGGATCGAAGTAAACACGACCTACCGCGGCAACGAGGTCCACTTGCTTGGATTTCGGGTTCGCCGCGACGACGTGCGGTTCAATCGGTTGCTCGAGCACAACCAGCAGGCCCGGCGCGAGAGGATCGCCAGGACCGTGGAGCAGCTGCAAGCCGCGGGCTACGCGATCACGCTCGAGCAAGTCCTTGCCGAGGCCGGGACCGGCAAATCGCTGGGCCGGCCGCACGTTGGCAAGGCGCTGATCAGGCATGGTCATACGCCCGACATCGAAACCGCCTTTCGGATCTTGCTGCGCCGCGGGAAGCCCGGCTATGTCGCTTCAACGCACCTCACGCCACATGAAGCGATCGCAGGAATCAACGATGCCGGGGGCCTGGCCGTGCTGGCCCATCCGGGCCGCCTGCACGATTACGCGATCATCGACGAGTTGGTCCCGGCAGGGCTACGCGGCCTTGAAGTTTTCTATCCGACGCACGAGGCCTCGCAGATCGCGCTCTTTCGCGAAAAAGCCCGATGCTTGGGTTTAGTGATGAGCGGCGGATCGGACTTCCACGACTCGCGTTACCACAAACGTGGCGTCGGCGTTGAGGTCGAAGCGGAGGACATCAAGCCGTTCCTGGACGCGGTAAGCTAGCGGAGCCGCTCGCGAATCTCGGCGACGAGCGCAGCGGCCTGCTGCTCGATCTCGCGTAAGCGCGCGCGTTGCTCTTCGATGATGATCGCGCTCTTCATATACTTATGGTTGGCGCGCACGTTGTAGGCACAACCCGCGATAGCGGCCCCGGCGAACTCGGCCGCGCAACCGAGATCGCTTAGCAGGCCCGCATTCGCCACCACCAGTGCATCCGCAACCAATCCCAAGAGCTCCAGCGCGCATGCGGCCGAATCCAGCGGAACTTGCGCCGCCCCTTGCAGCGCAGCTTCCAAGGCGGCCGCGCGGGTTTGCCTTTCGGCCTCGGTCGCTTTGGGGAGTTGCTGCGCCGCGACGACGGCCTCAAAGGCGGCTTCATCGAGTTTGCCTCCCGCCGTAAATACTGAGCGCAGGTGGTCGGCTTGCGCGGCGATGCGTTCCGCCGTGGGCCTTCGATCGGCGGCCTGTGGATTTTGCGCCGTGATGCGGCAGACCATCACGAGAAGTGCGGCGCCGGTGCTTGCTACAAACATCGCAGCGCTGCCGCCGCCGGGTGTTGCGCTCGGCGAGGCGAGTTTGGTCAAATAGTCCTCGAGCGTCTGCATGCCGCGTTGTTGTCTGACGGGACCTAGACGCCTTGCGAAGAAGAGCTAGGTTCGCATACAGCCCACCTTACCAGGAGTCGAATTTGCCAATTCTTGAAGAACGAGCGCGCCCGGGCGCGCCCTTGCGCGGTGATGTGAAGGACCGTAGTCTGGCTGAATCCGGCCGCTCGCGCATCGCGTGGGCAGCGGGGTATATGCCGGTGCTGGCGCAGATCCAAGAGCGCTTTGCGAAGTCCAAGCCGCTGGAGGGCGTGCGGATCGGCGCATGTCTGCACGTGACGACCGAAACGGCGAACCTGATGCTCGCACTGCAGGCCGGCGGAGCCGAACTCGCGCTGTGCGCGAGCAACCCGCTCTCAACGCAAGACGATGTCGCAGCAGCCCTCTGTGAATTCGGCATTCCTACCTATTCGATAAAGGGCGAAGACCACCAGACCTACTACAGCCACATCGAGTCCGTGATTGCGACCAAACCGCACATGACGATGGACGATGGCTGCGATCTGGTCACGACGATCTTCACCAAGCATAAGGAACTGCTCGCCGACATGATCGGCGGCTGCGAAGAAACGACGACGGGCGTCATTCGCCTAAAAGCGATGCAGAAAGAAGGCGTGCTGCCCTACCCGGTCGTGGCGGTCAACAACGCTCTGACCAAGCACATGTTCGATAATCGTTATGGAACCGGCCAATCGACGCTCGATGGCATCATCCGCGCCACCAACGTCCTGTTAGCCGGACGTTCGGTCGTCGTGGTCGGCTACGGCTGGTGTGGTCGCGGCATCGCCTCTCGGGCGAGCGGATTGGGGGCTCACGTCATCGTGACCGAAGTCGACCCGCGCAAGGCAATCGAAGCGACGATGGACGGCTATCGTGTCATGTCGATGGCGGAAGCCGCCAAGGTTGGCGACATCTTTGTTACGGTCACCGGGAATTACCACGTGATTCGCGGCGAACATTTCCTCGCGATGAGGGACGGCGCGATCGTGTGCAACTCGGGACACTTCAACGACGAACTCGATCTGGAGTCACTCGAGCACCTGGCCGTTCGCAAGAACAAGCCGCGCGAGTTTGTCGAGCAATTCGAGCTCAAGGATGGGCGCAAGGTCTGCATCCTGGCGCAAGGACGGCTGATCAACCTGGCCGCCGGCGAAGGGCATCCCGCCGCGGTCATGGACATGTCGTTTGCCAACCAGGCGCTGGCGGCGGCTCACCTGGCGCAGCACCATCAAACGATGGAGAAGCAGGTTTACGACGTGCCCCTGGAGATCGACGAGGAAGTCGCCAAGCTCAAACTTCAGTCGCTTGGCATCGCGATCGATACCTTGACGCCGGAGCAAGTCAAATACACGGCCTCGTGGTCGGAAGGGACGTGACTTGATGGCATACCGCCGGCTTTTCACCAGCGAATCGGTGACCGAAGGGCACCCGGACAAAGTTGCCGACCAGATCTCCGACGCCGTGCTCGATGCGATTCTGGCGGACGATCCGTACGGCCGCGTCGCCGTGGAAACTTTTGCGATCACGGGCCAAATTCACATCGCCGGCGAGATCTCGACGACGACCTACATCGACATACCGAGGATCGTGCGCGATACGATTGCGGAGATCGGCTACACGAAGTCCTCGGTCGGCTTCGACGCCGAAACGTGCGGTGTGAGCGTTTCGATTGACGAGCAATCGCCGGACATCGCGATGGGCGTCGATCGGTCGCTCGAAGGCAAGGCCGGCGCGACCGATGAGTTTGAGTTGATCGGCGCGGGCGATCAGGGCATGATGTTCGGGTACGCGTGTCGTGAGACTGATGACTTGATGCCGCTGCCGATCACGCTGGCGCATAATCTTTCGCGACACCTCTCCGCGATGCGCAAGAACGCCGATATCCCCTACCTGCGGCCCGACGGCAAATCGCAGGTCACTGTCGAGTATGACGGTCAGCGGCCCGTCCGCGTGGATTCCGTAGTGGTTTCGATTCAGCACGATCCCGACATCTCGCTCGACGTGATTCGCAACGAGGTGACTGAAAAAGTTGTCAATCACGTCGTTCCGGGCTCGTTGCGCGACGACCAGACCCGCATCTTCGTCAATCCGACTGGTCGTTTTGTGATCGGCGGCCCCAAGGGTGATGCCGGCTTGACCGGTCGCAAGATCATCGCCGACACTTACGGCGGCATGGCCCGCCACGGTGGGGGCTCGTTTTCAGGCAAAGATCCAACCAAGGTTGATCGTTCGGGGGCGTACGCGGCGCGCCACGCCGCCAAGAACATCGTCGGGGCCGGTTTAGCCGATCGGTGCGAGGTGCAAGTTGCCTACGCGATCGGGGTCGCTCATCCACTGAGCGTGTTGATCGAAACGTTCGGCACGGGGAAAATCGAAGAATCTAAAATTGCCGAGCTCGTGCGCAAGCACTTTGACTTGCGTCCGGCGGCGATCATCCATCGCCTCAACTTGCGTCGCCCGATCTATAAACAAGTTGCTGCATATGGCCATTTCGGACGGCCCGAGCTGGATTTGCCCTGGGAGCGGCTCGATCACGTGGAATCGCTGCGCGCCGAGGCTGGGCTGCGGGCGCAAAACGAAACGAAGTTCCGCGTTGCAACGCTAACGGGCTAATACTCTAGCGAGACAGTCCCAGTGTCATCCTGAGCTTGTCGAAGGATGACCCGAGATAGTCACGACTTTCGCCTTAGTTCTTACGGGCAACCGACGATCGTAAAATCGCCGATGCGCCCTAAGCGCTTCCCGTAGGGTCCAACCAGCCAAATCTGCCAGCGGGTATTGTTGCCGGCCTGGCACAGATCCGAAGGGACGGCGGCGCTTAGGACGCGTCCTTTCCCGAGCAACGGCGTGACGACGGGTTGCGGAGCGCCGCTGATCGACGGCGGCTCGAAGAGCAAGGCCGTGAGCCCCACGGCATGCGGGCGATAGACCGTGACCCCAAGAGTCATGCCGACTGAACCAAAGCACGGTCCGACCGCCGCAATCGCCTGGCTTCGCACGGCACACGGCTTTGGCAAACTCGCGGCCTTTGCGCCGTGGGCTGGGGCTAGAACAAGCAACGCGCCGGCTGCGGCGATCGCACTCGCCAGAATCTTCATCCGTTCTCTTGTTCCCCGTTCTGCGAACAATGTTCGCATCGTCTAAGATTTTAGCGCGCTTCGTTGCGAATTGCCGGAATCGACACGCCTACCAAAGCCAACGCAAGATAGCCGAACGCCGAAATTGCCATCGCGACGTGCGCGCCCACGTGATCGGCGACGTAACCCAGGCCGATGACGCCGGGCACCATGCCTGCCAGCGCCACCAACCGAACGGCACCCGTGACGCGTCCGATCATATGCTCCGGCGTAATGCGCAGCCGCCAGCCGATGATCTGGGCGATCTCGAAGCTCGCCGCCATATTTGCCAGCGCCCAAAACAGTGCCGCCAGATATAGGCTGTTCGCGTAGATGAACGGCATGAAGATCAGCGCGTCGAAAAGCAACGCCACCACGATCGCGCGCCCGAAAGGCCAGCGGCTGGCGAACTTGCCCGCAAAGAGGGAACCTGCGATGGCCCCCAGGGCGCTGATTCCTAAGAAGAAGCCAACCTGATGATCGCTCGCCGCGAACTGCCGTTTCAGGTATGGGATCAAAATTGCGTACGCGCCGAAGCCGAACGCGTTGAGCATCAGGCTCAGCAGCGACATCGAGCGCATCGTGACGTCACCCATGAGAAAACGGAAACCCTGCGCGATGTCCGCGACCAACTCGCGCATGCTCGGCGCTCCCGAAAGTTCATCCGGCCCGAGCGTCGGAACGCGCGACAAAGAGATTTGCGATATCCCATACGTGAACGCGTTCATCGTCAACGCGGGCAACGGCCCAAGCAACGAGAAGAGCGCACCGCCGACGATCGGCGTCACCAAATTGGAAGCGCTCTCGGCGGCAATTAACGCCGACATCGCTTCGGTCGTACGCTCGCGTCCCAAGAGGTACGGTATGCTTGGAGCTTGACCGCCCAGGAAAAAGGCGGCGCTGATTGAGAGCACGACTAACCCGCCATAAAGCATCGAAAGCGTCAGCGTGTGCGTGGCATAGGTGACGGCGAATGTTGCCATGACCACAAAGCGTACGAAGTCGCATGAGATCATCAGTTTGCGCCGGTCCAAACGATCGGCAAAAGAGCCGGCGATCGGTCCGAAAAATGCGAACGGCGCAACTTCCAAAACCAGGCTCACGCCGGTTGAAAGCGCGGAGTGCGTCAGGTAGTATACGAGCAGCGGAACCGCCAGCAAACGCAAACCATCGCCGAGGTAGCTGAACGCCTGTCCGACGTAGTATTGCCGAAAGCTGCGCGACGCAAAGATGCTGTCGCCGGCGGTGACCATGAAAACCTCACACGGGCTAGTTGAAACGCCGTTCACCGACCCGCCATGTCGGTTGCGCGAACGGCCGTAGGCGTTTATACCCTATTTACGAAGACTTCGTCAACCCCCATGAGCCAATGCTTTTAGCCTAGTCGCTACGAGCCGGAACCGCACTCCAAGGACGCTATTGGCGGTTGTTGAACCAACCTGCCGCGAGAGCGCGGGCAATTCGGTTGCGGCCAAGTGCCCTATCGAGTAAAATCCGCTTGAACTATTCCGGATTAGCTCAGTTGGTAGAGCAGCTGACTGTTAATCAGCGGGTCGTTGGTTCGAGTCCAACATCCGGAGCCAAATTCACGAGGAAGACCCCGAGCAATCGGGGTTTTCTCTTAGCGCCAATTTCCGTGAGTTATGCTACATAAAAACTTCTAAAATTTCCTAATATCGCGCTTTCATTGATTCTTCACGACTTGCGCGTAGTATCTAGAGCGCATCCATCGATTCATTTGTAGAGGAGATTTAGTGGCACTTTCGCACAGATTGCTTTACGCGCTCCTTGCATCGACATCGCTCCTAGCAGTTGATGCTTGTGCTTCGAGTGGTCCGATGAGTTCGGCTACGCCGCGCATGCCTTTACAACAAAGTATGGCGCAATGCAAGCCTGATTTCGCCCTTTCGGTGAATCCGACAAGCGCGATCATCCAGGCCGGATCTTCCAAACGTTACCAGATAGGATTGACAAGCGTGTGCGGTCTTGCGGGTTCCATTAACGTTGGCAGCACCCACATATCTCCTGCCGACAACGGAAATGGACCGAGGCCCCACCAGGCCCGCTATGATATCCCGCTCGACGCCAACGGACAAACGGGAGTGCCGGTCACTTTCGTGACAAGCAGCGCAACCATAAAAACAACCTACACAATCACGATAACGGCAAAGGATGTTTCGGGCGGGTGCTGTTACGGCGTGACGCACTCAACGAGTATTTCATTGACCGTACAATAGCAGGACACGTAATCCGCGCAGAGCCTCAGCGGCTGGGTATCCCGGCCGCCCAGGCAAGCAGTTGTGAACCAGGGAATTCGTCTCCTCGGACGTCGATTTGCACTTGAGATGGACGATGTCCATGCAGGTTTAGGTCTTCACACCCCGACCTCACAGGCTGAAGATAAATTCATTATTGGCTATAACGGACGTATTGCGGCGGGTTTTCAGCTGCGCACCTCCGCAGAACGTGACAGTCGAGGAATGGGCGCTGCGAGCGATCCTCCTTTAGCTGACTGTTAATCAGCGGGTCGTTGGTTCGACTCCAACATCCGAAGCCATCACTCACGAGGAAAACCTCACAAAATCAGGGGTTTTCCTCGCTTTCATTTTCAACCCAATTTCCGGAATCGATCCAAGAAGTTACGGTTGTACCGAATTGCGCGGTTACTAGTCCGTGCCCTTGGCTCGTTCGGTATCTCCAGGAAGGTCAACTTCACAGACCATCGTACTGAATCGTTCACTTCGCTCGCTTGAGGTATAGCCATGAACGCCAAGGTCGCGATGCGAGTCGTTCTGTCCCTCATCATCGTCGCGTTGAGCGCAGCGAACGCCGGCGCTCAGGCGCAAACGATTAGTATTTCGGTCAATACGTTGAGCGCCTGTGACAATTCGCCACTCGGAAACGTTGCGGTTCAACTGAACGGAGTAACATATCGGACCAACGGGGTCGGCGAAGCCTTTCCGCCCAAGATGCTTCCGTACGTTATCCAAGTACGGGCTGCGGCGCCAGGCCTGCCGAGCGGCAAAGTGGCGTATGTTGTCTATGCCGAAGCTAACAAGTCGGGTCAACAGAAATACGCCGCGGATGCGTCAGGCGTCGCCACGTTCAACCCGGGGAACGGCGGCGCGCTCTTGGTGTATATGGGCGCATGCGCCGGGAAGACGATCAAAGTGAAGATCGCAACCACGAAATCCTGCACCGACAAGGCGGGTACGGGTTTCTCGGTTCAACACGGCGTCGTAGTGACGCTTGGCAGGTTAACGTTCACAAGCAACGCTAATGGTGTCATCGAAGCCAATGTGCCGCCCGGCACGTACACGGTCAGCGCAAGCTGGAAAGATTACCCTCTCGGCTACGTGGCCGAGAATGGGCTTCGCCAGAAGCGAAACGAGGACGGTAAGATTACGGTTCGCTTGACGGATCCGGGCGAGACGCTCGAAGTGCGAACGCTGATCTGCGACCCCGACGGACAACCGAAAGCCCGCGCCACGATTCTCGAGATCGGCACGACCCGTGTCGGCCCGGGTAGCATTAGCGTGACACGCAGTCGTGCCTCAGGCAAAGGGTTTGTCGGAATGAAACTGCGCGATGGCGACGTCGTGAAGATCAGCGGCACCGCGAAACTGAAATGGCTCCAAAGTGGAGGCACGATCTCTTTCGACGATCCGCGCAGCGGTTCCATAATCGTGATCGGGCCGGAAAGCGTGCCGGCGGGGAACAAAGCGCAGGACTACAGCCCAAGCGTGCTGCAGGTGCTGAAAGGCATCGGCGAGTTCTTGCTTCCGCCGAATGAGGACGCGGATGCGCCGCGCGACGCGAATGGAAACATCATCAAGTTCGGCGCGTCGAGTCGTACGGTGAATCTTGGAATCAAAGGCACGCGATTTCGTTTCGGGTACGATCCGCAGACCAATACTAGCCCGATCGTCGTTGAAGAAGGCACGGTGTGGATCACTCCCAAGAACGCTTCCCTGAAACCGTTCATGCTACAAGCTGGCCAGAAGGTCACGGTCGCGCAAAATCGCGTCGGTCCCATCACCGCGAGAAGCGCCGCCGCGGGGGCGGGTCAATCCGGCGCCGGTACCGGGACGAGAACTATTCCCAGCCTCACGACACGCTCCGCCCACGGTTGTGTCGGCTTCAACGGAACGTGGCAAGGACCGGGGGGTACCATGCACCTCCGCAACGGCAGCGGAACGTACGGCGATACGACGCTGCAGGGCACGGTCTCCGGTAACACGTCGCGCGGCACGTGGCGGCATCCGACGGTCGGCCAGGGCACATTCATTTTCACGCTCGCACCGGACGGCGATTCATTCGGAACCGTTTGGGTGACGTCGGCCGGCGTCAGCGGTTCGTACGACACCGTGCGCTGTGTCGGTCCATGACACAACGAAGCCCTTGCAGGAGTATTCGAAAGTTGCGTGTGAGGCTGGTCCCGGTCGACGAGGTCTTGCCAGGGCGCTCGCTTTCGCCTTAGTAAACGACCCGCATTGACCCCGGAACCTGGTGGTCGCTGATCTCCAAGAGCGTTACGGGCTTGCCCTTGTAGTTCGTGTGCATGAGATGCGCGATGAAACCGATAT
>Ga0185299_10005368_pt1 | contig 14530 bp, 10 predicted proteins | sample PaiPotPPA55metaG_FD_128002 | JGI IMG/M metagenome (GOLD analysis project Ga0185299, IMG submission 128002) | Iron sulfur acid spring bacterial and archeal communities from Banff, Canada, to study Microbial Dark Matter (Phase II) - Paint Pots PPA... ...
GGGGGAGCGACTGTCTGTTTTGTCAAGCGGGAAGCGGCACGAATTCGTTGCGCACTTGCCGCGCTTTGGCGTTGAGGCGAACCAGCAGCTTGTGAGCCAGGGCCACGCGAATAACTTTTTTGGGTTTTCCCGCTGCGCTCAGCCGTTGGTGGAAGGCGGCAAAATCGAGGTCGTAGCGGCGCACCACGCCGGCGACCACGAACAGGATGGCGCGCACCTCGCGACGTCCGCCACGGACCGGACGTTTTCCTTGGTGTTTCCCGCTATCGCGGGCCAAAGGCGCCAGCCCCGCCAGTTTGGAGACGGCTTTATTCGACGCCATACCGATCTCGGGCAGTTCGGCCATCAGGCGCGCCACGGTACGATCGGCTACGCCCTTGATGGAGCGAAACGCCTGATCCAGTTTTTGCCACAGCGGATCAGCGGCGATCAACGCGGCAATGTCCGCTTCCAGAATGCGAATCTGGGCGGCCACCAGCGCCAGCAACGCGGAGAACGAGGTCAACACCGTTTCTTCGCGGACCAGCAGCCGTTGATTGCGCTGCGCTACTTGCAGCTCGGTGAGCTGGCGCAGCCGGGTGACCAGCGCTTTGAGCCGCTGCTGTTGTGCAGAGGCCGGGTCACAGGGTCGGCTGTCTTTGACCGCTGCGAACCAGGCGATCACCCGGGCATCGATGCGGTCGGTTTTTTCCAACAGGCCCATGCCTTCGGCAAAACGCCGCACCGCACGGGGGTTGAGCAAAGCGACCGGCAAGCCCTGCGCCCACAGCAACGCAAAGGGCTGTTTTTCGTATCCGCCGGAGGCTTCCATGGCCACCAAGTCGACGCCCTGCTGCCGGCAGAAAGCCAGCAACTCGGCGATGCCTTCGGCGGTGTTGGAAAAAGCCCGGGCCGGCCCCGTGGGGCCGATACAAGCTTCCAAAGAAATAGAAGAAACATCCACTCCACAAATAATCTGAGCCACGGTAACCTGCCTTGTACGTGCGATGGAAGTCTGGCGACTGTTCGGTCGTGCGTGACTGCGGCAGCGGTCCCAAAGCTCCCCCGCGGTGGAAGCCAGAGGGGACACGGGCGCCGCCCGCCGCGTGAGGGGTTCGCGATATCGCGAACCCCTCACAGCGACATTCTCCAACACAACCTGCCGCCTCTATCCAGATACAAGGGGGTAAATTGTTAACTAGAAACGGCTCCGCAGTTCGTTGGCTATTCGTAGCGGAGAGCCTCCATGGGTCTACCCGCACGACTCGGTGGGCTCGGTGGGCGGAGGGCGGAGGGCCCTATGGAAAACGCATCGACCGCAAGAGGGTCATTATCCGCATCAGCAGATCGAGTCTTTCGCGGTCCTCTAACGGGTCAGTGGAAGGCGTCGTGAAATCAATCTGAACTCCTGCCCTCGTCCAGAAGGTGTTAAGGGAGGCTTCGACGCTGCCTCTCTAGAGCGCGCCCTTTATCTAAGCTTCTGATTTCCTTGTCGGGGCACACAGTGCGGTGACAGATTATTTTTCGGCCTGCTCTTTGGGGCTGTGCTGGTTCAGGGTTGAGAGGAGCTTCTCCGCTGAAGCTGGGGCCGCGACCGCTCCCTCGAGCACAATGTCCCTCGCCGTCAGTCTTTTTCCGTAAAGACTCTTGTTGGCCTTATTGTCAGGACGCAACGTGGAGCCTTCCAGCGAGACTCCTGCAAACAGACCGCGGGACCTTGAATAGGTCAGAATCGACGTTCTCAGGTAGAGATCCAAATTCGCCTGGGCATCACGTCCCACGGGGCCAGCCGCGGCGGAAGCGTCCCCACCAATTTTCACCTTGCTGCTGAGAATCGATCGGGCGCCTCGTTCGTTCATAACCAACAACACGAAGTCCGTGGCCTGGCCCCCGACCTGGAATCCGAAGCTCACCCCTTCCAGGGCCATCATGGAGGGCGCGCCCCACGGGCCCTTGAAGTCGTCACCGCTCCGGCAACTCATGGCTCCACGGCCATAGCTTCCACCAAAGCCAAATGCAGTCTTGAGCACCGAGGGAATGACGATAACGCAGTACGCTTTGTTCATCAGGAGCTGTGGGATGTGGGACCGAATTCCGATAGCCTCTTTGGCTACCAGGCCCGCATTCTCCAAACGGTCCTCAATCTTGCCCTTACTTACTGCCCATAAAAAAGGGGGACTGCAAAGCACGGCCAGAATCGTCACTACAAAGATGCGTTTCATATTACACGTCCTGGCGCTTGCGGCCATCCGATTGGTGGCGCAGGCGAAGAGAATTCTCTAACGGATGAGTCCGAGTACAAGACTCATCTCTCCGTGCGAAGCAGTAACGTCGACTACATTGTGCGGGGCGCAGACTGGGCGGATCGAAGGAACCCCGGCAACCAGACTAACAATCGCCCGGGTTTGAGCAACTGTTAAAAGTGCCAGTCCAAGTTGTGCGTGCCGAAGATTTTCGGCGGGAACGATGCTTGGTCTTTGGTGAGATGGCTCGTGCCCTACAACCTATGACAATTGCAGACAGTTTTGAACTTCGGACTTGCTGCAAGCAAGAGAATGGGCGCACTATACTGGTAAAAATGACAGTTCAGCGGCCATTAGAGCACTCTTATCATGGACGCGCCAAGCACAACAGGGCGATGCTCGTAACTTTGGGGCGAATTTTCTGGGGCGCTTGAGCAAAGGGAACTGAAATGAAGAAAACCTCCTTGTTAAGAATTCTTTGCGTAGTAATCACGTGTGCCGGGTTCGGCTGGGCGACGGAGTCCGCTTTTGCCCAGCGTGGTGGTGGTCACGGAGGCGGCGGGGGGATGCACGGTGGCGCGGGAGCGTTTCACGGCGGTGGAGGTGGCGGAGGCCGCTATGCTTACGGTGGAGCGCGCTATGGCGGCTATCGTGGGGGTGGATACTACGGAAATCGTGGAGGCGGATACTACGGCTATCGTGGGGGAGGATACTACGGATATCGCGGTGGCGGATACTACGGATATCGTGGGGGCTACTACGGATGGCGCGGCGGATATTGGGGCTACCCTCGTTACGGGTACGGATGGGGATTCGGTATTGGCTTTGGCTGGGGGTCCTATTGGCCAGGATACGGGTATCCTTACGGGTATAGCTCTGGGTGGGCTCCCTATTATTACCCGTACTATGCGCCTTACGGCTACCCATACCCTGACAATGGGGACGACTACAATGGCAACGGCGACGCTCCCCCTCCAGATCCTGGACCGAGATCTCGCGACAACGCCCCGGTGAAGCCTTCGACAAGGCCCGCGCCTGGAAGCTTCCCCAACGCGAACTCCGCGACAACTTATGTCGCAACCGCAGCACCAAAGGCCCCGCTTCGCACAACCGACCGAACTACGGTCACGACGAGCAACTACCGGCTCGCTTCCGCCACGCAACCAGTTCCGCCACCCCGCCAGGAAGTGCAGAACGCGATTCGAACGATGCGCGAGATGCCGCCGTATGCATTCCAGCGGCGAATTGACTCGGGCAACTACAGTAATTTCACGCCTGAGGAACGCGAGATTGTGAACAACTCCTCGCAATATCCACTGACCTGGGAAAAACCGTAGAGCATCACCCGGTCAACACGGTCGTCAGTCGTTGGATCGGTAGTAATCCCCCGTTTGCAGCAGTGAATGCGAATCCGTGACATAGGGAAACATCCCTCTTGCAGGACTAATTGGGAACTTCCACGCCCATGTCGGCTTTGAGACGTTGCATCGCGCGCTGATCGAGGCGGATCAGGCCACGGCTGGGCGTATCCAGATCGGCGATCAACGCGACGACTAAAGCGATGGTGATCGGGACAAGAATCAGCGTCAGCCAAAACCGAGACGTCAGGGTGGAGCCGCGCGTGAAGACCGCAATCGCTGAGACGGAAAGAATCAAAAGCCAAATAGGCCGCGGGACGCGGTTCTCAAACGCAGCTACACGCTTCTCGTGAAGGTCGATGGTTTCGTTTAGAGAGTTGACGTAGACGGCGGCAATCGCGGTGCGATCATTTTGTGAAACCGTGACAGCGTCGACCCAGAGTTCATCTTGGATGCGTTTGGAGCGGTTCAAGGCTTCATTGAAGCGGGCCGCGTCAGCGCCTCCGTCAGCGAGTTCGAGGCGGGCGTCGACGTATTCCCGAAGCAATTGCCTGGAATGATCTCGATAAGGGGCGGGAAGCATGCTGGTGCGGAGATATGTCGTACCGATCGAAATAGCTTCTTCCACCAGCAACGAGCGGCGCTCGGCAAAGCGCGAGGCCGCCAGGGTCAGAGTAAAGCCCAAGAGCAGGCTGACTAGTACAAAAAAACCATCGCGGATCGTGCCTAGTTGCTCTTTCCGTGGTGGGACCTGCTCAACCTTTAAACCGACGCCGAGACGGCGCCCCAGATCAAGGACAAGGGCCAGGACGATCGCAAGCACCAGGCCGAGTTCCCATGGGTAATTAAAGATATATTCCATTTGGGCGCGCAGTCTTGCCCGGATAGGAGGGACGAGAAAACTGTCAGATTTACCAGTCCGGTCGATACGGACTCAGCGATGTCAGAACCAGGTCCCAGGGCCACGAACATTTGCGATTAGACACCGATCCGGGGCATCCTCCTCAAGCTTACCGCCATTGAATCTGTGACTACGATCGGCCCGCCTAAGGTAGAGCTCAACGCACGTCGGATGTTGAAGGCTCGCGGGGCATGCAGCCCTGTCAAAAGTGACAGTGTCACGCAGCCGGGACCTGCCGATATCTTCGGATGATTCATATTCCGGGTGGTTTGCCACGGATTCAGCGGTGAGTTTAAGCCCAAACGCCAATGAATGGGCGCGTAGGGTGACTCAATCGGTGCGCACCATGGTTTTCGCCCACTGCAAAACGGGAGGTCATATGAGCAATAAGAGCACGGCAGCGGCCTTGATGCTGGGCGGATTGCTTTTCGCCGGCGAGGCGTTGTTCGCGCAGAATCTCGCAGCCCAGAACGCGCAACCGGTGGCCGGCCGCGAGAGCGGAGCCTCCATTGATCAAGAGATCGCTATGCTGAGGTCGGACCTGCGGTCCACCCGAAAGCAAGTTGTCGCCGCGAATATGAAGTTGAGCGACACCGAAGCGGAGAAGTTCTGGCCGACCTACGACCAATACGTCGCGGAGCTGGTAGAGATCAACAACGCGAAATACGCTCTCATGAAAGAGTATATGCAAAGCGGAAATATGACGGAAGAGCAGGCCGACACCCTTTCGAAGAGGTGGCTCACGGTGGATGAATCTGTCGTCCAGCTCCGAATCAAATACATTCCCATCTTTCGGAAGGCGCTATCGGCCAAGGGCACTGCGATGTTCTTTCAAATCGACCGGCGCGTTCAAATGATGATCGATCTGCAATTGGCAAGCTCGCTTCCGCTGATTGAGCCTTAGCTGGCCGGCTGATTCCTGAAAAGGAGAGAGAAATGAAGTCCCGATGTGTCGCAGTTGTGGTCGCATTTCTTTGTGCTTCCGTGAGCATCGCCGCCGATACACCCACGGCGGCCACGATTGTCTCCATGCAAGCCGTTGAGTGCGGGACGAAGAACAAAGGAAAGAAATCGTCGACCGCTGTGCTTTGCCACCAATACACCGTGCGAACATCGAGTACCGAATACCAGATTCGTCAGCCAAAACCCTCCGAGGAAGCCATTCTGCCTCCCAATACGTCGATTCAATTGACGGTTGACAAACAGAAAATGAAATTCAAAGCGAACGGCAAGAAATATGAATACCTTGTCGTGGGTATGACGGCGCTACCGTCGCAGTGAACATTTGACGATCGTTCCGAATGGCAATGCGTCTGGATGAGGGTGGCGAAAAGGAGTCGAAGTCACGGCGATCATTGTGGGATGGCGTTCGCGATCGTTGTACATCTGAGGCCAGCGGCGCTAGGACTTCGGCCCAACCCAGTCTGGATCCTTTAGATTCCAACCTCCACCGAGAGCTTTATACAGCTGCACGATGACGGTGCGTCGATTGAGTTCGGTCGTGGCGAGAGCATTCTGTGCGGGGAACAACTGCTGCTGAGAGTCAAGAACTTCAAAATAGCTGGCTTTGCCCGCAACGTAGCGTTGCAGGGAGACCTTGACGGACTCCCGATAGGCTTCCACAGCGCGGACCTGCTCGGTGCGAATCGCCTCATATTTCTGGCGAGAGACGAGGGCGTTGGATACGTCCTGGAAAGCGCTCAAAGCCGTTTGTTCGTACTGCAATTTCGACTGTTCCCAGAAAGCGACAGTCTGACGCTTCTGAGCTGTGAGCGCACCACCCCGGTACAGAGGGCCACTAACGTTGCCAGCGATACTCCAAAGGTTTGTCGCGCCCGAGGATAGGTTGGAAAGCGGCGTACTCGCTTTACCAAGCAAGGCGGTGAGGCCGATTTGGGGGAGAAATGCGGCTGTGGCGACGCCAATCTGGGCGTTGGCCGCGCGCACCTGTTGCTCTGCCGCGAGCAGATCTGGACGGCGCTCCAACAATCCTGAAGGCAATCCCGCTGGGACCTCAGGAGGAACGATCTGGTCGAGGAGTTTCGCGGTATGCGTTATCCCGTGAGGGTTTTGACCCAGCAATACGCTGATCTGGTTCTCTGTCAGCGCAATCTGTCGTTCGAGCTCGCCGATGCTGGCGGCAGCGGTAGCTTGTGCTGCTTCCGCCCGTGATGTGTCCAGTTTTGTGGCAACCCCGCCTTCGAGCCGCTGAGTGAAAAGGTGCAAGGTCTCGCCGAATGAACTCGTCGTTTCCTTGGCGATCTCCAGTTGAAGGTCTAAATCGAGAAGCTGGAAGTAGCCTTGGGCGACGTCGCTCACGAGAGAGAGCATGACGCCCCGCCGTGCTTCTTCCGTAGCCAGATATTGGGCTCGAGCAGATTCATTTAGGCGCCGAATACGGCCCCAGACGTCAGGCTCCCAGGCCGCGTTAGCTACGGCTATCAATGCCCCCTTGCTTCCTCCTCCGGAAGCATTAGGGTCGATCGTGCCAAATAGATTCTTGCCGTCGCTCGCTTGTACTGCATAACCGGCGGCGGGGAAATATTCTGCCCTGGCTTGCGCGGCGATTTGCCGGGACTGCTCGATCCGCGTCACTGCGATGGCCAAGTCATAGTTGTTGGCCAGCGCGGTCTGTACGAGAGTTTTCAGCTGCTCGTCTTTGAAAATGTCCCACCAAGGCAAGTCGGCAATGGAGGCTTGCTGGGACGCGCCCTCGGCGCCGCGGAATTCTGCCGGAGCATTCACCTTGGGGCGCTGGTAATTCGGGCCGACCGCGCAGCCGGGAAGGAGCACGGTGAATGCACAGCTTAGGACGAGCGAGAGGGAAGAGAAGGATTTGGCACGGTGTGCTGTGGTATCTGCACGCCTGGCGATGACGGTAGACGGGATGTACCCGGAATGGCAGGCGTCCTTCTGAGTCGAAGTCGTGTTTGTCATGGCGTCGAGCGCCTCTTGACCTTGAGTTTGCCGAAACTAGTCATCGCCGGCGGCAGTCCCATGCTCCGGAGTGGCTGTTAAGGGCATCGTGACCACGTGCTTTGCGCCGCCAAGCTTTTCAACGAGGTAGAACAGCGCGGGAATAATAAAGATGGCTATGCCGCTGGCAGCCGCCATCCCTCCGATGACCGCCGTACCCATCACTTGACGAGAAACGGAGCCGGAGCCGGATGCCCTCCACAGCGGTACACAACCCAGGAGGAACGCAAATGAGGTCATCAAAATGGGGCGGAGGCGGAGCTTGGCGCCTTCCAGCGCGGCGTCCACAAGAGGCTTGCCTTTCTCGAACTCCAATTTGGCAAACTCCACGATCAAAATGGCATTCTTGGCCGCGAGACCAATCAGCATGACCAGGCCGATTTGGGCGTAAACGTTGTTCTCCAAGCCGAGATTTGCATAATCATGAAAGACTACAAGACCGATGATGCGGCGCAGGAACAGAACACAAAATGCGCCAAAGACCGCAACGGGCGTGCTTAAGAGCACGCTGAATGGCAGCGTCCAGCTCTCGTACATGGCCGCCAGGACTAGAAAGACGAACAGGACGGAGAAGCCGAACACGACGGATGCCGGCACACCTTGCTGTGCCTTCTGTTCCTGGAAGGACATGCCCATGTAGTCGAAGCCCATGCCAGGTGGCATGGTCTGGGCGAAGACTTCCTCGAGCGCTCTCATAGCCTGTTCGGAACTGAAACCCGGCTTGGTAATGCCATTAATCTGAACGCACTGATACATGTTGTAGTGCATCGTGAATTCGGGGCCGAGCCTGGGTGCGATGGAGGTAACCGAGGACAGTGGGACCATCTGGCCAGCACTGTTGCGCACATAAAAGCGGCCGACATTTTCCGCCTGCGTCCGGAAATTGCCTTCGGCCTGAACGTAGACTTGCCAGACTCGTCCAAAACGGTTGAAGAAGTTAACGAAAGCTCCGCCCATGAAGGCTTGTAGTGTCTGGTACACATCGCTGAGGGGCACGCCTTGCTTCAATACTTTGTCGCGTTCGACCTTTACGGAGAGCTGCGGGACGGAAGGCAGAGCGGTGGTGAATAGAAAGCTAAACTCAGGCCGTTTTTGCGCCGCAGCCATAAACTTCTGCTGGTTGTCTCTGAGGAATTCAAGACCCCTCGCGGAACGGTCTTCGAGGACGAAGGTAGCGCCGCCCGATGCCCCGACTCCAGGAATGGAGGGCGGCGGAAAGGATAGGGTAGTCCCCTGCGAGATCTCTCTGAGCGCTTCGATCAGGTGGATCTTGATGGGCCAATATTGTTCGTCTTCTGCCTTGCGTTCCTTCCACTCCCGCAGGGTGATCCAAAAGAAGGCGCTGTATGTATTCTGGACGCCACTCAACATGTTGTAACCAACGACGGTAGTGATGTGATCTACCCCCGGGGTCTTCCGAATAATGTCCTCGACTTTCATGGCAGCCGCGCTGGTGCGTTGCAGGGAAGAAGCATCGGGCAGCTGCAGAGCGGCGAAAAGGTAACCCTGATCTTCTTCCGGCAGGAAGCTCTTGGGTAGTTTGGCCCCAAAAAAACCAGCCAGGACAGCAAAGACGAGCAGCAGGGCGATGGTGAATCCCATTTTGCGGATGAGGACCCCACACCAGTTGACATATCCGTCGGTCAGGCGGCCGAACGACCGGTTGAACCACACGAAGAATTTTCCGAGTGGTCCGCGCGCCGGCTTTTTGGGACGAAGCAAGAGAGCGCTGAGGGCCGGACTGAGCGTGAGGGCATTAAAGGCCGAAATAATGACGGAGACGGCGATGGTGACAGCGAACTGCTGATACATACGGCCGGTGATCCCGGGAATGAAGGCCGTGGGAATGAACACGGCTGAGAGAACAACCGCGATGCCGATTACCGGGCCACTAACTTCCTCCATGGCTTTGAACGCAGCGTCTTTCGGAGACAGTCCATGCTCGATGTGATGCTCAACAGCTTCAACCACGACAATCGCGTCATCGACCACCAGACCGATAGCGAGCACGAGACCAAAAAGCGAAAGAGTGTTGATGGAGAAGCCAAGGAGAGGAAAAAGTGCAAAGGTGCCGATCAGCGAGACGGGCACGGCCAGCAGTGGTATCAAGGTGGCGCGCCAGCCCTGCAGAAAGATATACACCACCACGATCACAAGTACTAGGGCTTCGACAAGCGTATGGACGATCTCGTTGATGCCCTCAGTAACCGGAAGAGTGGTGTCCAGAGCGATCGTATACTCCAGGCCTGGCGGAAAGCTCTTCTTGGCTTCCGCCACAAGATCCTTGGCACCCTGTGCCGCCTTAATGGCGTTAGAGCCGGGAAGCTGGTAAATCGCGACAACCGCAGACGCCTTGCCGTCCAACCTGCCCTGGAGGTTGTACACCTGCGTGCCGAGTTCAACTCGGGCTACGTCTTTCAGCCGGACGATGGAGCCGTCGGGATTGGCGCGCACCACGATCTGGGAGAACTCGTCTTCCGTTACCAGACGACCTTGGGCAATGACGGCGAAGGTAAATTCTTGCCCGTTGGGTACTGGCTCGCCGCCGATCTGGCCTGATGGATTTACGTTGTTCTGGGCTTTGATGGCGCTAATGATTTCCGGGACGGTAATCTGTAGCTTGGCCAATTGGTCCGGATTAACCCAAAAACGCATGGCGTACTGACCGGCGCCAAAAATTGTGACGCTTGAGATGCCGTAGGAGCGAGTGAGCGGGCTGAGCAGGTTGATGTAAGCGTAGTTGGCGAGGAATTGGGCGTCGTATTTTCCGGAGGGCGAGTACAGATCGAAGAGCATGAGCGGAGCCATCGTGGACTTTTGCACGGTGACGCCCTGGGCGGTTACCTCAGACGGGAGCTGCGACGCAGCCTGGGACTGGCGCATCTGTGTGAGAATCAAGTCGGTGTTGGCATCGGTCTTGATATTGAAATCCACGGTCAATTTCATCCCACCGTTGTTCGGGCTCGTCGAAAACATGTATTCCATGTTGTCCACGCCGCTCATCTGTTGCTCGATGGGCGTGGCGACGGATTGATCCAAAGTAAGAGCGTCGGCGCCGGGGTACATCGCGATGACCTGAATTTGAGGGTCGGCAAGCTCGGGGAAAAGAGCGGTGGGCAAGCTGAACATTGCAAGACCGCCCACGATGAGCATGACGATCGAGATCACGATCGACATGACAGGGTGGTTGATGAAAAATTTAGCCATGGCTGTAAGTTGCTAGCTACCGCTTCCTTGGTTGAGTTTCTCTGCTACCGAAGAGTTCTCCTGGTAAGGCTTGGGACTGACCTGCTCGCCTTCCTTCACTTGTTGCGTGCCTTCGGCAACGACGCGCTCACCCGCTTTAAGGCCTTCGTCGACTATCCACCACGTGCCGACCTTCTGGCCCATTTTGACCGGGCGGATGGTGGCCTTGTTGTCATGATCGACTACCGCTATGAGGTATCCACCCTGTAACTCACTCACGGCACGCTGTGGCACGAGTAGCGCACCCTGCTGGATTCGCGTAACCGTGCTGAGGTTGCCGAAACCGCCCGGGCGAAGGACATTGCCTGGATTTGGGAATTGAATTTTGACGAGGATCGCTCCGGTGCGCACGTCAACCTGGCGGTCGAGGGCATTAAAGCGCCCCTTGCGGGGGAAAATCGTGCCATCGGCGAGTTTCAGCTGAAACTCCAGGGTGCGCAGCGCCGCATCTTCGGTCAGACCTCGACCTTGCTGCTTAGCTTGCTGCTTAATTTGATCAATGGCTCTGAGATATTCCTGCTCACTCACCATAATGCTGACGAGGATGGGGTCGACAGTGGAAACCGTTGTGAGAGCGCCGCTCTGGGGACCAACGAAGTCTCCGACCTGGGCAGTCGATATCGCGGCAACCCCATCGATTGGCGAAACGATTTGTGTAAAGCCGAGATTCAATTTGGCGGATTCCACCGCAGCGCGGGCTGACTCGATTTCTGCTTTTGCTTGTTCCGCCTGGGCTTTGGCCGCAAGATCAGCCTGGACGGCATCGTCGAGTTCCTGTTGGCTGATGGCACTCTCTTTGGCGAGGGGCGTGTAGCGAGCGACGTCCAACTGCGTCTTACCGAGCTGTGCCTCCGCACGTTGAAGACTTGCTTTGGCCTGTTGCAGGTTTCCGTTGGCTTGGTCAAGAGCTGCCTGAAACGGTCTTGGATCGATCTCAAACAGCGGGTCGTCCTTCCGGACATACGAGCCGTTCGCGTAGTTCTGTTTGAGCAGCAGGCCATTCACTTGTGCGCGAATCTGAGCGTTGACAAATCCATCGAGAGTAGCCACCCAATCCCTTGTAATGGGCACATCTTTTTGCACAACCTGGACGACTTCGACAGCGGGAGGCCCCGCCGGAGGCAGCCCCATATTTCCGCATCCCGCAAAAAAGATCGCGGATATCGCAAGAGAACCTGGAAGTTTTAGTTGTTTTCGCATGGTACACGCTCCAGGAGTTGCATGGTGCTCCTCCCAGAAATGCTGTCGTACAGAGAGGTCCCAATTCTTAGTATTGCGCGATGTTCCTGTGGGTTCGCCTCACAGAGCGTTGATGCTAGGTGCGCCCTGACGTGCGCGGAACTGTCAAAAATGACAGTACTCGTCGGCCGGGTCGCGGGGCTCTTACCGATTCGTCGGCCGCGGTCTCGACGATCAAAGCATTGAGGCTAGGCGTGTTATAGCCGCGCAGCTAAACGGCATCCCGCATTGGCACGATGAATTTGCTGGCTAGCAGGTAGGCGTACAAGTGGCCCAATGGTGGCGGGGGATGTAGCTGTTCTGCGGAAATCCAACCGTCCGTCGCCTGCCATTGCCAGCTAGCATCCAACTTGAGATTTGGCGATGCCTGGAGGGCCGAGACTGCCAGGGGAAAGACATAAACGCGCACGTTCTGTGAGAAAAGCCTGGAAAGCGCTTCGAGCAGACGGCCTTCGAGATGCCCATACGCCTCCGAGAAGATGCTTATCAGTGCAGGAAGCCCAACCGCAAATCGTACTTGAGCTTGCGTGTAACGGTTAACGAACGCCGTCATCCCGTAAAGGTCGCTGTAGCTGGAAATGAGCACGTCCGCTCCGAGTGCGCGCAGCTCTTCCACACCGCGCGACAAATCGATGGGTTTGAGGCCCGCGTGGAGCAAATCGGGTCGCGCTGTGGAAACGGCGAAGAGACCGAGCGGTTCGCGTGCCCCCTCTCCCGCTTCTGCCTTCAGCCTGCTTATCGCGCTGGACAGAATCTCTCGGTGGGTGAGCTGAAGGTCAACGACGATTGGCGCCAGGACGATTGGTCGCTTGCGCAGAAGTTCATTCGGCGGTCCGCTCCGGTTGCCCGCGGGGAGAACGACAGCTTCAGCCAGCCCCTCCAGGACGAGCGACCGAAGCAAGTCAGAGGAATTCCAACTCTCAAACCTAGAACCACGCACGTCGATGAAATCGATTTCCACCCTCTGGACGCTGGCTTGATCCAGAAGAGCTTTCAGGAAAGTCTCTTTGGTCTCGCGTTGGTGAAAGACTGCATAGATCAGGTTGACGCCCAAGACACCGGTCACTTCTTGTTGGAGCACATTGGAGGGATCCTTTAAGCTGACGTGCAAGATAACGTCTTGAGGCTCTCCCCCCGGGCTGTCCTGGAAACGTATCCCTGTCCAGCCGTGGCATTCGTTTGTGCCTGCGAAGTTGCGCGCTGAAACGGTATTTGCGAATGAAAAAAACCGCGTCGATGCACCGCGGCTCTTTTGCAGCTGCATCAGCAGTTGACCCCATTCGCGATCGAGCATCGCTTCGAGTCGCTGCATAGAGACGTAGCGCGTTCCCGCACCATAAAGATCGTCGCTGACTTCTTTGTCGTAGGCAGACACCGTCTTAGCGACGGTGCCCGAAGCTGCCCCGACCTGTAGAAACCACCGGGCCACTTCCTGCCCGGCGCCGATCTCCGCAAACGAGCCGAAGATGGTTTGATCCAAATTGATTGCCAGGGCTTTTTCGTGAGTGTCAAGTTCCGTAGACGGCATCGACGGGTTTCTTTGTGAGACCAAATCAAATATATTGCGAGCGCGGGTCAAACGCGCGAATTCCATCGTCGATAGTAAGACCTGTATGAGATGTTGGAACTGTCAAAACTAGCAGGTGAGGACACAGCGGCAGGTAGAGAGCTTCGAAGACTTTTCTTCGAGTAAGTCTTGTGACAAGACCGCGGTTACTTGCCGATCTTTACCCCGATGACTTCGCCCGAGACGACAATCTCTACCCGGCGGTTCTTTTGCCTGCCTGCGGGTGTGGAATTGTCGGCGACTGGACTGGACTTGCCGAATCCTTGTGCCGTTATGTTCGCGTCAGCCAACCCCTGCTCCAGGAGATAGCTTCGCACCGTTTCCGCGCGCTTCTGAGACAGCGTCATGTTGATCTCATCGGTGCCCACGGTGTCGGTGTATCCCTCGACAGCCAGATTCAAGCCGGGATGCCCGAGGACAATTCCCGAAAGTCTGGCCAGCTTCTCCCTCGCTTCCGGACGCAAATCATATTTGCCGAAATCGAAGAGCACGTCGCCCATATTGACCACCAGCCCGCGTGGGGTATCGCGAGTTTCCAGAATGCGGTTGAATTGCTCCAGAAGTTGCGCGCGTAAGGCGTTGGCCTGTTGACGAGCCCGCTCAGCGTCGGCGTTGGCCGCTGCTTCTTTTGCCTTCAGGGCATCCTGCTCCGCTTGGGCTCGGACAGCCGCGGCGTCTGCTTCGGCCCTCATCTGCGCTTGCTTTGCGGCGGACAGTTCGGCCTGACGTTGAGCCTCCTCGTCTGCCTTCCGCTTAGCTTCCGCGGCTTCTGTCGCCGCCTTCGCCTCCGCGTCGGCTGTGGCCTTGGCTGCCGCCGCGTCACGCTCCGCTTTTATGCGTGCTTCTTCCTGGCGTTGTGCGGCGAGCGCCCGGGCGTCCTCGGCAAATTGTATGGTTTCCCGGGCTGTGGAGATGATCTGCTTTTTGTCGGCCTTGCTCGTCAGGGCATTCTCGGTTTTTTGCAGGCTGGACGCGGCCTTGCTAAAGATCTCTGGCGCATCCTTATCCGCTCCGCGCGACC
>Ga0185299_10005369_pt1 | contig 14526 bp, 12 predicted proteins | sample PaiPotPPA55metaG_FD_128002 | JGI IMG/M metagenome (GOLD analysis project Ga0185299, IMG submission 128002) | Iron sulfur acid spring bacterial and archeal communities from Banff, Canada, to study Microbial Dark Matter (Phase II) - Paint Pots PPA... ...
TGGTGTTCGTGATCTTGTTCGTGGTTTTATCCCTGACCGTGCCGGGTTTCGTCAGTTCGCGCAACATCCAGGGCCTGCTGCTTTCGGTCACGCTGATCGGCTCCATCTCCGTCACCATGATGTTCGTGCTGGCGCTCGGCGAGGTGGATTTGTCGGTGGCGTCCATCGTGGCGTTCGCGGGCGTGGTGGCCTCCACGCTGATCACCGCGACGCATAGCGTCACGCTCGGTATAGCGGGCGGTGTCCTGGCGGGCGGCGCGGTCGGGCTGGTGAACGGTGTGCTGATCGCGCGCTGGAAGATCAACTCGCTGATCGTCACGCTGGCGATGATGGAAGTCGTGCGCGGGCTTGCCTATATCACGTCGAACGGCGACGCCGTGATGATCTCGGAAGAGCGTTTCTTCGATCTTGGCGGTGGTTCGTTCCTCGGAATTTCGTACCCGATCTGGTCGAACATTATTGGTTTTGTGCTGTTTGGTTTTCTGTTGAAGAAGACGGTGTTCGGGAAGAACGTACTGGCTGTCGGCGGCAATAGCGAGGCGGCGTTGCTGGCGGGTTTGCCGGTCATGCGCATCAAGATCACGGTGTTTGTGCTGCAAGGGCTGGTAACCGGATTTGCGGGCGTGATGCTGGCATCGCGGATGAGTCTTGGCGATCCCAAGACATCGGTCGGGCTTGAGCTCGGGGTGATCTCCGCGTGCGTGCTGGGTGGCGTTTCGCTGACGGGCGGCGTGGCCACTATTTCCGGTGTGCTGGTAGGGGTGTTGATCATGGGCTCGGTGCAGGACGCGATGAGTCTCATGAACGTGCCCACGTTCTATCAGTACCTGATTCGTGGCGGGATCCTGCTGTTAGCCGTGTTGTTTGATCAGTATCGCAGGAGCAAACGAGTAGCTTAAGAGGGGCGCTCGCGCTGCCGGAAGAACCGTCCGGAAGCGCGAGCGAAACTTACTGCTCGTTACTCCTCGAACAGCTCGACCTCGTGCCGCTTGCCAAGCAACATTGCGTCGGCAACATGTTGAAGCGGGCCGACATTCACGTCGCTGGCGCCAGTCGAAATCAAGTCGAAGAAACGGTCATAGAGACTCGGATATTCCCGTTCCGGCCCAATGTCGAGCACCTCCGCATCGATCTGCAAAAACTTCCCACCTTGAGCCAAACGCAGAACGCCGTTGCGGGTTATCACCTCGATCTGCCACAACTCCACGGGACCATGCCGCCAGTCGAATTCGGCCCGGATCGGCGTACCAAGGGCATCGCTGAAATCAAGATTCGCGGCAATCGGGTTGTGTCTGTTCGCCGGCACCAACAATTCCGCTGACTTCAGGAAAAACGCATGCGGCAGGATGCGCGTCATGATGGATAGCGCATTGATACCCGGGTCGAATACGCCAAGACCGCCGGGCTGCCAGATCCAGTCCTGACCCGGATGCCAGCGGCGGACATCTTCTTTCCATTGAACGTTCACCGCCGTGATCGCTTTCTCCGCGAGCCACGCGCGCGCGGCTTCAACCCCGGGTGCATGACGGGAATGCCAGGACGCAAACAAGGTGCATTGATTTTGCTGGGCTAGCCCGGCGAGCACGCCTACCTCGGTTACGCTCGCACCCGGTGGTTTCTCCAGCATCACATGCTTGCCTGCCGCGAGCGCAGCGCGGGCCTGAGAGAAACGGACTTGCGGCGGCGCGCATAACGACACGGCTTGCAGAAGAGGCTCCGCCTTCAGCATGTCCTCGACATTCTGATAGTTGTTGATCCCATCGATCCGCGCATTCCTGCTTGCACCGGAAATGAGTTTGAACCCGGGGTGACCGGCGATAGCGGGTAAATGCTGATCGCGAGCGATCTTGCCGACACCGGCAATGCCTATCGCAACTTGCTCTGTCATGGTTGGACCTTAGTTAATGCGAATGTCGTGGCACATCGGCGCCACGACATCCTACGAGGAAATCGAAATCGCAGCCCTGATCGGCTTGCAGGACGTGATCGATGTACAGCTTTCTATACCCGCTTGTGTCCGCAGTCGCAACTGTCTGCACTTCGGCCCAATTAGCGAGACGCTGGGTGAGTTCTGCATCGCTGACATCGAGATGCAGCGTCCCGGCCAGGCAATCCAGCTCGATCCAGTCGCCTTCCTTGACCACCGCCAGCGGACCACCCGCGCGTGCTTCGGGCGCGACGTGCAGCACGACCGTGCCATACGCCGTACCGCTCATGCGCGCGTCCGAGATCCGCACCATGTCGGTTACTCCTTGCGCAAGCAGCTTCGGCGGCAAGCCCATGTTGCCCACTTCGGCCATGCCCGGATAACCCTTCGGCCCGCAGTTTTTCAACACAAGAACAGAGTCCTTTGTCACGTCCAGTTCTGGATCGGCGATGCGGGCTTTGTAGTCATCGAAGTTTTCAAACACGACTGCACGGCCACGATGCTTGAGCAAGGCTGCCGTTGCCGCCGAAGGTTTGACCACCGCGCCATTCGGCGCGAGATTGCCTCGCACAATGCAGAGGCCGCCATCCGGGACGAGGGGTTTATCGAGTGGACGGATGACTTCTTCGTCGTAGATGGGTGCTTCTTTCGTGTTGTCCCAAAGCGAATGACCGTTCGCTGTCAGTGCGTCGGGATGAGGCAGCAAGCCTGCTTCGCCCAAGCGCCGGATTACACCAGGCAAACCGCCCGCGTAGTAAAACTCCTCCATCAGGAAGCGCCCAGATGGCTGCAGATCGACAAGCGTCGGTGTGCCGCGGCCGATACGCGTCCAGTCATCGAGTTCCAGATTCACGCCGATCCGTCCGGCAATCGCCTTCAAATGAATCGCTGCATTCGTCGATCCGCCGATAGCCGCGTTCACGCGAATCGCGTTCTCAAAGGCCTCTTTCGTCAGGAGTTTCGAGAGCCGTACATCCTGCAACGCCATCTCCACGATGCGCATGCCCGACATATGCGCGAGCACGTAGCGCCTTGAATCCACAGCCGGAATCGCGGCATTGTGCGGCAGCGTGACGCCAAGTGCTTCGGCCATGCAGGCCATCGTGGACGCCGTACCCATCGTGTTGCACGTGCCCGCCGAGCGAGACATGCCCGCTTCCGCCGACATGAATTCGTGCAGCGTGATCTTGCCCGCCTTCACCTGTTCGCTGAGCTGCCAGACAACCGTGCCCGAACCGATATCGCGGCCATGATGCTTGCCGTTGAGCATCGGCCCACCACTCACCGCGATGGCCGGCACGTCGCAACTGGCTGCACCCATCAACAATGCGGGCGTGGTTTTATCGCAGCCGACGAGCAGCACGACGGCATCCACGGGGTTCCCCCGGATCGATTCCTCGACGTCCATGCTCGCGAGATTGCGGGTAAACATTGCTGTTGGGCGCAGGTTCGATTCGCCGTTGGAGAACACGGGGAATTCGACCGGGAATCCACCTGCCTCGAACACACCGCGCTTCACATGCTCGGCGAGCTTGCGGAAATGCGCATTGCACGGCGTGAGTTCGGACCACGTATTGCAGATGCCGATGATCGGCTTGCCCTGGAATTCGTGATCGGGGATGCCCTGGTTTTTCATCCAGCTTCGGTACATGAAACCGTTCTTGTCGGCAGCGCCGAACCATTGGGCTGAGCGCAGAGGGCGTTTTGCGTCGGACATCGATTTTTTCCTTAACCGTTTGCTATTTCAAGACTTCATACGTGTGAACGCGTCGGGCGTTCGGGACCTTTTTGCGATTGCGTAATACGATCTGCTTATCCGTTTTATAGAACATGCGAAAGAGGCGTGCTGTCTCTTGCATGTCTTAATACACGCGACATTCGCGTCTTGCCCGGCTGCGTCAACTCCGGGACCCCAGCGCAACGGGATCGGTTTTGTTCGCGGGGTCGTGTTGCTGTGCCGCATGCCGTCTTAGCTTCGAACCCGCTCGCTCACCCGACGCTGTCCCATCCGACTTGCGCCGTGCCGCATGCCGTTCGATCACGCGTTGCAGCAAGCAGAACGCGCATAACAGGGCGCCAATCACAATTCGGGTCCACCACGAGCTCAGCGTGCCGTCGAAGGTGATGAGCGTCTGGATGGTGCCGAGAATGCCCACACCGAAGACCGAGCCGATCACATAACCGACGCCGCCCGTGAGCAAGGTCCCGCCGATGACCGTGGCGGCGATCGCATCGAGTTCCATGCCCTGGCCCTGCAAGCCGTAGCCCGACAGCACATACAGCGTGAACACCACGCCGCCGAGCGCCGAGCAGAAACCGCTCAATGCATAGACGCCGACCTTGGTACGTGCCACGGGCAGCCCCATGAGCAACGCGGAACGTTCGTTGCCGCCAACCGCGTAGACGTTGCGCCCGAAGCGCGTGAAGTGCGCGACGAAGATCGCCAGCAGAAGCGTTGCGATTGCGATCAGCCCGCCGGCCGTGATCGAGGCACCGTGAATGTCGATATGGAAGCCTGACAACGCGTGGAAGCTGGGATCGTTGATGGTGATGGACTGCGTCGTGATCAGGAAACACGCGCCGCGTGCGAGGAACATGCCCGCCAGCGTGACAATGAACGGCTGCAGTTTGAAGAAGTGGATCAACGCGCCCATGGCTGCGCCGTACAACGCGCCCAGCACGAGCACGAGCGGCACGATCACCCATATGGACCAATGCAGGTGCTCGGTGAATACGGCGCAGAGAATGGTCGTCAAGGCAACGACCGAACCCACCGACAGGTCGATGCCCCCCGATACGATCACGAACGTCATGCCGATCGCGACGATCAGCAGGAAGGCGTTGTCGACGAGCAGGCCGAGCAGCACCTGCAGCGAGAAAAATCCGGTGTACATCACCGAGCCGAAACCGAACAGTGCGAAGAACAAAGCGATGGTGACGACGATCGGCAGCGTGCGCGGATCGACCAGGCGGTCGAGAAGGTTCCTCATTTTGCAGCCTCGGCAAGGGGCTTCTTAAGGGCGAAGGCGCGTTTCAGTTGCCGCGTGATAACAGTGCGGGCACTTGCCGACTGGATCATGCTGACCACGAGCACCACGGCCGCCTTCACAACGAGCGTGGCTTCTGGCGGCACGCCGATGGAATAGGTGGTGTACGTCAGCGTCTGGATAATCAACGCGCCCAGCACGGTGCCCGCAAGGCTGAAGCGACCGCCCAGCAGCGACGTACCGCCGAGTGTCACGGCGAGGATTGCATCGAGTTCAAGCAGCAGACCGGCGTTGTTGCCGTCGGCGCTGCGCACGTTCGAACTGATCAGAATGCCTGCTATAGCCGCCGTCAAACCGGAGAAAGTATAGACGCCGAACACGATCACACTCGAGCGCAAGCCGACCAGTTTTGTTGCTACGGGATTGATGCCGATCGCACGGATGAACATCCCGAGCGCCGTGCGATTCATGAGTAGTGCGGTTACCGCAATAGCGCCGGCCGCGACCCAGACGGAACACGGCATGCGGGCCAGATAACCGCCGCCAACCACCAGATAACCCGGTGCACCGATGGGGATGATCTGGCCGCCCGTGAGCAACTGTGCGACGCCGCGGCCGGCCACCATCAGGATCAGCGTTGCGATGATCGGCTGCATGCCGACGAACGCCACCAGCACGCCATTCCACATGCCGGCGAGCACGCCCACCGCAAGCGCGGCGGCGAGCGCTTCGGCGACGTGCGCTGGATTGTCGGCCAGGATGCTGGCCGCTGCCGCGCCCGCGATTGCAACGACCGCGCCGACAGAGATATCAATGCCGCGTGTCGCGATCACCAGCGTCATGCCGAGTGAGACAAGCACGAGCGGTGCAGCACGATTGAGAATGTCGATGGGCGCGCCGAACCAATGACCATCGAGCACAGAGACTGACAGGAAGCGTGCGTTCTGGCTCAGGTCGAGCAAGATCAGCAACACGAGCGTGAGTGCCGGCCATACGAGAGGATGCTGCAGTGCAGCCTTGATCCGGTTCATCGGCTGCCTCCCGCAATGAGTTTATAAACCTGATCCTCCGACGCTGCGTGTCCCTCGACCTCCGCCACCTTGCGCCGGTCGCGTAGCACCGCGATCCTGTGACTCACGCGCACGACCTCGCTCACCTCCGACGAAATAAAGACAATGCCGAGCCCTTTCGCGCAGAGCGCCAGCACGCGATCCATGATTTCGAATTTCGCCGCGACGTCGATGCCGCGCGTCGGCTCGTCGAGGATCAGCATCTTCGGTTCGGTTGCGAGCCAGCGCGCCAGCAGGACCTTCTGCTGGTTTCCACCCGACAAAAGTCCAATGGGCTGTTCAGCATCGGGCGCCTTGATGCCGAGCCGCTCGATATAGCTGTCCGCTATCTGACGCTGTTTCGCCTTGCCGATAGTGCGCCACCAGCCGCGTCTGACCTGCAGCGCGAGAATGATGTTTTCGCGTATCGACAGATCCGCGACGATGCCTTCCTTCTTCCGGTCCTCCGGGCAATATCCTATGCCGCGACGCACCGCATCGCGAGGAGAACGAAGCTTTACCGGCTTGCCGTCGATAGACATTACGCCCGCATCCGCGCGCTCAGCGCCGAACAGGAGCCGGGCGGTTTCGGTACGGCCGGAACCGAGCAGTCCCGCAAGCCCGAGAATCTGGCCTGGCTGCACGTCGATATCGACGGGATTCATGAGGCCACGCCGGCCGATGCCACGCATCTCGAAGAAGGGCGGCACCGCGGCCTTGTGCGCCGGTGGCTCACCGGCCGCGCGCTTCAGGCGCTCGGTCATCCGTTCATGGCCCACCATCTTTGTAACGAGCAATTCGACCGGCAGATCGCAGGCGAGATATTCTCCTTCTCGTTCACCATTGCGCATGACCGTGATGCGATCCGACACCGCGTAGGTCTGCTCGAGAAAATGCGTGACGAACAGGATGGCGATGCCCGATTGCTTGAGTTTGCGCAGAACGTCGAAGAGCCTTGCGACCTCGCCATCATCGAGGCTTGACGTTGGTTCATCGAGGATCAGCACGCGTGCGTCCACCGAGACCGCGCGCGCGATCGCCACCATCTGCTGCACGGCGATGGGATACGTATCGAGCGATTTCGTCACATCCAGGAAGACGTTCAGGTCGGCAAGCGCCGCTTCGGCCCGCGCATGGATGTTTTTCCAGTCAATAGCGCCATGCCGTTTCGGCTGCCGTCCGGCGAACACGTTTTCAGCGACCGATAGATTCGGGCACAGGTTCACTTCCTGATAAAGCGTCCGGATACCGGCCGCTTCCGCGTTAAGCGGTGCCGCAAAATTGACGACTTCACCGCCTAGCCGTATCTCGCCGGCATCGTGTGTATGTACGCCGGTGAGCACGTTGATGAGCGTTGATTTGCCGGCGCCGTTCTGACCCATCAGCGTATGGATCTCGCCGGGAAACAAGCGGAAATCGACGTTCTGCAACGCCTTTACGCCGGGGAATGACTTGGAGATGCCGATGGTTTCGAGGATGGGCGAGCCGGTCATGAGTGAGGCCGAAAGAGGAGGTTGGAAGTCCGCCGCCGCACTTTTCAGCGGCGGGGACTCGCGACAACTCAGTACTTGCGCTGCGGCAGTACTTGAGCGGCAACGCTCATCGGGAAAACCGTTTCCTCAGTCACGATGCGCTTGGGCAAGGGCTTCCCTGCCACCACCTCCTTCACTGCGGTCATGAGTTGCGGTCCGAGCAGCGGACTGCATTCCACGTCGACGTTGATCTTGCCCGCGACCATGGCTTCGAAGCCGCCTTTGGTGGCGTCGAACGAGACGACGCTCACGTCCTTGCCGGGCTTCACGCCGGCTTCTTCCATCGCCTGGATTGCCCCGAGCGCCATGTCGTCGTTATGGGCGTAGACCACGTTGATCTGCTTGCCGTAGGTCTTGATGAAGGCTTCCATGACCTGCTTGCCGCCGGCGAGCGTGAAGTCGCCGCTTTGCGATGCGATGACCTTGAACTTCGGATCGTTCTTGATCACTTCCAGCAGTCCGGCGCGGCGGTCGTTGGCGGGCGCTGAGCCGACCGTGCCCTGCAACTCGGCGATGTTGATGGGACCTGGGTCGTTCTTATAGTGATCTTCGAGCCATTTGCCGGCGCGCCGGCCTTCTTCGAGGAAGTCCGAGCCGATCATCGTGACGTATAGCGACTTGTCTTTAACATCGATATTGCGGTCGGTGAGAATCACCGGAATCTTTGCGTTTTTTGCTTCGATGAGCACCGGTTCCCAGCCGGATTCCACGACGGGAGAGAATGCGATCACATCGACTTTCTGGGCGATATACGAGCGGATAGCCTTGATCTGGTTTTCCTGTTTTTGCTGGGCGTCGGAGAATTTCAGGTTGATGCCGGCGTCTTTGGCTGCGCTTTTGACTGAAACGGTATTGGCGGTGCGCCATGCGCTTTCCGCGCCGACTTGTGAGAAACCGAGGGTGATTTTGCTGTCATCGGCGTAGGCAGTTACGCTTGCGGCCAGCATTAGCGCAGAACCAAGCAGCGCACCGATGGCTGCGCGTCGAGCATGTCTCATGTTCGTCTCCGATTTAGTTGTGTTTGTGTTCGGTACTGCCGCGATTATTGATGCGCGCGGTCGACTCGTTTTAGGACGTACCGGATTGAAGCGTAGCGCCGGGGTTCATGGCGGTCCAATCAGTTATTTGGCGTTTGCGATACCAGGATTGGTATGAGGACGGGCAGGTTGGCTCGCGCCGATGGGTTCGTCGCTTTCAGACCCCTTGGGCAAGATGCCTTTACAATCCAGCACTTCGATCCGACAACCGTGATTTGCGCCATGAGATACCTCCTTGCATCGACACTCGCGGCGATCATCGCGATCGCAAGCACGGCCGCGAAAGCCGAAACATCCGGGGGCAGCGACGCACACAAAGAGCAGTGCGCCATTGGGTATGTCACCGGCGTCGGTGGATCGGCACAGAGCGTTCGTGAATACCTTGCGACCCCCGAGCGAGACAGATATCGCTACCTTGCGGACAACCCGATCCAATGCCGGGTCTCCGACGAGGGTCGCGCGTCTGCCTGTACCGGCATCACAAGCCTTCGGCATGAAAAAGTCAGCGTGTACGACGACATCGACAGCGCGACGATGGCCGTGGTCGCGCGTGTGGAACTCGACCGGGGGACATACCCGGTGATTATCGTTGTGCCAAAGCAGGATGTGCAATGCGAGGAGTGAATGCCCTTACGACGCTAACCAATGACGATCTTGATGGGTCGTTTGCCCCGTCGAGTCGGGCGAATCCATCGTGGGATCTGGTGTGGCCGGTGGCGATCGAGTAAAGGTCACCACGCTACCACCGGCTTCCGGTTCGACTGTGTTGCCGATCACGCGCCGGAAAGCAACGCTCCCGCGCCAGGGACGATCGGCTCAAGCTTGAGCCGATCCAGCATACCCCGGACGGTGCACACCGCAGTCGAAACGGTGCGGATTCCCAGCATGTCTTCAATGCGCTGAATCGCCGGCAATGATGGCATTTGGACGCATGCGGACGCCACCACTACGTCAGCGCCTTCCGTGTTCAGGCCCCGAACGTCCTTGACCAGCTGCATCGGGTCGCGCAGGCCGACTTCAAGGTTGTCGGGAATCTCGAAGCAGATGGAATCGATCACCTCAATTCCTTCGTTCTCGATATAAGCGACAACGAGGTCGGTCAAGGGCCGCATGTACGGCGCCATAAGCGAAATCCGACGAGCGCCCATGATCTTCAGACCTTCTACCAAAGCTCCCGCGGAGGTCATGACTGGCGCAAGACAATGATTGGCACGAGCAACCTCCAACAGTTCGCGTTCAGTTTCCCGATGATATCCGGGCCCCATCGCCATGATCGCGACCAGGCACGCCGTGCTCATGACATCAACACGAGCGTCGGCGAGTTCCGCTGCGCAGCGCAGGCCTTCCTTGTTCATCGCTTCCAATTCCTCTTTCGTGACCTTGTGCATTCTCATCCGGCTCGAATGGAACGTGAACCGCTCGGGGCGGATGGCTTCACGGGCACGCAACATGGCGGGAATTTCAGTTTCCATGGTGGTGTTCGAACTTGGAACGATTTGTCCAATACGAAAATTTTGAGGCATTTTCTTCTCCAAAATAAAGTTAGGTATCCAAAACGCTGAACAAGATTTGCATGACATCCTGATTCGCGTGACAGTTGTCCGGGCAAGACTCAACCCGGCATAGGGTGCTACACCTGGAAGATCGCTATCAGTCAGGCATGCCTGCACCACGCGTCTCAGGCAAGAACCACGGCAGCACGATGCCAAGCAGATACACCGAACCGAGTATCAAAGCAGCCTGCGACACGCCGCCGAACGATTTGATCATGCTGCCCGCAATGATTGGGAAGACCCATGCGATCAGGCGCGCCGCATTGAAAACAAAACTGATCGCAGTGGAACGCACGCTGCTGGTGAAAAGTTCGCATGGGTAAATTGCCATCCAGACATAGGCACAGCCCAGGGTGAAGAAGCCATTGATCGGCGCCACGACCAGCATCGCTCCGACGCTCGTCGTCAACTTGTACGTGATAAACGTTGTTACCAGCGCGCCAACAAACGTGAGTGACAGGAAGGCCCTCCGGCCGATTGCGTCCACCACGAAGCCCGCGATCATGTAAGCCACGATCGCGCCAACGGTGTACACGATCGATATCTTCGAGCCCCACGACAAGGCGTCGGGGAGACCTTCGGCTTTAGCGAGCGACACGGTGTAGGTCGGCAGCCAGCTGGAAATGGCCCACCAGCCGACGGTCGTGACGATCGACAGCACCAGCAGAAGCATCGTGCGGCGCAGCGCTTCCGGTTCACTGAACAGTTGCGTGAGCGTGAAGGGGCGCTTCCCGGATGCAGGCGCGTCGCCTGCATCCGTCTGGGTGCTTGTCGCGCTCCAGCGTTTCTCGCGCACCGCGCGTTGCCATTTCTCCGACTCGTTGACCCCGCGGCGGATGTACAGCACAAAGAACGCCGGGACTGCGCCAAGCACGAACATCAGCCGCCAGGTTTCGGCACCGAGTGGATGCGCCGACGAAAGCGCGTACCACACGACCGCCGCGATCAGCGTGCCCCAGCCGAAGCCCGATTGCAGGAAGCCCGCCCCTTTCGCACGAGCCCGCTCCGGCCAGGTTTCCGACAGCAGCGCGACGCCCGTGCTCCATTCGCTGCCCATTGCGAGGCCAGTCAGGAAACGCAGCCCGCACAACACCCAGAAGGTTTGCGAGAACGCCGTCAAACCTGACAACACCGCATAGAGGAATACGGACCAGAGCATCATCCGCTTGCGTCCGACATAGTCCGCGAGAATCCCGCCGATCAGACCGCCCGCCCCCCAGCCAAGCAACGTAATGCCGATCACCAGACCCGCGTAAGTTGTGGGGGACGCGGCTTGCGCCGGCGACAGCACCGAATGCAGCATCGGCCCAAGAACAACGACGAGTGCCAGTGCCTCGTAGCCGTCGAAAATCCAGCCGAGAAAGCTAGCCTTCAGCACCCGCCAGTGCATCGCCGTGAGACCCTCGTACCAGTGAGTTCGAGAGCTCAAAGCAACTTGTTCGTGATCCATCTTTCGTCTCCTTCATATTTTCAACAGAGTGTTCATGCGTTCCGGCCGTGCACCGGCTTGTGCTTCTGAAAGGCTGATGTTCTGGCGGCCAGGACAACGTCGCCCACTCGACATAGAATCGCGATGCACGCTGCCCGGCCCCGCGCCTTGATCGATGTTCCTGCGCGGATCGAACTCCATGGCACATAGGATGCAGGTTGCCGGGCGTATTGAAAACTTCTCAATGTTCAATACAGGCATCGCCAAACGCGATGGGTGCAAACCGAACGGATATTTAACCCCAAGGAGCGAGGATGCGTGTTTCAACAGATCGGCCGTTGCGACTCGATATGGAGTCTCTGCGCATTTTCGTGGCTGTCATCGAGGAGGGCAGCATTGCGGCGGCGGCAGCCCGCTCGCACATCGTGGCGTCGGCCGTCAGTAAGCGCGTATCAGATCTCGAAGACGACGCCGGCACGCCGCTGTTATATCGGCACAGTCGCGGCGTTCAAGCTACGCCTGCGGGGGAGGCGCTCTATCACCATGCGAAGCGGCTGAGCGAGCACTTGCAGCAAATTTCGGACGAACTGTCTGAATATTCGGAAGGATTGAGGGGTCATACCCGGATTTATGTGAACTTTACCGCCATGGTCCAATATCTGCCTGGCGTCCTGCGCTCCTTTCTGCGCGCGAATCCGAAAGTGCGGATTGATATGGTCGAGAAATCGAGCGATGAAGTGGTGCAGGCGATCGCAAGCGGCGTTGCCGATCTCGGCATCTGCTCGGCCACCGAGGATTCCCTCGGCGATCTGCAGTGGCGCCCGTACAGCATAGATAAGCTGGTAGTGATCGTGCCGTCGGATCACCGGCTCGCCGCGCGCGCAAGCATGGCCTTCGCGGAAGCTCTGGAGGAAGACGTCGTCAGCATGCCGTACGGTACGTCTATTTCGAAATTGTGTCGCGCCGCCGCCGAGCGTGGCGGCAGGCGGCTACGCGTGTGCATAGAGGTGACAAGCTTCGAGGGCGTGCGCAACATGGTCAGCGCCGGTCTCGGTATCGGTGTGCTGCCCAAGGGAAGCGTGACACCTTATATGCATTCGGCGCCGTTTTGCGTTGTCGAGCTTGACGAACCGTGGTCGCTGCGGCCGCTGTTAATAATCGCGCGCAATTTCGACACGCTGCCGCTTCCTGCGCGCATGCTGGTCGACCACCTCGAAGAGCATCATGGACAGGTGTCGTGAAGCGCTAGCGCCATCGCGGTTCGCGATGGGTGGCGTCGCTACTTATTGATTTACGTCGTGGGCCGGGTTTCATAGCATGCTTTCAGGCAAGTTCTGATCACGGTATTCACCTTTTCAATTCCTGGAGTGCGCAACATGGACCCCAAATTCCCTATCAAGGTAGCAATCCTCGACGACTATCAGAACGTCGCGCTGAGTGTGGCAGACTGGTCGCCCCTTGAGAACCTGGCAGACGTTACGGTGTTCAACGACCACGTTGCTGATATCGGGAATCTGATTCAACGCCTGCGGCCATTCGATGTCATATGCGTGATGCGAGAACGCACACCGCTGTCCCGCGTGGTCATTGAAAGCCTGCCGAACCTGAAGCTGATTGCCTCGACCGGCCCAGGGAATGCGTCGATCGATCAGGCGGCGGCTGCGGAACGTGGCATCGAAATTCGTCATACGGGCTATTCGTCCACGCCGACGATTGAGCTTACGTGGGCGCTGATTCTCGCGATGGCCCGCAATATTCCCCTCGAGAATCAGTCACTGCGTCAGGGAGGCTGGCAGCTTTCACTTGGCGATGAACTCGCGGGCAAGACGCTCGGATTGCTTGGTCTTGGGCATATCGGCTCGGCTGTCGGCATCATCGGGCGGGCATTCAGAATGAACGTCATCGCGTGGAGTCAGAACCTCACCGCGGAGCGCGCCGAGGAAAAGGGCGTGCAGCTAGTCAGCAAGGATGTACTGTTCTCCACGGCGGATTTCTTGTCGATCCACGTGCGGCTTGGCGAGCGGACCCAAGGTTTGGTCGGCGCGACGGAACTCGCGCAGATGAAACCCACAAGCCGGCTGATCAATACATCCAGGGGACCGATCGTCGACCCTGCCGCACTGCTTGGGGCACTCACGACCGGTCAAATTGCCGGCGCCGCACTGGACGTATACAACGTCGAACCGCTCGACAATCCGCACCCTCTGCGCGAATTGCCCAACGTGCTCGCGACGCCTCATATCGGCTATGTGTCGAAGGAGTTGTATCGCACCTTCTATGGCGATACTGTGTGTAACATCGTTCGGTGGCTTGATGAAACCGGACGTTCTGCGCAAGGCTAGCGGAGGAGATGATCTTCGCGAGATCCGTTGCGGAACGGCCGCATGTGCAGCGAACCAGCGGGTTCGAGCGCGTCCGAAAGGTTTGACGTGCCTCCAACTCCTTCTTCGACGCGCAGAGATAACGGGAAGGCCTTGGCCTTAGGTTTTTCTGATGCATTGCCATCAAATAAACCTATTTCCGTCCTAAGTTGCAAGACATTAGCATGTAAGACCATTGCCCGAACTCTAGACGAAGCCGAGTAGTCGAGTACAGACGATCCAAGGAGCAAGCACATGTCGACTGAAGCGAAGTGCCCGTTCAACCACACCGCCGGCGACGGTACGTCGAACCGGGACTGGTGGCCCAATCAAGTGAATCTGAAAATCCTGCATCAGCACTCGTCCCTGTCCGACCCGATGGACAAGGACTTCAACTACGCTGAAGCGTTCAAGAGTCTCGACCTGGCGGCCGTGAAGAAGGATCTGCTGGCGCTGATGACCGACTCACAGGACTGGTGGCCGGCGGACTTTGGCCACTATGGACCTTTTTTCATTCGCATGGCTTGGCACAGCGCCGGCACGTATCGCACCGGTGACGGTCGTGGCGGCGCCGGTGCCGGCCAGCAGCGCTTCGCGCCCCTCAACAGCTGGCCCGACAACGTCAGCCTCGACAAGGCACGCAGGCTAATCT
>Ga0185299_10005370_pt1 | contig 14524 bp, 13 predicted proteins | sample PaiPotPPA55metaG_FD_128002 | JGI IMG/M metagenome (GOLD analysis project Ga0185299, IMG submission 128002) | Iron sulfur acid spring bacterial and archeal communities from Banff, Canada, to study Microbial Dark Matter (Phase II) - Paint Pots PPA... ...
TAAGACCAAGGCGGAGCTTGCCGTTGAAACCGTCTTCGAGAGCATGAAGAAGGCGCTCTCCACCGGCGACCGTATTGAACTGCGCGGTTTTGGCGTGTTCAACGTGCGTCCGCGCAAAACCGGCATCGGGCGGAATCCGCGCACCGGCGCCGAAGTTTCCATTCCGCCGGGCAAGGCCGTCCGCTTCAAGCCCGGGAAGGAACTGCAGTCGATTGACTAGCTGCTCGCGATTGCAGAGGGCAGACGTCAGATTGCAGAAGTGACGACTGCGATGACTTCTTTACCTCCGCAATCTAACCTCTAACCTCTGACCCTAGGTTCTTATGTCCGAACCCGCATCCCCTTTTCCGACCGCCCTCGAATGGGAACCTCAGCCCCAGCCAGGTGTCTGGGTCATCCCGCCGCCGCGCAGGCGCTGGTGGCTCTACGGACTTTTCTTCGTACTGACGATGTTCAGCACGATGGTCGTGGGCGCCCGAATGCAGTTCAACTTCCTGCACCGGCAACCTGTATTTTCGCTGAATGACGACTCGCTCTCTCTGTTCCCCATCGGCTGGATCGCACAACATCCCGCAAACCTGCTGCTGGGCCTTCCTTTCTCGCTCACGCTGATGTTCATCCTGCTCGCGCACGAGATGGGACACTACCTCTACGCCCGCCATTATCGCGTGTATGCGACTCTGCCGTTCTTCGTACCTTTTCCCAGCCTGATCGGAACGCTCGGCGCTTTCATCCGCATCAAGAGTCCGATCCCCTCGCGCGCCGCGCTCTTCGACATCGGAATCGCCGGGCCGATCGCCGGATTCATCCCAGCCTGCGCGGCCTTGCTCGTCGGCATCTCGCTCTCGCATCCCATCGTCGGTTCCACAGCGTCAGAAATTCAACTAGGATTCCCGCTGGTTTTCCACCTGGCTGCACGCCTGCTGCACATCGGCGTGCCGCTCTCCGCGCTCTCGCTCCATCCGATCGCCGCCGCGGCATGGGTCGGAATGTTCGCCACCGCGCTCAACCTGTTGCCGGGCGGCCAGCTCGACGGCGGCCACATCGTATTTTCCATCGCGCCGCGCCTGCATCGCTGGATTTCAATGTTCACAGTCTTCGCGCTCGTGCCGCTCGGGAAATATCTTTGGACGGGTTGGTTCCTCTGGGCGGTGATGCTAGCTTTGACCTTGCGGCATCCACGCGTCCCGCGCTATCCCGATGTATCCGGGCGTCGTCGCGTGCTCGCAGTCTGCGCCGCTCTGATGCTGGTCCTCACCTTTACCCCCGCTCCTTTCACTCACAGCTCGGGGCGGGACGTCTGGCCAGAAATCCGCGACGGAAGCCGAGAGACGCTGCACGATCTTCGCGACGGCGTTCGTCACCTGCTGCATCGCAAGTGAGCCCAGCGCCTGAATGCGGATTTCCTAGAGGCGCTTTTGGCGCGGCTGAAGCCGCGCCCTGATACGAATCTTTCATAGCTTCCGAGCTTTGAGCTGAGTGCTAACGGCTAAATGCTAAGTGCTGCACTCACATCAACCACACCGCATCCACATCCACAATCACCTGCGTTCGCGGGATCTTTCGCGCCGCGGCTTCGGCCAGCATCGCCCGCAACAGCGCGTTCATCTTCCCGCGGCTGGGAGATTTCAGAATGAAATGATAGCGGTAATCGCGCTTCAGGCGCGTAATCGGAGCCGCAGCCGGCCCAAGCACGCGTATCCCTTCATGCCGCGTTTTCTCGAACCACCGGCCGAGTTCGCCCGACCACGTCAGCGCCTGGTCTAACTTCTCGGAGCGGATGAGCACATTCGCAATCGCGCTGTACGGCGGATAGTGCATCCAGGCGCGAAATTGCAGCTCTTTTTCGTAGAACCCGGCAAAGTCGTGCCGCGCCGCAAACTGCACCGCGTAGTGCTCCTGAAAATAAGTTTGCAGCACAACCTTCCCCGGATATTGTCCACGCCCCGCACGCCCCGCGACCTGCGTGAGTAACTGAAACGTTCTCTCCGCCGCGCGAAAATCCGGCAGCCCCAACGCCATGTCCGCCCCGATTACGCCGACCAGTGTCACGCCGTGGATGTCGTGGCCTTTCGCGATCATCTGCGTGCCCACCAGCATGTCGAGCGCGCCTTCATTCAGCGCGTTCAGAGCATGCTCGAAATCTTCGCGTCCGCGCACCGTGTCGCGATCGAGACGCCCGATCCGCGCCTGCGGAAACATGCCGTGCAGCAACTCTTCCAGCTTCTCCGATCCCGTCCCGACAAAGTAGACATACTCACTGCCGCAATGCGCGCACTTATCGGGGATGTGCTCGACATGCCCGCAATAATGGCATTCCATTTTGCGCTCGCGCTTGTGGTGAGTCATGGAGACGGCGCAGTTCTTGCACTGCAACGTCTTGCCGCACGCGCGGCACAACACCACCGGGGAGTATCCGCGCCGGTTGAGCAGCACCATGACCTGCTCTTTTTTCTCCAGCCGCTCGCGGATTTCCTCCGCCAGTTTGCGCGAGATCACCTGCTCCTGGCCCGTCTCCTGAAACTCCTGACGCATGTCGACAATCTCGACTTCAGGCAGCGGACGCCGCTCGACGCGGTCGGGCAACTCCACCAGCGTGTACTTATTTTTTTTCGCGTTGTAATACGACTCCAGCGAAGGCGTCGCCGAACCCAGCACGACTACCCCTCCCGCCATTTTCGCCCGCATCACCGCCACATCGCGCGCATGATAGCGTGGCGTCTCTTCTTGCTTGTAAGACGAATCCTGCTCCTCGTCGACAATGATGAGCGCCAGATCGCTCACCGGCGCGAACACCGCCGACCGCGTTCCCGCCACCACCCGCGCCTCTCCGCGCCGTATGCGATGCCACTGGTCCGCCCGCTCGGCATTCGAGAGCCCCGAATGCAGGATGGCAACTTCATCGCCGAACACCTGATGCAGATCCGCCGCCACCGCCGGAGTCAAGCCAATTTCGGGAACAAGTAAAATCGAGGACCGCCCATGATCGAGGACCCGGCGCATGCAGGCCAAGTACACAGCCGTCTTTCCCGAGCCAGTGATGCCGTGCAGCAGCAGGCCTGCGAATTTGCGGGAGGCTACGGCCTCGCCAATTTTGCCGAGCGCTGCTTTCTGCGCCGCGCTGAATTCGAACTCAAACGGAGACTGCCGAGGCTTGAGCTTTGAGGCAGTGAACTCCTGCGCCTCATCTACCAGCTCAATTAACCCGCGCCGCACCAGTGTGCCGAGCGTAGTGCGCGGAAGATCGAGGCTGCGCAAAGCCTCGACGGGAACACGCCCACCGGAAGCAGCGAGCGTCTCAACCAGAGTACGCTGGTTCTCGTTGAGCTTCTTGGCCGAGTTAGTGTGGTGACGGGCCGCCGGCCCGTCTTGCCGGGCGGGGACGCCCGGCGCTCCATGGTCAGATTCGTTGATGCCAGTGACGCCCGTCTCTGCCGCCAGTAGCACCGCCACCTTCACCAAGCGCGCCGCATCCCGCGCCGCCGACACATCCTCGCGCGCAATCCACTTCTTCCGCACCATCCCGCTGAGCAGCGCCTTTGCCACCCGCGTCACCCCGCGCAATCTCTCTTCGCGCACGCTCTCCCGCTCCGCCAGATAATCAAGCACGCGAAATTCGACGAGTTGCTGTTCCGGCGTGCGCTTCGACCGTGCCGGAGACCCCGACATCCCGGCCAGATGCAGCGCCATCCGCCCCTCATCGGTGATGCGATACTCGACCGAGCGTTTGCACTCGGCGGAGAGCGGCAGCATGGTGCGAAACACCTCGCCGACCGGCGCGAGATAGTAGTCGGCAATCCACTCCCCAAGTTTCAGCAGTTGTTCGTCGAGCACCGGCGAGAGATCGAGGGCCTCGATAACTTTCTTGATCTGCTGAGTCTTAACCTGCGGCGCACGGTCATGCAACTCAACCACGATGCCCGACATGCGTTGCTGCCGGAACGGCACCAGCACGCGTCCGCCCACGACCGGCTCCATGCCCGGAGGGATGGCGTAGGTGAACACCATGTCGAGCGGCACGGCGAGGGCGACGTCGCAGAAGAGGGGCATGTGGGAAGACTGATCAAATCCTACCGCATTTCCGATTACACTCTAGACGCGGGGAAACGATGGCCAAATCTAGAAAAGCGTTTGCGGTCCACCCGGAAGCATTCTCAAGACCGAGTTCATGGAGCCCAGAGGTGTGAGTGCCTACGCACTTGCCAAGGCGCTCAATTTTCCGGGCATCTATGAAGTCGCCCGGGGAGACCGGGCCATCAGTGCCGATACTGCCATTCGCTTGGGGAAGTACTTTGGCCTGCCCGCGCAGTTTTGGCTCAATCTTCAGAACGACTACGATTTGAGAATCACAGAGGGCAGTGGAATCGCCAAAGGGATTCGGCCTCGCAGGGTTGCCACCCATGACGCCGACTCGCCGGCACTCGCTGAATAAGGATGGAAGCCGATATGAGCGGGATACAGAGTTTCGATCATGCTTGGGCTGCCGTCGCAGTTGGTCGGGAAGGGGAAACGGTTTCGTCAGAACTCCGACCGTTATTGGAGAGAGTCTACATTGAAGTCCTTTCAAGCCCGACCGACTTGGCCGCGCTCAAGAAGAGCCTGGAAGAGTTGCTCGAATTCTTGTCGAATCGGGGTCGTACGAATGCCAACTGTTGGGCCGTTGACCTCTTCTTTTGTCTATCGGAGGGTTGGGAAGGCGACTGGACTGATCAAAGCTTGCCAGAGGAATTTCATGACGTCCTTGCCAAGATGGGTGAGGCATTACACGACACGGTTCAGTCTCCAGCAGTCGCCAAGAACTTCGACTGTCTTCCGGAGCAACTTCTGGAAGAGGTGAGGAACCTGCGAATCTAGGTCAATGTGACGCATCGCACCGGGCTTCGCCCGGCTGGACGGACGAATGCGTCCGTCCCTACGTGTTTGCTTTTGGCGCCTTCAGCCCCAACTCCTTCATCACCATCTGCAAGTCCTTCCACGCCTCGCCCTTCTGCCGCGGATCGCGCAGAAGAAATGCCGGATGATACGTGACCGCCAGCTTGCATCCATCCCAGTCGGGATCGTTGCTGCGGACGCCGGCAGGTTTGAAGTCGTAAAAACGCCCGCGCAGTTGCATCATCGAGGCATTCATCGCCAGTAGCGTCTTGGCAGCGGTGGCGCCGAGGGCCACAATCACCTTGGGTTTGACCACCGCAATCTGCCGCATCAAGAACGGCAAGCAGGTCGCGCACTCATCGCGCTCGGGCTGGCGATTCCCCGGCGGTCGGCATTTCACGATATTCGCGATGTAGACCTGCTCGCGCTCGATCCCCATCGCTTTGATCATGTTGTTGAGGAGTTGCCCGGCGCGCCCCACGAAGGGCTCTCCCTTTTCGTCTTCATCAGCGCCTGGCCCCTCGCCCACGAACATCAACTCGGCGGTTGGATTGCCCACGCCAAACACAATCTGCTTCCGTCCCTGCTTATGGAGCACACAGCGCGTGCAATCGCCCAGGTCTTCGCGGATGATCTTCAGCGCCTTTACCGGATCGCTCACACTCTGCTCGGGCTTCAGCGCGATCACCTCAAAACTATTCTCGTCACCCTCAAGCGCAACCGGCATGGCGACCGCCGTGGACTTCCGTGGACTCATCTTTTCTCCCGATTCTGGATTTATAGAAACAGCAATTTCTTGTTCGTCCACTGCAATGGGCTCCGCAACTTCTTGCGCGTGAACCGATACCGGCCGACGGTAGAAATCATAGATGCCCATCTCGTTGTAGTAGCGGATGCGTGCGGCTAGGGCGCGGCGAAGGTCAGGATCAAGCGTAGGGGGCATTGCGGATAAGAATAACAAATGGTGGGGGTGCGGGGTGCGGAACTCCACGCTGAACTCCTGTCGAGCTGCGCTCGACGGACAGCCGAGGGCGGCTGTCTCTACGTGGGGATTGCCGCCCGTTTCCGCAGCTTCACTACCTGGTCGAGCACGCGGTGCGCGACTTCCCACTTCGAGGTCTCGGGAACCTCGACCACTTCGCTCTGAGAGATGATGGTGACCGCATTGCGGTCGGAATCGAAACCAATGCCCTCGCGCGAAACGTCATTCACTACAATTGCGTCGAGCGATTTCGACGCCAGCTTCTTGCGCGCGTTGTCGAGCACGTTCTCCGTCTCGGCCGCAAATCCGATAACAACCTGGGAAGTCTTCCTGCGCGCCACTTCCGCCAGAATATCGGCTGTCGGTTCCAGTTCCAGCGTCGTCTCGCCCTTGCGCTTGATTTTTTGCCCCGCCGCCGCTTTCGGACGGAAGTCAGCCACTGCCGCCGTCTTGATTACCACCGTGGCTTCGGGTAGGAATTTCAAAACTGCCGCCAGCATCTCTTCCGCTGTCTCGACCTGCGTCAGTTCTGCCGCGCCCGGAGCCGCAATTGCAGTCGGCCCGCTCACCAGCAGCACGCGTGCTCCGCGCCGCAGCGCCGCTTCCGCAATGGCATAGCCCATGCGCCCGCTCGACCGGTTGGTCAAATACCGCACCGGATCGATCTTTTCCCGCGTCGGCCCTGCTGTCACTAGCACAATTTCGCCCGCCAGATCCTGCGAAGCGCCCAGCGCTTCCATGACCGCTGCCACAATCGTCTCGTTCTCCGCCAGTCGTCCCGACCCGGTCATCCCGCAGGCCAGATAACCGTCGCCGGGCTCGACAATCCGAACGCCCCGCTTGCGCAGGATCTCCAGATTCGCCTGCGTGGCCTCGTGATTCCACATGTTGACATTCATCGCCGGAGCCACTACCACCGGGGCTGTGGTCGCAAGATAAAGAGTGCTCAGAAAGTCGTTGGCAATCCCCTGCGCGAAGCGTGCCAGGACATCAGCTGTTGCAGGAACCACCACCAGCGCGTCAATTGACTGCGCAACCGCGATGTGTTCGATCGCCGAGTCGAGATTCGCTGTGTCGGCTCCGGAACCAGAACCGAACATGTCGGTGATCACTTTTTCTCCGGAGAGCGCTGCGAACGTCAGCGGACGAACGAACTCCTGCGCCGCATGGGTCATGACGACTTGCACACGAATGCCGCGGTCTTGGAGGAGGCGCACGATTTCCGCCGCCTTATAAGCTGCCACCCCACCGGACACGCCCAGCGCAATTTTCATAGCAGGAAGGAGACGGCCACGGCTTCAGGATCCAGCCCCGCCTACAGAGTTGATGCCGCTAACCGAACAAGGATTCCGGATGCCACGAAACCCTCGTGGAGACGCCGATGCCGCGTCTCCCGGCTCGCGGTGAGACGGGGCAAGCCCCGTCTCTAGACCAGCAATCTCTAAGCGTCTTCCGCGAACACCTTGTTCAGACTCTCGGTCGCGGCTACTACCGGCAATTTCGGGATTTCCGGAATCAGCCATTTCACCTTGCCGGCCTTAATTTCATCCTGCGCGATGCGGCAAGGTTTGCGCGATCCGGTATCGATCACCGGCGGTGCGCCGCCTTGTAGTTGCCGTGCCCGCCGCGCCGCTACCAGAATATAGCGGTAGTTGCTGTCGAACCCTTCAATCAGCTTCATACGTCTCTCCCCCAAAACCTCATGTGCCTTTTACCGCCTGCGGATTAAACGAAGCCAGAATCGGCTGCACCCGCTCACGTGCCTGTTCCAGCCGGCAAGCCCTTGCGACCTCCACCAGTCGCCTTTCCTCACCGGTAAGTTCCGCCCCGCTTCGCAGCAACCGCTCTGCCAGCACTATGTCCTTCAGTTCGTCCGCAGATTGCTCAAGCAGGTTGTTAACTAAAATGTAGTCGTATTTCTCGTAATTCTCAATCTCTCGCCGGGCGGCGTCCAACCGGCGACGGATAACTTCCTCTGAATCGAGGCCCCGACTCCGCAACCGCCATTCCAACTTCTCCCGGTCGGGCGGAAGAATGAAGATGCTCACCGCGTCCGGAATCTTCTCCTTGATTTTACTCGCTCCCTGCACATCAATGTCCAGTAACAGGTCGTTACTTCGGTTTTCCGCTTCGCGGAGAAACCGTCGGGCCGTGCCGTAGTAATTTCCGAACACGGTCGCGTACTCCAGAAACTCATCGGCCGCGATCATGGCTTCAAATTCCTTTTTGGAGACAAAGAAATATTCCTTGCCGTTCTGTTCGCTTCCACGCGGCGGGCGTGTGGTGTAGGAGATCGAGAAGTCCAGGTTACGAACCATCTTGAACAGTTTGGTCACGAGCGTGGATTTACCCGAACCCGATGGTGCGGAAACAATGTAGACGATGCTCATTTAAACAATGCTCATTTAGATATGGCTCATTTAAGCTGGCTCATTCCAGATTCTGTACTTGCTCCCGCGATTTCTCGATTTCCGACTTCATCAGCAGTCCCATCTCGGTAATCTTCAAGGCTTCGCCCGCCAGGCCCGAGGTTTTCGAAAGCAAAGTGTTCGCCTCGCGGTTCATTTCCTGCAGCAGGAAATCCATTTTTTTGCCCACCTCGGCACCCTGGTCGAGCAAACCGAGAAAATGTTTCACGTGCGCATTCAGCCGGACCAGTTCTTCCTGGATGTCGCTGCGATCCACCAGCACCGCCACTTCCTGGAGGATCCGTTCTTTGTCCACCTGTGCACCGAGCATCTCGGCCATGCGCGACTGCAGCCGTTCCGAGTAGCTGCGCAGGATGGTGCTGCGATGGGCTTCCACCCCGGCCGCCGCTTTTTCCAGATTCGTCATGCGAGCGCGCAACTCCGTACTGATGCTTCGGCCCTCTTCTTCGCGCATCTCATTCAGTTTGGAAAGCGCTTCTTCCACACGCGCCATTACTGCGGTCTCCAGTTCGTCTCCCGATTTCTCGGCTCCCGAATCCATCGCGCCCGGCATTCTCAGAACCACATTCAGATCGGGCTCACCTTCAACCTCAAATTCCTCGGCTGCGGCGCGGAACGCTGCCACGTAGCTGGCAATCAGTTGCCGGTTGAGCGCAACCCCGTTTGTGCCCGAGCGATCCAGGTTCAGTATGACTTCAACGTGGCCGCGAGCCAGTTTCTCTTTGAGTATCCGGCGCAGCTTCATCTCCAGCGCGTCGGTATCGGAGGGCAGCCGGAAGTGAAGATCCAGAAAACGATGATTCACGGATTTCAGAGACAGCATAAACGCCATCTGGGCATTGACCTGCCCTTTGACCTGCGCGAATCCCGTCATGGAGCGAAGGGGCATAAAGTTCGTCCTTACGAGGGCACTACTGCCTTCGGCGCATCGGCTTCCGCAAACTGCAATTCGTAAAGGCGCCGATATGTCCCCAACTTTTGCATCAGCTCTTCGTGCGCGCCAATGTCGGCGATCGTGCCGTTTTCCAGCACAACGATGCGATCCGCGCGCCGCACGGTCGAGAGCCGGTGCGCAATCACAAACACAGTACGCCCGCTTATGAGATTCTGCAGCGCCGATTGCACCAGCGACTCGGACTCGCTGTCCAGCGCCGAGGTCGCCTCGTCCAGAATCAGAATCGGTGCATTCTTCAGAATCGCCCGCGCAATCGCGATCCGCTGCCGCTCTCCACCCGACAGCCGCACGCCGCGCTCGCCAATCATCGTGTTGTAGCCTTCTGGAAGCCCGCGGATGAATTCATAAGCTCGCGCCGCCCGCGCCGCTTCTTCCACCTGCTTCTGCGATACGTGCGGCTGGCCGTAGGCAATATTGTTCCTGACTGTGTCGTTGAACAACACCGTCTCCTGCGTGACAATCCCAATCTGCGATCGCAGCGACTCCAGCGTCACATCCCGGACATCGTAGTCGTCAATCAGAATCCGTCCACCGGTGGCGTCAAAGAAGCGCGGGATCAGGTGCACCAGCGTGCTCTTGCCCGCGCCGCTAGATCCCACCACCGCCAACACCTCGCCCGCCTTCACTTCCAGATTGATTCCACGCAGCACAACCGGCGAACCTTCGGCGCTCGCATAGGAGAAAGACACGTCCACAAACCGGATCGCCCGCGCAAACTTCCCCATCCGCTTCGCTCCCGGCTTCTCGCGCACTTCGTCTTCCATATCCATGAAACGGAAAATTTCCGACGAGGCTCCCACCGCCTGCTGGAAATTGTTGTTGAAGAGGGCGAACTTACGCACCGGGTCGTAGAGCTTGAACACCGCGACGATGAAGGCCAGAAATGTTCCGGCCGTAAAAACATGCTTATTGATCGCGTCGCGGCCCATCAGCAGCAACAGCGCAATGGCGATCGCGCCGAGAATATCCATCAGCGGAGAACTGATCGCGAACGCCGCCACCAGCCGAAGATTCGCGCGGAACAGACGTCGCGCGGCGGCGCGGAAGCGTTCCACTTCCCAGTTCTCCATCCCAAATGCCTTAACGATCCGGTTTCCCGTAATCGTTTCGTGCAAAATGTTCTGGATCTCCGCCAGCTTGTCCTGCCCGCCCCGCGTCGTGCTGCGCACTTGCCGGCCGATTTTTCTCGACGAGTACAAAATTACGGGAACAAACAGCAACAGCACCCACGCCAGCTTTCCTCCGAGCAGAACCACCACCGCCGCCGTGAAGATCAGGGTGAAAAACTGCTGCAGGAATTCCGCCAGCACGCCGGACATTGCATATTGCACTCTCTCGATATCGTTGACCATCGTCGAGAGCAACGTGCCCGTGGTGTGTTTCGTGAAAAAAGCCGCCGAACTCCGCAGAATGGCGTTATACAAGTCGTCCCGCAGGTCCGTGATCATCCCAAAACCCGCGTAGTTCACGAGATACGTGCCGGCGTAGTCGAAGATCCCCTTCAGTACCGTGGCGGCCACCAGCGCAAAGGCGACCACCGTCCATGGATTTTGAAAGTGCGACGGGACCAGTTGTTGGAGGTTAAGAAAGCGCTCGGTGCCCGGCAGCCTGAACAGTTGGATGGTCCTTCCCTGGGAGCCGGGATTCAATACGCGATCAAAAATCGGGCCGATGAGCAAAACCCGGCCTGCATCCAACAGCCCCACCAGCGCCATCAGGGTCACCGAAACGAGAAACTGCCACCAGTAAGGAAGAACGTAGCGCACCAGGCGGGCGATTGGACGGGGTGGACGGGGCTTTGCCGGTGTTCCCAAGGTCTTCGCGCCCGCCACTGTGGAAGTTGCCATGCGTGTAAGGCTCAATTCTACAGTGATTCCCTACTTCGGACTGTCTCGATGCGCAACGTTCACTTTGTATCCCGCTTTCCGCATGCGCTTGCTCACATCTTCGGCGATCATCACCGAACGATGCTGTCCGCCCGTGCATCCGAAGCTAATCGTGAGGTAGCTCTTCCCCTCGCGAATGTAGTGCGGCAGCAGATAGACCAGCAGGTCTGAAATGCGGTTGATGAACTCTTGTGTCTGCGGAAACGATCGGATATATTTCGCGACCCGAGGATCGCGTCCCGTCAGCGCGCGAAACTCCGGCACGAAATGAGGGTTGGGCAGAAAGCGCACATCAAACACCAGGTCGGCATCGTCCGGCAAGCCATGTTTGTATCCGAAACTCACGCACGAAACCAGAATTGTCTGCTGGCTTCCAGAGTGCTGCTTGAAGCGGTCGGTCAAGTGCGCCCGCAGTTCATGAACGTTAAATTTGGAAGTGTCAATGACCAGGTCGGCAAGCGCGCGAAGCGCCCGCAGATGCCGCCGCTCGGCCCCGAGCGATGCCCGCACTGTCGTGCCCTTTCCCAGCGGATGCGGCCGCCGCGTCTCGCTGTAGCGCCGCAGCAACGCAGCATCACTGGCCTCGAGATAAATCACCCGCGTCGGTATCGTCCGTTTCACCGACTTCAGGATCGCCGGCAGCTTCTCCAGTTGCGAACCCTCGCGCACATCCACCACCAGCGCCGTGCGCGGGATCTCTCCCGACCGCAACGCCAGTTCGGCAAACCGCGGAATCAGCTCCACGGGCAGATTGTCGACGCAGTAGTAACCAAGATCTTCGAAAGCCTTCAGCGCCGAAGCCTTCCCCGACCCGCTCATGCCGGTAATGATGACCAGTTCCGCGGCGTGAGGCTCGCCCTTACGCCCGCGAGCTTTTCCCGCCGCGGGTTTCCCCGCCGCGTGCGTGACCTTCTTGAGTTTGCTGCGCAGTGGCATGCCGGAAATCTTAGCATTTCACAGGGAGTGAAGCCGGGAATGGAAAATTACCCAACTGGAAACTGCTTGACACGTGGGATGCGGTTGGTGAGTGGTGGGCGCTGTAGGATTTGAACCTACGACTTCCACCGTGTGAGGATGGCACTCTACCGCTGAGTTAAGCGCCCACTGCTGCGGTTTTGCCATTGTAACAAATCGTTTCCGTCCCTTCGGCATCCATCCCCGCCTCTTGACCGCCTTCTCCGCTCCCGATAGCCTCTTTTCATTGCCCCTTCATGGCTGCTTCTGACACTCCCGACTCTCGATCCGCAAGTGATTCAGGGGAAAACACTTCAGCCCGCCCTCCAGCGCCAGAAGACGCGCAACTTTCCTCGCCGAACGGGGTTTCCACCAATGTGAGCAGCGTGGCCATGGATCGCGGACTACTGGGTCGCGGGCTACCAAGCTTCGCGGGAGCGCGCCCGTCTGCGCCCGTGGCCATGGCAAATTCCACTGTCAGCGCAGACGATGCCGTTTCTGACGTCGACGTGATGCTGCGGGTGAAGACGGGCGACGAATCCGCCTTTGCTTACCTGGTGCAGAAATATCGCCGGCCGATGATCGGATTCATGTACCGCCTGTGTCACAATCCGTCGACCGCGGAAGAATTGGCGCAGGAAGTTTTTCTGCGCGTGTACCGCTCGCGCAGCAGTTACGAACCGACCGCCAAGTTCACCACCTGGCTTTACCGCATCGCGACCAATCTGGCCGTCAACTATGCGCGCGATACGCGCCACGAGCGTCCGGAAAATACATTGCGGCTCGATGAACCGGACCGGGAAACGGGCACGACGCCCGACTTGGCCGACGATTCGCTCACAGCGGAAGAGCAGATACTGAGGCGCGAGCGACTCGCGGCCATCCGGAGCAAAGTGAACGCGCTGCCCGAGCGACAACGCGTGGCGGTCATTATGCACAAGTATCAGCAGATGGATTACCGCGAGATTGCGGGCGTGCTGAAACTCAGCGAGTCCGCCACCAAGTCGTTGCTGTTCCGCGCGTATGAGACATTGCGCGAGCAGTTAAAAGAATTCGTTTCGGGGAAATAGAGGAAAAGTATGAATTGCCGTCAAATTCACGAGCTATTGCCGGACCTCGCAGCTGCCGCTGGCATGGACGCTTCGACGCGGGAGCCGGAGGTTGAAAAACACATCGCATCCTGTGCCGACTGTGCCGCCCATCTACGCGACTTGCAGAAAACCATGGCGCTGCTGGATGAATGGCAAGCTCCTGATCCGTCGCCGTATTTCGACACCCGCCTGCAGGCGCGCCTGCGCGAAGAAATGGCGCGCCCGGCTGCGGGATGGCTCGGTGTGGGATGGCTGAGTTGGATGCGGCGTCCGGCGTGGGCCATATCGCTTGCTGCCCTAGTCTTTGCCGGAGCGCTGTTAGTCGGCAACAAGTCGTATATTTCTCAGACCGAAGCCATCGCGACCAAGCCTCCGTCGCTCGGTCTGCCGGTGCAGCCGGGAACCGCCGTCGGCGATCTGCAGGCGCTGGAGAGGAACGACGAGTTATACGCCGATTTCGATGTGCTCGACGAACTGCAGGTGCAGGACGACGTGACCGCGAATCCGTAAGCCTGAATTTCCTGTAGAGACGCGGTTTGCCATGTCTCTCGCGGCGCGGGCGGGGCAAGCCCCGTCTCTACAGGTAAGAAGTTCCGCTTGTGTGAGGCGAGTTGTAAGTTGGCTGAGACTGACGAGGGGACCAAGTATGTTGGGGCGGGCGCAAATTGCGGGCTGTCTGGCGGCGGCGCTTCTGCTGCTAACGCCGTCGTTCGCCCAAGTACAGCGCTTGCCGCCGCAACCTTCGCAGCCACCGCGTCAGCAACCCCAGCGTCCGGATGGGCAATGGCACCGGTTTCAGAAAGAAGGTCGCACTAATCCCAGCCGCCCGAATGAAACGCGTCCGCCGCAAAACCAGCCCGGGCACGCCGGAAACTGGCTTCGCCGCTATAAAGATTTGCCGCCCGCGCAGCAGCACCGCGCTCTCGAAAATGATTCGCAGTTCCGAAGGCTTCCTCCGCAACAACAAATGCGATTGCAAAACAGGTTGCAGCATTTTTCCAGCCTGCCCCCGCAACAGCAGGAGCGGGTGCTCAACCGCATGGAAACCTGGGAGCACCTGACTCCAGATCAGAAGCAGCGGGCGCGACAGATATTTCAGCAGTTCAGGCAGTTGCCGCCGGACCGCCGCCAGGCTGTCAGCCAGGCGATCCGCGGGATGCGCCACCTGACAGCCGAACGGCGTGACCAGCTCATAAACTCCCCGCAGTACAGGCGCGCATTCTCGCCGCACGAACGTGCTTTGCTTGGCGGAGCCTCCCACCTTCCGCTCGCCCCCGGCGACGGCCTGCCACCACCGGAAGAATAGGAAGACTAGAAAAGGGAAAAACAAACGACAATCGCTTGGGACTCGACCG
>Ga0185299_10005371_pt1 | contig 14523 bp, 12 predicted proteins | sample PaiPotPPA55metaG_FD_128002 | JGI IMG/M metagenome (GOLD analysis project Ga0185299, IMG submission 128002) | Iron sulfur acid spring bacterial and archeal communities from Banff, Canada, to study Microbial Dark Matter (Phase II) - Paint Pots PPA... ...
CGCTGACCGGCCAATCGCTCATCGTCAGCCATGGCTGGTTCATGGAGTAGGCGAGGCGTGTCGGGGGAACGGACCATGCCGCTCTTGAAGGGCGAGGCGGCGACGGCGCGGAACAGGTAATGGAAGACTCGCGGCGCGTAGATCAAAAGGAGACCGGACGTGTCGAATCCTTTAGCGACGGCGTCATTGCTATTGCCGTCACCCTGCTCATTCTGGAAATCAAGGTTCCGAAGGCCGATGAAATTGCCTCGGTCCGTTTGTTCGCCAAGCTGCCGGATTTGTGGCCGAGTTTCCTAGCTTTCGTGACGAGCTTTGGAACAATTCTGGTCATGTGGATCAATCACCATCGCGTGTTCCGGCTCGTGCGAACCACGGATTATCCGTTTCTCTACTGGAACGGTTTTCTGCTTTTGTCCATCACCTTCGTTCCCTTTCCGACCGCTCTGTTAGCCGAGCACCTTACCAGTCCCGGGTCGGCCACGGCGACAGCCGTTTATGCGGGGACGTTTGTGGTGATTGCCTTCGCGTTCGCAGGGGTGTGGAGGCACTTGCGAAAGCATCCGCGTCTCTTGTTCGCCACAGCCGATCCTGATGAGCTCGAGGGAATTTCACGCCAGTACCGCTTCGGCCCTCTGCTTTACCTCATCGCCTTCGGCCTGGCGTTTGTTTCGCCTGCCGCATCCATCGCCGCCTATCTTGCCTTGGCGATCTTCTTCGCGTTCGCCGGCAGGCCGGCCTGGGCTCGTTTCGTGAAAAAATAGGAATGAGGCCGGCCGCCAAAGCTAGACGTTCACAAACATCCGAATCTGCGGTGAATCAAAGGAGCAAGACGACGTGGCAAATACCCCGGAACCGCAACCGACAGGTTAGGAGTACAAGATGAAAATCATCGCTTATGACCGCTTTAAGCCCGGCGTAACCATGGAGACTATTCAGCCGCTTCTTCCACTTGAAGTTGCCAACGTCTGGCGGCTCTGGAAGGCGGGTATCGTTCGCGAAAATTATGCGCGTGCCGATGAGCCGGGCGTGATTATCGTCTTCGAGCTTGATAGCGTCGAGCAGGCAAAGCGTTATGTCGCTGATTTTCCGATGTCGAAGGCAGGCTATCTGGAATGGTTTTACATCCCGTTACAAGCTCCATTGCCGATTGAGAGCCTGATGGATAAGTCCGTCGACACCGGAACGCCCTATGACCGCACGGCAAACACATAAAAACGTCAGTTACCGCAGCCGCGCGGTGTTCATCCGCGCGATGAAGGAGTCGATCACATGCAACAGAAATTCGGGCTAAATGTTCCTCGAACGCTGGAGGAGATTTGCGATCCAACGCGCATGGCCTTGCTTGTATACGACATGCAAATCGGCGTCGTTTCCCAAATTCGAAATGGTGCAGAGATTACGTCACGCGTTTTGCGCCTTCTGCAGGCCGCCCGTGAAGGAGGGTTCCGTGTCTACTTTAACCGCTACATGACCCTCCCTACAGAGGTCGCGGGCATGTCCCAACTGCGCATGGCAATGGACTGGCAGCACGTCGACTCAATCGACAAAATCCAGCCGCGATTTCTCCGCGACTCTCCAGAATTTCAGATTGTTGCGGAGCCGTCACCGCTCAGGAGCGAAGCGGTCTTCGACAGGATTGCGATGTCCGCGTTTGAGGGTACGCCGTTGAACATGGTTCTGCGCGACTGTGGAATAAATGCCTTTGTCATCGCGGGCGTGGCGACCGAGGTCGGCATCGAACCGACTGTCCGGCACGCTGCCGACCTGGGCTACATCCCGGTGATCGCCACGGACGCATGCGGCGCGGGAAACGAGGCAGCTGCTCAGCGGTCACTGGACAGCCTTCGCTTCGCTGGAAGTTCACTCATGACGGACACTGACACAATTTGTGAGATCTTTCGGCGATAACGGAAATCCCATTGATTGGAATGAGGCCGGCCGTTAAAGCCCGCAGTTCGCAAACATCTGTCCGATCGTCGTCAGCGCGTGCGGCGTCATGAGATACATGCGCATTCGCCCGATCTTGTGTGACTGAACAAGCCCCGCGGATTCCAGCACCGAGAAATGCTTCATGGCGGAGGGCAGTGCCATGGCAAACGGCGCAGCCAATTCCGTCGCGGATGCGGGCCTGCGTTCAGCCGGTCGACGATGTCGCGGCGGGTGGCATCGGCGAGCGCGGGGACATACGGTCGAGCGCGGCCGGTTGAGTTTCAGCTTGCGTCACGGCGCGGCCGAGGTATCGGTCAGGAAGCGCGCAGGAATGTCGTCCCTGAACGGAAAGAGGTGAAAATACGGGCGGGCCTCGGCGAGCGTCCGCGCGAAGGACGGGCGCCCAGTCAGGCGATCGAAATAGTTCGCCACATTAGGATAGTCGTGGGCAAAGGGCGAGACGATGCCGGCATAGAACAACGCCGGTGCTGCGGCGCAGTCAGCCATGGAAAACGCTTCGCCCATAACCCAAGTCTTTTCGCTCACACGTCGGTCGATCATGGCATAGGCCGTGCGCAACATCGCGTGAGCTTCCCGGGCGCCGCGCGGATCTTTCTCGCCGTCCGGCCTCATGCGATCGCTGACGATCCTCTGCATCGGAACTTGAACGTATAAATCGAAGATGCGGTCCCATAGTCGCGTTTCGAGGCGCTGCGATTCGTCATGGGGCAGCAACGCGCGAGCGCCCGGATAGTGCTGATCGATATATTCGATGATGATCGAGGTTTCCGGCAGCGTGCGCTCAAGGCGGTCGTCGCGCAGCACGGGAATCTTGCCGATAGGCCAGAGCGCGAAGAAGTCCGCCCGGGACTCCTCATCGCCAAAATCGACAATGACGCCGGTGAACGGTGTGTCGTTGTCGTAAAGCGCGATCAGCACCTTGTGGCAGAAGGAGGCGAGCGGGTGGTGATAGAGGGTCAGTGTCATGGCGGCTCCTTAGGCTCGATCCGCGAAACACTTATCCAAAAGGCTTAGCAATGCCACGAGCCCATGCAATAGAAAGCTTCCTCTTTGGTTTAGGCTAAAGGAGTAAGAAGACGTGACGAAACATCCGAACCGGCATGCGGCAGATCGTTGGCGAATCGCTATCGCCCGGATGCAAGCGCGGCCGCGATTGCGCGCTAACCGAAATATCCGGCTTCGTCAGACTGGTTGGCCCTGAGCGTTTGCACGGCTTCCCTGACGAGCGGATCGAGTCCCTCGCCGCCCTCGCTCAAATGACGGATGATTTTCTTTCGCATGCTCGGGTCCCAGAATTTGGCGAGATGATTGGCGATTCCCGCGACGGCCGTTTCATGCGCCTGGGGCGCGAAGAATTTTCCGATCTGGTTTGCCATATAGATCAGCTTCTTGGGCGAATTATCATGCGACATGATGCGCGGCTCGGCCGATGATCCGTTGATGGTGCGTGAAGACTTCGAAATCCTGGCCCCGCGCGACTGCGACGAGGGTGATCCCGCAGGCTTCGGCAAGACGCACCCCAGCCGCCGTGGGGGCGGACACCGCGACGACGACCGGCGCCCCGAGCCGCGCCGCCTTTTGGATGAGCTCGATCGAGACCCTGCTGGTCAGCAGCACGATGCCATGCGCGGCCACGTCCCCACCCCGCGCGAGCGCGCCAATCAGCTTGTCGAGCGCGTTGTGCCGACCCACGTCCTCGCGCACCGCGACAAGTCCTCGCGATGGCGTCCAAAAACCCGCTGCGTGAACGGCGTGGGTTTGGCCATTAAGCTTTTGTTCCGCCGAAAGCGAAGCCATCGCCTCGACGATCGCCCCGGAGTCGACACGGCTCGCGTTGGAGACGAAAGGCGCCGGGCGCGTCGCTTCCTCGAGACTTTCGATGCCGCAGAGTCCGCACCCGGTCGGCCCCGCCATACTGCGGCGGCGGGCGGCATAGGGCTTGGCGCGCTCCTCCGGCAACCAGGTCCTGAGTTCTATGCCTAGCGGCGTCGCAACCACGTCGAGGCTCGCGATCTCGCTTGAACTTTCAATCAACCCTTCGGTGAGAGCGAAACCAATCGCGAAATCGTCAAGATCGCTTGGCGTCGCCATCATCACGGCATGGGTCGTGCCGTTAAAGGTGAAGGCGATCGCCGTCTCCTCCGGCACCGCGCGGGCCGAGGCAGACATTTCTCCGCGCCGCCACGCGAGGCAGGGAACGCTGAGCGACGGCGGCGGCGGCGGTTCGTCGCCCGTGAGGGCTTCATTCATTCCGCGGCTTCGGCCGTCTCGGCGATGTGGCGGCTTTGCTCGGCCTGCTCGCGATAGCGCTCCTGCCAATCGGTCGGCCCGTTCGAACGCGAGATTTGCACGGCCGTGACTTTGTACTCGGGGCAATTGGTCGCCCAATCGGAAAAATCCGTCGTCACGACATTGGCCTGCGTGGACGGATGGTGGAACGTCGTGTAAACGACGCCCGGCGCCACGCGATCGGTGACGAGCGCGCGCAAGGTCGTTTCCCCGGCGCGGCTCGAAACCTTCACCCAATCGCCATCGCGGACGCCGCGCTGTTCGGCGTCGTGCGGATGGATTTCGAGACGGTCCTCCTCGTGCCAGGCGACATTCGCCGTGCGGCGCGTCTGCGCTCCGACATTGTAGTGGCTGAGGATGCGCCCGGTCGTGAGCAGAAGCGGGAAGCGGGCCCCGGTCCGCTCGTCGGTCGCCACATATTCGGTGACGACAAATTTGCCTTTGCCCCGCGCGAAGGCGGCGATGTGCATGATCGGCGTCCCTTCGGGCGCCGCTGCATTGCATGGCCATTGGACCGAGCCAGCTTCGTCGAGTTTGGCGTAGGAGACCCCCGCGAAAGTCGGCGTCGTCGCCGCGATCTCGTCCATGATCTCGCTTGGATGCGCGTACTTCATGGGAAAGCCCATGGCATTCGATAGCGCCATGGTAATTTCCCAATCGCCGAACCCGTTCTTGGGGCTCATTACCTTGCGCACACGCCCGATCCGCCGCTCGGCATTGGTGAAGGTCCCATCTTTTTCGAGGAAGGTGCAGCCCGGCAGGAACACATGCGCGTAATTCGCCGTCTCGTTGAGGAAGAGATCCTGCACGACCACGCATTCCATGGCGGCGAGGCTCCGTGCGACATGCGTCGTATCGGGATCGGATTGAAGAATATCCTCGCCTTGGACGTAAATACCGCGGAAAGTGCCCTCGACGGCGGCGTCGAACATGTTCGGGATGCGCAACCCAGGCTCTTTGTCGAGCGCGACGCCCCAAGCCTTCTCGAAGATCGAACGCACGGCGTCGTTCGAGACGTGCCGGTAGCCCGAGAATTCATGGGGGAAGGAGCCCATGTCGCACGCGCCCTGAACGTTGTTTTGGCCCCGCAACGGATTGACGCCTACCCCGCGCCGCCCGAGATTTCCGGTCGCGAGCGCGAGATTGGCGATCGCGAGCACCGTGGTCGAGCCTTGGCTGTGTTCGGTGACGCCGAGCCCATAATAGATTGCCGCATTGCCACCCGTGGCATAGAGCCGGGCCGCCTTGCGGATCGTGTCCGCCGGAACACCGGAGATTTTTGCGACTTCTTCCGGGCTGTTGCGGGGCTCCGATACAAACTCCGCCCAATCCTGGAATTCCTGCCAGTCGCAACGTTCGCGCACGAAGGTCTCGTTGACGAGCCCTTCGGCGACGATGACATGGGCAAGCGCGGTCAAGACCGCGACATTGGTGCCAGGCTGCAAGGGAAGATGATAGTCGGCTTCCACATGCGGCATCCGGACAAGGTCGATCCGGCGGGGATCGAGAATGATCAACTTAGCGCCCTCGCGAAGTCTTTTTTTCATGCGGGAAGCGAACACCGGATGCGCATCGGTCGGGTTAGCGCCGATAATCAAGACCACGTCCGTTTCATCGACCGAATCGAAATCCTGGGTACCCGCGGACGTGCCGAAAGCGGTCCCGAGGCCATAGCCCGTCGGCGAATGGCAGACCCGCGCGCAGGTATCGACATTGTTGTTGCCGAAGCCGGCGCGAACGAGTTTTTGGACGAGGTAGGTCTCTTCGTTGGTGCAGCGCGACGATGTGATGCCGCCGATGGAGTTCCTGCCGTGCGCCGCCTGAATGCGCTTGAACTCGGAGGCGGCATGACCGATCGCCTCGTCCCAGGAGACTTCGCGCCAGGGGTCCGAGGCCTTGGCGCGGATCATCGGTTTCAGGATCCGGTCCCGGTGGGTGGCGTAGCCATAGGCGAAGCGGCCCTTGACGCAGGAATGGCCGTGGTTCGCCTTGCCGTCCTTGTAGGGAACCATACGGACGAGCTCCTCGCCCCGCATCTCGGCTTTGAAGCTGCAGCCGACCCCGCAATAGGCGCAGGTAGTTACCGCCGAATGTTCCGCCTGGCCGATGTCGATCACCGACTTCTCGACGAGAGTCGCGGTAGGGCAGGCCTGGACGCAGGCGCCGCAGGATACGCACTCCGATTCGAGGAATGGCTCCATTTGCCCCGCCGAAACCCGGCTCCCAAAACCGCGCCCATCGATCGTGAGGGCAAAGGTTCCCTGGACTTCCTCGCAAGCTCGGATGCAACGGTTGCAGACGATGCATTTCGCCGGATCGTAGCTGAAGTAAGGGTTCGACTCGTCCTTCTTGTCGGCGAGGTGGTTGGCGCCCGTATAGCCGTAGCGCACATCGCGCAACCCGACGTTGCCCGCCTCCGTCTGCAACTCGCAATTGCCGTTGACGGCGCAGGTGAGGCAATCGAGCGGATGATCGGAGATATAAAGCTCCATGACACCCTTGCGCAGGGCTTTCAGGCGCTCGGTCTGGGTGTGGACCACCATGCCCGGCGCGACCGGCGTGGTGCAAGAGGCGGGGGTTCCGGCGCGGCCTCGGATCTCGACCAGGCAGAGACGGCAGGAGCCGAACGCTTCGAGCATGTCGGTGGCGCAGAGTTTTGGGATTTTGGTCCCAACTTCCATCGCCGCTCGCATGATGGACGTGCCTTCCGGCACATGCACTTCCATACCGTCGATGGTGAGCGTGACCGTTTTGTCCGACCGCGACGTGGGGGTTCCGTAATCGATCTCGGTGACTAGTGACATGGCAGTCTTCCTCATTCAGCGGCGGCAAGAGCGCGCGGCACGAAATCTTCCCTAAAGTGGCGAACGGCGCTCATCACGGGGTAGGGCACGAAGCCCCCGAGCGCGCAGAGTGAACCAAATTTCATCGTATGGCAAAGGTCCTCGAGGAGCGCGATATTCTCCGCCGGCTTCACGCCGTCGAGGATGCGATCGATGACCTCGACGCCACGGGTCGCGCCGATCCGGCAAGGCGTGCATTTTCCGCAACTTTCGATCGCGCAAAACTCCATCGCGAAGCGCGCCATCCTCACCATGTCGACGGTATCGTCGAAAACGACGAGGCCGCCGTGGCCGACGAGCCCGTCGAGCGCCGAAAAAGCCTCGTAATCATAGGGCGTATCGAACAGCAAGCGCGGGAAATAGGCGCCGAGCGGCCCGCCGCATTGCACCGCTCGCACTGGCCGGCCGGACAGGGTGCCGCCACCAATTGTGTCGACGATTTCGCCGAGCGTCAGCCCGAACCCGGTCTCGTACAGCCCGCCGTAACGGACGTTTCCGGCAATCTGGATGGGCATCGTTCCGCGGGAACGCCCAAACCCGAAACCGGCATAAAAATCGGCGCCGCGATCAAGGACCGTTGGCACCGCGACGAGGGACAACACATTATTGACGACGGTCGGCTTCGCGAAGAGCCCCTTATGCGCCGGCAAGGGCGGTTTCGCCCGCACGATGCCGCGTTTGCCTTCGAGACTTTCGAGGAGGGACGTTTCCTCGCCGCATATATAAGCACCGGCCCCCATCCGCAATTCAAGCTCGAAGGCATATCCCGAGCCCTGGATGTTGGGGCCGAGGTAAGCCGCTTCTCGCGCGACTAGCAGGGCCTCCGAAAAAGTCTTCCCGGCATGGGGATACTCCGACCGGCAATAGACATAGCCCTTGGTCGCGCCGACTCCGATGCCGCAAATGGTCATGCCTTCGATCAACGCGAAAGGATCGCCCTCCATGACCATGCGGTCGGCGAACGTGCCGCTGTCGCCTTCGTCGGCGTTGCAGACGACATATTTGCGGTCCGCAGCCGTGTCGGCGACGGTCTTCCATTTGATTCCGGTCGGGAAACCAGCGCCGCCGCGCCCGCGAAGCCCGGACTTCGTCACTTCGGCGACGATCGCGGAAGGCTCGATCTCGAGGGCGCGTTTGAGCCCCTTCCAGCCGTCATGCGCGGCGTAATCGGAAAGCGAAAGCGGATCGACGACGCCGCAGCGGGCGAAGGTAAGGCGTGTCTGGCCCGCCAGAAACGGATGCTCTTCCGGCTTGCCGATCCGGAGCGAATGCGCGCCGCCGGACATCAGGCCGGAGTCAAAGAGGGAAGCAATGTCCGAAGCCGAAACCGGGCCATAGCCGATGCGCCCGCGGGGTGTCTCGACCTCGATCAAGGGCTCCAGAAAGAACATCCCGCGCGAGCCGGTGCGGACGATCTCGACCGGAAGAGCTCGCGCGCGCGCTTCGGCCGCGATCCTCGCCGCGACCTTGTCGGCGCCAACCGCGAGCGCGGCGGCATCCTTGGGAACGAAAATGCGCGTCATGGGACGCGCGCCTCTTCGAGCGCCTCGGTGATTTTGTCCAGGTTCAGGCGTCCAAGCGGTTCCCCATCGAGAAGAGCTGCAGGCGACGTGGCGCAAAGGCCAAGGCAATAGACCGGCTCGACCATCAGTTCGCCATCGCGGGTCGTGCCATGCCAGCCGACACCGAGTTTGGCCAGAACGGCCGCCGCCAAATCCTCGCTGCCCATGCTCTGGCAGGCTTCGGCACGGCAAAGCTGCAAAAGGTGCGGCGCGGAAGGTTCACGGCGGAAATCGTGATAGAAGGTCACGACGCCATGCACCTCGGCGCGGGTCAGATTAAGCGCCTCCGCAACGAGCGGCACGGCGGCGGCGCTGACACAACCGAACTCTTCCTGCAAGCCATGCAGGATCGGAAGCATGGGGCCCTCAAGCCCGGCATGTTCGGCGATAATCTCCTTGGCGCGCTCGGCGTTCCAGGCGGAGGGCATGCGTTTCCCATCATTTTTGCGTCTTTAGAATATGAGCCTTTGGCACCGAAAGATCAACAAAATAGTCTTGTGAACTTATCGGGATCTTCTATCAATCGGAATGTGCACCGCCGCAAATCCTCGCGGAACGCTTTCGAGCCCTTGTTTTTGCGGCATCGCGAGCCGGTCTGCTTCGGCGATTAGCGCCCGGGTTAATGGCGGAATTGGTTCCCGGTGCGGCGATACAAGCCCGATGATATGAAGTTCGCTGGGCTCCGTGATGGGAATCGAGCGCTGGGGCTCGCTCACGCCCAGCAGATTGGCGAGCTTTTTCGGCACGATGCAGGCGCACCCGCCGCTCCGGGCATGCGAAAATAAGACCACCATCGAGTTGGATTCGATAGGCGGCGGCGCGGCTGAATTCGCCAGCAACCGGTCGATAATGCGGCGGTTTTGCATGTCGGGGGTGAGCAGGCAGAGCGGAATACGCCCGACATCCGCCCAAGTCACCTCCGCGCGCTCGGCGAGCGGGCTTCCGGCGGAGGTCAAGAGCCTGTATTGCTCCCGGTAAAGCGGCACCGTGTGGAGCTGGCCGAGCGGCTCGTTGTCGAGATAGGTGAGCCCCGCGTCGATCCGGAAATCGTCGAGCATGGAGAGGATTTCGCGGGATGTGCTCGAAAGCACAGTGAAGCGCACGTCCGGATGTTTGGCCCGGAAAGGCGTGGTGAGTTCGGCGACCATGGGGAGCGCGGTTGGCACGGCGGCGAGCGTCAAATGCCCGGCGAGCGCGTCGCTGACGATGCGCCTCGCCCATTCGAGCACGCGCTCGCCTTCCGCCGTCAGTCCGTAAAAGCGCGAGCTGCGATTGACGAGCAGCACCCCCAGTGTTTCCTCGAGCTGTTTGATGCCCGCCGACAACGTCGGCTGGGTCACCCCGCAGCTTTCCGCGGCGCGGCTAAAATTGCGTTCCCGCGCCAACGCGATCAAGAATTCGAGCTTGTCGATCACGGCGCCGTGCCCGACTGCGAGAGCGCGACGCCGGCGCGAAGGGCGGCCCGCCGGCGCGCAACCGCCGTGATCAAGGCCGCGTGGCTCCAGGCGAGGGATTTGGCCGAGGTCTGGACGCCGGTTGCTTGGTCGAATTGCTCCGAAAGCTCCCCAGAGGCGGGAGTATAGGCCGCAACGGTTGCCATGAATTGATCGCCGCGCCGGAGCAAGGCCTCGAAACGGCGTTTTTGATGCTCTGGCGCCGGCGGGAGAGCAAAGGAATCGTCCGCCACGCCTAGCCGAAGCAAGGACTCCTTATTATCCGTCGTCACCGGAACCTCTGCTCCCGCCGCCGCTTCAGCGAGAGCATAGTAAAATTCCGCCGCGCCGAGCGTTGAAAAATAATAGGCCCCACCGCTGAAGTAACGGTCGCCCGCATAGCGCCCCATGGCGGGGCCCCGGGTTTCGGCGCGGTCCCGGTTGATCGCGTAGCTTGCATCAAAGAGTTCCTCGAGCCGCGTGAGGGTCGCCATGAACCTCGGATCGAGAACGCTGTGCGCTCCCTTTTCGCGCGCGGCGTGAATCACTGCGAGAATCGTCGCGAAATCGAGTTCCTTTCCGGCCGCCCCGTTCGCGACACCGCGGCGGCTAGTATAGAAGCCTCTGGCTGGGCACCAGTATTCGTCCAGCGATTTTGCGATCTCTTGCGCCGCGGCGAGGCAGGCTTGCGCGCGCGCGGTTTCGTCCGTGCCGGTTTGCTCTAGCCATCGGGCGCCATCCGCGAGCGCCGCGTGGTGCACAAGCCGGGTGTAATAATGGTGGCCTAGCTCTTCCTCCCAAATGTCAAAACAGGGCTCGCGCCAATACCGGACGATAAAACCGAGATCGGTCAGGATAAGCGCGCGCATGGCCGCGCGGGCTTGGTCATCGAGGCCACCGAGAGGCCAAAAGCGCATCAGGGCGAGAGCCCGCAGGGCGGGGCCATCGTGTTGCGGGCGCGACCATTTGGAGATGTCGAGCGTCCCGTCCGGGTTGAATCGCGGCTCGCCAAGAACACGATCCCCAGCGATGTTCCGAAGATCGTTATCGTCCCGCACATATTGCAAAAAAAAAGGAGCGATGTTTTTCCTGAAATCGCCGGCAAGCCGCAAAAAACCGGCCCCGTCAAGACGATTGAGAGAGAGACTGAACGCGACAAACTCCTTGATACGGGAAAGCCCCTCCCCCGCGAAGGCTCCCTCGGCAATCACATGCCGCAAGGCATCGATGACGAGCGCCGAATCGCGCAGCCAGTGGAAGAAATAGTCGGGGTCCGGGTCCGAGGAGCCAAGCGCGGCCGAGGCCAGGACGGATCCCGGCGCCGGCCGGATCGTCTGGCCAAACCCGCGCCGCTCCTTGACGAGATGCGTCGCCGAAATGGCGCGCAGTATCGCCGTCGCGGAAACATCGTTTTGGCGCGCCATCCAATCGAGCAGAGATTTTTTTTCGTCGCCCCGAGCGCCCCCGGCAGTCGCCCCGGCCATTGCCATCAACTTTTGTCTCCTAACTCACATGCGGGCTGGAAAAGCCGAGTCGCGCCAGCCCGGTCCTGACATCGGGATCAGACATGAACAGCTTCCACAAAAGTCCGGTCCGGTAATTCTCGATCATGATCACGATCGGCCCCTGATCGATTGCGAGATACGTGCTTGCATACCAGTCATGGGTCTCGCTGAAGGCATCGGTGAAGCCGAAGCGACCCCAAATTCTATCCCCCAGCACATCGTAAAAATGGCGAAGCGCGCGCATCGCCTGTTCCGGCGCATAGGGAAAGCTCGACAGCGCCGCCGCCGGGGAGATAACCCCATTGTCATTGTCGGGAGCATGCGCGCGGTAGCCGCCCGGGTCGTCGCTCGCGGTCAAGCCCCAGCATGACGGCCCGAAGCCTTTATGGCGGTTGGGATTGCGGACGCAGTGTTCGTAGTTGATCAAGGTATGCTGGACGTTTTGTTCGAAATAGCTTGCATAGCTGTCCTTTAGCCCGCGCGGGTCGAGCCCACAAAAGGAATAATGGCAAAAGAACAAAGGCCCTCCGAAGTCCGGGCCAAGTGGCAGATCGATATCGTAATAGCGACGGCGGTTGATGAACGTGCGGCTTTGCGCGAAACCGGCATGGTAGACGGGGGCGGCGATCGGGTAACGGGGCGAGGCGGCCGCAAGCACGTAAGTGACGAGGCATTCGTTCCAGCCGCGGACGTCCGCGTCGAGGCTGAAGCCATTGTTGGGGCTCCAGTGCCAGGTCAAGACATGGCGGCCGTCGCGCGCGTGCCAGTTCCATTCGGCATCGAGCCACAACCAGGTGATCCGATCGCGAAGGCTTTTCTCGGCGGGGTTGTCCGCATTGAAATATTGGCGGGCGCATAAGAGCCCCTGAAACAGAAACGACGTCTCGACGATGTCGGAACCATCGTCCTTGCGGCTAAACCTGATCGTCGCCCCGGTGTGGCCATTCATGTAATGCGGGAACAAGCCATGATAGCATGGCGCCCGTTCCAGAAAGCCGAGCATGAGGGCGAGACGGTTCGCTGCTTCGTCCCGTATGATCCAGCCGCGCTCGGTCGCGACAATGATCGCCATGACCGCAAAGCCGGACGCGCCCGTGGCGACGAGATCGTCTCCGGCGTCCGTGGCAAGCCCGGCGCGGTCGCGCGCGAGGCCGCAGACCGGATGCGCGCCCTCCCAAAAAAACCGGAAAGTCTGGCGCTGGACAAGATCGATGAGCGCCGCGTCCGGCAAGCCCGCGCGGGGCTTGATGTTTGGGACACCTCTCCGGACGGTCTGCATCGGCTGGCAATTCCTTATTCCGGCGGTCAAACGGCGGGGGCCTTTTGTTTCGCGGGCTGCACCGGAACCGTGGTCCCGGGGCGGGGCGCGAGGCGCTGGCCTTCCGGGTCTTCGATCAGGCGGAGGACCCGGGTGAAAAAGCCTCTTTGGGTATTCGCCCTGCCGATATTGACGACTGCCGCGTCCGCCAGTTCCTGGCCAAAAATATCAAGGACCAAGTTGCGCGCATCCTCGTCGAGGTGATCGATTGCTTCGTCGAGCATTACCCAGCGCGGCTTGTGCAGCAAGAGCCGGGCGAAGGCGAGCTTGTGCTGATCCTCGAGTGTCAATTCCCGTTCCCACCGTGCGTCGCGATCGAGGTCGGGAGACAGATGGGCGAGCTTCATCCGCTCCAGCGCGACCATGTATTCCTCGCTCGTGAATTGGGCGGGCTCTGCTGGATAAGCCAGCGCACCGCGCAGCGTGCCAGGCGGTATGTAGTCTTGTTGCGAGATAAACATCATGGTGTGCGCCGGCGGCAGCAGGATGCGGCCGGATCCCCAAGGCCAAAGCCCCGCGATTGCGCTAAAGAAACTGGTCTTGCCGCCGCGCCGCTTGCCGATGATCAGAACCCGCTGCGCCGGGTCGATCATGACATGCTTCTCGCTGAGCCTCGTGCAGCCCGCGGGCGACGCGATGCCGATGTGATCGAAAACGAGCCGGTCTTCGTCGGTGGGTACAACCTCGAGCCGGCCAGCCTCCTGGCCGAGCCTGTCCATCTCGAGAAGCGCAAGGCGGAAGCTCGCGACCCGCAAAAGCGTGGCCCGCCAATCGGCGATCAAACTAAAATTATCAACGAACCAGCGTAGCGCCTGCTGCACCTGATTGAAGGCTCCGACCGCCATCATCAGCCCACCAAGCGACATATCGCCGGCGAAATATCCGGGCGCCGCCACGATGAACGGGGCCACGATTGCGAACCATCCATAACCGGCGGTGACCCAGGTAAGGCGCGTGATCGCGCTGACGAGCCGCCGCATCATCGAAAGGACCTGATCGAACTCCCGGTTCAGATAATCCTTTTCATCCGTTTCGCCGCCATAAAGAGCGATGGCCTCGGTGCGCTCGTTGACCCGCACGAGACCGAACCGCAGATCCGCCTCGCGCGCGTAACGTTCGGCGTTGAGCGCGATCAGCGGACGCCCCACTCGCCAGCTTCCAAAGGACGCGATTCCGGCATAGATCAGCGCGAACCAGACCATGTAGCCGGGCAAAGCGAAGCTCAATCCGGCGACGGAAAAGGTTACGCTTTCCGAAACCGCCCATAGGACGGTAATAAAGCTTACAAGAAGAAGCGTCGATTGGAGCAAGCCAATGCCGAGGTCGGTCGAGAGATCCACCAGATGACGGGCATCCTCATGGATTCGCTGATCTGGGTTTACGCCGATTTCGCCGGCGCCGGAGAGGCGAAACGCGCGCCTTGGCACGAGCCATTGATCGAAGAGATCGCGCGTCAATCCTTCGCGCAATTTCAGCTTGCTCAGTTCTCGAAGCCAGGCCTGGGCGACATTCAGGGCCAACAACGCGCCGGCAATCACCCCAAAGACCACGAGCTGGTACAAAAACCCCCAAAAATCCTTGAGCGAGAGCGCATCGTAGAACGGCTTGTTCCAAGCATTAAGT
>Ga0185299_10005372_pt1 | contig 14516 bp, 18 predicted proteins | sample PaiPotPPA55metaG_FD_128002 | JGI IMG/M metagenome (GOLD analysis project Ga0185299, IMG submission 128002) | Iron sulfur acid spring bacterial and archeal communities from Banff, Canada, to study Microbial Dark Matter (Phase II) - Paint Pots PPA... ...
CACCAGTCCGGTCGCAGGGGCATTCTGAATGCTGCTCAGAACGTCGTTGCCCGCTCCGCCCAGGGCCTGGAAGTAATAGTTGAAAGGGATGGCAACCGGTCCGGCGCCGGCGGCGCTCGAACACAGGAAGACCAGCAGGGTGGTGGCATCCTGCGTGGCTTCGGCGCCAGCCATAACCAGAAAGCTGACGTGTTTATAGTTCCGCATGGAAACGGCCGGGTTGATCGGCGCGGCCGAGGATTGCGCGGAAATGTTCTGCGGAACCTCGAGCACGGCAACGTGACCGGCTTCGGCAATATTGAATCCAAACATGGTGATTCTCCTGATTTCTGAATTTGTGCCGCTGAATTGGAAGCGAAAGCTCTTAGCCCTTAGCCTTCAGCGAAAAGCCAAAAGCTAAGAGCTGGAAGCTGTTTTTTACCGGTTGGCGCCGCTGGCCAGGCCGATGAAGGGCGAAAGGTTCGCTCCGCCGCTCTTCGGGGTCAAAGGCTTGTTCCACGTGGTCTGCGCGTCCACGCGGTAGGTGAAGCGGAAGGCCATTTCCGACTGCACGAAGCGCACGTGCATCGAAGCCGCGGCCTGCGGAGCGCCCTTATCGGCCAGCAGCACCTGTGACAGGTCCGCCAGAACAATGTCGCCCACCGTGCCCAGCACCGCGTTGTGTTCGGTCGGGATCACCGGCAGCCCCAGCAGCTCGCCGTACGGGCCGTACAACGGGTTCTGTCCGGGTGGATGGTAGAGCAGGATCACGGCTGCACCGGCGCCGTTGCCCGCCTGCATGGCAAACAGTTGCGGAATGACCGTCTGGTCGATGAACCAGGCGGCCGAGAGCTGGCTGCCCACCGCGGCCCCAGGGCCCGGCGTCAGGTTCTCGGTGGATTGCGCGGCAATGTGATTGCGCAGTCCCGGATGCCAGAACTGTGCCCACATGGCCTCGACGTCGGCTCCGGTCACGATCGTGGCCGTCGCTCCCGGGGTCAGCGCCAGAAAGGCCTGCGATTTCAGGATGCCGGCCGGTTGCCCGACTCCCGTGCCCTGGAAGATTGCATCTTCCACGCGGAACGCCAGTTCCGTGGGCATGTTGTTCATGATCCAGTCCTGCAAAGCGGCTGCATCGGCCAGCAACTCGTCCGTGGCAAACACCAGGGCGGTCAGCTTGTTCAGGTTCAGCGTGATCTCGCGAAAGGTCGGACGGGTCGACAGGAAGGTGTCAGCCTCGTTCGCCCAGAAGGCGAGCACGCCGCCCATGCGGGAACCATCCGCGCGGCTGGTCTCATCCACCACTTTCAGGGTCAGCCGATTGGAATTGGCACTGATGGCCTGGCGGGTGCAGCGGCGGGTGATTTCGCCGGTCAGGTAGGTGCGTTGATAAATCTGCTGGGAATAATCCGCTCCCACCAGAAAGCCGCCTTCGCTGGGCACCGCTTCGTTCATGGCGCCGTCCGAACCGCCCGAGGCCTTGAATACGCCGCGCTCATCGAAGTCGCCAAAGATTCCCGTCAGCCGGGGATCCACGCTGCCGGTCTGCGCATATTTCACCACCGCCTGCAACTGGTGGGCAAAGCCGCGCGCCCACAGCTTTTTCTTTACGTCGGCTGCGGCGCCATTGGTGGTGTCGCTGACTACGACGCCGCTGGCATTTCGTTCGCGCTCGAGGGCAGAGGCCACTTCGCTCAAAATGAAATCTTCGCGCCCAAGGGCGGCTTTGAGAGGTTTCATGGCCTCTACGTGTTGGTTGAACTGGCTGGCTTCCGCTTCTGTGAGATCGCGCTTTTCGGTCGCCGCCTTGTCGTTCAGCGTTTGCGCGGCCGCAACTACGACGGCGATCTGGGCTTCAATCTCCACCTTCCGCTGCCGGACGGCATCGATGCTTACTGGTTTCATTGACGTGCTCCTGATTTTGATTTGTGAAACGGGTGGGGCTGTGTGCTGTGCGCCGGAGGACCGTCAATCGAAGGAGTGAAAGCTGCCCGGTGTGCCGCGTGGTGTAATCCGTGCAATAAAAAAGCCCGCGTAGGCGGGCTTGATTTGTGAATTTGAATTTGATCTTGCTAAGAGCTAACAGCCAGCAGCCGCTTTTCAGTGCACCTGCAGCTGCCGCCGCCGGTGAGCCATCGCCCGCAGGCACTCGCCCGCCGCGGCCGCCACGGCGTCCGCTTCTCGCGCTTCCTGTTCCTTGGCCGTGAGTGCCGGCGTGGTCTTTGGATTAACGGCGGCCGCGCGCGAGGGATGCCCGCAGTTCGGGTCCGCGCACATCTCATCCGAGCATTGCGCGTGGTTTCCGCCCTGGCACTCGTCGCACTTGCATTCGCAAAGCGTGTCGTCGTCCTGGTCCGGGTCATCGTCCGGGTTGGGCTTTGTTCTGGCCTTCAATTTTTTCAGTCTCGCTGTCTCGATCATGGCCGCCTCAATTGCAGCAGCAGAACCGGAAGCGGCGGCGGCGGCCGCCGAAGCCCGCGAGCCGGAGCCCGAAGTCTTCTTCACCCCATATTTTTCGAGCACGCTGTCGAGCGTGCCTTCGCGATCGGCCAGTCCGGCTTTCACCGCGGCGCTGGCCAGCAGGCTGCGCCCCTGGCCGAAATTCTCGCGCACCGTGGCCTGCGATGTGCCTCGCTGCTGCGCCACGGCTTTCACGAAGATGGCGCCCACGGCATCGACCTGCGATTGCAGAAAGGCCTGCGCTTCCTCGGAAAGCGGCTGTGAGGGATGGCCCTCGGCCTTGTATTTTCCAAACTTGATCACGTTGATCTTGATGCCCTCGTTTTTCAGCGCCTCCGACAGGTCCTGGGTCAGCATGTAGACGCCGATCGAGCCGCACTGTCCGCTCGGAGTGCAAACCACTTCGCTGGCCGCCGAAGCCAGCCAGTAGGCGGCGCTGCAGCCCATGGCGTTGAAAACCGCGGTAATAGGCTTCACCTTGCGCGAATCGTAAATTTCCTGGGCAAATTCCATCACGCCTTCCACGCTTCCGCCGGGCGAGTCCACATCGAACACAATGGCTTTGCAGTTGCCGTCGCCAAGCGCCTGGCGGAATTGCTCGGTCAGGCTCTGAATGGAGCCGCCTCCGCCTCCGGAGATCTCGCTCATCATGCTCATGCGGTGCGAAATAATGCCCGTCATCGGGATCAGCGCCACGCTGCCCGGCGCCGCCGCGCTGCGTTTGCCTTTAGCCAGCATCGGCATGGGTTCGTCATCGAATGCGAGATAGCGGGCTTCCAGATTCTCATGGCCCAAATAGCCGCTGGCGGCGTTGGCGTCGGCAATGCGCTCGCGGATTTCTTCCGGCGTCCACTTCGTGCCGGCGGCTTGATGGCGAATCAGTTCCTGCATGGCCATCAGCGTCTCTTCGCGCAGGGCCCAGGCCTGGCCGTAGAACTCGGCGATAATGCGGCTGTACTTCATAAAGGCAGCTCCTGGCTGTTAGCTACTAGCTCCGGGCCCTTGGATCCGGTCAGCTCGAAAATGGCGGTCAATGTCGCTATCCGTTTTGGTCTGTAGGAAATTCGGCAGGCCAGCAGTTTGGCCATTCCGTCGTATTCGCACGTCTCGCCGGTCGAAAGTTTCAAGTGAATCGATTGGCCGATCGGGAGGAAGGACAAAATATTTTGGCGGCTGAGCGTTGTGTCGCGCAGCATTCTCACTCGCAAACGAAACTGGGCCCGGTCGAGGTCGATGAGCGTGACACGATCGAGCGGATGGCCATCGAGAAGTAGATTTTTCGCCTGGCACATAGCCATGATTGACATTGGGCTCACCAGCAATAAATCTCGTACTTGCACGCGAAAATCACTCCGGCGGCAATTGCCACAAGAAGACAAATCAACATCAGATCGATTTTGGTTTCGTCTTTCACAGCGCCAGGCCTGTCAGTTCTTTCACGCCGTCTTCTTCAATCCGGTCGATGGCCAGGTCGAGCAACGTCGCTTTCGACGTAGCAATCACCGCCGCGTGCGCTCGGCAATAAAGCGCAGCGCGAGAAGCCGAAATGGCCAGCGCTTCCGCCACTACCGGCTCCAGGCCGCGATAGAAAGTCCACACTTCGCCCTCAATCGGTGCCTGACCGATGAGCATGATGTCCTGTTGCGATATGCTGGCCTTCAGCGACTTCATTTTCTCGATGTTGGCCTTGAATTGGCTGTCTTCCTCGATTGTGAAATCGCGTTTCGCTTCCTCGGCCGTATCCAGCAACACTTGATTAGCTGTGAGGATAGGGGCGATATCGGCCTCGATTTCGACCTTATGCCTGCGAATGGCATCGATGTTTCTCCCATCCGCAGCCGATTTGGCAGCGATTTTCCGCAAGGTTGTCACTTCGCGGCGCACGATGCGCCCCGCCGCGGCCACCGCCAGCGCCTGCGAACGTTTTTGTGCGGCGTTGATTCGTTGAGCGGGAGCCAAAAGCTGCGAGCTGTCTTTGTCATCCACCGGCTCGGCACCGCCGCCCGATTGGTCGGTGGTCTGGTTGGTATCGCTGGTATCGCCGCTGGCGTTGGCCGCGGCAATGTTTGCCTCGCTGCGCGCCTGCGCCTGGCTGAGCGTTTCCATATTCACTGGAATCAGCAGCTCGTCGCAGCCGTCCATCGGATTCTTGCCTTCCGCCGCGCGAATTTCGTTTCTGGTCAGCCAGGTCTGCACGCCCTGCTGGTAGGCCTCGAAGCGCGTCTTCATGTCGCCGCGGTAGAGGGCGTCCATGTTGAAGGTGGCGTAGAAATCTCCGGCTGCCGATTCCTGGTAGCGCAGCGCGCCCACAATGTCGCGGTCCAGCCGGCGCTCAAAGCGCACAATGCGCGGCCACATGCAGTCGGTGGCAAACTCGATATTCTGTTGCTCGATGTTTGAGAACGTTCCCCGCGCCATGATCCCAATCTTGTGCGGCGGCACGCGGAAGAATCCGCAGCAGCGGATGTCGGTAGCCGCCGTGGCCTCAATCAGTTGCGCATCGCGGTTGCTGACGCCAAGTTCGATGGCTTTCATCCCCGGCGGCAGCACCATCACGCTGAAGGCGTGCGCCCCGCTGAAGCGTTCTTCAATGGAGTTCGCCAGCTGCTCGCGCTTGTCATCGTCCTGCTTAGTGGTTTCAATGCTCAGCCCCGGAATGGCGCGGTGGCGAAAGCTGGCCGCGGTGTGTTCCTGCTGGGCCAGGCCCACGCCGATCGGCTCGGCATTGGCGCTGATGGTCGAAATGCCCATGATTCCGTCGGTCGACCGCGCCCGCAGATGCAGAATCTCATCCTGCGTGTAGCGGTCGATGTGTCCCGTGGAATAGGCCGTCACTTCGTAGCGCAGGCGGCCGTCGGGCAATAGAAAAACTTTTACGCGGTCCGGATGCAGCGGCACCAGCTCGTCGATCGCCCGGCCGTTGGCGCTCACCTTGTGCGCGTAGGCGTTGCCGCGCAGTTCCAGGTGGCCCTGCATCATCTCGAAAAATTCCATGCCGGTCTGCAGCGAGTTGGGCTGCAGAAACAGTTCCATCGCCGGGTGGTCAGTGGCGCGGTCGCGTCCTCCACCTTTGCGCTCGCGGTAAATGGCCACCGGCAGCGAGCCGAAAGTTTCCGTCACCACGCGCACGCACGAAAATACCGGAGCCAGGCGGGTGGCCGTGCCGGCGGAAACGTCCGGACCGGCGCCCGAACGGTGCGCCAGCCCCTGATAGTAATAATCGGAGTCGGGCGAGGGCGATCCCACAATGCCCAGCCCGGAATCGGCGCGCATGCCGGCGTTCGAAAGAAAAGTGCGAAACTGTTGTGCCAGGCGCAAGCTATCGTCCTCCGCCCAAATCGCGCCCGAAGAATCCCAGGGTCAGCAGCGCCAGCCCGGCCACAATCAGCGCCGCCGGCGGATAGATCCGCCAAACCCCATCCGTGAGCATGAGGACGCCCGCCATCTTGAAAATTCCGGGAAACGGGTTGGGGCTGGTTGCGCTCATCATCATGCGAAGAAAATCTTTCCCGAATCGCTGCACGCGTCCGGATTGGCGGCCGCTCGCCCGATCGCCATGATGCTGGCCACGGCGCCATCAATCTTGCGCGGCGAGTTCGGGTTATTGGGCTTCACGCAGCTCAGGTTGCCTTTGCCGTCGGAGCGCACCACCAGGTTGTCCACCATGAAGGTGAGCAGCGGGTTCATTCCGTGCACAAAATCTTTGCCGATAATCTGCCGCTGGAATTCCTTAATGGGCGAGGTCATCGAGAACGTGCCCTGGCGGTGTTCCACCATGTTCACGCCCTGGGCAATCAGTTCCTGCACCAGTTGCGTGGTGTAGGCGGGGTCAAAGGCCATCTCCTCGATGTGGTACTGGCGGTCGAGCTTCAAAACGTCTTCGCGGACAATGCCGTAATCCGTACGCTGGCCGGGGGTGAGCTTGAGAAAACCGTCGCGCACCCAATCGTGGTAGCCGTAGCGCTCTTTCAAAAGCTTGTGGTAGTCGACATCTTCCGGCACCCAGGCCCACAGCAGCAGCACCGGCTTCGGCACGTCCTTCTGTTTCGGAAAGTAACCGGCCTTGCAGGTGAAGTCGTTCACCACGCCCACGTCGAGCCCGCTAAAGCAGGTTTTCCCGGTGAGCGCCTGCATCTTGTGCTCGCGCCACGCCCGCGGATTGCCGCAGAAGTTCTCAGCCATCAGCTCTCGGCTTTCAGCCGTGATAGGATCGGCGGAAATGGCCGACTCCTATACCTGCGGGCATTGCGGGGGCACCTTCGACAAAACTTGGTCCGATGAAGAGGCCTTGCAGGAAACGGCAAGAGATTTCTCGCCCGGCGAGATTGCCGCCGAAGGTCTCTCAGTGCTGTGCGATGATTGCCACATCGCTTTCAAGGCTTGGCTGGCGGCTCACCCCGAGGTGCGAATCAATTAAGAGCAGAGCTAGCAGCTAACGGCTTCCTCCCACGCGCACCCTCTCCACGCCTCCGGAGAGATGAAGCGCTCTTCCGATTGCGTCCAGATACAGAAATTCAGCCGCATCGTCAGGTTGCGGCCGCTCGGGATCTCCAGCGCCAGCTTCACCTGCTTTTCCAGATATTCCTTCGGCAGAATCGTGCCCAGGCCCGGATTGGCCTTGATCCACACATCCGGGTCGAGCCAATTGTCGCAATCGTCGCAGGTAGGCTGCTCTTTGCCCGCGGCGCGGCATGCCGGGCAGACATCCAGCTGGCAAACGTAGGCGAACCAGCCTTCGTTGTGCACAATGCCTTCGAGCACCTGTCGGCTGTAATCGTGATGGTCCCAGCAAATGGTGACCCGGTCCCATCCAGAATTTGTAATTTCGAGCGAAAGCGGCTGGTGGCGCGCCTTGAAGCCGGCGGTCAGCTTGTCGAGTACCAGCGTGTTCACGTGCTCGTGTAGCTCGTCCGCAACCACCATGTGCGGCCGCGGACCGTCGAGCGTTTTGTGCTCGGCCGAAACCGGCCGCATGAACGATGTGCCGTAGGAAAGGTTGCCCGAAAGCATTTTCCCCGAGCAGCCGTGCTGCTTAAAAAGTTTCTTCAGCTCCCTGCGTTCCGCATCGCCTTCCACGATCCGCACCGCATCGCGAAAGCAAATGGCCGCCTGCTCCTTCGACGGCGCCGCCACATACACTTCGGCGCTGGGCTCGTCATCGGAGCAGACGCCGTAAGTGCCAATGCCCGCGGCCAGCGGCGTTTTGCCGCTGCCCTTGCCCATTTCCGCGTAGCAGGTCTGGAACCGGCGATGGCCGTGCGGGTGAATCACGCACTCAATGCCCGTCTTTTTCCAGCCGAAAACGTTTGCGACAATGAACTGCTGAAATGGTTCCAGCTTGAACGGGCAGAGATCGCGAAAATATTTGATGATCGCGACCGCGCCGCCCTGGTCAAAGAAATAAGGGAACTCAGGGTCCGGAGCCTGGCTGCGGCGCAAATCGTTCAGAAATCGTTCGACCGCCAGGAAAACCATCCTGCCGGCAGGCACATTCCCCGTGAGCACGTCGAGCGAGTAGCGCGCCACAGTCGGCGTTCGGCTGCAGCTCGTGGCCAGCAGCTTCTCCGCCGCCGCCGTCTTCCATGAAGTCTCGTGGCGAACCATTCAACACCGCCCGGCGGCCACGATGTAATGACAACGGCGCCAAGGACAGACTACTGACGGGGAAATGGTTAAAGGTTCCGCCATCACGATGGCGTGCGGATAGCAGTTGCGGCCGCCGACTTCGATCCAGTTCCCGCAGCCGGGACAAATCATCACCACGCCCATGTCGGGCAGCATCACATAATCGCCCGATCGTTCGAGCTGCGCGAGACTGAGACGGCGGCGAAATTCCACCTACATCACCACATCGTCTTTCGCGCTTTTCGATCGCAGAATGTTTTCCAGAGCGCTTCGGGTTTTTTCCGGTGGCTCGCCGACCTGAATGCCCGCGCGCGAAGCCGGATCCAGACCGAAGGCCTGCCACGACGCGCGCATCTGTTTCAGCGCATCGCTGCGCACCCGCACGGATGGAGAAGTGCGCAATACTCCAGTGCCGGTGATTTCATCCAACTCGACGTTCAGCGATCCATATTTCGCGATCGCCGCATCCATCTGTTTGAACAGCGCCAGGCTCGAGCAAAACACTCCAATCGCAATCCCGTCCGTTTCAAACAGAACCCCGGCGCGGGCCAGAATCGTCACCACCTCAGGCCACAGCTTCCGCGCCTCGATCGTCATGAAACTTGGCATCTGCGGTTCGCCGGGACGTTCCACCGGCTCGCGCTCGTTGAGGTCGCGCTTCCCGCGATTGCCTTCGGCCTTCTTCTGCGCCGTCGGCTTGCGATTTTTCCCGCCCGATCATTTTCCGCCCATGGTGTTTGTCCTTTAGCCGAGAGCTGAAAGCTGACGGCTGACGGCCGCTTCATCCCACAGCCCGCGGTTTTCGAGCGACGTCTTGCGCGCGTGGTCTTCATGGCACGCTCCTCGCAGATTCGCGAGGTCGTAGAAAAATGTCACATCGCCGCCGTTCATCTCGATGTAAAGTTCTGCGCGGATGATGTGGTCGACGTCGACGCTGAGCCCGCGGCCTTCGCAAAGAATGGCTATCTGGCAGAACGGATCCCGCGCGAGCACCATTCGCCGCGTGCCCCGCCGCCCGCGCCAGGCCCAGGAGTCGTAAAGCCGCTTCAGCCCGTCCGATCGCCGCGTAGCGTTGCGCTGGCGCGACTCGCGCATTTGCCGGTTGTCATCGCGGTGCGCCAGGCAGTAGCGCCCGCCGTCGGGCACCAGCGCCCCGCACTCGGCGCAAATCGTGGGAGGCTTCGCCGGCATGCCTAATCGCCAGACCTAATCATCAAACCTGGCTTGGCCGATCGCATTTCCCAGCGCTTCCGCAAATCCCCGCCAAAAGCCGCGCCGGCCGCGGCAACCGCATACCTTGGTATCCACGTAGGGCCTGCGCTGATTGCATTTCTGGCCGGCGGCGTGAACCGCATGCGGGCAGAAGGGACATCCGGGCCCCAGCGGCGCATTAATGGGCAAGCGGGATCTCCATGAAATTAAAATGGCCGTCGCGCAGCGGCACCAGCCGGAACTCGAGTCCGGGAAAGAATTGTTCCACGCGGGCCGCTTCCTGATCGAGCAGCGCGTCCACGCCCTTGGCCGTCAGCCGCATGCGAGCCGGAGTCCGCAGCCGCCGGGTCGCCGTGCTGCCATCCAGCCGTTACCTTGATATTGATTTTCATCGCGGCACCTTTTCGAGGATCGGCAGCAGCCACAGCTTTAAAACACTCACCGTCACTGCCCACGATCCCGCAATGGCCAGGCCGAGCACCCAAATCCAGCCTTTAAAGAATCGCAGCTTGCTTTCCGCATCGAGCAACTTCTTATCGGCCGCATCTCTCTCGCGCCGCAGCCGGCCGCTCAGGTCATACTGCTGATCGGCCAGCTTGGACACATCATCCAGCAGCTCCGCCGGCGACCTCGTTTTATAAATCGCTTTTCTGCGGTCGGTAAGCCGCGGCACGCCGGCGGCAGCCGCGGCAGACGCCGCCGACGAAGCCAGGGCTGGCGCCGGTGGAGTGTCCTGATTTATCCAGTTTGGATCCTGCACGGGCCAGCCTCTCACTTCTTTTTGTCCGGAATGTCCGGAAACAACTCGTAACCGTCGAATACGACCCGCGCCAGAATCAGCAGGAACTCGCCAGGAAGATCGCGGCAGCCCGGCTCCAGCCGCATGTAAGCGATATCCACCATGTCCATTGCCAATTGCATTAAACCGCGCTCTGGATAGGGAGGCACAAGGCCTCTCAGGCATCCACTTGGGGCTCATAGCTGTTGCGTGGAGGAAGGTTGGACCGGTAAACCGGCCACGACCGGGCTCCGAAGGCCAGCGGCGCCTTGCTGTCGAACGTGTAAGGCTCCCGCCGCCCGATGACGCCAATCTTTTGCTGCGCCCGCTTCACCACGTGGCGCGGAATCTCGGCGCCCGGCGTGTCTGAGGGCTCCCCCACATTGGCGCGCATCTCCGTCAACGAAATGCTGGCGTCTGATTGCGAACTCAGGCTCGGGGTATAGCGCAGCGGCGCCGGCGCCGGCCCGCGACGGGTCAACTGGAAGGCGGTGCCGCGATCGACGAAGTTGCCTTCGCGCGATCGTTTCAGGTCCCAACACTCTCCCCGCGACAAACTGCCGCAGGGCTGCCCGCTGCGGTCCTGCTCGTTGTAGAAAACTGGAAGCTCGGAAGTTCCCGGGCCGGGCGCCGCCTCGCTCCGCTCCCCCAGGCGTTCCATGAAGCGGTTGAAACTGCGCACACGTTCGCCATGAGTCTTTTTGGGCAAGCGGACCTCCGGGAAATCGAGCAGGCAGGGAACTACGAGCAAGGGGTGCGCTTTCGCGCAACGCGCACTTTAATTGCCGGGCGTCGACCGGCTTCTTACGTTGTTTCGGGCGACAGGATCCAGGGTGGGCAGTGGGGAGGCAGGAAATACAGGCAAATCGTCCCAAAACCAGGTCGCGACCCAATCTTGCCTGTTTCTCCCTGTTTGGGCAACGGTACTCGCATTACTAAAGTACCGCAACCGGCGACCTGTTTTCCCGCCCAGCCTATTGACAATTAGCCAGCTGCTGGCTTTGGCGAAGAATCCGCTTGACGCCGGCCGCTTCCGATCCTACTATCGCGATCCCAACTCGCGGAGGCTCTTCATGATTCCACGCCGCATGCTTACCGCGCTTCGTTCAGCGCCGTCGGTCGATCGCACTCACGGGTTCGCTCTGTTCCTGCAGGGCGAAACCCCACTCGGCCTGTGGATGGTTGAAGCCGGCCACCTGCACATCTCGCGTTTGTCGCATCGCGGCAAAACCGTCGTGCTGGACGTGCTCGAATCCGGAGATCTGGCAGGCCTGGCCTCGGCAGTCAGCGGCCAGCCGCACGAAACCAGCGCCGCCGCGGCGGATGCATGCCGCTTGCGGCTGCTGCCTCGTGCCGACTTCCTCAAGCTCCTTCATGGGGACCATGAATCGTCCGCCTGCATCGCTTCGCTGCTCGCCGCCGAACTTGCGGCCGCCCACCGTTGGATAGGCAATACCACGCTGGCGCGTTCCGCCGCGGCTCGCTTGGCCCACTACCTGCTCAGTTGCTCGCGCGCCGACCTGGCCACCTTCACTCACTTCGAATTGTCGCTGCGCATCGGCGTGTCCCGCGAAGCCGTCACTCGTATTTTGCGGGACTTCAAGGCTTCCGGAGCGCTTTCGCCGCTGCGAGGAAGCCTCGCCGTGCGGGATCGCGCCATCCTTGAACGAACCGCCTCCTGATCCCGCCATTTCCCAAAATCCACGCCAAACCAGCAAAAAATTCTTTTGCTGCGAAAGTGCGCAACTCGCTGCAAGCCGGTCGCAGGGCCAAAGCCGGCAGAGACTCGACCCCCTACCCCTAAAGATATGATTCCATGACACTTACATCATGGAGTCCCGTCCAGCAGTCCCTAGTCCGGCACCCCGCGCCAATCGCCCGCGGATCACCTACTAATCGCCCGCTTATCTGTAACGCCCTGATTACACGCCACTTATAAGCGCACGAACCGCACGCGGCTCGCGCCTGGCAAAGCTGCTGGCCATCCGATCCCACGATGTAACGGCATGTAACGTACAGCCCCTTGCGCCAATAACCTACACAGCATAGGTTATTGCCAGAGCAGCTAACTCTAAGCAAGGGAGCACACCATGGAATTGCAACTTACTTCTTACGCAGCCGCGCCAAATGCCGCGCTGCAAGCTGGTTTCGACTTTCCCGTGAGTCTGACTGAAAAGTATCGCCCGCGATCCTTAGACCAGTTTGTAGGGCTGGATAAAGTAAAGAAGATCGCCGCCAACCTGATCGCTGCGCCACGTTCCAGCGCATGGCTGTTTCTAGGGCCGTCCGGAACAGGGAAGACCAGCATGGGTCTCGCCATTGCTGAAGCAATGCCAGCCGAGCTGCACCTAATCCCTAGTCAAGAGTGCAACCTTGCCAACATCGACCGCGTAAGGATGATGTGCCAATACGTGCCGCGTAACTTGGATGATGGCCGCCCCTGCCGCTGGCACCTAGTGCTGGCCGATGAGATAGACCAGCTCACCCCAGCAGCCCAGATAAGCCTGCTTTCCAAACTGGATGCCACAAACTTCTTTCCGCAAACCATCTTTATAGGAACCTGCAATGCCACGGATCGCCTAGAGCCGCGATTCCTCTCGCGCTTCCACGTCGTGGAGTTTTCCAGCTACGGCATTGCGGGCCAAGTGGCCGAGCTGCTGGCCAGCGTCTGGCAGCAGAACGTGGCCGCCGATGTGCCCGCGCCAAACTTCGCCCGCATGGTCAAGGATTCAGCGAATAACGTGCGCGCGGCACTCATGGCGCTGGAAGTCGAAATTATGGCCGCCTAGCTTCCGAGCAGCGCGCCCGGTTTTCGCAACTTGGCGCGCTACTGAGCAGCTAACTCTAAAACCGAAGGAGCAAAACCCGATGAACTCCCACAGCTTTACTTATGGCACGCAAGCTAACCGTACCCAGCAGCCCTTAACCTTGGATGAGATCGCCCGCTATGCGCCATCCGCGCTGGCCACGCATCCGCACGAATCGCGCTCTGATCGTTACACCTACATTCCCACGATGAACATTATCGAAGGAATGATGAAAGCCGGATTCCAGCCGTTCAAAGCCAGCCAGAGCAGTAGCCGGATCGAAGGTAAAAGCGCATACACGAAGCACATGATCCGCTTCCGCCATCAAGACGTTTCCCAGAGTCTGGCCGTGGGCGATTCGATTCCGGAAGTGGTTTTGATTAACTCCCACGATGGCAGCAGCGCATACAAGCTGATTGCGGGCATCTTCCGGCTGGTCTGCTCTAACGGGCTGGTCGTGGCCGAATCTACCACGGGAAGTGTAGCCGTTCACCACAAAGGCAACATTCTGGAAAACGTGATCGAAGGCAGTTATCGGATCGTGGAAGATTCGCAAAAAGCCATAGGCGCTATCGCGGGCTGGAAAAACTTACAGCTCACCAACGGCGAGCAATCGGCATTCGCCGAGGCTGCGCATACGCTTCGCTTCGCCGATGCGGAAGGCAAGATCGCCACGCCAATTACAGCAGCGCAATTACTTCGGCCACGGCGCACGGATGACGCGGGCACGGATCTGTGGCAGACCATGAACCGCGTACAAGAGAACGTTATTAAGGGCGGGCTGCACGGAGTGCAGCGCGGCGAGAACGGCCACGGATGGCGCAATGTGACCACGCGGCCGGTCAAGGGAATCGATCAAGACGTAAAGCTGAACCGCGCGCTCTGGCAGCTCGCCGAGCGCATGGCCGAGCTGAAAGCAGCAGCCTAGCTTCCGAGCAGCGCGCCCGGTTTTCGCAACTTGGCGCGCTACTGAGCAGCTAACTCAAAACCGAAAACGAAGGAGCAAACCATGAGCAGCTTTGTCGTAGAGGATCGCACGATCAACCGCGTTTTAACTTTCTTACAGCATCCGGGCACAGGCCTTGAATTCCTAGAACGCTTCGCCGCCATGAAGCTGGAAACGAATGTGCACGATCCGCGCGAGCTGAATATGTTGGGGCTGCGAATGCTGGCTCTAAACCACGAAGCATATGGCGCCCGCTACGGCGAGGAAGTAGATATCGCCACCTATGAATTCCGCACCGTGCCCATGACCACACGGATGCAGGCCTATAAAACGCTGCAATGCTGGCTGTATCAGTGTGCCGAAAGCACGATTCCGGAATCGTCCGAACTCTATCAGGCCTTCGAGGAGGTTAAGAACCATATCGCGGCAGCCATCGTGAGCGAGCTTCCCGCATATGACGCCGCCGAATGGTCCTAGCTTCCGAGCACCGCGCCCGGTTTTCGCAACTTGGCGCGGTACTGAGCAGCTAACTCAAAAAGGAGATTGAATCCAATGACTACCGCACGCCGCAAAGCGATACTCGACAGCCTCAAGACACAACGCCCCACAACGAAGATTAGCCCTTCCATTCTGGTAATCGTCGAAGGCGGAATCGTGCAGGAAGTGACTACCGCGCCTGGCCAGCTTTGGGACACGTTCGACCGGGACG
>Ga0185299_10005373_pt1 | contig 14514 bp, 14 predicted proteins | sample PaiPotPPA55metaG_FD_128002 | JGI IMG/M metagenome (GOLD analysis project Ga0185299, IMG submission 128002) | Iron sulfur acid spring bacterial and archeal communities from Banff, Canada, to study Microbial Dark Matter (Phase II) - Paint Pots PPA... ...
CGCCGCGAGATCATCAAGGACATTCATCTCTATGGCGAGATGCATCGATTCATCCCCGCGCTTGCGTCGTGGAACGGCGCGAAGGTCGCCGAGGTGCCGATTCACAACATCGAGCGGCCGGAGGGAAAGTCGCACTACGGAATCGGGCGAACGGTGCGTGTGCTGTTCGATTTAATTACCGTGCGCTTCCTGCTGCGCTACATGACGCGGCCGCTGCACTTCTTCGGGCCAACGGGATTACTGGGAATGTTCGTAGGCGGCGCGATCTTGCTGGGGCTGCTGGCAGAAAAGGTGTTTTTTGGCACGTCGATTTTCCTGGATCATGGTCCGCTGATGATTTTGGCGATGATGCTGTGTTTGTTTGGGGTACAGTTGCTCGCGGTGGGACTCATGGGAGAACTTCTGATGCGCACGCATTTTGAATCGCGCCTGAGTCCGCTATACCGCATCGAACGCCTGATCAGCTCGTCGCATATGCCCGATTCCTCCGGCCCGGCCGGAAGCAAATCGCTCGCGGCCGGGCGTACTGGCAGGTAGCGGGCGCCCGGGGTGCTGGACTACCCTCGATTTTAAACAATGCTTCAAACGCCGTTCCTTCTTGCAACAATTGGACGAATTCGCTCGATTACATAGCATTGCGTCATCACCGCAAGGTGAGGTAAGGTGTGCGAAACCAGGCCGGAATCTCGCGCGTCCTATGTCTAGCGCGAAGTCCCGGGCTGAATATTCTGAGGAGATAATTCAATGAGAAAAACGACTTTGGCAATGGTGGCAGTTCTGGCCCTGACGGTAATGGCCTGGGCGGGCGGCGATCCGTGGAAGAAACCGTTTGGAGAATGGACCGAAAAGGATGTTGCGTTGATCCAGCAGAACTCGCCTTGGGCGAAGACGCTTCAAGCCCAAGGGGCGTGGCGGCCCGACGGAGTAACGCAAGTGTCGGGGAGTGTGGGTGTCGCCGGTTCGGCCTCGGACAACTCGAAGACCTCCGCTGGCGCGACACCTGACACGCCGGGCGGACTCGAGAAAAACGCCTCGGCAGCGGCGGCTCGCGCGACTTACAACGTGTGGTGGTGGTCGTCCCGAGCGATCCGTGCAGCTTCGTTTCGTGACGCAGTACTGAAGGGCAAGATGACCCAGCCAGATGCGGAAAAGAGTGTGGCTCAGCCCATGGATGAATATGAGATTCTCGTCCGAGCGACCAACATGTACGTTTTCCAACAGCGAGGCGAAAAGGCTTTCGAGAGTGCGGCTTACCTGCAGATCAAGAAGGCAAAGACAAAGATTTCTCCAAGTCATGTCGCGTTTCTCAAGGGACCCGACGGCCAAAGTGTGACCGGGGCGGTTTTCTATTTCCCTAAGAAGAGCGCGAGCGGCGAGCGCACGATCGGTCCCGACGACAAGGAGGTCGATTTCTACCTTCAGGTCGGGGACGCCAAGCTCATTACTTATTTTGAGCCCAAGAAGATGGTTGATAGTCAGGGAGAGGATCTCTAACCTCGTAGCGTCAATAGGGAGAGAGGCCAGTGCGCAGGAGAGCGCTAAGTCTCATGGCAGTTTTCGCCGTGGCTGTAGCTGTCTTGGCCGGCGGGGAACCTTGGAAGCGGCCGTTTGCAGGTTGGACTGACAATGATGTTGCAGTGGTTCAGCAGATCTCGCCTTGGGCCAAGATCACGCAGTCCAAAGGCGCGTACCGTCCAGATGGCGTCACTCCGTCCTCCGGAAGCGGCGGGATTCCGGGTACGTCAAGTGATACTTCGAAACTATCAGCGGGCGCGATGCCCGATCAGCCCGGCGGGCTGGAGAGAAATGCCGCGGCAGGTCCGGTGAAGTACAGCGTGTGGTGGGGGTCGTCACGGACGATACGTGCCGCTTCTCTTCGTGATTCCGTCCTGAAGGGTAAGATGACGCAGGAAAATGCGGAGAAGATCCTCGCGCAGCCCGTGGATGAATACGAGATTCTTGTGCGCGGGGCGAATATGCATGTGTTCAAGCAGCGCGGTGAAAAGGCATTCGAGAGCGCTGCATGGGTACAGTTGAAGAAGTCGAAGCAGAAACTCATTCCGACTCACGTATTGTTCCGAAAGGGACCGGATGGCGCAAGCGTGATTGGCGCGGTCTTTTTCTTCTCTAAGAAGGGTACGAACGGAGCGCCGACGATCACTCCCGACGAAAACGAGATCGATTTCTATCTTCTAATTGCCGACCAGAAGCTCATTACTTATTTTGAGCCCAAGAAGATGGTTGATAATCAGGGAGCGGATTTGTAGCTAGGTATCTGGCATGTTACCGGAATGAGCCTCGCACAAAGGTATGCGATCTAGGACACTCGCCAACGTGCGCGGTGATTTTGAACTGTGTCCCTCGCCAAACCCACCCGGCCATGGAGACTGCAATTCAAGAAGGAGAACTGCGTTGCGATTCGCTAAAGCCACGCAACAATGGCCCAGCTTTTGGCTTCGGGAATCCGGTCTGGCGGGAGCGGTGGCGCTTTCGCTTCTCCTATCTGCTAGTTTAGCGATTGTTACTTGGGCCCGCGGTGATCCCTGGAAATCGAAGCCATATCAACAATGGGATAGCAAAGATATCTCGCGGATTGTGAATGATTCTCCGTGGGCAAGAGTCGTTCACGTGGATGCGCCATGGAAGAACGCTGCGGGCGGTAGTGACGCGGCGGGCGGCGTGCCAGTGGGCGGAGTGCGCCCCAGCACGGGCATGGGTGGCATGGGCGCCCAGCCAAGCAGCGCTCCGCCAGATCCCGGAGGGAATGGGCAGAATTCGCAGATTCCGCAAGCGGCGTTCCTCGTCCGTTGGGTTTCCTCTCGCACTATTCGCGAGGCTGTGTTGCGCTCCGCCGTATTGTCCGGCAAGACAAAAGAAAAGGACGCCGAAAAACAGCTTGCTGTGCCGACCGATACGTACCAGGTGTTTGTCGCCGGGCCGGACATGAAGCCATTCGCAGGAATCGATGACGACGAATTGAAGCGCGGGACGTTTCTGCTGACCAGGAAGACGAAGCAAAAGATCGCTCCAAGCGCCGTTCAAATCGAGTGGACCGCGGACGGCGCCGGTGTTCAGGCGATTGTCTTTTTGTTTCCTAAGAAGTCGCAAACGGGCGAGTCCACAATCGCGGCGGACGAAAAAGGCGCGGATTTCACGTGTGTGGCCGGGCCGGCAAGGATTCAAACAACCTTTGATATTTCGAAGATGGACGACGCGCACGGTCGCGACCTATAATCCCGTTGGAGCAGGGCGAATATTCAAGTCCAGTCTCAGATCCAGGGGCGTGCGCATGAATCGTCTTAGCCGAACTGCAGCTGGTGTGATGTTCCTGTTGTTTGCCGCTTCGAGCCTAAATGCCCAGATGGGCCGGTCGAATGCGCCGGATTTCCACGGTATTTGGAATCCGATCGTTGGGGCCGGAGGAGATTACGAAATACAAAGCGCGAAGGGCGAAAAGTCGAATCTGGAAATCTTCATCGCCGGCAAGGAAAACGTGGGCGGGAAGGACGCGTACTGGTTTGAAATGGTGATGAACAATTCCAAGACGGGCGGCGATTTGGTGGTCAAGAATCTTTTTGTTGTAGACGGAGGGAACACGCAGTCAACGAAGACGATCATGCAGATGCCCGGACGCCCGCCGATGGAAATGCCGGCCGGAATGGCGCGCAGCAGCAAGACTCCTCAATCCGCCGACATTCGCGGACAGGCTGAAGATGTGGGAAGCGAATCTGTGACCACGCCTGCCGGAACATTTCAATGCGAACATTACCGCATGAAGGATGGGTCGGGAGACACGTGGATTTCGGCGAAGGTGGCGCCCTGGGGATTGGTGAAGCATGAGGGTAAGGACTCGACGATGGTGGTTACGAAGGTAATCACGAACGCGCAGGACAAAATCACCGGCACGCCGCAGCCATTCAATCCGATGTTGATGGGACAGAAGCCGCAATAGAATCGCGTTCCGTAATTTGCAAGATGAGAGAGGCGTTCCGGCACGGCCGGGACGCTTCTTCTTTTTTCAGGCAGCTGTCGGACCCGTGCACGCAGTTCTTCTCCGCGGGAGGCAATTTAACGATGGCGCATGGCGAGGACAAGTTCTACCGGGCCCGTGTCACGCATCGCGAAGACATCGCGGCCGACCTTTGGAAAATCCGGCTCGATCCGGGAGGTGACTTTCCCTTCGTGGCTGGGCAGTTCGCGACGCTCGGCGTGCCAACTCCGGAGAAGCTGATCGAGCGCGCTTACTCGATTGTTTCGTCGCCCTACGAGAAGCAGCTCGAGCTATTCTTCGAACTAGTGCCGCATGGCCAACTAACGCCGTTGCTGCACAAAATTCCAGTCGGCGGCGAAATCACGCTGCGCAAGGCTGCGAAGGGGCGCTTTACACTGGATCTGAAAAGCGGACACCGCAACCACCTTCTGCTTTGCACGGTCACAGGCATCGCACCGTTTGTCTCCTACGCCCGCAGCCTTTATAAGGACTGGAAAGAGAATCGCTTTCCCGGGGAGATTCATCTACACCTGATCAATGGCGCGAGCCGTTCTTGGGAATATGGCTATCGCGAAGAATTCGAACACCTCGCTTCGGAGGTCCCCTGGCTCACTTATGTGCCGACGGTCAGCCGCCCCGGCGAGGACACCGGGTGGAAGGGGGAGACGGGGCGCGTGGAGGACGTCATTCGGAAATATACCGACCTGTGGGGACTTTCCGGCGCGGATACTTCGGGCTACTTGTGCGGTCACCCGCAGATGATCGAGCACGGCATGGGGATTCTAGAGCGTCGAGGATTTTCCAAACAATCGCTGAAACAGGAAGTGTACTGGATTCCACCGAAGAGTTAGACGGTCTTGTGGATTTCCAGTCCCGACGGGCGCTTGCAAGGGGCGTTGCTGCACCCGCCAGAACTGAATTCCGCTACAGGCTCAGGGTTGAGTAGTAGAGTCCGCAGCGGCAAGCTGTTCGATTGCGCTCGACATCGCGCGAATCGGCGTCGAGACGTGAACGGTGTTTTCCTCATCGTCGACATCGACGACGATTGAGCCACCGCTTTTCGCAACGCGCACGTGCTGGCCGGGTTCTTTTACCTCGACCAGCGTAATGTCTTCACTTTCGCGCAGCGCCTCGATGGCCGCGCGGATCGTTGGCAGATACGGCCGGATTTCGCGCGACGCCTCCGCCAGTTTTTCCTTCGGTGCGAAGTGCATCCCGATGGGGACGAGCAGCGCGGGAGCAGGCACGAAAATGTGATGCCGCTCCGGCGATTTTTCCACGACGTTCACCACGATCATTCCTTCGCTGCAGAGCAGGCCGGCTCCCGCGAGTGCCGTGCCAGCGAATCCCAGAGCGAGCTTTCCTAGCAGAATCATATTTCACCTCGAACGATTCAGAATTCGATTAATCGGTTGAGCTGCGTGAATCCACCCAAATCTTGACGTGCTGCGAAGCGTCTTCGACGGTGACGAGCAGCGTCTCGCCCGCTCCATCGAGCGCGCGAATCGCGGCCGAGATGTCGAGTTCGTTTTTCTTGGCTGTGGAGAACAGTGCGTCGATGACTTTCATGGGAACCGTGATTTCGACCTTTTGACCGTGCTTGCCCTTGTCGTCGCTACCGTCGCGAACGTGAATCAAGAGATTGCCCTTCGACTTGGCCACGCGCACGTCCTGATCTTTTTCCTTCACAGTGACGAATTCGTTGTCGGGAGCCGTGCGAATTGCGTCAAGGATGGCCTTGATGTCCACTCCTTCGATGTCCGCGTCGGAGATACTCACGGTTCCGGCGTGGAGGTGGCCTTTGTTGACCGTAGGGAGAATTTTTTCCGCGATGGAGAGCGGCAGGTTTATATTCACACTCTCGCCTTTATCGGCGTCGTCTACCTTTACGTGCAAGTAGCGGTCGCCGGGGGCGGCCGTGGCGGCTGTGGCTGACAGCAAGACTGCGGCCAGCAAACACAACACCGTAACGACCTGAATCTTCTTGATCGACTTGTCAATAATTGGGCTCATTTCTGGAAGCCTCCTGGCTCTTCCTGCCAGTATGTACGGGATGCGGCGCAGAAATGTTCCGTGGATTCGCAGTACGACGGAGGGGAAACTCCATACATGGGCGTATGTTGAACGCCAAAATGGGGGTCCATATTTTTGTAGGCGTAAAATTGCGCGATTGTCGAAACCGCGATTCAGCGACGATTAGAATTTGTGTTCTTATTGATCTGCAAGGTGTTAGGCCGATTTCTAATCGGTATCCACTGTCGATTAAAAAAATCATAGGCGGCTTGGGAGATTGGTCGTACGGGACCCTACGGCAACGTATGGGACCCCGATGGAGGAGTTCACTCCTGCGGATCCCGCCTAAGAAACAGGCGCCGAGGCTTTTTTAGGATTGTTTAAAGTCGAGCTGAGGCTTGAGGTAGATGACGCCGAGAGGCGGGAGGCGCAATTTTAGGGAGTGCGGACGGTCGTTCCACGGCACAGGTTCGGAATGAATGCCGCCTGCATTGCCGAAGCCGCTGCCTTCGTAATGGCTGGAGTCGGTGTTCATTATTTCTCGATAGAAGGCGGCGCTCGGAACGCCCACGCGGTAGTTCTCGCGAGCAACCGGAGTGAAATTGCAGATTACCACGATAAAGTTTTCCTGATTCTTGGCGCGCCGCACAAAAGCAACAACGCTATTGGCGCCGTCGTTCGCTTCGATCCATTCGTACCCGGACCATTCGAAGTCGACTTCGTAAAGTGCCCGCTCGGAGGCGTGCAGCTTGTTTAGGTCCGCGACGAGGCGCTGGATGCCCCGATGGGGCGGCGAGTTCTCGAGAGTCCAGTCCAGGCTGCCAGTCTCGGAAAATTCAAATCGTTGAGCGAGTTCACAGCCCATGAACAACAGCTTTTTCCCCGGATGACCATACATGTAGCCGTACAGGAGGCGCACATTCGCGAATTTCTGCCAGTCGTCACCGGGCATCTTCGAAAGGAGGGCGCGTTTGCCGTGAACCACTTCGTCGTGGGAGAACGGCAGGATGAAATTTTCGTGGAAAGCATAGATCATGGAGAAGGTCAGTTCGTTGTGATGGAATTTGCGATTGATCGGGTCCTGCGCGAAGTAGCGCAACGTGTCGTTCATCCATCCCATGTTCCATTTCAAATCGAAGCCAAGCCCGCCTATATACACCGGACGCGATACCGCAGGCCACGAAGTGGATTCTTCGGCGATTGTTAGGGCGCCGGGATGGCGGCTGTGCAGCACTTCATTCAGGCGCTTGATGAACGCCACAGCATCGAGATTCTCGCGGCCACCGAACGGGTTGGGAACCCACTCGCCCGGTTTGCGCGAATAGTCGAGGTAGAGCATAGAGGCCACGGCGTCCACGCGAAGCCCGTCGATGTGATATTTGTCGATCCAGAAAAGCGCATTTGAGAGCAAGTAATTCTGAACCTCGTTGCGGCCGTAATTGAAGACGAGGGTGCCCCAGTCGGGATGAGCCCCCATGCGAGGGTCGGCATGCTCGTAAAGATGCGTGCCGTCGAAAAAGCCCAGCCCGTGACTGTCGCGCGGAAAATGCGCGGGCGTCCAATCCAAAAGGACGCCAATGCCTTCCTGGTGGCAGCGGTCGATCAGGTACATAAGGTCAGCGGGCGTGCCGAAGCGGCTGGTGGCGGCGTAGTAGCCAAGGGTTTGGTAGCCCCACGACGCATCGAGCGGGTGTTCCATCAGCGGCATGAATTCGACGTGCGTATAGCCCATGCGCTTTAGATAGGGAATCAACTCGGCGGCCATCTCACGATAGGTGAGCCATTTCCCCTCGGCGTTTTTCCGCCACGAGCCGGCATGCACTTCATAGATCGACATTGGAGCGTGGAGCCAATCGCGCGAGGCTCGAGCTTCGAGCCAGGCCGAATCGCTCCAAGCGTAGCGGTCGATGTTGAAAACTACCGATGCGTTATTGGGGCGGAATTCAGAGTAAAAGCCATAGGGATCGGACTTCAGCCCTAGTTGTCCCGATTCCGAGAGAACCTCGAATTTATAGACGGCTCCTTCATCGAGGCCCGGCATGAATATTTCCCAGTTGCCATTGCTGCGGCTGCGCATCGCGGCCACGCGGCCGTCCCAGGAATTGAAATCGCCGACCACGCTGACTCGTTTGGCGTTGGGCGCCCATACGCTGAAATGAACCCCGCGCACGCCTGATACATCGCGCACATGCGCGCCCTGTTTCTCGTAGTTCAGGTAGTGCGTGCCTTCGCCCAAGAGATGCAAATCGTAGTCGGTGAGGATGGGAGGGAAAGCGTAGGCGTCGTACGTTTCGGTGCCGCCGCCCGGGAATTGAAAGCGCAAGCGGTAGGCCGTGGGCGGGACCGCCTCTCCAGCGCGCAATCCGGAGATATCCGCAGGAAGAATCACTTCGAACAATCCGGCGGGATCGATCGGTTTCGCGGGATGCACTTTGAGACTCGCGCTCCAGACGATTCCTGCTTCAACGGCGCCCGGACGGAAGGCACGAATCGCAAGGCGCGGTTTTCCGGCCTGGTCGACCCAATGTGGACCCAGTATGCGCGATGGATCGGGGTGGTGAGCGCGGGCGAGGTTTTCGATATCGCCCCGGGGCACGGTGGAAACTGGATTCAGTTCGCTTGGTTTTTCTTCTGTCTTCGTCATGCTGTCAAAGGTGCGCGCGGAAACTCACAATTCCATCTTACCGGAGCGGGCACGCTTCACCAAACCGTGATTACGTGAACGGTGGAAATACTTTTGTGAGATCTTGATTCACTGAATCGAACGAAAGCCCTTTCGGGGTTTATGAACACTTAGTCGTGTTCTGTAGGCTTCGCTTGCGAGCGTCTACGTTGAAATATTCAACATTGGTGATTTTTCCAACTCCTCCGCATGCCTCGCGGGGTTGCTCCGACCCTGTACCCGCCCGGAATCGAAAAGGCTTAGCGTACCTTTCGCGATGCCGTGGACATTGGAACAGTTATTGCATATAAGCATGATGATTGCCCATGGGGGCAATCCGAAATAAGGAGAAAAACCATGGCATCGAAAAAGAGTAAGAAGCTCCAGAAGTCCAAGCGCCTGAAGAAAGTAGCCAACACCACGCTTAAGAAAGTCTGGGAATAACGCCCGATCGAGCCAATCCGAGAGGCTGCCGGTGTTCGGTCGACAGCCTCTCATTTCCATGAAAATCGCCTCAAGTCTTCGACTTTCTCGCACCGCTCAGCAACGGATTTTACAGACGTGCCCCTACAAACTGCGTGTGTTCCGCTCAGGAATCCACCGGCTGGGTGTCCGCGCGGGCAAAAGCATTCCCGGGGGACGCAAGGTGATCGAGTATGTAGGGGAGAAGATCAGCCGCGTAGAGACGCGAAGGCGATTCCTCCATGGCTCGCCAGGGAGAAGCCGCAAGCTGAACTACCTGGCCCAGCTGGACCCGTATTGGACAATTGACGGCGCAGTGGGCGGAGCCGGTGCCGAGCTGATCAACCACAGTTGCGAGCCCAACCTGAAGCTGAGGAAGTTCAGGGGGCACCTGTGGCTTTTCAGCGTGCGGAGGATTCGGGTCGGAGAGGAGTTGAGCTACGACTACGGATTTTCCGAAACTGGAAAGCGAGTGCGTTGCCGTTGCGGCTCAGCAAAGTGCAGGGGAACGATCAACCGAGCCTGATCGAGGGAACCGTTCAGGGTCGGCGATTCTTTCTTTGACTTCTGCATCGACGACCACGGCTCGTTTGTAATCGATCGGTCGGCTTCAGTCCGACCCAAACATCTCTGATCCGCCGCCGGCGATGCTGCTGAAACTGTTGTGGACCTCCAAAGTATGGCTCAGGCGCAACTCGCCTGCTCCTGCTTCCGCGAAAAGCCCGATCATGATGAGGAGCTGGATCACTGCCGGTGGGCCGGGGAACTGCTGATCCGCCTTGAAATAGTTGCTGTCTGCCGTCGAGCGATCGGAACGCGATGCAGACGTTAACAGCTGGCCTGTCGGCGGGTGCCGAAGACGAAAATACCGGAGATGCCATGGGCATCTCCGGTATTTCGACGCGTCACCGCGCCATGGCATCATCAAGGATACGAGAGCACGCAGCCGCCCGAGCCGTTGTTGAACGCATTGCTCCAGAGAGACTGGACCGAGAACGTGCCGGTGGAGAGAGAGATGTCCGCCGCCGCACCCTGGCCTGACGTAATCCAGGCGCACTTGTCGCCGTTCTCCGCGCCGCCGGAGTCCAGCCAACCGGTGCTCGGGAACTGGTCGGTGATCGTCTCGCCCATTTCATGCCCGCCGACGATGGTGATGCCGGCGTCAGGGCCGAGTCCGTTGAAGTTGGCGCCACAGCTCGCCCCTGCGTCAGTGATGTAAGGCAGATTGGTGTAGGCGACGTTGCCTTCCGTGGAACTGGTGGAGCTGTGATAGGCGCAGTATTGTCTCCCGAATCCGCTCGAACTGTTTTTCGTGGCGGTGGCGATCACATACTGGACGGTGACGTTGCTGGCAGCGGTGGTGTTGCCGAAGTGCTGCGCGGCGCGGACGGCCTCGGCGGCGAGTTGCGACTGCCTAGGCTTCGACGGCGCAGAGCTTGCGTTGTCCGCCCACACTCCGGCAAAAATGCCGGTCTGGTTGCCGGCGTGCGTGCCGGAAGTGCCACAGGTGACGGTGCCGGTGGCCACGCCCTGGCAATACTGGGTGACACTGTTGAGCCAGGAGCTGCCGCCGACGCCGCGGTAGAAGTTCTCCAGAATGGCTGCTTCCCCGCTGGGGTCATTGCTGTTCCACTGCGAGCCCCAGAGGACCAGGTAGATCTTGGGAGCCGTTTCGACGCCAATGCCACCGCTCCCTCCGTGATAGAAAAGATCGTTCGTGGTCGATGCTGCCTGAACCGAGCCAGGCCGTGCATTCGGATTGGCCTCGCGAAACTGCTTCATCTGTTCCACGGTGGCGTGGATCATGACGGGAGGTTGACCCTCCTCTATGACCCGCAACCCGCCAACAGGACCTTGATAAACCATCGGCTGTTGCGACTCCTGCGCGTATGACAAAGGACTCACCGCCAGGAACCCCAGAAGAGCAAGAAAGCAACCTGAAGCGTGTTCGCGCCGAATCATGTGATTCCTCCTGCGTTTGTATTGGTTTCTAAAATCAACGAAAGTCCAGGAACCAGCGAACATTAACTCTGTCATCAAAATCAAGTCAAGCTAAATTCCCGCAACTTCAGGTTCCGACAGAACTTCTCTGGTTCTCCGTCGCTGCGATTCAGTCGCCGTTCGCCGCACTCCCCGGTTTCTGTATCCACAAACGCGATGTACCGGTCGCTCGGGTGATAATCCACGCCTATAACGATCATGTTCGGCTCCTTCCTCCCGAGACTTGAAAGGATGGCTCGGAGCAGCAGACACGAGGGCAGATTCTCCAACAAGCCGCTATAAGCGAGCAAAGTTGAGCCGTCGAGAACTGAGGGAGGCATTCTTCCGGCCCAAAGTTCTGCTACCCTATGCGCGTCCCTGGGGCGGGGCAATCCACCGAAGGAGATTTACACATGAAGGTATTCACGCGGGCGATGCTGAGTATCGCGATTTTGATGACATTTTGCTTGGCGGGAACTGTCCGTGCCCAAGAAGGGCAGCAGGAGAAGAAGCGCTCGACCACTGAAGCTGTGCTGGATAGTTGGAACGAAATTGGGAACCGGGTCATCGCGATGGCGCAGGACTGGCCGGAAGACAAATATACGTACCGAATGAACACAGATGTTCGTACATTCCAGGCTGTGCTGCTGCACGTCGCCGGTTCGAACTACGATCTGCTAAACGGGATAACGAAGACGAAGGTTGGCGACGGCCGCAACGATCCAGCAGCAGCCGATTACGCGACGAAAGGAAAGACCGTTGCGTTCCTGAAGAAATCGGTGGAAGACGGAGCCGCGGAAATAAAGAAAGAAGGCGACGCCGGCGTGGCCGCACATCTTTACTACTGGATCGGTTACACCGAACATATGGGCGAACACTATGGTTTACTCGTCGCCTACTACCGTGCGAACGGCATGGTTCCTCCAGAGTCGCGGCCTAAAAAGTGATCAGGCGGCGAGTCCTGTCTTGAACACTTCATACAACTGGCCCGAGGTGGGCATCAAGAATGCGGCCCCGTGTGCGTGGACGCGTTGGAGAAATCGTGCGATTCTTCCGATTCTCTTGGGCTTATTGGAGGCGATAGTGGGAATTCCCATCATCACGGGGACGGCCGGCGCGCAGGATCGCGTGCAAGGCCGGTCCATGGTGGTCTCTCGCGACGGTATCGTCGCGGCGGAAAGTCCGCTAGCGGCGCAGGCGGGGGCGACGATTCTGGCCCACGGAGGAAACGCGATCGACGCCGCGGTGGCCACGAATGCCGTGATGGGCGTGGTCGAGCCGATGATGAACGGAATCGGCGGGGATTTGTTCGCGATCGTTTACGAAGCGAAGACGGGAAAGCTTTACGGTTTGAACGCGAGCGGCTGGGCGCCGGCCAAGCTCACGATCGAATTCCTGAGGAGCAAAGGCATTGAAGGAATGCCGCTGTTTGGAATTCATTCCGTCACGGTTCCTGGCACGGTTGACGGCTGGGCAAAACTTCTTTCGCGTTTTGGCAATAAAAAGCTGCCGGAAATTCTTGCGCCGGCGATTCACTACGCGCGCGACGGATTTCCCGTTCCTGAATGGGACGCGCAGTACTGGGAGTTCGAGGAGCGGCAGCCCAAGGACAAGAATGCGGCTGTCACCTTTCTTGTTAACGGGAAAGGTCCGCGGCTGGGCGACATCTTTCGGAATCCTGATCTTGCGCATTCGCTCGATCTGATTGCGCAGGAAGGCCGCGATGCATTTTACAAAGGCGACATTGCGCGGAGGATTGTTGCGTACTCGGCGGCGCTTGGCGGCACGATGAGCGCGGAAGATCTGACGGATTATTCGAGCGAATGGGTCGAGCCGATTTCGACGACTTATCACGGTTGGACGGTATACGAGATTCCGCCGAACGGGCAGGGAATTGCCGCACTCGAAATGCTGAACATCATGGAGAATTTTCCGCTCGCGAAGTTTGGCCATCATTCGCCGGATGCTTTGCACGCGATGATTGAAGCGAAGAAGCTCGCGTATGCGGACTTGCTGCGCTACGTTGCCGATCCGAGAGTGACCCGCGTGCCCGTCGCGGGAATGCTTTCAAAGGAGTATGCGGCGCAGCGCGCAAAGCGGATCGACATGGCGAAGGCGAACTGCGACGTCGCGCCGGGCGAGCCGGCATTTCCAACGACGGGCGACACGACCTACTTGAGCGTCGTGGACCGAGATGGGAACATGGTTTCGCTGATTCAAAGCAACTTCAGCGGCTTCGGTTCGGGCCTTGTGGCGGACGGCACCGGATTTGTGCTGCAGAATCGCGGGGGACTTTTCAGCGTCGACGCGGCATCACCGAACGCACTGGCAGGTCACAAACGGCCTCTGCACACGATTATTCCAGCATTGATGTCGCGCGGGGACGAGCGCATCGCCTTTGGCATCATGGGCGGGTTTAACCAAGCGCAGGCGCACGCACAGTTCGTTTCGGACGTCGCGGATTTCGGAATGAACATTCAGGCGTCTCTTGAAACGGCGCGATTTACCAAGCAGACTTTCGCAGGATGCGATGTTGCGATGGAAGATCGCGTCCCCGCCGAAGTTCGGCAAGCGCTCGAAAAGCGCGGGCACCAAATCCAGGTGTTGTCTAATTTCTCGCCTAAAGTCGGCGGAGGGCAAGCTGTTCGCCGCGATTTTTCCACGGGTGTCAATTACGGCGCTTCCGACCCTCGCAAAGATGGCGCGGCCATCCCGGAACCTCCCTCGGCTAAATAGCCTATTTGCTAACGCGTTCTTGCCTCGAAAGCGACCTCTCGATAGCTCCGGCCGGGGTTGGTAAGTGTAATTAAATGTGCGGCTTTGGTACGAACGTACCATTGTTAGGTTGGCGAAGCCCGTTTAAACCTGACGTGTGGGCTTGTTCGCCCGGAGCCCGTTGTGCGCTCCGAACCTTTGACTGCCTCATAGGGTTATGCCGAAACGGACTAGAAAATTGCGTCCCAGACGAAAGGCATCGGCGCGTCGGGCGCGGCTGGCGAAGGGCACGCGCGAAGCGCGCATCCACACCGAGGCCGAACATACCGCTTACCTGCAGGCGCTTACCGAAAATAATCCGCTGGCGATCGTGGTTCTAGATGCGAATCGCCGCATTGAGATGTGCAATCCCGCGTTCGAGCGGCTGTTTGGTTATCAACAGGCGGACGTCGTCGGTGCGGAACTTGATCCTCTAGTTGCGTCCGGCGACATGAACGCGGAGGCGGTAAAACTGAGCCAGCGGGCCGGCGCGGGAGAAGTGGTGCGGTTAAAAGCGCAGCGCCGCCGAAGGGATGGATCGCTTGTAGACGTCCAGATTCTGGGCGTGCCGCTGAAGGTGAACGGGAAGCTCATCGGGAGCTTCGGGATGTACGAGGACATTACAGAACGGCGTCGCGCGGAGGAGGCGCAA
>Ga0185299_10005374_pt1 | contig 14513 bp, 8 predicted proteins | sample PaiPotPPA55metaG_FD_128002 | JGI IMG/M metagenome (GOLD analysis project Ga0185299, IMG submission 128002) | Iron sulfur acid spring bacterial and archeal communities from Banff, Canada, to study Microbial Dark Matter (Phase II) - Paint Pots PPA... ...
AGTCTGCTCCCGCAGACGGCGAGGTCCGCCGGGCCGACAGGCTGCGCATTGTGTATTTCGACCAGACCCGCGAGCTTGATCCGGATGTAACTTTGCGCCGTGCCCTGGCGCCGGAAGGTGATTCGGTCATCTATCAGGACCGAGTGACGCACGTGGCATCCTGGGCGGCGAAATTCCTGTTCACCGGCGAGCAACTCAATCAGCCGTTGGGGAAACTTTCAGGTGGAGAACGCGCGCGCGTTTTGATTGCACAGCTGATGCTGCAGCCCGCCGACGTTCTTCTGCTCGATGAGCCCACAAACGATCTGGACATTCCGACCCTGGACATTCTTGAAGAAAGTTTGCTGGAGTTTCAAGGGTCTCTGGTTCTGGTTACGCACGACCGCTATATGCTGGACCGGGTTTCAACCGTTGTGGTGGGGCTCGATGGTCAAGGCGGCATAGGACTATTTGCGGATTACTCGCAGTGGGAGAGATGGTTGGAGGAGCGCGAACGGACGGCACGATCGGTGGTAGCGAAAAGCAGCGAGAAGCCTTCTGAGAGCGCCAACGGCGACCGGGCGCGGCAAGGATCGGGAAGAAAAAAATTGTCGTACCTGGAGTCGCGGGAATACGAAGCAATCGAACAGCAGGTCGCCCACGCCGAGGACCTGTTACAGGCCAAGCGGGCTCAACTCGAAGACCCTGGGATTGTCAGCGACAGCGAACGTCTGGTCGCCGCCCATGCCGAGATGGAAGAAGCTCAGGAAAAAGTGGATACGCTCTACGCGCGCTGGGCTGAACTGGAAAAAAAGAAAAACTGATGATCGTGGAACCGACGGCTTACTGGGCGAGACAAAAAGCAATGATCGTATTTCCTCGGGTTCCCGTGTTTTTTTCAAGCTTTTCCAGCAATGTAGATTCCAGATCGCCGGGATCCGGATTCATCTCGCAGGCGGCAATTTCCTCATCCGTTGCGCCGTGGAAACAGAGTTCGCAAACTCCCAATCCATCTTCGGAGCGAACCGGCGGCCCAAAAACGCGACAGGTCATAGGACGCGACCCGTAGAGTTCGCAATTGCCGGTTGCAGGATCGAGTGCAGGGCAGGGTTCATCGTTTGCGAAGTCAGAAAAACGTCGCTCCGCTTCGTCTGCTTCGTCCAATAACCCGGTTATCGCATCGCCGGGAAAATCGGGCGACAGACGAGTAACAGCTCCCCGAGCCCGTGACCGCACCAACTCAGCCCGTTCAGGCGCGGTGGATTCCAGTTCGGCCAGGCCCTTCCGCAATCGCGCGGCATCGAGCTGATTGATGGGAAACACTCCGATGCAACACTGCGTACACCCTGGTCGGCAGACCAGCCATTCGCCGCTTCTACTCGCAACATCGGCTAACGCCGAGTCCACAATCTGAATCAGAGCCTGATCGCTGGAAACTGGGAAGTCCCGCCGCATAGTGATTCTGAATCATACAACCCAATCGCAACGGGTGAGAACGAGAGGTGGTTAGAACGGATCTTGGACTTCGACCGAGAAGCTCCCGAAAGCGACGGAGCCGAATCCTGCTGGCTCCAGTCGCTGGAAGCGCCACCCCTCCCCCCGGTGGTGTAGCGCTTCCCTCGGGATCCCGCGCTCATCGAAAACCAATTGCCGGAGAAACCCACTAAAATCGGCGATTAGAGACCGACGAGCTAGTTACATTGGAATAGTGGCAGATATCGACAAAACGTTTCATTGCCCGGGAGAATTTTTCTTGGCCGAACATCCACCTGTACGGGCGTCAGCGATTTGGGTAAGATAGCTGCCACTTAACCACATGGCCCGCGGAGCGCCTCGTGCAGTTTCACGCCTTTGACAGGCATTATCTTGAAAAGCTCACTTCTGGAGATTTCCGGACGCAGGAGCATTTTGTCGCTTATTTCAGCGAGCTGATCCGGCTTAAGTTGAGCAGGCGCCTGAATTCCCTTTCGGAGGTAGAGGATGCCCGCCAGGAGACCTTCGCTCGTGTATTCGCCGCGCTGCGAAAGCAAGATGGGATCCGCGAACCGGAACGGCTCGGGGCGTTCGTCAATTCGGTCTGCAACAATGTCTTGCTCGAATACTACCGCTCCGCCTCGCAAGAGCCCACCAGCGACGACGAAGAAGCCGAGGCCAACATTCCCGATCCTGCAATCAGCGTGATCGACGTCATCGCCAACCGGCAAACTCAAGAGAAGGTGCGGCAGATCCTCGACCAGCTCCCGGAAAAGGATCGCCGCCTGATTAAGGCAGTGTTTCTGGAGGAACGCGACAAGGACGAAGTCTGCCGCGACCTGGGAGTCGACCGCGAATATCTCAGAGTGCTGCTGCACCGCGCCAAGAAGTCATTTAAATCCATTTATTTGAAGAGAGTAGCGAAAGAAGCGATGCAGGGATAATTCCCCGTAACGATTGGCGGCGATTTGTCACTATCTCTATATGAGGAGACTTCAGATCATGGATCATAGCGAGGCGAGCCGCCTGATGGCCAGTGAGAAGTATCTACTCGACGAACTTCCGCCCACTGAAATGGAGGCGTTCGAGGAGCATCTCTTCACCTGTCACGAATGTGCAATGGATGTGCGCGCAGGTTCTGTATTCCTCGAACACAGCAAGGCAGAATTGGCAAATTCCTCGCCCAGGGTAGAGCCGCGTGCGGCAGAAGTTCGCCCGTGGCGGGGCTTCGCATGGTGGCGTCCAGCTTTCGCCATTCCTGCCATGGCTATCCTTTTGATTGTGGTCGGATATCAGAATCTCGTTACCTACCCGGCCATGAAGGGCGCCTTGGCCGAAAATCAGGCGCCAAGGATTCTTCCGGCGGCCTCCTTGGTCAGCGCCGTCACGCGGGGTTCGGCTCCATCTGTTATCGCCGTACGCGCGGGAGAACCGTTTTTGCTGCCCCTTGATATTCCGCCGCAAAATGCCTTCCAATCTTATGTGGTTGAGTTGCAAAACCCGACGGGAGGAGTAGAGTGGTCACTCCCAGTGTCCTCCGAATCAGTCAAGAACACGCTGACGATCGGGGCGCCCGGAGTGGACAAGGCTGGGCACTACGAAGTCGTTGTGATTGGGCGGAACGCACAGGGCCAAAATTCAGAAGTCGGACGTTATCCTTTCGATTTGCAGTTTGCCAGGACGGCAAATCCTGAACCTTAGGGGGGAAAAGCAGATGGCCGCCACCAACAGAGTCCACTACTTCCACGCCGATGCCAGCGCTTTCGGTGGATATCTCGAACGTCCTATCGAGCACACTATTGCTCCGCAGGCACCGATGTCACTTTCGCCCTCGGGTGGCTACGGCTCTGCCCGTTCAGAAAACTTCCGGCTCGAAGGTGTCGTATCTTACAAATCGGCCTCCACCCAGGTCTCGGGCAGAGTCAGTAAGAAAGAAGGCCGTGGCTGGGTGACCCTCGCAAGCGCAACGGTCGAGGGATTGAACGTATTGGATGTAGTTACGGCGGACCGGCTGTCCGCTCAGATTTCGACCGAACATCCGCTGGAGGGCGACAATCCGCGGGTAACTTTCCTTGGAACCTCATTTGAGAATCTCAAAATCGCAGGATGCCCCATCGATATCAAGCTAGACTTCGACATCTGCGATCAAGGAAACGGCAACGGCTACCCCAGTCAGCCCTGCATCGAGGACGATCAATTCCTCGCCCGGGTCGCCGATCAGTACAAGCACATGACCAACGCGAAAAACCTTCCGGAATGGGTGAAGGATCGAGCGATACCTGATTGGATCAAAGAGCGTTACGAGTGGAACGGTGAACAGGCCGAAAATACTGACAGCGTGCTCTGTTCCATAGTAAAAGAAGCTGCTGTCAAGGAAGCTTGCGACCAGTTTCCAGGCAGACCATTCGGCTGCGTTTTCGAGGTACCGGATTTCGGCCGTGTCTTTTTGGGAGAGTTGTTCGTCGACTGCAATTCCTATCGCTTGACCACGATCCGCTTGGAGATGGGATGCTCTGGCCAAGGCAGTCTCAGTGGTCCGACCGCAATGACAAATGGCCACACGATCCCACCTTAACCGCGAATTGATAATTGGATGTGAAACGGTGCTGCGATTGGGCACCGTTAACTGTTGACCCGTCGCTACGTGCTCTATAAACTGCCTGACTAATCCACCTTAGTCAGGCAGCTTTCTTTTCTGGAAACAGGCGAATATTCCTCAGGGCGTAACAGGGCGGCACGGGGGCGCGATGTCAGGGCTTAGAAGCCAGAAGTTTGGGCTGACGGTTTTAGCTCTGTCTTTGGCTCTGCCGTGGCTGGGATGCAGCTGGCAGCCGGATCCACAGAGGACGTTCGACCAAGCTCAAGAGACATTCGTTCGAGGTGACCTTGCACTCGCCAGACGCGAGGCGGACGCAGCTTATCGGCGATTCTCAGGGAATGAGCCCCAATGGGCATGGAAGTTCCGGCTTCTCGAAGCCGAAATTCTGCTAGACCAGGGGTTGAGCGGAGATGTGCTTTCTCTCCTCGATTCCAATCTGCCAACGCAATTCGCCAACAGCGACTTAGCCGTTAAGCAATTGACGCTCCAAGGGGGCGCATATGCTCAGCTCGACCGCTTTCAAGATGCCGACCACTGTCTGAAAGAAGCGGAGCGTCTTTCCGATACATTGCGTGCTCCCCTCACAGGCCAGATTGCAAGAGCCCGTGGGGTCCTCGCGTTTCGCCAGAACGATCAAGAGAGCGCCGGACGCTTCCTTCGCCAGAGTCTGCAGTTCGCCCGCCAACAAAATGACGTACATCTGCAAATGACCGATCTCGCGAACCTCGGTGCGGTGGCCGAGCGCCAGGAACACTATGACGAAGCCATTGATTGGTTGAATGATGCGTACCGGACAGCCGGTATCCTCCACGATCGGCACACCGCGCAAGTTGCGCTGGGCAATCTAGGTTGGGCCTACTACAAAATGGGGGACTTCGACAGGTCTCTGGCTTTCTGCCGGGAGGCCGAGAAATCGGCCAAAGATCTGGGGGCAGCGTACGACCAGATCGGTTGGCTGAACAATATCGGGCTGGTGTATTACCAACAGAATCAACTTACGGTTGCGAAAGACTACTACCGGCAATCCTTGGCCTTGGCTCAGAAAAATGAAAACTCCGAACTCATCGTCGATGCCTTGACCAGCCTCGCGTTCGTCTCAGCCCAAACCGGCCAACTGGCCGAGGCGGAAAGATACAGCCAGGAAGCCTTTCAAAAAGCGCGCGCCAGGAGCGATCGCTCGTCTGAGCTCTACCCTCTACTCGTCAGGGGCCAAGTAGCAGCAAGTCGGGGCGAACACAAACAAGCCGAGGAAGTGTTCCACGAGGTCTCGAGCGATCCGAAGAGCGATCTCTCCCTGCGCTGGCAAGCGCAAAATGACTTGGCGCGACTCTATGAGCAGGAACATCGGCTTACAGCCGCTGATAAGCAGTATCGAGAGGCGCTGACCACCATCGAGCAAGCCCGCGACTCGCTGCAGCACGAAGAATTTCAATTGCCGTTCCTGGCAAACGCCGCGCACCTGTACGACGACTACATCCGCTTTTTGTTGGCGCAGGGAAAGGACCAGCGCGCTCTTCAGTTAGCCGACTACAGCCGGGCTCGAACACTGGCAGAAGGACTGGGGGTCTTATCGAAGAAAGCGCGGGTCGATGCCACTGCACTCAACGCGCAACAGATCGCCCGCGATGCTCACGCCACAGTTCTGTTTTACTGGCTGGGCCGGGAGTGCTCCTATCTGTGGGCGATCACGGCGAACCGCACCACCCGGTATCAGCTGCCTCCCTCAGCCGAGATCGATGCGGCTGTCCAACGATATCGCCGGGCTCTTTTAGGATGGCAAGACGTGCTAAAGACGGCCAATGCCGACGGCAACTATCTTTACAACGTTTTGGTAGCACCCGCGCAGAAGTTGATCGCGCCCAATTCGAGAGTCATCCTGATCACCGATGGCAGTTTGGACAGCCTGAATTTTGAGACACTGCTCGTACCGGACCCGCAGCTGCATTACTGGATTGAGGACGTGACCGTGCTGAGCGCAAGTTCGCTGCGCGTCTTGGCGGCTTCTCAGTCCCATCAAGAGCACGGAAACGGAAAACTGTTGCTGATCGGCGACGCCAATACCGCCAGCCCTGAATATGCTCCGCTGCCCAATGCTGTGCTGGAAATGGGGAATGTCGAGAACCATTTTCCAGCCGGGGCGCGCCTCACTTACTCGCGCGATCGAGCCACGCCCGCCGCGTATCTGGGAAGTGACCCGGAACAGTTTTCCTTCATCCACTTCGTGGCCCATGCCACTGCCAGCAGATTAAGCCCACTGGATTCCGCAATCGTGCTGTCCCGCTCGTCACTGGAACAGGACTCGTTCAAACTCTACGCCCGCGATATCACCAGCCATTCCCTCCACGCTGATCTCGTCACTATCTCATCCTGCTATGGCGCGGGCGCCGAGGCTTACTCTGGGGAAGGTCTGGTCGGGCTCTCCTGGGCGTTTCTCCGCGCCGGGGCGCACAACGTAATTGGCGCACTGTGGGATGTAAGCGATGCCTCCACAGCCAACCTGATGGGTCGCCTCTACGACGAACTGAAGCGCGGCCAGCCTCCGGAGGCAGCACTGCGTTCGGCCAAACTCTCGCTGCTCCATTCCGATCAGGTTGTCCGCAAACCCTTTTACTGGGCTCCCTTCCAACTCTATACGGGACGGTGATCCGCTCTGGTAGCTGCACTACGAGAAGCCTCGCGCCTTTATACTGCCGTGGATGGCTTCCAACCAGGAAATCGAAATCAAGTTTCACGTTGCAGATCTGCGGGCGCTCACGCGTAAGCTGCGCGGGGCGGGCTTTCGGATCGTCACGAAGCGAACCCATGAGATGAACACTCTCTACGACTTGCCGGGCGAAGTCTTGCGCGGGAAGCAGCAGCTGTTGCGGCTGCGGCAATACGGCTCGGAGTGGAAGCTGACGTACAAAGCTAAGAAGAAGACTGGACGTCATAGCAGCCGCGAGGAGTTGGAGACGGTCGTGGCCGACGGTAAAAAGATGGATCTGATTCTCCGGGCACTGGGGTACGCACCCTCGTTTCGCTACGAAAAGTTTCGCGCCGAGTGGACAGATGGAAAAGGCCAGGCAGTCGTCGATCAGACGCCCATCGGAAATTTCTGCGAGATCGAGGGTGCGCCGCGCTGGATCGATGCGACGGCGAAGAATTTGGGCGTAGCCGGGAAGGATTACATCACGAAGAACTACGCCGGATTATTTTCGGATTGGAAGGCCCGAACGAATAGCAAGGCTGAGCAGATGACGTTTAAGGCGGTGAAGCAGCGTAAATCAGACCGCCGTCCGGGTTAGACGCTCGCTGCGCTTGGCCGGACAGACGAGAGAGTTGCCATGAGCGAAGTCGAAGGGCGGCTATCTCCGCATGGTTCTTGCGTCGACAGCAGCCTGCTTACGCGCCGTGGCACTTCTTGAATTTCTTTCCCGAGCCGCAAGGGCAAGGATCGTTGCGGCCCACCTTTTCTTTCTCGCGCACCACCTGCTGCACCGGCTGCGCGTCTCCCGCCCCAGCCATACGCGCTTGCTCCAACTCGCGCCGCTTGCGCCGCATAAAGGCTTCTTCCAAATCGTCGGCCGAAGTGGCGACGAGTCTTGGAGGATGATGCCCGTTTCCGCCACCGCCCTGCGCCGGAACTGCTGGCTCCGGACCTCCAGGTCCACCGGCTTCGGGACCGCTCGGTTCAGAATCCGGCGGACGTTCGATGATCTGCATAAGATAGAGATAGCGAGCCGTATCTTCCTGGAAGCGCTGCAGCATGGCTTCAAACATCTCGAACGATTCTTTCTTGTACTCGACCAGCGGATCGTGCTGGCCGTAACCTCGCAGTCCAATTCCCTCCTTGAGATGGTCCATGCTGAGCAGGTGATCTTTCCACTGCGAATCCAGAACGCTGAGCATGATCATGCGCTCGTGATGGCGCATCGCCTCCGGACCAATCAGTTTCTCCTTAGCGTCGTAGCGTTCTTTCAGCTTCTCAAAGATGGCGTCGCCAAGTTCTTGTCTGTTCAGCGCCTCGGGTTTCACGCCTTCCGCTATGAAATCCACGCCGAAGCGTGTGAAGACGGCGTCTTTCAATCCCTTAACATTCCAATCGTCGGCGTGCCCTTTAGCCGGGCAGTACTCGTCCATCAGATCGCCGAGAATCGCCGAAACGTAATCTTCGAGAATCAGGTCTTTCTGATCCATGCCCTCGAGCAAACGACGGCGCAAGCCGTACACGGCCTCGCGCTGCTTGTTCATCACGTCGTCGTATTCGAGCAAATGTTTGCGCGATTCAAAGTGCTGGCCTTCAACCGCCTTCTGAGCCGTCTCAATGCGGCGGCTGATCAACTTCGACTCGATCGGAATACCTTCTTCCATGCCTAGACGCTCAAGAAGTTTCGAGACCCACTCCTTGGCAAAGATCCGCATCAGATCGTCTTCAAGCGCAAGGTAGAAGCGCGAAGAGCCGGGATCACCCTGGCGGCCGGCGCGTCCGCGAAGCTGATTGTCGATACGACGCGACTCATGGCGTTCAGTGCCTAGAATGTGCAGGCCGCCGACAGCGGTTACTTCGTCGTGCTCTTTGTCGGTCTGCTCCTTGTAGCGGCTGAAGACCTCAGTCCATTTGTCGGTGGGCACAGTGTATTCATTGCCGTTGTAGTAAAAGATCGAGGTGGTGCCATCTTCCTGCGGACCTTCGATCTTGCCTTGAGCCACGCGTAGTTGCTGCGCGATTCCCTTCTTCACCAATTCCTGCTTGGCCATGAATTCAGGATTGCCGCCGAGCAAAATATCGGTGCCGCGGCCCGCCATGTTCGTGGCAATGGTAACCATGCCCTTGCGCCCCGCCTGCGCGACGAATTCGGCTTCACGCTCGTGAAACTTCGCGTTCAACACGACATGCTGTTTGAGGCCTTTCTTCTTCAGCAATTCGGAAAGACGTTCGGATTTTTCAATCGATGTAGTGCCGACCAGCACCGGTTGCCCGTTTTCGTGAAGCTTCTGAATCTCGTCGGCAACTGCGAAGTATTTTTCTTTCTCGGTGCGGAAAACAACGTCGGGATTCTCCAGCCGCAGCATCTGCTTGTTGGTTGGGATAACAATGACGTCCAGCTTGTAAATATTGTCGAACTCGGTAGCTTCTGTTTCCGCAGTACCGGTCATCCCAGAGAGCTTCTTGAACATGCGGAAATAATTCTGGAAAGTGATAGTGGCGAGAGTCTGGTTCTCGCGCTCGATCTTAACGCCTTCTTTGGCTTCAATCGCCTGGTGCAGGCCGTCGGACCAGCGCCGCCCCGGCATCATGCGGCCGGTAAATTCATCGACGATGATGACTTCACCGTCCTTGATGACGTATTCCACATCGCGACGATAGAGCGCGTGCGCTTTGACCGCAGTCTCCACGTGATGCTTCAGGGGCCAGTTCTCCGGGTCAGCAATGTTTCCGATGCCGAGCAACTGTTCTACTTTCAGCCAGCCATCATCGGTGACGGTGATGTTGCGATGCTTTTCGTCGACCACAAAGTCGCCGGTGAGCTGTGCCGGTTCGCCGGGCGCAACCTCAAGCTCTTCGCCCTTTTCCAGCTTCGGAATGATACGGTTCACCCGGTAATATTTGTCGGTCGATTCCTCGCTTGCGCCCGAAATGATGAGCGGAGTGCGCGCTTCGTCGATCAGAATGGAATCGACTTCATCTACGATGGCGAAATTATGCCCGCGCTGCACGCAATCTTTAAGATCGAACTTCATGTTGTCGCGCAGATAATCGAAGCCGAACTCGTTGTTTGTCCCGTAGGTAACATCCGCGGCATACGCCGCACGCCGTTGCTCGTCATCAAGGTCGTGGACGATCACGCCCACCGTGAGACCGAGAAAACGATAAAGCTTGCCCATCCATTCCGAGTCGCGCTTGGCGAGATAATCGTTGACCGTAACCACATGCACGCCGCGTCCGCCAAGAGCGTTGAGATAAACTGGAAGAGTAGCGACCAGCGTCTTACCTTCGCCGGTCTTCATTTCCGAGATCATGCCCTTATGCTGCACCATGCCGCCAATCAACTGCACATCAAAATGGCGCATGTTCAGCACACGCCGTCCAGCCTCGCGAACTACTGCGAAAGCTTCGACCAGGATTTCGCCCAGAACTTCCTGTAGCTCCGCATACTGCTCCTTCTCCAGTCGTTTCGCCCGGTCGGGACCGGCTTCCGCTTCTCCTTCAGGCTCGGGTGATGCGGCAGGCGTGAAATGACTTAGCCGCTCCTGGATTCGCTGCCGGAACTCGTCCGTCTTGGCGCGCAGTTCGGCGTCGCTGAGCTTCTGCATCTGCGGTTCGAGGGCATTGATAGCCTCGACCTTGGGCATCATGGTCTTGATGACCCGCTCGTTCTTGGTCCCAAAAACCTTGCCAATCAGAGTGTTTATCAAACTGTGAAATCCTTCAGAGGGCGGGAACTGACCCACTGTATGCCATTTTAGCCTAGCATATTTAGATGCGCTCGCGAGGCTCAAGAAACACGGCCTGCGAGGTATCGATTGTCGAGTAGCCTTACAACACTACCTTAGCTCCGCAACAATCCGGCGCACGGCGGTAGAAAGAGTTTTCGTGTATATTCCCCACGACCCATGCCCACCTTCTACGATCGCTTTCTCGAGTGTGAGGAGCGATGGCCGAACAACGTCGCGCTCGAAATCCAGCGCCACGATCAAATTGAGAGCAGTACGTACGCCGAGCTTCGCCGAATGGCAGAATCCGTCGGGAGATGGATCGAGGAAAACAGATTCGCACGTGGATCGCGATTGGCCATCGTGGCGGATAACCATCCCCGATGGGTGGCTACCTACTTAGGAATCATCGCCTCGGGATGTACCGTCGTACCTCTGGATACCGCGCTGCATGCCGATCAACTGACAAAACTGTTGAAGGATAGCGGTACTTCCTGCTTGTTTTGCGACGCCAAGCATGCGCGGATCTCGGGGGAGGCGGTCGCAGATCTGAACGTAAGCCTCGTGCTCATGGACCCGGAGCGCATGTCGCAGCGCACTCCCGGCGAGCACTGGTTGGGAAATCTGCCGGCGATTTTCGATGGCGGCCCCGCACAATTCCATCCTGCGCCTTCCGTCGCGGACGACCTGGCTGCCCTGCTTTACACTTCGGGAACCACCGCCGATCCCAAAGGCGTAATGCTCACCCATGCCAACTTTTTGGGTGAAGTGGAAGCCGTATTTACCTGGGTTGACCTCGGTCCGTCCGACGCGCTGCTTGGCGTACTACCCATGTTTCACGTACTGGCACAGATGGCCAATCTGCTTATCCCACTTGTCAAAGGCTCGCGTGTCGTCTACCTGGAGACTTTGAACACAACCGAACTCTTGCGCGCTCTGCGGGAACGTAACATTACGGCCTTCGCGGTTGTGCCGCAATTTTTCAATCTCATTCATCAGCGCATCTTTGAAGACATTGAGAAGCGCGGCATGTTAACGCAAAGACTGTTCAAGATCCTGCTGGCGCTTAATCGCGGCCTGCGGAAAATCGGCATGAACGCCGGAAAGATTTTGTTCGGCAAGGTCCACGAAACCCTCGGCCCCAAAATGCGCTATCTGGTGACGGGAGGATCGCGATTCGATCCAAAGGTTGCAATGGGTTTCTACGACCTCGGCATCGACGTTCTGCAGGCCTATGGGCTGACGGAAACCACTGCGGCCGTGTTTGCAAATTCGCCCGGAGACAACGTGATTGGCTCGGTCGGCAAAGCCATGAAGGGCGTAGAAGCCAAGGTGACGGATCCGCAACCGTCCGAAGACGGCGGGCCTGTAACGGGAGAAGTAGCACTTCGCGGCGCGATGGTAATGAAGGGCTACTGGAACCGCCCTGACTCAACCGCGGCGGTGCTGCGCGATGGATGGTTCTTCACCGGCGATCTCGGATACTTCGACTCGAAAGGCAACTTATTCCTCACCGGCCGTAAGAAAGAAATAATCGTTCTCAGCAACGGGAAGAATATTTATCCCGAAGAGGTTGAAACGCACTACCTGCAGTCGCAGTACATCAAGGAAATGGCAGTGCTGGGACTCGAAGCCCAGCCCGGCGAAGGCGGCGACCGCCTGCACGCCGTAATCGTGCCCAACTTCGACGCGCTGCGCCAGAAAAAGATTGTGAATGCGAAAGAAGTCATTCGCTACGACATCGAGAGCCTCTCACAGCAGATCGCCTCCACCAAGCGTATCGGCAGCTACGAGATCTGGCAGGACGATCTGCCTCGCACTAGCACACGCAAGATCAAGCGCTTCGAAGTGGAGAACCGCGTAAGGGCGAATCAGGCGCGGCGTGTCGACGACGATTCTGAGTTGCCGACCGAACGGCCCTTAACCGACGACGAAACCGCCTGGCTCGATCAGCCCGATGTGCAACGAGCGTTGACAATCGTGCGCGAATCATCTCGCACGGCGCCGCCAACAATGCGGCCAAGTCATAATCTCGAACTCGACTTGGGGCTCGACTCGATGCAGCGTGTTGAGTTGCTCAGCCAGATGGAAGAGCAGTTGGGAGGCAACATCGAGGAGTCGCAGCTTGCCGAAATTTATACGGTGCGCGACCTGGTCGATACCGTACTACAAAGCGCGGCCAGTGGCGCGGGCGGACCAGGGACGCGTACCGCGTTCGCTGGATGGAAAACGATTCTAGCCGAGGAACCCAGTCCATCGGATGTGCTTTCTCTGGTGCGGCCACAACGCATAAGCGCTGCATTCTGGTACCTGGTCTCGCGCCTCATCCAGGTAATCGCGCTCGACCGCTTTGACTTGCACGTGCGCGGACTTGAGAAGCTTCCCAGGAGCGGCCCGTATATTATTTCTTCCAATCATGAAAGTTATCTCGATCCGGCTATCCTGGCGAGCGTTCTCCCGCCGGCGGTTTTTGACAGAGTCTTTGCCGTCGGGACCAGCGAAATCTTCGGTCAAGGATTTATGCTGCGGCTGGCGCGTTCGCTTAGGACTGTGGTCGTCGACCCCGACGCGAATCTAATTCCGGCCATGCGCGCCGGCGCGTTCGGACTGCGGCAAGGACGCCCGCTCATTTTTTATCCCGAAGGCGAGCGCTCGATCGACGGTACCCCGAGAATTTTCAAGAAAGGCGCGGCCATATTGTCCATTCACCTGCAGGTCCCGATTGTGCCCGTGGCCATCGAAGGATTCTACGAAGCGTGGCCGAGGAACAAACCGTTCCAGGGTTTCAAGCCGCTGAAGATGGTATTCGGCGATCCGATTGTTCCGCCGCCACCGAGTGAAGCGTCAGAAGCCGCGTACGAGAAGCTGACCGCCGAGTTGAAGACAAAGGTAGTCACGATGTGGGAACAGCTGCAAGCGCATTTGTAGCGCCAGCGTGCTGACCCGAGAGCGCAAGGCTCAAGTACTTCACTTCGCCCGCGGATGCGTCTGGTCGTAAACCTGCAGCACATGTTTCATCGACAACTGCGTATACCGTTGTGTAGTAGCGAGGCGTTCGTGGCCGAGTAACTCCTGAATGGCGCGCAGGTCAGCGCCTTCCTCCAGCATGTGAGTGCCGAAGGCATGCCGCAGCGTGTGCGGATGCACGTCTGGCGAAAGCCCCTTGGCGACGGCAATCTTCTTGATGATGCGGCCGACGCTGCGCGTGGTGAGCCGTCCGCCACGGCGGTTGATGAGCAATGCGGTTGAGTGCTTGCCTCTTGCCTCGAGAGCTTTCTGCCGTACGGGCAAGTACGCTGCGAGTGCATTCTTCACAGAATCACCAAACGGAACATAACGCTCTTTTTTTCCTTTGCCGCGAATCAGAATGGCCTCGGCACTCAGCCGAATGTCGTCCAGATTGATTCCTGTAAGCTCCGAATTCCGTATGCCGCATCCATAGAGGAGTTCCAACATGAGCCGATCGCGTTCCGGGAAAGCCGCCACCTCTGGCATTTCCCCATCGATCACAAAATTCATTTCTTCAATAGTGGGAACGCGCGGAAGTTTTTTGGGCAGCTTCGGTGTAACCACAAGCTTCGCCGGATTCTGCTCCACCACGCCTTCCCGTGCCAGCCAGCGGTAAAGAGAGCGCACCGCTGCGAGAGAGCGAGCCACAGAGGTCTTGCTCAATCCCTTCTCATAAAGCTGCGAAAGAAATCCCCGCACGGCGATGTGATCAAGGTCCTTCCATCCCCGCGAACCAGCATAGGCGGCGAAGAGCGTTAGATCCTGGTTGTAGGCTCTAATCGTATGAAAAGAGGCGTTGCGCTCCCCGAGATGGCCTAGGAAATCAGCGACAGCCTTAGCGACAATTGTTTTGGCCGACTTGCTCGCGACAGCAGTCATCTCGCTTTCGCCCTTGGATGATGCTTCTGATATACCGTTCTGAGCCGATCCAGGGCCAAATGCGTGTAAATCTGCGTCGTCGAAATGTCCGCATGGCCCAGGATTGTCTGCACCGTGCGGAGATCGGCACCGTTCTCCACCATGTGCGTGGCGCATGAAT
>Ga0185299_10005379_pt1 | contig 14498 bp, 21 predicted proteins | sample PaiPotPPA55metaG_FD_128002 | JGI IMG/M metagenome (GOLD analysis project Ga0185299, IMG submission 128002) | Iron sulfur acid spring bacterial and archeal communities from Banff, Canada, to study Microbial Dark Matter (Phase II) - Paint Pots PPA... ...
CCGGGTCTGATCGGGATCACGCGATCGCCGCGCCAGCATGCGCAGGCCAATTGCGTCAAAGTCAGAGCGAAGCGGAACCGGAGTAGACATGGCAAACCTCTCGAAAGTTGTTTGCCATGGTGAATCAGATAAATGCCGATTCGGGAATCCGCCGCAGGAGTCAAACTTTCAAAGACTTGGTATTATATTACTCATGCCAGCTTCATCTTCACTGATCTAAGTGAAGGCGAGCGCCAGTTGACGCCCCGGCGGTTTTACGGACGCTCTTGCGAGGGCGATGTGGTTTCTTCGAACCTTTGCCAGAAAAGGAAACGCTATGAGAAACCCCAGGAAGACAATCCTTGCGCTTTGCCTATGCGCGGGCGCTGCGCGCGGCGGCCCCGGCGCTGAGCCGCGCTCGCCATTATCGCCTGGCGCAGGCCGACGAGCCTTTATGGTGAAAGGACGTAACTCGTCATGGCCGGCCTTTTGCTCGCGCTTTTCGCGGCAGCGCTCAAGCGGCGGATCGAGCATTGATCCATGATCATGCCTCACCCCCATAATTCGCGCGCGGGCGGGTGAACGATCGAGCCGTCATATAGCAGTCCGTCCGGGCGGTCCCGCGCGAGAAGAAGGGGACCGTCGAGATCGACGAAACGCGCGCGGGCCGTGAGCAGAAGCGCCGGGGCGATCGCGAGCGAGGTAGCGACCATGCAGCCGATCATGAGTTCGAAGCCGAGGCCTTCGGCCTGCTTCACCAGGGCCAACGCCTCGGTGAGCCCCCCCGTCTTGTCGAGCTTGACATTGATCGCGTCGTAGCGCGCACGCAGATCTTCGAGGCCGGTGCGATCGTGAACGCTCTCGTCGGCGCAAATCGGGACGATATGTTCGATTTTGGCAAGCGCCGAATCCTGGCCCGCCGGAAGCGGCTGCTCGACCAAGGCCACGCCGGCCTTGGCGCAGGCTTCGAGACTGCGTTCGAGACCGACTTCCGCCCAGGCCTCGTTGGCGTCGGCGATGAGGGTTGCATCGGGCGCGGCGGCGCGCACCGCGACGAGCCGCGCCGCGTCGCCTTCGCCCGCGAGTTTGATTTTCAACAGCGGCCGCGCGCGCGCCAAGGCCGCCGCCCGTGCCATTTCGTCCGGAGTGCCCACCGAAATCGTGAAGGCGGTCGCGACCGGCACCGGCGGCGCGGCGCCCGCGAGCCGATGGGCCGGAACGCCGCTTCGCTTGGCCGCCAAATCCCAAAGCGCGCAGTCGATGGCGTTGCGTGCAGTGCCATGCGGCAGAAGGGTTTGTAAAAGGACGCGATCCGCGCCCGCCTCGATCGCGGAACGAACCGAATTCATTTGGGCGAGGACCGAATCGATCGTTTCGCCATAGCGCGCATAGGGAACGCCTTCGCCGCGCCCGCGCCACGCCCTGTCCTCGATCGTGGCCACAACCACGGCCGCCTCAGCCTTCGCGCCACGCGAGATCACAAAATTGCCGAGGATAGGAAAGCGTTCAACGAAAACGGCGAGGCGGGGCATGAGCCTGGAAATCCCATAAGAGGAGGGGCGCGGTAAATCTTACCGGAGATTGTCGCAGCGGGGTCTGCAACGAACTCCAAAGGAAAAGCGCCGCCGCAAAAGCCAGCGCGCGCCGCACCGCGCGCAATCCGCCCCATACTCTGATCAGTTCGCGGCTCTTCGGACCGGCACTCTGCGGCGCGCCGAAATTGAAGTTCTAAAGCAAAAGCGACATCAGGTTACATTGCCGTGTTATCGTCGATAAAAGTTTAGTCTGGATTCAACTCTGGATGTTCTCGGATATTGGGACGCATCAACGGCGCCGGGACCCTGCCGCATCGGCGGGCCACGGGCAAAAAAATGTTGCTCCCATGCTTTTCCACGCTCGATATGGAATATAAAGAGGCCATTCGCTGCCTCCTGTCGCTCCAGCGTGTCGCCGGTCTCGTGCAGGAGATGCGGAATATCGATGGCGGCAAGCGGATCGGTGCATTCGACGCTCAGACGATCGGCGTACGCGAGCCGGCGCAACATTTTGCGAGTCCGCAGCGCCGGCAAGGGATAGTTCAGGCCGCGTAAATCGAGAAGCATCGAGGAACATCCAAATCTCACCGCCGGCAGCGCCTTAAACCTGGCGTAAAGGAAGGTAGGGGATGCGCGCCTCGGTTTCCAGCAATCCCGCGGAGTTTCGAACCATGCGGGTGATCGGCCTTGCCGGATGGAGCGGCGCCGGCAAGACGACCTTGATCGTCAAGCTAATCCCCTATTTGCGCGAGCGCGGCATCACTGTCTCGACGCTCAAGCACGCGCATCATGCGTTCGATGTTGATCAGCCCGGCAAGGATTCCTATCTCCATCGTGAGGCCGGCGCGCGCGAGGTCCTCGTCGCCTCGTCCCGGCGCTTCGCGCTTATGCATGAATTGCGCGGAGCCGAAGAGCCCGGCCTTGCCGAGCTTCTGCGGCGCATGAGCCCGGCCGATCTCATTCTCGTCGAGGGGTACAAGCGCGATGCGCACGCAAAAATCGAGGTCCATCGCACGGCGAACGCGAAACCTTTTCTCTACCCAGAGGACCCAACGATCGCCGCGCTCGCGACCGACGCGGCAGACTGTCTGCCGTCACAGTTGCCGCATGCCCAACTTGACGACATCGCGGCCATCGCGAGCCTGATACTCGCGCTTGCCCGGCCAATCGAGGAAACCGTTTCGCGCCTCGCCAAGGCTTAAAATTGCTTCACCGAGCTACACAGCACTTCACTAACTAATTGAAATTGCATATCTTGACTTCCCACAGCTTTATGCTTGTGCGCCAAACTATCCGACACTATATTGGACAACGCATTGGACAAAGGGGAGTTTTCGCCGTGGCAAAAACGGTGCGCGAACGCAAGCTAGATAGCCCGGCCGCGCGGGCCAAACTCAAGCATTCCGGCAAGCCTTATTGGCGTGCGATCGATACCGGGTTGCACCTTGGTTATCGCAAAGGATTGAACGGCGGCAAATGGGTCTTGCGCCGGTATCTCGGCAAGGAAACCTATCGCGTCGAAACGATCGGCGCCGCCGACGATCATTCGGCCTCCAACGGGATAGATACCCTCGATTTTTTCCAGGCGCAACGCAGGGCGCGCGAGGTCGCGGCGCTTGCCAAGGCGCCGCAATCGGCGAAAGGGCCGCCTACGGTTACTGCGGCGCTCGACGCCTATTTCGCTCGCCTTGAACATGAAGGCTCGAAATCCTTGGTCGATGCCCGCGGCCGGGCGCGGCGGCATATCCTTCCGGCTCTTGGAGATGCGCTGGTCGCGGACTTGACCCGCGACACCATTTCCAAATGGCTTACGGGCATGGCCGGAAAGGCCGTGGGCGGCCAAGACGGCGATGCGGTACGTCAGCACCGGGCAAGCGCAAACCGGGTGCTGACCATCCTCCGCGCGGCGCTTAATCAAGCCTTCCGTGACGGCAAGGTCAACAGCGACGTTGCATGGCGGACGGTGAAGCCCTTCCGCGAGGTAGACGCGCCACGCTTGCGATATTTCACGAAAGATGAAGTGAGCCGGCTGATCAATTCCTCGCAAGGGAATTTCCGCGATCTTGTCCTTGCCGCGTTGCATACCGGTTGCCGCTATGGCGAGTTGGGCCGTCTGCGCGCCGGCGATTTCAACCCGGATTCCGGGACCGTGTTCGTTGGCCAGAGCAAGAGCGGCAAAGCCAGGCATGTCGTCCTCACCGATGAAGGCCAGCGCTTTTTCGAGACACTCACGGCGGCCCGGCCTGGGGGTGCCTTGATGCTCACGCGGGCGTCGGGAGAGCCATGGGGGCCAAGCAATTGCACGCTTCTAATGGCCAAAGCCTGCCGAGCGGCAAACATCACGCCAGCGGCTGGGTTTCACATTATCAGGCACACGGCGGCAAGCCACATGGTTATGGCAGGCGTCCCCCTGAACGTCGTGGCCAGCAATTTGGGCCATGCTTCCACGCTGATGACCGAAAAGCATTATGCGCATCTCGCGCCGTCGTATCTCGCCGAGACGATTCGCAAGTTCGCGCCGACGTTCGGGACGGCGGAAGATTCCAACATTGTTTCGATCGGTGGTACGCGATGACGGAACGGCGCGGGAATCGTTCGACACACAAAAGCAAAATTCAAGAATCAGCCAAACAACGAAAGGAAAGGGCTCTCGCTGAAATCAAGTTGCCGCTGCTTGATCGTTCGGACGCGGGCCTTGAGCTTTCATGGGAGCGTGCCGCCGCCCGTGACCCCCTAATAACCCTCTATTCCAAATGCAAACTATTCCAGTTCTGGCGCGACATACCTTGCAAGGAGTTCTCCCGTATGCTTAAGCTGCTTGCGCTGGTAACAGGCGACGAGCTCTTTTCCGATGCGGCAACGCGCATGGAAAAACACGGATTTGTTAACGGGCGTGTCAAAACGAATTCGAACCTGATGGCCCGAAAGTGCCTTAGTATGCTCGATGCGATTACGATACCATGCGTTCATAGTTGGATGAAAGAATTAGAGCGGCGAGAGGCGGACGAAACCAAGCGCGGCATCAAGGCCGCCGAACGCCATAAGGCAAGGTTCAAAAGGGCCGCGATGATTACGGCCATCGATCTTAACATTCATGGGCAGAGTTTCGATGCCGTCGTTCAGAAGATTAGAAAGGCGTATTCCGCATGGTTAAAAAAACCAGGGTTCCATGGTAAAAGAGTGACGCTAAATAACCAAGCGGTAGAATTTTAGCTCCGTTAGCGACGATGCAGTCCAAACAACCTTTTGGGGTGCACCCGTGCATATGGCTGATGAACAAGACGCCTTTTCCATCCCGGAATTCTGCCGCAGGAATGGGTTCGGTCCGGGACTCTATTTCAAAATTGCACGAGATGGGCGTGGCCCGCGCGTAATGCGTGTCGGCAGGCGGACGCTTATCTCTCGCGAGGCGGCCGAACAATGGCGCCGCGAACGCGAAGCCGCTTCCTCCCCCGCCCTGCGGAGGCGGTGTGAAGCATGGGCTTTCAGAATGCTGGGAGGGCCGCCCCTGATTCACCAGGGAACGGCCCTCTTGATGCACACAGCTCGGCAGCTTGTTGCAATTCTCCTAATAACGCTGTCACCCTAAAAAATCAAGCGGGTGAACAGGCGCGGCAAAGGCTTCGGCGGCAGCGCCTCGTCGAGCGCTTGCATCGCCTTGGGCCGGCCCCTCTTTACCACTTCCTGACCGAAGTCGAGCGTGGCGCGCCCCTATGGCCGCATGTCGAGCGCTATGTCGCGCTTCCGGCCGCTTTCATCAAAGCGAACGGCGGCGATCGATTTGCCCCCTCGTTGCACTGCATCGACTTGCCATGAGCAGCCATGATCGCCGGATTGCGGAAGCGCGCGGCGTCCGGCTCGAAGACGAGCTTTCCCAGCGCGGCATTTCGTTGCGCGGACACAGGAGCGAGCGTAGCGGACCATGTCCGGTCTGCCGAGCCGGAGATGATCGCTTTTCGATCAACGTCAAGGATCAAGTTTTCAATTGTCGCAAATGTGGGGGCAAAGGTCGCGGAGCGATCGATCTTGTGATGTTTCTGGACGGCTCGGATTTCAAGGGAGCCGTTGCGACGCTTGCCGGATTTTCCCATGAAAGAACAGTTTGTAGTATTGCAAAGCAACCAGCTCTAGCCGTCAAGAAGAGCGAAGATAACAGCAACAAGGCCGCTTGGTTATGGAGCCGTCGCAACCAGATCACCGAAAGCTGCCCGGCGGGTCTCTATCTTCGCGAGGCTCGCGGCTATAGCGGCCCAATCCCCGCGACGCTCGGCTATCTCCCCGCGAACGACAAGCACCCGCCGGCCATGATCGGCGCGTTTGGCTTTTGCGATGAGCCCGAGCCGGGGGTGATCAGTGCGCCCTCCAACGTAACCGGCGTCCATCTCACCCGGCTGACGCCGGATGGCCGCAAGGCGCCGGAGGACAAGCCGAAAATCATGCTCGGGCCAATGTCTGGTTTGCCGATCGTGCTGGCGCCGGCAAACGATCTTTTGGCGATCGACATCGCGGAAGGCATCGAAAAGGGACTTTTGATCCAAGCTGACACTGGCGCCGGAATGTGGGCGGCTGGAGCGGCCGGCAATATGCCGAAGATTGCCGCGGCTCTCCCTTCCTATGTCGAATGCGTGACGATATGGGCCGATCGCGATGAAAACGGATTGAGGTTCGCGCGGGAGGCGGCCCGCATAATTCAGGGGAGGAAAATCGAAGTCCGTATCAAAGGAGCCTCCAATGAGTAAGGCGCGCGACTGGGGCGACGTTGGCGCCGAAGGCGGCCCGGGCGCTATTCGCATGGCGGGCGACGATCCGGCCACAGATATCCCGCTTGACGATCCGACAGCGCAACCAAACGGCCACAGCGCGGCGCCACGCCGCCGCCCGCTTGACGGTCCAGCATTCCCGCTCGTTGCGTGGAAGGATATTGCGTTCGATCTCGAGGAAGAATGCAGAGTCGAGCGCGTTCTCCCGCTTGTCGGTATCGGCTGCCTTTATGGCGGCCCCGGGTCCGTCAAAACGTTCATCCTGCTCGACCTGTTTGCCCGCATGGCGCGCGGCGGTTTTTGGGGCGGTCGCGAGGTCAAACAATGTCCCGTCGTCTATATCGCGGCGGAAGGCGGAAACGGATTTAAGAAGCGAATAGCCGGCATAAAAAAAATTGCGGCCGAAAAAGGTTTGCCCGCCGATATTCCCTTCCACTTGATCACCGTCGCGCCAAACCTCGGCACCGGCGATGGTGATTGCAAGAAGCTTGTCGCGGACACGGAAGCAACCGGAGCGCACCCGCGCGCGATCGCTATCGACACGACTACGCAAGCCCTCGGCGGGGCCGACGAAAATGGCGCCGGCATGGACGCGCTTGTCGTCAACGCCACGGCGCTTGCGGTTCATTTCCAATGCCTCGTTGTCCTGGTTCACCATACGCCGGTTTCGGATGACAACCGCTTGCGCGGCAAGGGCTCGCTTCTCGGCGGCCTCGACGTTTCGATTATCAGCAAGCGCGAAAAAGGTTCCTTCGTCGCAACTCTAACCATCATGAAAATGCGCGACCAAGACGAGACGCAATCTTTCACGATCAACCTTGCTCGCGTTGTTTTGGGCAAAACCAAAAATGGCCGCGAAGTCTCAACCCTCGTTGTCGAGACGGTGGAACCAGGCGCGACCGAAGGCGACAAGGCAGCCAGGAAACTTCCCTGTTCAGCCGCCAACGCTCTATCCGCCTTGCGCTATGCTCTCGACGAAGTCGGGGCAACAATTCCACACTCTAACCATGTAGTATCCGGACAAAAGGGTGTATCCGTGGACCAGTGGCGAACCTATGCCTATAAACGTTCCGCTCAAGCATTGCCGGACAGTAAGCTAAAAGACTTTGTCCGTGGGTGCGAGAGACGACAGGCTCAGAAAATCGTAGCAATTTTGGACGGTTACGCATGGTTACAGAAATGAGCCGGACAATCCGGACAAGCGCCGGACAACATAGAAATGTCCGGCAGACACAGAGCCGGACAGACATTCTCCCCCCCCTGAAAGGGGGAAGTGTCCGGCGGCAACCTCGCCTTACGGCAAAGAAAGAAAATAACACCGGCAGGCCGCGAATTTTTTTCTCCATTACCAAGCCCATGCCGGTCCAACGGCTGCGCTTTGCGGCCAAGCACGCGCGGTTAAGCTGAATCGACTTCGCCATAGCAAGGCGAAAACAAGCGCCGTGTAGTTTTATATAGCACTGTAATATATTGCATTTTATTTTGCGCCGTGCTATTTGTCTAATAGATGTCCGATAATGGCCGTTTTTATGTAGTAAGGCTTAAGGTTAAAACCGTGTGGAAAACGCTGAAACTATCGCGCCTGTCGTCTCGCGCTCGTCAAAGCTTCGAAGCAGGCTGAGCAACGGCAGCAAGCTGCTGCCGATGACGGACGGCCGTTCAGCCACGGCTCGCCGGTTCAAGGATCTTGTCGAGGATATCGCCGCGGACCTCGGCGGCAAGGATCGTTTATCTGAAGGCCAACGCCAGCTTATCCGCCGCGCCGCCATGCTCTCTGCAGAATGCGAGCGAATGGAGGCAATGGCCGCGAGGAATGATCGTCGACCAGACGGCGCGATCGCATGGAAGTCTGAAACCCCCTTTGTTTTCGACCTCGAAATTTACGGGGCGCTTTGCGATCGCCTCGGCCGCCTATTCGGGCGCCTCGGCCTTGAGCGCAGGTCGAAGGACGTCACGCCGGATCTTCGCAGCTACCTCGCTGGAAAGGGTACGCCATGACGAAGGGTATTCCCAAAAAGCGCCAGCGGGCCGAGCAGCTTCGCAAGAAGCGCCTTCAGGCCGCGCCCGCGCGGGCAGCGGCGGCCAAAAACGCCTCCTAAGGTTATCCCGGTAGCGCAACGGCGCTCCCGGCCGTTTGGAGGCGTAGCGCATGAACATTCTTGAGGCTCTCGACGATCGCAACTTGCTTGGCGCCTCGATTCGCGATCCGGACTCATGGAAGCCTTGGAAAGGCTTGCTTGCGGCTGCCTTTGGCCTTCCGCTATCTTTGGACGAATTGGCGCTTTATCGCCAGTGCACGGGTCGCGCTGATGCGTCAACCACGCCCGCAAGCTACCTCTGGCTAGTGATCGGGCGTCGCGGCGGCAAGTCCTTCGCCATGGCGTTGATTGCCGTGTTCCTGGCCGTCTTCAAGGACTGGCGCAAGTACCTATCGCCTGGCGAGCGAGCGATCGTCTTGCTTGTCGCGGCGGATCGCGAGCAGGCGAAGATATTGCACCGGTATTGCCAAGGCATTCTCAGCCCGCCGATTTTGCAAAGCCTTGTCCTGAACGTGACGGCGAGTGAGATCGAACTCCAGGGCGGCGTGACCATCGAAGTCGTTACCCGCAGCTATCGTTCGGTTCGCGGTAGGTCTGTATGCGTTGCGGTTTTGGACGAGCTGGCTTTTTGGCGCGATGACGACAGCGCAAATCCGGACAGCGAAGTTTTAAACGCTGTCCGCGCCAGCATGGCGACGTTTGGCAGCGACGCGATGGTTATTGCGGGCAGCTCGCCTTATGCGCGCCGCGGTGTCCTTTGGGATGCGTTCCGTCGCTGGCATGCAAAGGATGACGCGCGCAACCTTGTCTGGCAGGCCGCGACGCGGACGATGAACCCGACGGTGCCGCAAGATTTTATTGACGCTGAATTCGAGCGTGATCCGGCGAGTGCGGCGGCCGAATATGACGCGCAGTTTCGCAGTGACATTGCGGCGTTTGTCGATCTTGCGGTGCTTGAGGCTTGCACGGCTGATGGTTTGTTTGAGATCGCGCCGATGTTCGGCGCGAGCTATGTCGCGTTTGTGGATCCATCCGGCGGCTCCAGCGATGCGATGACGCTTGCTATTGCGCATAATGACGATGGTGTCGCCGTGCTTGATTGCGTTCGCGAGGTTCGCGCGCCGTTCCAGCCAGAGGCCGTGGTCGACGAGTTTAGTAAGACATTGAAGAGCTATGGCGTCGCGAGGCTGACGGGCGATAGATACGCCGGTGAGTGGCCATCCGAGCAATTCCACAAGCGCGGGATAACCTACATTCCGAGCGAGAAAGTTAAGTCTGATATTTACCGCGACATGCTGCCGATCCTGAATAGCCGCCAATGCCAGTTATTGGATATTCCGCGGTTGATATCTCAGCTGCATGGCTTGGAGCGTCGGACGGCGCGCGGCGGTAAGGATTCGATTGATCACGGTCCGGGGCAGCATGATGATGTGGCAAATTCTGTTGCGGGTGCGCTTGTGAATGCGGTTGCCGCAACGTCCCGTGCGGCGTTCATCTGGGATGGCGTTCCGCTTGGCGGTGGCTGGGCCGATCCGTCCGAGGTCAGCGAGCGCGAGTGGGATCGTGTGCGGCGTGCCATCGCGACGCCTGTGGCGCCTTGGCCGCAATAAGCAAGGGATCGCCCGATGAACTTATCCTTCACAAAATACCTTGTGCCGCCGGGCGATCATCGCTGGCTCATTGGGCGCGGCGAGCTTGTCAATCCCGAGCCGGTCCCTGAGCGTCCCGAGCCTGTCAGGGCGGCGGACGATCCCGATGCTTCGTGGCTCACCGCGGATGGAAAAGCTTGCGACCCGCCGGACGATGTTGCGGCTGACATTCGTGGCCTGCCTCCTGCCCGCGCGCGCCTTGCTCAATTCGTCGCTTGGCGCCGTTTGGTCGCCGAGCGTCTCGCGAACCTCGATGCGGGGATCGCTGAACTTTCCCAAGATATCGCCCGCGTCACGGAGGCGCAGGATCGCCTACGGCGGCTCAGGACAGCCGATACCTCATCGGTGCTTGATAATTTGCGCCAAGGCGCCGGAGCCGCTTTGAGCGCCATTTCTGGCCATCAGGCGCAAGACTTGGCAAGTCAGCTCGTCGCGAGCGAACATGCGGCAGAGGTAGCCGCCGCGGCTATCGAAACGGCAACGCCCGAGCGGGATCACTTTAGGGCCGTCCTGGCCGCGCTAGACGAGCGCCTGGCTTTCGTCATGTCCGAAGCTCTTGCGGAGCATGCCGAGATAACCCTACGGGCCGAATACGATGCGGCAGAGCGCGCCCTTTGTGACATTGCGGCCCGGATGCGTGCGCTGCACCTTGGACCGGGGACGATCGAGGTGAAAGTTGCGCACCCTGACATTGCCCACCATCGGCCGGCCTGGAAGAAACTTGAGGAAGCGTGGCTGCAAGATCCTCGGGCGCCGGCGGCCAAGCATCTGCGGTTCAAAGGAAAGTAGCGGACATGGAATTGAAGCATATTCAGGGAATTAGGTCGTCTGTATTTGTGCCGGACGACGAAAAGTTCAAGCTGAGCGTCCAGGCAATGAAGATGACGGGCCATTACCGCAGCATCGAGTATCTGTTGAAGCGGGCGGCTATTTCCATTGAGCGGCCGCTGACGGCGCCTGAGTTGGATGGGAAGCTGGCGGCTTCCGGTCTGCAGACGAGTGACAGACTCAACATCAAGTGTTGTTTATCGCGTGCTGGTCTGTTGAAGTGAAAAAGGGGTGATTGGTAATGTCTGAAAAAATTAAGTTGGATTCGTCCTATTGGGATCATCGCGGCCCTAACGGTCAGCCGCTTTCGCCCGGCAACGGCGGCGGGGTCAAGGTCGTCGACATGAATGTTTCCGGTGTGCCTGGCGCGTTTCCGGGCACGGCGGCGGGTCCTGCCAAGGATGCGCGGATCCAGCCGACGCCGCGGGATCGGTAATTTGGCTCCGCCTGGTCAGTTTTCCGCGAATTGGCCGGGCGGACGAGTCGGTCCATCATCCCGTCTCGTCGCAGCTCGCAACAGGCTCCGCCTGGTCGGATTGGCGTTCAGCCAGGTGTGATCGAGCGCGGTGGCTCGGAACCTTACGGGCCACCGCAACGAATGTGTGATTTGGAGACAAAAACTATGACAATTACGACGGATATTACCTCCATCACGCTGACGCCAAACGCGATTGCCGCTGGTCAGGCGGCGGCTGTGAATTTGCCGGCGCTGTTAACGCAATTGCTTGTGCACGTTGGCGAGAAGCAGCGCTTGATTAAGGAGATTCAGAAAGTGCATCCATCGACTGGTGGCGAGGCGGCGAACTATGCTGCCTTGAGTGCGATATTGGCGAAGCTTTAATGGTTTGCGGCGGCGTTTATTCGTCATTTCCACCGCTGCGAAAAGCGCCGGACGGGGGCTCCGCGGCTTGCCCGTCCGGCGCATTATTTTGGTGGACTCGGTCACTCCGTCCGGTCCGCCGCGATAGTTTGAAGGTAACGGGCATGATTGAAGCAGACGCAACAATGGACCGGGACGCGCTTGCGCGATTTTTGGCGTCGCTGAGAAAGCTGCGCGACGGCTTAGACGATTTCAACCACCAGCTCGCCGGCATCGACGGCGCTGGGAGGCGGCTCGGCGTACTTTGCGAGGAAACTTTCTGGCGACGGTCACGCTGCTGGCGCCTGAGACGATGACTTGCAGCACCTCTAGTCAGGCTGTTAAAGCGGACGACGCTCTTTAATAACAATGGGTTAGAAGACTAACGCAACACCCGCAACACCGCAACACAAAAACGTGACGAATAATTGATCGCCCCATCGGCGTTATGCACAGGGAGAGGAGAGGAGAACTTTTATGACCAAATTCCGCAAAACAATTGCGCTCGGCCTGGTGGCCGCTTCTCTTGGCATGGGCGCCGCCGCAACTTCCACCCCGGCCGCAGCCTGGGATTTCCAGAATAGGACTATTTATTCTGGCTTTAATCATGGTCAATTCTGGGACCCGCTCACAACTTCTGACGCTTATAACGCTTTTAACGCTTTTGAGCCTAATGCTTATGAACCTTCTTGCTATCTCACCGCTCATAGAGCTTTCGGCAATAACGGCTTCGCCTATTATGCAATCGAGCGCGTTTGCTACTGAATAACTACCGGCTGACGTGCCGTCGAGGCCACGCGCGGCGTAGGGCCTTGGTCACGATCGCATAATCTGCATCTTCGCGCTTCAAGGATTCGCCTCGGCCTTGGCCTTGCAAGCCGTGGCACAACTCGTACCGTCGCCATGATGGCACGCGCGGGCTCGGCACGGCCAGGCGCGAGTGAGGCGAGCAAGACGGGCGCTCCGGCATCCTAGCGGCAAGTCATTTGCCTTTCTTCTCGCGTGGCTTTTGCGGCTTGAGCCGGACGCCCGGCGCCGCCGTCATCCTCGGCGATGGATTCGATGCTCATTTTGTTAATCCTCTCCATGCAATTTTTTATAAGCTCTCGCATCGTCTTCGATGCACGTGATTTGGGTATCGTAAAATGGAAACACCTTCGCGCACTCGGCTTTGACTTTTGCCGCGATGTCCGGCGGTAGGCCGAAGTTGTTTGGCTGCTTTGCATGAGCCATCGTCACAAGCTCGGCGATCGCCAGCAACACGATCGCGAGCATGACAAGCGCCGCGCCGAATAGCTCGCGAATGATAATCCATCGCCTCATTTGGATTCCATCAATTCTTTAAGGCCCTTATCGATCATGGCGCGGCCTTTGGTTTGCAATTTCTCGGCCCACTGGATGCAATCTTCGGCGCTTGGCGGACCCGTCCACGAGCCGAGCCTTTTGGCATCGTCTATTTCACGCCAGCAATTTTTATAGCCGGGCTTCATTTCAGCAATGAATGGCGCAGCCGATTTTTCACCTTCTCGTTTAAAAAAATCGTCAATTTGGGCTATCATGATTGACGCCGCGGTTGTCTGTCATCAAGCAGTTATCAAATTTTAGATGCCAGAGGCAATCTTTGGGATCATGGCCCGCCTCGGCCATACACGCTTTGTAGTTAGCTTTATTTTCTGCATCCTCTTTGCTTCGCGGCTTTGCATAGGCGCTGGCCGGCAGGAGAAGCACGGCGGCTGCTAGCGCAAGAATGGTTTGGCGGGTTCTCATTTTCTTTTCTCGCTTTTATGTTTCGACGTTAGCCCGATCTCACCTTCGCACGACCTCTGCCTATTTTGGCAAATCCGGTTGGACACGTCTCCAATCATCAATGCGAGCAATCATGTCCGGTGCAGCTAGTTGCCGCCTCTAGCTATATATGTCAGCCTGCGGGCACTTGGAGCAACAGGCCCCGGAAAGAGTGACTGGCATTTACGGAGACCTGCTCCAGCTGTTCCTTGGTTTGTGGTCTCGGAACGGCTGTCGCTGCCGTTCCGGCGCTCGGGAGCGCCGCTCCAATGAGCGATGATCCAGTTTTTCAAGCGATGGCCGCGCTCGAACAGCTGAGAATTCACGCCGAAAGACCGGATGCGGCCCATTCGGTTGCCGAGGAGGCCATCGTCGCCGCCGGGCAAGAAAATGTCGTGACACTCGACGGCGAGGAAATAAGAACTCATGAGCAGATCGACGCTCATTTCACGCCGGCGTTTGGTCCTGAAGATGAAGAGCAATTCAACAGATTTGTCGAAAGACTTCGCCCGCGCCGTCTGTCTGACGCCGAACGCGCCGAACGTGACCGGGCGCGTCAAGCCGCTCATGACGAACTGGCCCGGAAAGAAACAGAAATTGCCGAAGCCGAACAGCGCATTGGATATCGAGAAATCGAGGCGCGGAAGGAGGCGGCCTACGACGCCGTTTCGGACGCTGAATTTGACGTTATGGAGGCCAAACCGGCGACAACGGCGGGCGCTGTTGCTTTGCTGCGCTTCGTCGCGAAATTGATCGAAGACTCCTTACCGGACGACGAACAAGAGCACTACGCCTGGGCCATACGCAATGCGGCTGATTTCTTCGAATGGAGTGCCTCGGCATGAGCAAGACAATGACTAGCAAGGGGACAGAAGAGCCGGACGCGCTTTCGGCGGCGCGCGCTGATCTGACCGACGTCTCTAATTTGCTTTATGCGGCGTTTATGGCCGCGGATAGGCTGCACGATGAAAACGACCGTCGAGGAATGATGGCACTCCTCAAGGTAATCGACGTGAAGTTAGAGATTGTCAGGATACAACTCGACGAGTGCGCCAAGCCTGACA
>Ga0185299_10005381_pt1 | contig 14496 bp, 14 predicted proteins | sample PaiPotPPA55metaG_FD_128002 | JGI IMG/M metagenome (GOLD analysis project Ga0185299, IMG submission 128002) | Iron sulfur acid spring bacterial and archeal communities from Banff, Canada, to study Microbial Dark Matter (Phase II) - Paint Pots PPA... ...
CACGGATGATTGAGACCGCACAACCGACACAGACCCTGGGTCTCCCGGGGCGATTCGCCATGCCCCTAGAACCCCTTCATTTTCCGATGAGCCGGCCCGCCGGAGGCGCAGTTGACGTTGACTTTCCATCAACCCCTCGACGCAGGGAGCCGGCGCCACGTCAGACACAGACCACAGTGCGCGTGGAGGACGACCGGAGGGAGGACGACTTCAAGCGCCCGAGGAGCATCGTGGGCCGTCCCACAGACCGAACGTCAGCACCAGCGCCAGCGTGGCCGTACGAGGACCGGCGCGAAGCGCAGCGCAGCACCGGAACGTAGGAAGGCCGAACGCAAACGGCAAGCAGTTGCGGAGCTCGTCAGTGGGCGGGTAGGCGCGGCGTGGCGAGGGCGCCGTTGATGAGTGCGCGGAACGCCCAGGACAAGCGCTCCTCCGGGTCGCCCGAGAAAAGGTCGTCGCCGATTGCGGCTAGGCGTGGATGGGATGAGGGGTCCGTGTTGCGCACGGCGTCTACCATTGCGGCGAACTCCGCTTCGGCGGCGTCGTCTTCGTCGCGCACGGACTGCTCGGCGGCGGTCGCCGTGGCTACCTGGAGCAGGACGTCTACGCCCCAGGCCGCCTGCGCGTCCGGCACCTCGCCCTCGTGCAGCAGCGCGAGGACCGCCTCGAGGAGGGCGAGGTAGTTCGGGCCGGATGGGCGTGCGACCAGCGCTGAGCGGGCTAGAGCCGGGTGCTGGAAGAGCAGTTGCGTGTATGTGACGAGGAGTGTGACTAGACGCTCGCGCCAGTCGCCCGGCTTGTTGTCATTGTCATTGTTGTTGTTGTCGTCGTTGTTCGAGGCCGAAATTGAGGCGGGCTTGAGGTCTAGGGCGCCGAGTAGGTCCTCTAGGATCGCCGCGTGGAGTTCGGCCGTGTTGGCCACGTACACGTACAGGGACGCGGCGCCGGTGTCTAGCTCCTGGGCCAATCGGCGCATCGTCACCCGCTGTAGACCTTCGGCCTGCATCAGCCGGACGGCCGTGGCGACTATGCCCTCGTACGTCAGCGCGGGTTTGGCCGGGCGGTCGCGGCGGCTGATCGGTGGGGAGGATCTACGGGGCATGATCCCACGCTACCGAACGCGATCTGTACGAACCAGTTCGTCGTGCAGCGGGGCGTGGAAGATCGAGGTCTGATGTTGTGGGGCGTACGACGGCATTTCGCTCATCGGGGGTTGCCCGCCAGACGCTCCTCGAACTGGGCGAGCAGGAGCTCCATGCCGTTCTTGCCGAGCATCATCTCCAGGTTCTCTGCGGACTCGCCGGCCGAGGCCTCGCTTCGCGGGAACAGCGCCCGCTCGTACGCGGCGAGCGCGGCCTCTACGTCGCCCGGGTGGTCGGCGAGCGCGCGGCCGAGTTCGGCGCCGTCTAGCATGGCGAGGTTAGCCCCCTCCCCCGCGAACGGCGACATCACGTGCGCTGCGTCGCCGAGCAGGGTGACGGCGGGGACGCGGTCCCAGCGGTGGCCGACCGGCAGGGCGTGGATGAGCCTGCGTACGAACGCGCCGTCGGCCTCCTTGATCAGGGCACGGAGACTCTCGTCCCAGCCCTCGAACTCGGCCAGCAGCACCCGCTTCGCGGCCTCGACGTCGGTGAAGTCGAAGGTCTCCAGCCAGTCGGACGGAGCCTTGACGGCGGCGTAGACGTGCACGCTGCCGTCGGGCTCGTGGTGCCCGAGGATGCCGCGCTCGCCGCCGAGCGAGATGAAGAATCCGCCGCCGATGAGCTTGGCGCAGGCCGGGTGCCTGGTCGCGGCCTCGCGCAGATCGCACTCAATGAACGCGATCCCGGTGTACGCGGGCGTGGCCGCGGAGACCTGGGCACGGACTTTCGACCAAGCGCCGTCCGCCCCGATGAGCAGGTCGGTGGTGACGGTCGAGCCGTCGGCGAAGGTGACTTCGTGGGAGCCGGTAGACGCGCCGTCGGTCAGCGGGCGGGTGGACACTACCTTGTGGCCCCACTCGACGGTGCCCTCCGGCAGCGAGTCGAGCAGCAGGTCGCGCAGTTGGCCTCGGTCGACCTCGGGCCGGGTGCCGCCGCCGGCGTCCTCTTCGGCCAGCCGGAGCTTGCCGGACTGGTCGACTAGGCGCAGGGCCTCGCCGCCGGTGTGCACCAGCTTGAGGAAGTCCTCGTAGAGGACGGCCTCGCGGAGGGCCTGCTGGCCGTTCTCCTCGTGGATGTCGAGCATGCCGCCCTGGGTGCGCACGTCGCGGGAGGCCTCGAGGTCGAAGACGACGGACTCGATGCCGTGGACGTGCAGGACGCGGGCGAGGGTGAGCCCGCCCAGCCCGGCACCGATGATCGCGATGGGGATGTGTCGCGTGGTCGTGCTGGCCATGATGGTCCTCCTTCGGAGTCGCCGACCGTACGCCATCCACGGTAACGAACATGTTCGTTAGAAACAAGTTCGTCGCGAACATACTCCTTATCGATCTGCGCTGGCGTCGCTGTCCAGTGCGGCGCGGGTCAGGTTCACCGCCGTGTTGACGAGGCCGGTGATCGCCGCCTCGGACTCCAGTCCGTGCAGATCGATCAGCGAGAAGTACGCTTCGGCGCTCAGGATGACCGACAGCCCCAGCTTGAGCTGTGCGAAGGCCGCCAGATTCGCCGCGCCGAACGTGGCCGCGGCGGGTGCGAGCGCCTCGTCGATCAGGCCGAAGCGCAGGCCGGGGCGGGAGGCGCCGGAAGCGGGCTTGATGACCGTGGCCGCGATCATCGCGCGTACGACGCCCTGCCGGTTGATCACGTGCCGGATCAGGTACTCGGCGGCGACGGCGACCCGCTCGACCGGGTCCTGCGAATCGGTCGCCTCGGCCATCGCCCGCGCCGGGTCGGGCAGTTGCTCGGCCATCGCCTCCTGCAGCAGGCTGGCGAGGTCGGGAAAATAGCGGTACGCGGTCGCCTCGGAGACCAGCGCGGCCTTGGCGATCTCCGGCATCGTCAGTTCGCGGCCGGTGGGCATCAGTTCGGCGGCGGCGCGCACGATCGCGTCGTGGGTGCGCTTCTTCTGGTTCGCCCGGCCCGAACCGGCGGCTGCCTGGGGGGTAGTACTCGTCGTGGTCATCGGCGGGCCTCCTCGGCACGGAAAATTCTGCTTGAGTCAACTCCAACCACGATAGCGGACTTGCACAATAACTGCGACCCATCTACTCTTATGCGAGTTAACTCTCACGACTTGGAGGACGGCCATGAACGAGGTCGTAGTCACCGGTCCGGCCGACGGCGAGTCCGTCGACCTGGGCGCCGCGCAGCTCAGAATTCTGGAGGACGGCTCGCACACCGGCCACCGGATCGGCATCGCGGAGATCGTCATCCCGCCGCACACGCCCGGCCCGCCGCAGCACCGGCACGCGCAGCACGACGAAGGGTTCTACGTCGTCTCCGGCACGGCGCGCTTCACCGTCGGCACCACCGACCACGTGGCCTCGGCCGGAACGCTCGTGATGGTGCCGCCCGGAGCGCCGCACACCTTCGCCAATCCGGGCGACGAGCCGCTCGTGATGATCAATACCTTCACGCCGGACCTGTACGTGCAGTACTTCCGCGACCTGCGCACGATGATCGAGGCGAGCGGGCCGCTCACGCCCGAGAGCACGCTCGAGGTGATGGCCCGCTACGCCACCGAACCCGCGACCGACTATGCCCACATCGACGCGGGATCGAGCTGAACCGATTGCCTGTCAGGCGGAATCCAGCAGTGCCTGGCCGAGGTAGCCGCCGTCTTCGCACCCCGGCAGTACCGCGAACAGGCCGCTGGCCTCGTGCTTGATGAAGGTGCTGAGCGTGTCAGCACCCGAGAGCCGCTGCTGGATCACCGTGAAGCCGGTCGCCGGATCCGCTTGGAACGCGAGGAACATCAGGCCGGCGTCCGGGCTGCCGTCCGCGCGCAGGCCGTTGTAGTAGCTGAACGGCCGACGCAGGATCGTCGCGCCGGAGTTGGACTCGGCGCTGGCCTGCCGGATGTGCGCGCCCGGCGGGATCAGCAGGGATCCCGCGGCCGAGAACTTCTCGTAGTCGGGGGCGGTGAACTCGGTGCCGCCGGACAGCGGGGCCCCGGTCAGCTTGTCTCGGCCGATCGCCGCCTCCTGCGCGCCGCGGTCGAGCGAATCCCAGTCGTTCAGCAGCATCCTGATACGACGGTAGACCAGATAGCTCCCACCGCGCATCCACGTCGGACCGCCGTCGGCGGGCACGTACACCGTCTGATCGAACGACGCAGTGCCCTGCTTCGGATTGCCGGTGCCGTCGAGCTGGCCCATCAGGTTGCGCGGGGTCGCGGTCGGGCTCGGCAGGATGCCGGAGGCCTCGCCGAATCCGCCGAGCTGCCACCGTTGCGTGGCGACGGACGCGGCGGCGGCACGCTGCATCGCGCGCAGGGCGTGGACTGCGACCAGCCCATCGTTCGCGGCAACCAGGACGACGAGGTCACCGTCTGAGGACGCGGCGTCGATCTCGTCACCGAGGAACGTCGGGAGCGGGGTCAGCGCCTCCGGGATGTCGTGGCTGAGCCCGAGCTTCGTGAGCAGCGACGCCCCGACGCCGACAGTTACGGTCAACGCGCCGGGCCCGCGTCCGTAGGCCATGGCGTCGTCGCCCTCTGACAGCGGACGTGCCGCCATCGCCGCAGCAGCGATCTTAGTCCACTGCTGCATCAGGCTACGTACTTGAGCGGCGGTCGCGCCGGGCTTGAGGTCGAACGCGGTGAGCCAGCCCTGCGCCTGGACCGGTGCCGCGATCCCGGGCTGATGCGCGCCGTAGAACGCGAGTTGCTCGTTGCCCGCGTCGGCTGCTGGAACGGTGTCGGAGTTATTAGAGTTGCCGGAGTTGTCGGATGTAGCGGAACTGCGGGTCAGCGCTCCTGCAGCGCCGCCTACGACGAGACCTCCCGCGCCGACGGCACCTGTATACGCGAACAGCCTGCGCCGCGTCGTGGCCGCCGCTTCGGAGCCGCTACTCATCGCGGCCGGCCAGCAGCAGCGGGATATCGTGCTGGAACTGCGGGACGGTCGTGCCTGCCGTGTAGACGAGGTACCCCTTGCCCTTGGCGTCGAAGGCGATCACCTCGGCGCCGTGCGTCACGCTGTAGCTGCCGTCGGCCAGCTTGACCGGCGGCTCGATGTCGATGCCGAGCGTGCCCGCAGCCTTCTGAATCGTGGTAAAGCCGCCGGTCAGGCCGATGAACGCGGGATCGTACTGGCCGAGCCAGGTGTGCAGCACGGCCGGTGTGTCGCGCGTCGGGTCACTGGAGATGAAGACCACGTCGATCTGCGCGGCCTGGGCCGGGGTCAGCGAGCGCAGGGTCGCGGCGAGGGTGGCCATCGTGGTCGGGCACACGTCCGGGCAGTGCGTGTAGCCGAAGTAGAGGAGCGTGAGCTTGCCCTTCGTGCCCTGGACGAGGTTGAACTGCTGGCCGGAGGAGTCGGTCAACGTGACGTCGGGCTTGCTGAACGGCTGGGTCAGCTCGTCCCCGTCGAACAGCGAACTCGGCGCCGAGTTCACGACGAAACCGGAGGACGCCGAGCTCGAGGAGGACGAACTGCCGCACGCGCTGACCGAGCCTGCGACGAGGGCCAGGCCGAGCGCTGCGGTGGCGATGCGGCGCGGGGTGCCACCGTGGGCCTTGCGAACGATGTTCATATCAGTACTCACATTCCTGGCATGTCGGCCATGCCGGAGGCTGTGGACGGGGTCGACGAGCCGGTGGACGGGTCCGAGGTCAGCGCGTCGGAGAGCAACGACGTGACCGGGACCTTGAACGTCACGGTGCCCGCGCCCTTGAAGCGGAGGGTGAGGGCGACACTGCCACCTGCGGTCAGCGGCGAAGCGGGGTTCGTCAGCATCAGGTGGTAGCCGCCGGGGCCGAGGACGACCGCGCCCTCGGCCGGGATCGCCAGGCCGCCGGTGAGGTCCGACATCGTTCCGGCGTTCGCCCCGCTGTCCGACTCCTGCATCAGCGAGGCCTGCGATGCGGGCACCGAGGTCGCGGAGAGCAGCACGTCGCCCTGAGAACCGGTCTCGGTGACGGTGAAGTACGCGGCCGCGACGGAGGGCGTGGCGGGCTGCGGGATGTAGGCACCGGTGATCTTTATATGGCCCACGGACGCGGACCCGCGTGGGCCGGCAGCGGCGGCGGACGACGCGGATGGGGTCGAGGTGGAAGTGGTCTGCGAAGTGGAAGTGGTGTGCGAGGCGGACGACGAGCAGGCGCTGGCGGCTGCTCCTATCAGTGCGCACAGCGCTCCCACTGCGATGACGAGGCGGGGAGCCGTCGCCGGGCGGTGCCCGTCGCGCCCGTTTCCGGGCAGGGTGAATCGATACATGGTGAAGGTGCTCCTGGTATCAGGGCATGAAGAACTGGCGCAGGCGCTCGGCGCCTACGTGAGAGTGAGGATGAGTGCGATCAGAGGCTGATCAGCGCACTGTCAGAGCGCGCAGAGGGCGCAGAGGGCGGTGCGCGGCGGCCCGCGTCGGACGACGAGGGTGGAGATGAGTCGGGTCACGCGGCCGAGGACGCGGTCGTCGATCGGGGCCTGTGAGCGCGGGAATTCGGGCACGACGAGCGTGGCCGGCCAGGACAGGAGCGGCAGCGCTGGAGTGGCCATTGCCGCGAGCCAGCGCAGCAGCTGGAAGACTGCCGCCTCTCCGCGCCAAAGCCACCACGCGCACAGCAGTCCCGCTGCGGCGTGCACGACGATCATTCCGGCGCCGCCGTGACCCGTCGACATCAGGTCGGTCGCGAGGCGGGCGCTCAGCGAGCCGTCGCGCGTGGTCATGCCCGTCGCGGACGACCCCGCCATGCCGCAGATCCAGTCCGAGAGGGGAAGGACCCGGCCGGAGCGGAAAGTTGGCTGCGCCGGGATCGACGCGGGCGAGCTCGCAGCCGTCGACGCCGAACCGGCCGTGCTTTGCGCGGCGCTGAACAGCAGGTGCTGTCCCAACTCCCCCGCGAGCATCAGCGAGGAGATCGGCAGGAAGCCGCGTTGCCGACCGGCCAGCGCGTAGCCCGCTCCAACGAGCGTTGCGAAGGCAAGCGCGACAGCCCAGAGCGGCACCGCGTCGCCGGACATCCAGACGTGGCCGGCGGCCGTCAGGCTCACGCACACGGCGGCGAACACCGCTGCTCGCGCGCCCCGCAGGGATCGGCCGACGTCCGTCATAGTGGAGCTCATCTTTTCAGAGCGTCGCGTACGGACCGGCAGCGGGGTGCGGCGTGTCACGTGGTGGGGTGACGGGAATTCTGCGGGCATGGCCGGGCGAGGCACTGGATTCCGGCCTATGCTGGGCCGCATGGCCACGTGGGACGACGTACGCCGCATCGCTAACTCATTGCCCGAGGTCACTGAGGAGGGCATGCGCGGCTCGATCGCGTGGAAGGTGCACAAGACGCTGTTCGTCTGGGAGCGCCCGCTGCGACGCTCCGACCTCGAAGCACTCGGCGACGCGGCTCCCGACGGCCCGATCCTCGGAGCCAGGGTGCCCGAGCTCGGTGTGAAGGACGTGCTGATCGCGAGTGATCCGGGGGTTTATTTCACCACCCCGCACTTCGACGGCTACCCGGCGATCCTCGTCCGCCTGCCGGAGATCGACCGGGAGGAACTCGAGGAGCTGATCGTCGAGGCCTGGCTCTGCCGCGCCCCCAAGCGCCTCGTCAAGCACTGGGAAGCGGAGGCGGGTCGGGACACGGACGCGCTCTGACCGCCCGCGCCCCGCCACCCCGTTCACACAGAACAGAACACAACTCCACAATTATACCGAGTGGTTACACGATTCAACCCTCTCGGATTCGAACAGCGGCCGAACGCTCCTCAGCATGGAGGAGAGCCGCGCCGCCTTCGAGCCAGTCGACGGAGACTCCGGGCAGACTGCTGGTCCACCTGGGCCGACCTATGGACCCCGGACAACAACGCCCAGCCGCAGTACGACGTCGCGTGGCGCGCGTTCCAGGCCAAGCAGACCACTGAGTTCATCGCATGGCAGGCCGACATCGTACGCGAATACGCGAGACCCGAGCAGTTCGTCACGACCTGCATCTCGTATACGCGCCCTGCGGTCGAGGACGACGAGCTCACCGACGCGCTGGATATCGCCTCGGGCAACCCGTACTACAAGATGCAGGACTCGTTGACGCTGCCGGACGAGCGCGAGGTCAAGCAGGAATGGAAGACGGACGGCGTCTGGTCGCTCTATCAGACCGCCGACTGGATGTTCTCCTCGAAGCAGTCTCCGTTCCTGGTCACCGAGACGAACGCGCAGAGCATCGGCGCGCCGTGGGAGAACCGCCCCGCGTTCGACGGACAATGGCGGCAGGCCGCCTGGGCGCTCGTCTCGCGCGGCGCCCGGATGATCGAATACTGGCACTGGCACACCCTGCACTTCGGCACCGAAACCTACTGGGGCGGCGTACTGCCACACAGCGGAAAACCAGGACGCGCATACGCGGAACTGGCACGGCTCGGCGCCGAATTCGACAAGGCCGGGAACCTCGTCGCCGGGCTCGAACCGGACGCCAGGTGCGAGTCGTGCACGCACGTCAGGTTGCTTCGATGGCGCCGGAGGAGGCTGCGCTGCGTCATCCGGTGATGGTCGTGCCGAGGCTGTATGTCGTGGACGACGCGACGCTCGACTGGTTCGCCGCGTACGCGCAGGCCGGAGGCCATCTCGTGCTCGGGCCGCGCACCGCGTACGCCGACCACGAGGCGAGGGCGCGCCAAGAGTCCGCGCCGGGACGGCTCACCGAGGTCGCGGGCGTGTCCTATGACGAATTCAGCAACCTGACGGCGCCCGTGGCGCTGCGCGCGGTCCCCGGCAGTCCGCTCGAACTGCCCCGCGACGCCGCGGCCACGCAGTGGGTCGACGCTCTGATCGTCAACGACGCGGATGTGCTCGCCAAATACGCGCACCCTCACTTCGGCCACTGGCCCGCGGTGACCACGCGTCAGCATGGCCTGGGTCGCGTCACATACGTCGGCACCGTACCCAACCGCAGCCTCGCCCAGGCGCTCGCGACCTGGCTCACGCCGAACCCGAGCAGCGACTGGCACGACCTACCCGCCTCCGTCACCGCCACCACCGGCACGTCACCCGACGGACGCCGCGTCCACGTGATCCACAACTGGAACTGGAACCCGGTGCGGCTCCAGGCTCCCGTGGATCTCACCGATGTCCTGTCCGACGAGTCCGTCGCGGCAGGCTCCCCCATGCGTCTCGGCGCCTGGGACGTGCGGATATTCAAAAGTTAACCCCCTCGCAAATTAACCTCCTTACAAAGAAGTCAGGTGGTATCCCTTGAGAACGAGTTTGAAAGCGCGCCTGCTGGCGGTGCTCTTCGTCCTCGGCGCGGCCTTCGGCGCCATACCGGCCGCGCAGGCCGAGACCAGCGGCGTGCAGACGGTCTTCACCCCGACCTCGGGCGCGGGCTTCGTCGACCCCGGCGTGATGTACGCGCGGCCGGTGACGTTGCAGCACAACGGCAACGCCAACGGCACGATCCTGACGACCTTCGAGACGTACACGACAAGCACGCCGTACTTCCCGGTGTATCAGAGCACGAACGGCGGAAGTTCGTGGTCGTACCTCTCGCAGGTCGACGACACGGTCAACGGCTACGGCATGCGGTGGAACCCGGACATCTACGAACTGCCCGCCGCGCTCGGCAGCCTGCCGGCCGGCACGCTGCTCGTCTCCGGCCTGTCGGTGCCCTCGGACCTCGACTCGACCTCGATCCTGATGTTCGACAGCACGAACCAGGGCAAGAGCTGGAGTTACCTGAGCACGGTCGCGGTCGGCGGCGCGGCGTACACCGCGGACCCGAACACCCCGGTCTGGGAGCCGTTCCTGCTGATGTACGACGGCCAGCTGATCGTCTACTACTCGGACCAGCGCGACAACTCGGTGCACTCGCAGATGCTCGTCCACCAGGCCTCGACCGACAGCGTGAACTGGGGCTCAGTGGTCGATGACGTGGCCTACTCGGCGCAGTCGGCGAGACCCGGCATGGCGACCATGGCGGAGATCAACGGCGGCCAATGGATCATGACCTACGAGCTGTGCAGCACCGCGGGCGGCAGCTGCCCGGTCAACTACAAGATCGCGAGCAGTCCGCTGGCCTTCGCAAGCGCGACCGGGACACAGATCGTGCTGAACGACGGCTCGGATCCGTGCTGCCAACCGTATGTCGTGTGGACGCCGAGCGGCGGCGCCGACGGGACGATCGTGGTCAACGACGGCGGTCAGACCGCGTTGGCCGTCAACACCGCAGGCGGCAACTCGGCCGACTGGAAGTCAGAGGGCTCCAACGCCCCCGGCGGCTACAGCAGATCACTGATGATCATGCCGGACGGCAACACCGTCATGACGCTGACCGGCGGCTATCACAACAGCGACTACCTCAACCAGGTCCAGTTCACCTTCGACAACATCGCGCCGGGCATCTCGGACGGCGCGACGTACACGCTGACGAACAGCTATTCAGGGCTCGGACTCGGTGCGGCCTCGACCTCGGCCGGCTCGCTCGTCACGCAGCAGACCGCGTTATCAACCTCGAATTCGCAGCAGTGGGTGCTCACCCGGCAGGCGAACGGCTTCTTCACACTGACGAACGTGGCCAGCGGCCTGCTGCTCACGGTCACCGGCGGCTCGGGATCCGATGGTGCGACGGTTGAGCAGGACGCCGCCTCGGCGGGTTCGGCGACGCAGGACTGGTCTGTCGTGCAGCAGTCGAACGGCACCTTCACGTTCTCCAGCCGTTACAGCGGCCTGCTGCTGGACGACTACGAGTGGGCGAAGACGTCCGGATCGACCGTGGACATCTGGGCGGCGTCCGGCGGGAGCAACCAGACCTGGACGCTCACGCAGTCCGCGTTCCCGAACCTGACCAGCGGCCAGTACTCGATCCAGAACAACGACAACGAGTACCTGGAGATCCCCGGCGGCTCGACCACCGCCGGGACGCAGGCCGACCAGTGGTGGTACGCCGACCAGGGCTGGCACCTGTGGCGCTTCGTCACGGTCAGCGGCGGCTACCAGATTGAGAACAGCAATTCAGGGCTCGCATTCACCGACACGTACCCCGCGTCGGGCGAGGAGATCACGCAGACGGCCGCCGTCAGCGGGAACTCGGACCAACTCTGGACGATCCGCCGGCTCGACACGAACTGATCCGCGTGTCCAGCTGAGAACTTGGTGCGGGCCGACGCTCTCCTGCCGGCCCGCACCCCTTTTCCTATCCCGATTCTCCCGAGCTACTCACCCGATCCGCGGGATTCAGATCCCTGCCAGATCGACCAGTACGCGCGCCTGTCCGAGTACCTCGGTGCACCCTTCGTAGTCCCCTTCCGCCGCAGCCGAGACCGCCATTTCGACTCGCTTGGCCACGCCCCACGCGAAGATCCGCGCGGCGTCGATCCCCAGTGCGTCGGCCAGCAGCGTGCCGCGCGCCTCGATGACCTTCGAGGGCTGCGAAACCCGGGCGGCGAATGGGTCATCGATCTGTTCGAGCAGCGGCCACGGATCGAAAGCGGGGTCGCCGGTCAGCGGCTTGGCGTCGATGGCGAGCCAGGGGGCACGGCCTGCGGACAGTACGTTGCCCGGGTTGAAGTCCCCGTGCAGCAGGACGGTCCGCGGTGCGTCGGCGGGGAGTGAACGCAGCAGGTTGATTCCGGTGCGGACGAGACCTAGGTCGGTCCCGGGGGCTAGGGCGGCGATGCGTCCCTCGGCGGTGTCCGCCCACCAGGCCATCTGTTCGGCAACCGACTCGATTCTCGTCCCGGCCGCGGCGTCGGCGGGCAGCCACAGGGTGCGCAGCACGTCTGCCGCGATCAGCAGGCGCTCCTCGGCCGGGATGTGCTCGGCCGTCGCCAGCTTCTCGCCGGGATCGCAGAGTTCGAGCAGGTACGCCGTGCGCTCCTCGTCGGCCCGCAGCAGCCGGATCGCGCCACGTCCGTCCCACAGCCGCAGTCCGTCGGCCTCGGCCCTTGCCTCGCGGTGCGGAAATCCGATCTTCAGCACGGCCAAGGACCCGTCCACACGCGTCGCCGGAGCCACCCACGCACCGTGCCCGCCGACGTAGGGCCGTCCGAGGCGCAACTCCCACTCCTCGCGCAGGTCACGCACGAGTCCCGGCAGCCGCTCCAGCCAGGCGCGGCCGTCCTCGAGCGTGCCGACGCCGTCGTGCAGGCCGAGGCGGTCGAGTTCGAGATCGTCTTCGGTCACCTGGCCATTCTGGCAGTCGCCCGGCTCAGCCGGGCAGCTCGACGATCAGCGCTCGGTGATCGGAGATGGCGGCCTGCGGAGCGAAGGAGACGCGCACCGCGTCGCTCGGAACTCCGGCCGCCATGACGTGGTCGATCTGGATCAGCGGGCGGTGCGCGGGGAACGTCGCAGCCTTGGCGAGGTCGTGCCAGCGGTGCGCGATCGGGCCGCGGCCGAGCACTCCCCGCGCGAGTTCGGTGCCGGCGAGGACGGCACGCGGGATGACTCCGGGCAGGTTGAGATCGCCAAGCAGAATGTGCGGGCGCGGCAGGTCGGTGAGCCAGTTGTGCAGCGTGGCCAGTTGGCCGACGTTCCAGCCCGGGATGAAGGACAGGTGGGTGCAGACGATCGTGAACGGCCCGCGTACGCCGTCGAGCACCGCCGCGATGGCGACGCGGGGGTAGTCGCGGGAAACGTGCAGGGCCCTGAGACCGGCGGTCGGCAGCGGCAGGCCGGCCGGGGCGCCCGCGATCCTGCGTGCCCGCCAGTGAAGCACCGGCCTGCGGGTGAGCAGCGCGTTGCCGTGGGACGGGATCATCGCCAGCGTGGCAGAGTCTTCGGGGCCGTAGACGCGCAGGGCGGGTGCGTTGCGTTCGCGGACCCAGCCGACGCCCGGGACCTCGCGGCTGTGCAGGACCGAGGCGTAGCGCCAGTCGGTGGCGCCCATCGCGGTCGCGGCGACCTCGGCTTGGTCGACGTCGCCCGACCTGCCTTGGAAACGGTCGAGTTCCTGGAGCGCGAGGACGTCGACGTCGAGCGCGGCCACGGCGTCGGCCAGCGGTTGCTGCGGGGGCACGGAGCCGTCCGGCGGCAGGTCGACCGGACGGCCGTCGGCCCCGAGCGACCTGCCGTGGAGCACGTTGAACGTCGCGATGCGCATCCGTTCGATCGTAGCTGAGCGCTGATCACTTCGGACCGACGGCCGCAACGATCTCAGTCAACTTTAACGCCGGCCGAGGCAGCCAGATTGTTGACTTGCGACTCCACACCGTCCTTGCGGGCGTAAGAGAGCGCCAGGCCGAGGATCAGCAGCGCGAGCGCCGCGTACGGGGCGTAGATGATCGGCGCGGTCACGTGATAGAAGGACCCGAAGATCGCCGCACCGGTGACCACGATGCCGACGATGCTGGCCAGGTAGACCGCCCACAGTTTGGCGTGGTCGCGCAGGCCGCGCAGCGCGCCGAAGGACATCAGCAGGTAGATAACCGCGAGCGCGAAGCCGCCGAAGGTCGAGCACCAGCTGAAGATCGCGACGTAGTGCGGCAGCCCGGCCTGGGCGAGCAGCCCGCCCCAGAACTGCGTCAGCAGGATGACGACGAGGTGCGCGGCGACGACCACGATCGAGGCGACCAGCGGCGTGCGGCGGCGCACGGAGATACGGGCCAACGGGGCTGGCAGCCGCCGATCCCGGGCCATCGCGAAGAAGCCGCGCGACGCCGCGACCGAGCAGCCGATCATCACCGCGAGCATGTCGAAGACGACGACGAGTTCGACCAAGCGGCGTACGACGACCGAGCCGAAGCCGCCGCCGGAGACCGGGCCCGCGAGGCCGAACAGCGGCGCGCCGGAGTTCTTGCCGAGCGCGGCGAGGCTGAAGTGGTAGCCGGCGACCTGGGCGTACGAGCTGATGATGTAGAAGCCTGCGACGGCCAGCACGGAGATCAGCACGGCCCGCGGGATGTCCCGCTTGGGGTGCGTGGTCTCCTCGCCGAGGTTGGCCGCAGTCTCGAAGCCGGTGAACAGCAGCACGCCGTAGAGCACGCCGAACAGCACTCCGCGCATGCCCTCCGGAGAGCTGCTCGGCTTGAAGGCGGTGGCCACGTCGTTGCCCGAGCCCAGCTTGATGATGACGTAGAGCGAAAAGACGAGGACCACGCTGAACGAGATCAGCGCCAGCGTCAGCTGCGCCCGCGTGGAAAGCGCGACGCCGAGGTAGAGCACTGCGGCCAGGCCGACCAGCAGGATCAGATCCCAGGCGAAGTCGGGTAGCGGGGTGATGTTGAACTCCGACTGCAACGTGTCGTGGATCGTGCCGCCGATCATCACCAGGATGCCCATGCCGAGGGCGAGGATGCCGAGGTAGTAGAGCAGGCCGGCGGCGGCGCCGACCCGCTTGCCGAGTCCGTCGGTGACGTAGTCGTAGAGCGAGCCGGCGGCGTGGATGCGGCGGGCGTACTGCGCGACGATCCAGCCCAGGCCCAGGACGCCG